>CETH01123101.1_pt1 | contig 32804 bp, 33 predicted proteins | sample 361461 | NCBI WGS metagenome assembly CETH01 (sample SAMEA2622695, study PRJEB7988) | marine metagenome | isolation source: saline water (ENVO:00002010), including
GAGACCCATTTGAAGAACACTTTAAAGAGTCGGATATTGAATTCTACAAAAATTTTAATCCAAAAAAGAAAAATTTATTAAGTGTTTATTGTACGGGAAAGCAAATAAATGAGGTTCACAAAGTTAGACTAGATTTCGTTAAAAAATTAAAAAATGAATTTGGAGACGAGCTTCATTGGTATGGTTATAAAAATAAAACTAGAGACAAAATTGAAGGTATCGGTAGTTATAAATACCACTTAGTTCTTGAAAATCAATTAGGACACAATTCAATGACTGAAAAACTTTTTGATTCTTATTTAGGAAATTCATATCCAATTTATGCTGGTGCAACAAACACTGAAGACTATTTCCCAAAAAATAGTTTTACCAAAATTAACTTAAATGACTTTAACGGCTCTATTGATGCTATTAAAGAGTGTATTTCAAATAAGTATTACGAAGAAAATTATGACGAATTGATTACAGCAAAAAATATTGTCTTGGAAAAATTTAATTTAATAAAAAGAATAGATAAGATAATCGAGGATAGACTAACTCAATCTGATACTAAAAATTTTCAATCAGAGATTTCAATTTACCCAAAATTTCATTATGAAGGAAAAAAGATAATGTCGAGAATATTATTTGCAATGAATAAACGAATTAAAAGGCTTGCAAACTATTTAGAAAAATTTTATAGCTAGCAATTTAATTAATATATGTAGAATTTAGTTATGGAATTAAATTTTGTTTATTGCTTTGATGATAATTTCAATCTACAAGCTTTAACTTCAATTAAGTCCTTATTAGATAAAATAACTAAAAAAGCTAACATTTTTATAATTCATAAAAATATTGAATCATTCAACAAACTAAAAAGAAATATTATAGAACATAGTAATTTATTAAATCTTTATACATATCAATTTGATTCCAGCAAAATAAACTTACCACCGATTAGTTCTCATGTTTCTGAAGCTACATACTATAGATTATTTGTCTCACAATACTTACCGCAGGATATAAAGTTTCTCGTTTATCTTGATGCCGATATTATATGTATAAATGATCCAACTCCAAAATTAATTAGTACTTTTTCAAAAATTGAATCTGAAAATACAGTAATAGCAGCAAAAGTAGAGTCAACACGAGAGCAAAATAATATTTTTTTTGAAAGATTAAATCTAAAAAATAATGAACAATTTAATGCAGGGGTTTTGATAATTAATTTTTCAAAATGGATAAATCAAAATATTGAATCTAATTTGTTAAATATTTTAGATAAGAGATACAACGAAATCTTTGATTATGACCAGGAAATATTAAATATTTATTTTGATGGTAAATTTACTCATTTAGATAACAACCTAAACTATCAAGCAATAGGCGGACAAGATAACGAACTATTTAATCATATAGAAAACAATGTTTTTTTTCTTCATTACTTAGGTAAAGGGAAGCCATGGTCAATTGAAAATTTTATATTTTCAACATCTGAGTTTTATCAAAGAGAGTTTGATAAATTGGGTTTTGGCAAACCGCATCTTATATTTCCAAGAGACATTTCAAATATAAAAAAATTTATTAAGATAATTTTTAGTTTAGAATTTAAAAACTTTAATCAACGTTTTGTGTTTTTAAAATATTCATTTATTTCATTTTTTAGGAAATTAAATTTATATTGAAATATTTAAAGCCTTAATTAATATCGTTAAAAAAATATTTATTAACTAATTCTTAGTTTTCTTTTTATAACTCTTTTAATCTTTTTTCTACTAGATACATTTTTTCTCCAAAAATAGTTTGAACTATGGATGGTTGTTTTTTCAAATGACGAAGATTTTTTTGATATATTATCTTCTACCAATTTATTTAATCGATAAAAAATATTGAAATCATTTAATACTTGATTTTTTGATTTTAAAAGTTGTTCAAAATTTTCTTCATATAAATTACTGTCTATAGTATTTTCTATAGATTTTATTGAATTATTGATATCATTAATATCAATAGAGATTATTGAATTTTTATCAAATAAATAATTAATATTTGGAGCTCCATAGTAAATTGGAAATGAAAGGCCGAGAAAAGAATCGTAAAGCTTTTCACTAACTAAGTTTTTCCTTGAGTCATTTTCAATTGCTATGTGATATTTTGATTTAAAAATTATATCTGATTTTTTTTCTATTGTATTTACTCCATTTCCATACCAATATAATTTGTCGCCAAAGTGTCTTTTCAAAATCTTTACAAACTCAAGTCTTAATGAATGGTTTTCAGTATGAGATTTATTGGAACAGATTACGCTTAAATCGATTGTTTTTTCAAGACTGTTTAAATTAGAAAAGTAATCAAAATTCAAATCTGATTCTGCAAAAATTTCATCGCCATGGTTTGCATGTATCATCCACGGCAAAAAGGGAATTGTGTTTACATAGTTACTGTTTTGACTGGCATAACAACCAAAACCTTTACTAAATTGATTTAAAAATTTAACCATATGACTTTCAAAAAAATAATCTTTCCTAAATGATGTTTCATTATTTAAATAAAATATTTTATTTTCAGGAACATCACATGTTTCTGTTTCATTTTTTAAATCTTCAAATATTAGCCACATATCTGCTTTAGATATTTGAGAATTTATATGATATTTAATATTGGAATTTTCATGTTTACTATAAAAGTTTTTCAAAGTTAGATTTTTGCCATTGCTAGCCATTGAAATTTTTACATCAATCATTTATATAATTCTAACTATTAATAACAACATATTTAAAAGTTTATATTTAGAATTTAATTAAAATTTCAAATACAAATTTTCCAATTAACGCTTAGAGTTAATAGTTTTTAATTTTTATCCATGAGTTGTCAAAAATTAGGTCAATATTTTGATTTTTCATCCAAGGGTCAGCAATTATAATTAATGGATTTTTTGAATTTGAAAATATTGCAGGGATAAGTGGAAAGGAACTATTGCCTATTATAAAGTTTTGAAAATTAAACATTTTAGTAATATCAGACATTAATTCTTCAATATTGCTTTTAGGGCCATGTATAGCTTTTGCTTCTTTGAAAATATTTTGCTCACTGACCCATTTATGATCATCGGTAAAAACTTCGAACGAAAATTTCTCTATCTTGCTTTTGCATAAATTTATAGCTTCTTCATAAAATCTTATATTTAAGTTTTCACCAATATCAACATAATCACCTCTTCTAACATGGACCAGTGTTGTCCCTTCTTGAATATCTGATGATAAATTATTTTTAAATACCTCATCTTTATTTAAACTTTCAATTAAATAGTCTTTTTGATCTGTAAGAAGTTCTATATTTTGCCAATAACCATCAAAATGATTTAGGTATCGTTTTTCGCTGTTTAAAAAATGTTCAAAATTATATTCTTTTATAAAAAATTTATTTATTAACTTGTTAAGAGAGTTGTTAAAAATATTTTTTTGCGAGATTGAATATAAAAACTTAAAAAGAATCAATACAAATTTATTAGTTTGTTTAAATCCAAAATTATTGTTGTTTAAAGGAAATCTTTGAGTGCCTGGTTTATATATAATTTTGTTAAGATTTACAGTAACTTCGTAACCTTTGTTTTTTAAATAATTTGCAAAAGAATACTGAAATATCTGATTTCCAAAACCACCTTTAATTTCGACTACAGCTTTCATCAATAATTTATATAATAGAATTTAAATTCTACAAACTTGGTTTTTTGTGAGATTTTAAATTATAAATAATATTATAGATAAGTAGATAACTTGAAATTATAAAACATTATTGAGGTAAGTGAAGAGATGAAAATAGATACCGTCATACTATCTAGTAATGATAATCCTAATTATATTCAATTCTGGCCAATCGTGTCTGAAGCATGGAGTTTAATGGGTGTTGAGCCTATATTGATTTATACTGGTGAACAAAAATTAAACCTAAAAGGAAATGTAATTAATTTTTTTAGTAAAAATATAGACTCTTCTTTTGTTGCTCAAAATATCAGAATTTTATATCCAAGCCTACTGAATGGGAATACTTGTTTAGTTTCCGATATAGACAATTTACCATTATCCAAAAAATATTTTGTAGACTCTGTTTTAAGTTTCAATGATGATTCTTTTATCATTTACAGACCAGATGCATGTCCACCAAATATGATTTCAATGATGTGGAATGCTGCGAGGAGCAGTACATGGAAGGAAATATTTAATATTGATTCTGAAAAAAATTTAGAAAAAAATTTAAAAAAATGGTACACAAAAAAATATGCTATTGAAGGAACTGCTTGGTATACAGATCAAATTAAATTAAGAAAATATGTTAATAAATTTTCCAAAAAAAATAAATCGAGAATTGTAGAGCTTGATGATACCGAATTAGGATTTTTTAGATTCAACAGAAACAGGCTTGAAAAACATTTCAATATGATACAAGAAAATCCTAATCTTGAATTTACAGATTTTCATATGCCTAGACCTTTTAATGAGTATGAAGAATTAATAAATAAGGTATTTGATTATCACAAAAAACATATAATTAAATAACATTATTTATTTTTTGAATAAATCATAAAATTTTTAAATTGTATATCACCATAAAACTTAAAAGAGTAATATTTTTGAATAATTTTTTTTATATATTTTAAATTGCTTAAATTGAAAAGAATTAATATTCCACTGTATAAAATATTTTTTAAAATTGTACTGTTTAAATTAAAAACTAAATTCATATATTTGAATAAGATAGGCTCTAATACTCTATGAAAATGAGGATCTAACCTACATCTATAATGGAAATGATTGCTGTTTACTAAATTTTTTGGTTTTAATATTTTAATCAAATCTTTTGGAGTAGTTGCTTCATTTAAGTCTTCCCTTATTGTATTTATTGGAAATATATTATTTTCTTTCATTAACTTAGCAACTGCTACATCATCTGGTAAATTAATATCAAATTTGTCTTTGTTATTTATAATTAGTTCAATATTTTTACGACTTATAAAATAACCAGCCCCTGAAGCAATTTTAATTTGTTGTTTTGTATCTAAGACAATCCCTGAATAATCCAAGTTATTTTGGTTCTCATTTAAGTATGCTTCTAATTTTTTTAAATTAATAAATGAGCTAGTGTTTGTTCTAAATATATAATCAAATTCTATTTTTTTAAATATTTCTTCAAAAGCAAGAAGTGTTTTAAAAGCAATGTTTTTATAATCATTACTTGCATTAACGTACAAATAATCTTCAGAGCCGCTGCCTATGTAATCAAGTTCTTTATCATCAAGGTTTGCGTCTCCTGTATAATGAATAGTTTTAAAATTTGTATTATTTTTCCAAATTTTTTTTTGTGTTTTTGATGAAATATACGATAAATAATTTCTAGAACATACGACTAGAATAAGAACTTTTTTACTGTCTTTTTGTACTTTCACTCTCAATAGAAGTTTATACAAAGTTTTTTCTTGTATTTAGATATATTTAACTATTCAGTCAGATAACACTCATAATTAATAAACATATAAAAAAATTAGATAATGAAATAAGAAGATAGTTGATAAAAAGTTTATTTAATTAAACTTAAAAAGTATGATTAACTTTCTAAAATCTATCCTTCCTGATAGTTTTAAAGATTTATTAAAGCGTGGTATAAAGTTTTTTAATAATAGAATCCATCCAATAAAAATTTATAAAAATTTAAGTCTTATGTTAAACGCTAATTCGCTTGAATTATTAGTTTATCCCAATATTTCTTCCTATGAAAAATTAAATGAGTATTATTGGATGTTAACTTATTATCTTTATCCAATTAGAAATAAGATAAGCAATATCTATATACAGAGTGAATTAAAGTTAGACAAGTTAAATTTTAATGAAAATTTATCAGATGAATTAAAAAATTTTACTGAATTAAAAGGAAAGTTTCATACTATTAATAAAAAATCAATAAATACTAGATCATGTAATGTATTTCTCGTAAATGACCATATGAAAAAAAACTCAAAACCTTATAAATTTGATAGAAAATACATGATTGATTTTAAAGAAAATAAAGAAGCATCTGAAACACTAATAAACATTTCAAGAGACTTTACTGATAAAAAAGAATTAGAAAAAGTATTAAAAAAAAGTGAAGTTAAATTAAAAAATATAAATAATGAAATTACTAAAAACAAAGTACTTCTATGTGGTTCGGGACCTTCAATAGATAATTTTGATATAGATTATCAAAATTATGATGTAATGATTTGTAATAGCATTGTTAAAAATAAGAATTTTCTAGATAAAGCTAAGCCTAAATACTTAATGTTTGGAGATCCTATCTTTCATCCTGGACCATCTAAGTATGCTGAGAAATTTAGAGATGATGTTAGATTTTTAATTGAACAGTACGACACTCAAATTTTCACTCTTTCAAGAGACTATGCAATTTACAAAAATGTTTTTGAGAATAAACACTTAGAAAATTTCTCATTTATTCCTATGAAAAAAATAAATAATAATAACAGCAATCTATTGAAAAATTTTTACATAAAAGGTTCTGGTAATATTCTAACTTTACTTATGTTGCCAATTGCATTTAGTTTGTATGATGAAATAATGCTGGCAGGGTTTGATGGAAGAAAAAAAGAAGAAAATTCTTATTATTGGAAACATAGTAATAAAAACCAATATGATGATTTACTGGAAGAAATAAAATTAGTCCATTCTGGATATTTCAAAAAAAATAATCTTTTTTATGATCAATATTACGAAAATCATATTAAAACTGTAAAGGAATGGTTAGATTTATCAAAAAGTAATAAAAAAATTCTAAAAAGCCTTACTCCCAGCAATATATTTTAATTGATATTCTCTAAGTACTCTATGCCTCTTGGTAGCTTTTTCTTACGGTATTTTTTTAAATTAGATTGAAAAATTTTTAAATCTTTTTTTCTATACTTTCTATTTTTTTCAGTGTTTTTTACAAAAACTTTTATATCTCTCAAGCTTTTATGTTTGTAACCAAATAAATGTGCCCTATTAGATAAGTCGTTATCAGCGTACCAAAAATCAAAACGAATATTATGCATACCAATCTCACTAAATACTTTTCTGTTAAAAATACCGTAGTTCATAGTGACTATTCCATCGGAAGCCTCACCTGTTTCATCAAAAAGGCACCAGTCGTTAGAATCATCATTTCCTTTTATCCATTCAGGATTATTTATTGAACTTATATCATCACCAAGTTTCCAATTAAAAATATAAAAATCAAATTTTTGTTCTTCTAAAATAGTCAATACTTCTGTCCAACTGTTTATTAAAACAGCATCATCATCCCAAATACATATAAATTCACCTGATGAATTGAGAATTCCTAAATTCATAAAATGCGGATAAGATGAGCGCTTGCCATAATTTACAAAAATTAAATTTTCATAGTTTAAAGATTCTACATATTCTATAGTTCCGTCAGTACTTCCTCCATCGACTAAAACTAACTCTAAGAAATTATATTTTTCTATTGTGCTTTCAATTAAACGTTTTACATTTTCTTTACGGTTCAGAGTTCCACTTATTATACTTATAGTCTTTTTCATGTATTTAATTTAAAAACTATTTAGAGTTGAGCAAATATAATCTACTTGATCATTAGTTAACTTTGTTGAAGATGGAAGCCATAAATATTTTTCGAAGGTATTTAAAGAAGAACTAACATCTACATAGGCATATTCTTCAAGGAATTTTTGTTTATTTAGTGGAGGATAGAGCATCCTTGTTTCAATATTTTTTGAAGTGAGAAAGCTAATTAATTCATCAATCTTTATTTCATTTAACCTAATTGTGTAAAACCAAGGTAGCTCATATTCTGCAAATTCTACTATGTTAAATTTTTTAGAATCTAATAATTCTTTATAGTAATTTTGTATTCTCATTTTTTGATTAATAAAATCTTCTAATTTTGAAAATTGTGAAATTCCTATAGTCGCTTGTAAATCTGTGAATTTAAAATTTAATCCAAATCCTTCATGAAAATCAGATCTATCTTTTGTTCTATTAAAAGACTTGATTTGGATAAGAAAATCATAAAAATTTTCACTATTAGTAAGAACCATACCGCCCTGGCCCGTTGAAATTATTTTGTGAGGAGTGAATGAAATTACACTTAAGTCTCCTAAAGAACCGCAAAAGGTGTTCTCATTATATTTTGATCCTAAAGCGTGAGCTGAATCTTCAATCATAAATATATTTTTTTCCTGACAGTAGTTTTTGATTTCTAAAGCATTGCCTGATTTTCCATTTAAAGGAACGTACATTAAAGCATCAATATTATCAACTTCCTTTAGGCTTTCAAGGCTCATACACATATCTTCATCTGTATCAACAATTACTGGAGTATGTCCAGCCCACAAAATAGCATTTATAGTAGCTACCATAGTTAGATTGGGAACAGCTATTCGTGAACCATTTTTTAAATTTAGTGTAAGAATTGCTAAATATAAAGCAACGGTACCACTGGGTACCGCAACAGCAAATTTCATTCCTACATAGCTTGCTATTTTTTGTTCAAAATCTTTGGTTACTTTATTTTCAGTTGCCCAACCACCCGAATTTAAATAATTTACTATGTTTTCAGATTCCAAATTATCAAAATTTGGCTCAACTTGGTTTATCAACTACGTCTATCCTTTTTCGATCAACCTCTGGACCGTAATAAGGTCCATTCTTTATTTCTAATACTATAGAGTCTTCATTCATTATGTATTCATGGACACCATATATTTGAACAATTAACTCACCTTCATTGATGTCAACTTCATCTACATAATTTCCCTCTTTGGTAAATAGTCTACATTTAACACTGCCTTTGTGAACTAACACAACTTCTTGGGTTAAATTTGAGGGTTTATCGTGCTCTAAGTGATAATGAGGAACTGTTGAAAAGTTTTTTTCATAATTCCATGTTCCAAGCTGTATAAAATCTGTATCATCAGATAAAAACTCTAAGCCCTTACTTACATCATTTAGTGAACAAACAAAAGCATACAGTTGGTTTTCAAAAGATATTTCTTTTATTTTCATTGTAAGTTGTATTATAACTTCAGATTATTCTATTAGCACTTACTCTAAATTGTCTACTTGCTCTAATACATCGCTCCAAGACGAAAACTTTATAGATTTATCATCTATATAAGCAACTGCCCTTGGTTTTTCTGCAGTCACTTTTGATACAAATTGATCTAGATTATTATTTTCTAGCCATTCCCAAATCAATTGTTTACCAGATTTTCCGTCTACAAAACCTCTATCATGTCGAGCTTTAGCGGTGTGAACAATAATGGTATATTTATTTGAAATTTTTTCTAAAGCTTCTCTAGTTCCATCAACTGGTTCATCATATATTGTTCCATCAAAATAACCCTTAGAGTTTCTATGAATGACCCCATCAAAATCAATTGCAATATTAACTTGTTCATCTGGATAAGAATATTTTCTTTCTTTTGATGCACCTGATTGACGATTTAGCTGTTCTAAGTCCTTAGGTTTATTCTTAAATATTGGTGGAGTTGCTTTTCCTGATCCATGAGTAAGTTGGTATGTTAAAAGTAAAGATAAAACTTCTGCTGTATGATAAAACTCAACACCCTGTATTACTTCACTTAAATTAGGTATCTTAACTTTAAATGGATAGGAGGTAATGACTCCTATTTGCATTCCCTTTAAATTCGCGTGTTCAAGAGCTCTAATAATATCCCCGGAAGTCCCTGATGAAGAGATTCCCAATACCAAAGATTTATCTAATTGATCTTCGGTATATGAGACTGTTCTTTGTTGAAGCCATTGAACCATCCAGTCATCAAAACTTGTATCGTTAATCAAAGACGTGGCAATAATAGCGCTACCGGGGGCTTGGGCATTTTTAGTTCCATTAGAAAGTCTTGATATATCTGCCGATGCATGATCAGCAACTGCTAAGTTACCTCCATGACCTAAAATGAATATGTCGCTACAGTAATTAAATTTTGATTGTAACTCTTCCCATTCAGGAGTATCAGTAACTTTGTTAAAAACGTCACCAATATTTTCGAAATTTAATTTTTCCATATGTAAACTTTAGCTGTTTATTTGATATAAATGTAATGAGATAAAGCTAGAAAAGATTCTTTACCAATCCCTCTTTGAAGACTATTTCAGCTAATTCAAACTCCTCTAAAGTATTAATGTCCATTGACTCAATAGAATTAAGATTTATAAATCCTGGATTGTCACCAATAAGAGCCTTGTTTTTTTGCATAATTTCTCTATTAATTAATGAAACACCATAATTCAACATCTCTATATTTGGAAGGTCTTGACTATTTGGAACATTAGTTAAGTCATAATTTAAAGGTTTATTATCGAGCCACAAATGACCTTTGATTAAATGTGTTGATGTTAAGCTATCGAATTGTTCTGATTTATAGTATTTTATGATTTCATCATGTCTTTCAGAACTGATAAATGGAGAGCAGACCGGTGCTAAAAATATTACATCTCCTTTAGTTGTTTCTGCAATGTGCCCGTGGAATTCTGAATTACTAGCCTCACTACTGGCATAATAAGGCTCTCTTTTTTGGGTTGAAACGTTAAATTTTTGACCAATTTCTAACATTTCCTCACTATCACTATTAACTATGATTTCATCTATTTGTTTACAATTAATTAAAACTTTTAACTTGAGTTCTAATAAATTAGTATCATGAAATTTTCTAATATTCTTTTCAGGAACTCTTTGTGAACCAGCTCTTACAGCTACTACAGCGACTATTTTTTGTTGCGAATTAAATTTGACCACCATTAACGTCTATTACTGCTCCATTAATATAATTTGATAATTCTGAACAAAGAAATATTACTGGACCTACCTGGTCTTCAACTGTGGCTAATCTTCTAAGTGGAATTTCTGAACTAAGTTTTTCTTGTTGTTCACTAGTCATTGAATTTTGTAACATGTTTGTAAGAGTTTGTGATGGACATACACAATTCACATTTATATTTTTTGGGCCAAGTTCATATGCAAGTTGTCTTGTAAAACCTATAATCCCTGCTTTGGATGTCGTATAATGAACGCCGCTGACCAAACTTCGATTCCTGCCAGCTATTGAAGAAAAATTTACTATTTTAGAACCACTATCCATCTTTTCAATACACAGTTTTGTAACATAGAAAATTGAATTTAAGTTCGTATTAATAACTTCTTGCCACTCATTTAAATCAATTTCTTGAATTTTTTTAGTGTAGTTTATGCTTGCAACATTAATTAAAAAATCTACTCTATCGACTTGAAGTAAAAATTCATCTACCTGTTTTGTGTCATTAATATCAACACCTTCTTTTCTTGATATCGATAAAACATTTGAGCCTAGGTTTTGAAATTCTTCTTTTATTTTTAAGCCTATACCAGCAGAGCCGCCTACAACAAGAGTAGTTTTATTGGTGAAATCAATCTTCATAAATATGATCTACATCTGGTTTTGTTATGGCTAATCTAGCTGCAGGTTTATCACCAATTACAGTAATTTGATGCCATGTTTTTTCTTTAACAACAACTATATCTCCAACAGATACTTCCTGCTCTTCACCATCTATAGACCATTTATATTGTCCTTCTAAAATTACCCAGCATTCATCAGCATCTGGATGGTAATGCATTCTGTTTCCTTCTCCTGGGTTTTGTTTAATTATTACGCCAGCAAATCTACTATTGTAAATAACTCTCATTGCCCAAGAGTCATCAAATCCTGTTTCTTTTTCTAGATAATTGATACTTGATTTTTTTAAATTTTCGTATTCATGACCTGGCTCTAATATAGCGTCTTTAATTCCATCGTCTTTCAGAACCTGTTTTACATCATCATCTGATTTCATATAACAATTATAATTTTTGATAAGCTTATTTACATATATTTATTTAAATATTCTATTTTCTTAATTTTACAACTACTGCTGAATCTTTCTTACCTCTGATGCTTGGAAAATCTACACTTTCAGTAGAAAAATTATAACCTTCTAACATCTCTAAAATTCTGGACTCATTCAAAGCTAAAACTTCTTGATATAATTCTTGATTTTGATGATCATTATTTTTAACTGTAAAAATTGCTATACCGTTTGGATTAAGTGTTGAGTAAATTTTTTCTACAGTCTTTTTATTAAATGGATACTGGATACCAAAAACTCCAACAGAAAAAAATATATCTATCAGATTTTTAACAGAATTAAGTGATCCCTGAATTGTTTCATATTTAATTTCAAGCTCATCAGCAACTTCAGAGGCTATTTTTAAATTATGTTTTGAAATATCTAACAAATATACTTTTTTATATAATTTTTGTAATTCAAGATACCTCCCGGTCCCACAACCAAAATCAAGTAAAGTTAGGTTCTTATTTGAAGGTAAAAAATTTTCAAAATATGATTTATGAAAGTTGTATACTTCTAAATTATCATCAATAGCCAGTTTTGTTGCTGTTTCAATGTCATAAATCTTTTTTGCTCTAATGGTTGAAAAAAATTTTGATTTAGTTTTTGAAACTATAATATAAATTAGATTACTTGGTTTCAAAATTTTTTTTAACTTATAATAAGTAAACCCAATAAGTTTTTTTATATATTTCATGCAAATTATTTATATTGCTCAGTCAATTGTTTTGTAATAATAATTTTTTTATTTTCTATCTGCCAATAATAATAAGTAATAAATTCATCAATTTCGGATGGAAGTTCTTTATATATTTTTTTTTCTAAGTATAAATATAGGTTCAGTATTGCTTGTTCGTTAGATTTTGTAATTGGATATTTTTTTACAAGATTAATTATTTCATTTTTTGTATTCTTTTCTATTATGTTTGTGTCAAAATACATTACGCCAGTCTGAAAATAGTTTTGAACTTCTAATTTATAATTTTCTTCTAACAGGCCGAACAAAGAATGTGTTTGGTCAAATTGTGATTTCAACTCTCTATCATAATTTGGATATGTGTCAGCTCTTGCCATGAAACAATTTGTTGGAGAAATATCAAGAATTTTATTAAGGTCATAATGAATATTCATGTTGATATCCAAATAGAATATGTAATCCCAATTTTTAAGATATTCATCAAACAAGTGTAATTTATGCCATTGAAATTTTTTAGTTTTATGCCTGTTTGGATCATTATATGTCTGTAAATTATTCAATTCAAATTCTGTTTTTTTATCGAATTTAATTTTTTTAAATCTTAAGACCTTTACATTATTTTTTTTTCTAATTGATTTAATAAAGAATGTTGGGGTGAATTTTGATGTAATTATTAAAACTTCACCCTGATATTTTCCAATAGTTCTTAATTGATGATAAAGATTATTGAAATTATTACTTAAAAATTTAAAATCACTAACAACTGCAACAGCTTTTTTTGTGTCACTCGAAATCATAAGTTAATTGTAACTTAATTACTAAATCTAAATTTTGTAAATTAACAATTGCCCTAGATGGTTTGGAACAACAAAATATTGTTTATCAGATTTAAGTTCATTTCCAAATTTAGTGACACCATCTGTAAACCAACCACCAAAATCGTCAAGGATTATTAACGCACCTTTAATTGCGTGTGCCGACAGGTATTCTAAGCTTTCTTTTGCAGAAATATAAGTGTCAACATCAATGTGTGCAAAGGAAATAGGTTTAACAAGATTTATTTTTTCCATTGAATTTGGAAAGTTTCCTTTAACTGTATTTATTTCTTCATCTACAATATTTTTTAGTTCGTTAATTGTGTTGATGCTTGTATCGTTATACTCATTACCTTTAAAAAAACTATCTTTATCTGAAGTATTCACTACACCTGAAAAAGTATCGCACGCGTAATAATCAATGTTTTTATCTTTATTCGATAATGCAACAAGACCAGTTACACCTCCCCTCCAACAACCTACTTCAACAAAAGATGTGTCTTCCATTAAATATCTCTTAGACATGTCATATATAGTGAATAATCTAGATTTTGGATTTAAAGTGTAATTTGAAATTAAATCATAACTTTTATTGAATTCTTTATGAGTTCTCCACGGCAAATAAAAATATTCATATATTTCTATTCCATAATCTTTTCTTTTCTCTTTGTACCTTAAACTTAATTGAAAAAGTTTGAATAATAATGAAGATAAATATTCCAGTCTTTTTCTAGCCTTTTTAACTTTTTTTAAATTAAACATACTTGATTATAAAAAAACTGGTAGAAAATTCATCGTTAATATTTTAAATAATTTTTAATTAGTTAATTCAATTAATCTAGTTACTATAGAAATTGCTATACGTAAAAATACAGTAAAAATAATCGATTTGTTTAAAGAAGAAAAACTTTATAGGTATTGTTGTTATTTACTATTTTTTGTCATTATTTTGAATTCCTTGATTAACTTTGTCCAAAAAAACAATATAAGTTATTTATCAAGGATAAATTTTTTTGACTTAGTTGCAGGAATTTTATTGTTCTCTTTTCTTTATCTAGTCGGTAATTTTATAAAAAAAACATTTAAGTATGATTCAATATCAGTAGGAATTATCACTTATTTGTTTAGTTTTTTTATTTTTGATTTATTAATATTATTTTTCTTTCAACAATTAACTTTTATACAAATTATTATGATAGTTAATTTACTATGGACTTCTTTTTTTATTTTTAAATCAAAGGGTATCAAAAACTTATTACAGATAATCTTTTCTATCTTTTCTCTTAGAATGTTTTTTGATTTTTTTGAATCAAGATTAACAAAAAATAATAACATAATAGGTGATGTTGAAGCAGTGTTCTTTTATCAAGCTAAAAATATATATGAAGGCAGCTATTTTAATTCAATAAATAATTATATTTTTGATGGATATCCACAGTTTTTGAGCTATATACAATCTATTTTTTTAGGGCTTAGTGCAAATATCTCACAATACAACTTTTACAGCTTTACTTCTCACATAGTGTTTTATTTGTCCATATTGTTTTTTATAGAACTTAATATATCTAAATTTCACAAATTGACATTAGTTATATTATTTTCAATGCTCATTTTGAATAGTAGTTTTTTGTCATTTTTATTTACTACTTCTCTTATGTCTGAAGGATTAGTAAGTTTATTTACTGCAATCTTAGTTGTTAATGTACTAAATAATCTATCCAGCGATAGAACTTTAGACTATAAATTATTTCTTATTATTGGTATGTTATATTTTTCAAAACAATTTAACAGCTCACTTATATTGCTACTAATTATTCTTCTATATTTTATTTCTGGTCGAAAAAAAGTAGTATTATATGGTTTTTTTGGAATTGTACTAAAAGAATTATTACACTTGTTTGTTTTTACAAAAGTGCAAAAAGATCACCATATTGGACAAATTGATTTAGCTGATACAACCTTAGATTTGCTTTTCTTGAGAGACTTAAAGATTGAAAATATTTTATTGATTCTAAAAAATTTGTGGATTGACAAGCCAGTAGTAATTTTATTTTTCGTTTTCTATTTTTCATACATATATTCAAAAATATTTGTAAAAAAATTTGAATTAAAAGCTGATTTAATATTCCTACTAATCAATTTAAATATAATTTTTGTTTTTATGATTTATATATCTGTTTGGCAAAACATGGAGCTTGAATCACCTATTAGATATTTCTTAAACAATTTTCACCTCCTCTTGGTATCTATATTTTTAAAATTAGAAAATAAAAAATAGCTAAATAAGTTTCAGCAATCAATTTTTTTAAATCGCCTTTATCAACATAAAGAGTTACAGAGTATATATTTACTTTCGTCAACTATCTAAGATAATAAGTATGTCTGATCCCACAGTTACAAAAATTGATACCTGTGAAGTTTGCGTAACAAATCTAAAAGGACCGGAGCTTGATTTCGGGTATCAACCACTTTGCGATGAGCTTCATGAAACTTCAGAAAAAAGTTTGCTTGTTCCAAAATATCATCAAAATATTGTTCTTTGTGAAACCTGCCTAACAGCTCATCAAAAATATCAAGTTCCTAAGAATGAATTATTCAAGCCCAACTATCACTACAGAGCTTCTTTAACAAAAGATGTAATAAACGGGATGAATGAATTGGCTGAATCATGTATTAAATATAAAAATTTAAGTGAAGAATCTGTAGTTCTTGATGTAGGTTGTAATGATGGTTCTTTACTTTCAATTTTTAAAAAGAAATATAAAGTAAAGACAATTGGTGTTGATCCAACTGATGCAATTGATGACGCCATTGATCTTGACCTAAAAATTAAAGACTACTTTTCTGACGAAACCATTGAAATAATTAATGAAAAATTTGATAAAGTTGATGTAATTACATTTACTAATGTCTTTGCTCACATTGAAGATTTAAGAAGCTTGCTAGAAAACCTAAAAAAAGTTACTAGTGATGAAACACTTATAATTATTGAGAATCACTATCTAGGTTCAATAATTGAACAAAATCAATTTGATACGTTTTACCATGAACACCCAAGAACCTACAGCATTAAATCATTTAGTTTTATTTCTGACCAACTAGATACTGGCATATTAGATATAGTTTTTCCTAAAAGATATGGTGGAAATATTAGGGTTGTTATGTCTAAAAATATTGTAAAGGAAAAAGTAAAAAAACCTGAAGATAGTTTTATAATATCTGACTTCCAAAAAATTCAGTCATACTATGAGTCTTGGAATTTTAATTCAAAATATGTAATCGAAGGACTCGTTAATTCTGGATCTCAGTTCAATGGTAAGTCTTTACCGGGTAGAGGAGTTATGCTAATAAATTCTTTGGATATATCAAAATCATTTATGCCAAAAGTTTTTGAACAAGACTTCTCACCAAAAGTTGGAAATTATGTACCGGGTACAGACATCTATATTGATAAAGACAAAAACATAAGTGGTGATAATCTAATAATCTGGTCATGGCACGTAGTTGATGAGATTATATCTTACTTGGAAAGAATAAATTATAAAGGTTCTATTTGGAAGCCACTTCCTACTTTTGAGAAAGTAGTTGAAATAAGGTGAATAAGAAAGTCGGAATTCTTGGTGGAGGGTTTGGACTTTATGGGTATCTTCCTGCATTCGCAAATCTAGACTTTGAGATTTTTACACTTGAGAAGTATGAAAGGTTTATAAGAAAAAGAGCCGATCTAACAAAATATATTAAAGATATAAATTTTTTAAAAGAAGAAGATCTCCTAAGTAAAGTTGATTGCATCAGTATCTCTCGTAACCCTGAAAACCAATATAAATTTCTAGTTAATTATAAAGACTACGAATTTAATCACCTTTATTTAGAAAAGCCTATTGCTCACAATACAGTCTCATATAAAAAGTGTATTGAAAATCTAGAAATTCAAAAAACAAACTTTTCAGTATTTTACAGCCTTACCTACATGGATTGGTATAGAAATATTATTGAAGAAATTATGGAAGGTACAAATCAAAATTTTAAAATTGAATGGAAAATTAAACAGTCCGTTTCCACGTGGAAGCAAGATGTATTAAAAGGGGGTGGTCTGCTTAATTTCTATGGAATACATTTTTTTAAAATGTTCATCGATTCTAATTTAATGTTAAAAAATGCAAAAATGTCCGGGGATAAACTTGAAATTAAACTTGAATCAGAAAACTTTAACTCATTAAAAATTAAAATAGAGTCTAGTGATAAAAATTTATTTTCAATATACAAAAATGAAGAACTTCAGATCAACTCTTTTAATCCTTTTTTAAAAGAAATTATTCCTGAATTGCCTGATCCAAGGATTGAAATTATTGAAAAATATATTAAATCTAATTTAAATTCTTCCCTTGAATTAGAAAAAAACACCATTTTTTGGCTTGATTTAATAGAAGAAAAAATAACTAATAAAAATTAGTTTTGTAAATTAATACACTAACCACTAAAAAATTTTCAAAAGCTCGATGTACCTAATTTATTTACTGAAAAAGTAAATACCTTCAGGTTTATTTTCTTCAAATAAATTTCTTACATCTTGAGTGTTAGAAGCAACGAGCAAAGGTGGTCCTGTAAAGTAACCTGGTTTTAGGGGGAAAATCTCTACCCAATATTTAAAATCTGAGTCATAATTTCGACTGCCTAGGTTTTCTTTTTTAATTTTTCCATAAAAATATTTATTCTTTGGTTTAAACTTTATCTCAGAAATTTCTTTACCCCACATGTTGTTGTGGGGAAAATAATCAGCGTCATGCACACAAACAATATCTGATATCTCCTTAACAATATTCTTAACCTCTGTTCTGCTTTCAAGTGGACTGGAGTCAATAAAGGTTAAGTCAATTTTTTCAATTTTCTCTTGTTTCAAATGTTTTTCAAGAACTAAGTATGATTTTCCCTCAATGTAAATAAATTTGGTATTAGGGTTACTATATTTTTTAGAAATTTTTATATACCAGTTTTTATGGTTTTCAAAACTTAACAAACTATAATCTTTATTTTTTAATTCTTTTACAAATAAACCTGTAGAGTGATTACCAGAACCAGCTTCAACTATTAGTGGATTTTCTATATCTAAAGAATCTAATAAAAACTTTAAATATCTCTTATGGGAACCCATACCTCCGTCAGGAAGAATATAGAGCGGAAATCCCCTGTATTTAAAGAAAGATAAAATTTTTAAAACTGGTATGAGTATTAGTTTTTTCATTATTTAATCATTTTTTATGTACCCGACTGAAAAATAATTATTTTCAAAAATCGTGTTATCTAAAAAACCTCTTCCATCAATGATAATTTTTTGACCTAAAGAACCATTTTTATAGAGAGTTTCAATGAATTTATATTCTGGCCATCCTGTTGAGATTAATACAATATCCATATCTAAAATTTCACTTTTCCAATCCTTAACTCCGGTTATTTGACTTTTCAGTGAATCAACAAATTTATCTTGAGACAAAGGATCATGTATAAATATTTCTAAATTTAACTTTGAACATATTTCTACGATTTTAATACTTGAGGATTCTCTTATATCGTCAGTTTCTGGCTTAAAGCTTGTACCCAATATCATAATTTTTCTCTTATTTTTTAGGTCAACATTTGCTTTTAGTACTTCTTCAACAAAATAAGGTTGAAGATTGTTTGATTTAATTACTGAATCAAGAATAAGAGAATTTGAATCAACGCTTTTTGAATATTCTAAAAGTGCTTTAACATCTTTTGGAAAACAACTTCCACCGTATCCATAACCCGGTATAAAATAGTCAACTATACTTGGTATAAATTTTTCACCATTACCTTGAAAAGACCATCTTTTATCACTTACCACGCCTTCAATTATGTCCTTGTAGTCGATTCCTCCAGTTTTACGTGCAATATTCGAGAATTCATTATGAACAACAATTTGGGTTGCTAATAATGAATTATTTACGTATTTGATTAATTCAGCAGTTCTCGTATTAACAAATATTTTTTTACACTCGAAGACTTCATACAATTTTTCTAAACGATCTTTTGTAATATTGTCTTCAAAGCCAATTACTATCCGATCTGGATTTAGAAAATCATCTACCGCATCGCCTTCTCTTAAAAATTCTGGATTCATACCTAATCCAAAATTAATTGTATGTTTTAAATTAAATTCATTCTCTAAAATATCTTTTACGTGAGTATCTGTTGTTTTAGGCAATACAGTACTTTTGATCACTATTGAATTACATAACTTATCATTTTTAATAGAAGCACCAATTTGCCTTACAACTGTATCAATAAAACTTAAGTCAAGACCTAAATTTGTACTCGGGGTACCAACAGTAATTAAAATTATCTCAGAATTTGCAACAATTTTTTCATCAAATTCTCCGATAGTTAGATTTACATTTAAAGTTTCATCCAATAGAGAATCTAATCCTTTTTCATAGAATGGCGTCTTAAAGTTATTTAAATTATTAATAACACTTTTGTTTTTTTCAATACAGAACACTTCGTGTCCTAACTTGGCAAGACATGCTCCAGTAACAAGACCCACATAACCGGATCCAAATATACTAACTTTCATTTATTCGATCACTGTAATAGTTGTAGGTGTACGTAAGGCCTTCTTCCAAGGAAATATTGGGTGAAAAATTTAATTTATTTTTTGCTTTTGAAATATCAGGACATCTTCTTTGAGGGTTATTAGTTAAATAATGTATATCTTCATTAGTTTTATATACAATTTTAGATTTTGAATTTGATATATCTATAATCAAATTGGCCAATTCTCTCATTGATATTTCTGGCGCTTCATTTCCAATGTTATAAACCTCACCCTTTTCTTTTGATAGTAATGCTAATAAATATCCCGTTATTGCATCGCTTATGTAACAAAAGGTTCTCGTTGAAGTTCCATCTGAATAGATTTGAATATCTTTGTTTTCCAAAATATTTTTAAAAAAGTCTGGAATAACTCTGCCATCATTAATGTTTAGACCGGGACCATAATTGTTAAAAGGTCTAACAATGTTTATAGGTAGATCAAATTTATCGTTATATATATAACAAAGTGTTTCAGACAATCGTTTTGATTCATCATAAGAAGCTCTTGGACCGAATGAATTAACATTACCAAAGTAAGTCTCTTTTGTTGGTATGTTTTCAGAATTAGGATCTCCATAGATTTCACTTGTTGAAAAAAATAATATACCTTCAGGATTAAACTCGAGCGATAGTTCTAAAAGTTTTCTTAAACCGATAACATTTGAGTCAATAGTTTCTAAAGGATATTTTCTATAAAATATTGGTGAAGCAATAGAAGCTGCATGAATTATATAATCGCATTTTGGAAAATTTTTTATTGATAAAATATCTTCTTCGTAAAAATTTATTAATGTACTTTTATTGTATTGATTTACCCAGTCTTCTTTTTTGTGAATAAATTTGTCATAAGCAAATAATTCAACAGGCTTATCTAAGATATCTAAATTGTTTAGATGATAAAAAAAACTACATAGATTACTTCCTAAAAACCCCCCTGCTCCAGTTAGGAGTACAGACTTACCAGAAAATATTTGAACTTCATTTGAAAGATTGTCCAAAATAATTTCTGTTACTTTTTGCAAATGTTTAATCATCCAATTTAAAGTATACTTTTAATTAATTCCAAGTAACATATTCCTATGAATAAAGAGAAAACAAAAGTTGTTCTATTAGCTGGTGGAAAAGGAACCCGCATTAGGGAAGAAACTGACATTACACCTAAACCAATGATAAAAGTTGGAAAAATTCCTGTTATAGAACATATTATGAATAGGTATATTAAATTTGGCCTAAACAATTTTTTAATTTGCACTGGTTATAAAAGTGAAGTTATAAATAACTATTTTGCTAATTATTCAACCACTAAAGATTTTTCTTTAAATACAGGTAATAATGTCGTTACTCCATTAAGTAAATTACCTGATTTCAATCTTGAAGTTATTTTTACAGGAAATGAAACAGAAACAGGAGGGAGAATCTATAAAATTAGAGACAGAATAGAGGAAGATACTTTTATCGTTTCTTATGGTGATTGTTTAGCAAATGTTGATTTAGATAAGTTAATGAATTTTCATAAAAATAAAAATAAAATTGCGACTATTACGGTTACTAAATTACATTCAAGATTTGGATTTGTTGAGTTAGATGAAGATTCATTGGTCAACTCATTTAGAGAAAAAGAAAAAGAAAAGCAATTATATAGCATTGGATTTATGGTTTTCAATAAAAAAATTTTTGACTACTTAGATAACAATGTAACTTTAGAAAAAGAACCATTTACAAATCTTGTAAAAGATGAGGAAATAGTGGCATTTGAGCACGAAGGTTTTTTTGAACCTATGGACACATATAGAGAATATCTGAAGCTAAATAAACTTTGGGATTCAGGTAATGCTCCTTGGGAATAAATAATTCTTAATAGTCAATTGTGAAATATTTTTCTCAAGAACAAATTAAATATTGGTATAGAAAATATATACCCGAAAAAATAAGGAATTTTATAAGAAACCTAATTCCTTTTTGGATTCAATTAGGTTATTTTTCAATCCAGGCAAAAAAGTTTGATTTTGAAAACCAAGGACATGGAGAAGCAAAAAAACTAATTGAACTATGCGAAAAATTTCAAATAAATAAAGGCTTTTATGTTGATATAGGTGCCTCCGATGGGTGGACTTCATCGTCAACCTTTCCTTTTGCAAAAAGTAATAAATTTTCCGGTTTGTCTATTGAACTTGATAGTAAAAAATTTAAAAAAATGAAATTTATTTATAAAAATTTTAGTAATGCTCACATTTCTAATTCAAAAGTAACTCCAGAAAATGTTATATCTTTATTGAAAGAATACGATGTTCCAGAGAATTTTGATTTACTTAATTTAGATATCGACTCTTATGATCTATTTGTAGTTAAAAGATTATTAGATTCATTTCAACCAAAAATAATCTCAATGGAAATTAATGAAAAAATACCACCACCTATTTACTTTACAGTCACCTATGATGAAAAACATTTTTGGAAAGGAGACCACTTTTTTGGATGTTCACTACAGGCTGCATATGACGAGCTTTATAAATTTGATTACAAGCTTCATACTCTTCTATACAATAATGCGATTTTCATTTCAAGTGAGGTAAGTTCTAATCAACCAAAACTTTCTGTTCCAGAATTTTATAAAAATGGTTATGTTGATAAACCAGATAGAATACAAAAGTTTTCCTATAACAAAGATGTAGATGTACTGCTAACTATGGATAAAAATAGTGCTATTGATTTTATAAATAATTTATATAAAAATTATGTTGGAAAATATGAAATTGAATTGAGAGAATAATATCTTATTAGTAAAAAATTCTTAATTTGAATTTAAAAATAAATGTCTCGATTTAGCTATTTTCATAATAAAAATCATTAAGTTTTTTACATACATACTTTATGTCATCAATAGACAAATTAGTATGTATGGGAAGCCTTATAACTCTCTCAGAAATATAATCTGTATCTTCTAAGACTCGGTTAAATTGGTTATTTATTGAAAAAGTTGATGAGTGTAATGGAACGTAGCCTATGTATGCTTGTATACCGTGATCACCTAGATATTCTAATATTCTATCTCTATCCTTATCTACAATAATGTAAAAGGCATGGTAGTTATGAGCAACATTTTGGTTCTGCCTTTGGATTTTCATTTTTTTATCACTAATTAGATTTTTTAAGCCGTTAGCGTATTCATAAAAGATTTCTTTTCTTTTCTGATAAATTATCTCATAATCTAATAATTGAGACTCCAAAATAGCACAGGAAGCTTCTGTAATTTCAAAACTAGAACCTAATTCAACCCACTCGTACTTATTTTTTAAGCCAGAAATAACCTTTGATCTATCTGTGCCTCTTTCATAAATATATTTAGCTTTATCAAAATCAAGATTGTCATTAATTATTGCCATACCTCCAAAACCAGAATGTATATTTTTAGTTGGATGAAAAGATATACATCCAGTTAGACCAAACTGACCAGTGTTTACATTGTTGTATTTAACGCCAAAAGCTTGTGCAGCATCTTCAATAAATTTAATGTCTTTGCCTAATTTTTTAAAAAGCTTATCAAAATCAACACTTGAACCCGCATAATGTACAAATGCAAATATTTCATTATCATTTAATTTTTCTAATTTATCAATATTTACCATCAGATTGTCTATTTCAATATCTAGAAACTCTAATTCATAGCCAGATCTAAGAAAAGCATTAGCAGTAGATGAAAAAGTATAAGAAGGCATTTTTACTTTTTTATATCCATAATCCTTTAAAAGCATTGCGGATAATTCTAAAGCAGAAGTTGCAGAATTTGTTAAAAGAAAATTACTATATCCAAACTTGTCTTTTAATATCTCTGTGCATGAATCTCGAAAATAAGTACTCCCAAAAGTGTTTTTTTCATACAAATAATTAAGATTTTTTTGTAATTTTTCTGACTTGTAAGGTTCATGAAATTTAATCATTTAATAACTTTCCTATAAAATCATATCTTGACTTTAGATTTTCATAATTTTGATAATCAAAATTCATGTTATTAACAATAATATCTTTGTACATATTATTAAATTGATCATGATTTCCAATTTCAAATGATTTTATTTTTTCTGAGTTCTTCATATCATATTTTGAAATATGATTTTCAGGTTTGGAAAAGAACATTGGGAATTCAAAACATGACTTCCCTGAAGTTACTTTTACATTATTCGAATATTCATACCCAATTCCCCATTTTAAGTTAATTTTTGTGCCTTCATTAGTCTCACAAATTAATGTTCCTCCAGTATCTATCTCATATGAATTCTCAAAAAATATTTGATAGTTTATTGAATCATTAACTATTTCAAAATTTTCTAAAATTAACGAAATTGGGTAAATTCCTTGATCTAAAATTGAGCTTCCTCCTAAGTTTTTTGAGTACCTATGGTTGTTTTTTTCAATATGGGGAATTGTAAGTAAAGCTTCTAAACTTTCAATTTTATTGTCTCGAATAACTTTTGAGAATTCATCATAAATAGGGTGATGGAAATACATTAAACATTCTTTTATTTGATAATCCTGGAAATAATTATAAAAGTTATCATCATCTAAATACAAAAGATTATTGGTAATTGGCTTTTCTATCAAAAATAAGTTCGAACAATTTTTAAAATATTCAAAATTTTCGAGATGTGCACTTGGATAGCTTGAAATTATTACAGCATCAAATTTCATATTATTTTTAATAATTTCTTCTTTATTTAAATATTTATATTTTTTGCTAATATCATCTGGATAATTTCTTGAAGTTATGAAGATATTATCCAAATTATTAATTGAATCCAAAGCTGGCAATATTCTTCTTTTTGTGTGGCTTCCATATCCAACTATTAAAATGCTCGCCATTACAAAAAAATTAATCTTGCAAGATGCGGATTAACAATTGAAGATTCTCTGATTAATTGTTTTATTTGAAACATACTTAGAAATATAAAACCATCTTTTAAACTAATTTCTTCATGTGGAATAAATTTAACGAGTCCTAAGTTTCTTTTATTATAAAGCCTTCCCCCATCTTCAGTTAGCCAGTTATTAAATAAGTAGTTTTCAGTTTTTTCATAATCCTCAAAAAATTCGTAATAATATGGCTTTCTGCCTTTATGGGCTTGGTTTATATTCGAAAAAGTAGCTTGGAGAGTCGGACTAAGAAGTATTTTATTATAATTACCAGGTTCAAATTTTGCTTCGACTAAATAATGTGGAAGTTCATCAATTTTTGTTCTTATTAATCCGAGTAATCCCCCTACGCTATTGACTTCAGATATAAAAGGTTGATCCCAACCTAAGTTTTGAACTTCTCTAGATTTTGCATTTCTAATTTGTACTCCAACTATTTTAAAAAATTGATCTGAATCGTGAACCAGCTCATCTTGTTCATTAAAATTCCACTTATCCAACTCTTTAATGGATACAAAATTAACAGAAGCCTTATCTAGCTTTATTCTCTCCTCATACCATTGAACAATTGTATCCATATCGTTAATAACATTTGTACATATCAGTGTTTCTAAACTTTTTTCTAAACTATATATTGATTCTTCAGGAAAATTAGATTTCAATACTTCAAGGGAGTCTAGATAAAAATTTTTTTTGTTGTTTTGCAATATAAATATTATTTTAATAATTTACTATTGATAAATATAATGAAAATAAGATTATGAAGCTATTAGTTACTGGTTGTTTTGGATTTATAGGATATAATTTTATAAATTATGTAAACGAAAATTATTTCAATGACTTTGAAATTATTGGTGTTGACTCTCTAAATGAAAAATACTCTGAACTTAATAGAAAAACTTTTGTGGAGAAAAATAATAATTTTGAATTCTACGATTTAGATATCAACAAAATTCAAGAACTAGAACACAAAATTGATAATGTTGATGTTTTAATCAATTTTGCTGCAGAATCCCATGTTGATAATTCAATCTCTACTCCAGATAAATTTATCGATTCAAATATTTCAGGAGTTGCAAAACTAATAAAATTTGCAATCAATAAAAATATCTCTTACTTTTATCATGTTTCTACGGATGAAGTGTATGGAAGTTCTGAAAAAAAATTTTTTTTTGAGGATGATAAATTTAATCCTTCTTCTCCTTATTCGGCAAGTAAGGCGTCAGCAGAATTGATTTGTAATGCGTTTATGCATACATATGGTTATGAAATGTTAATGATTAGACCTGCAAATAATTATGGAATTTATCAACAACCCGAAAAATTAATCCCTTACAGTATAAGTAGTCTACTAAGTGGTAAAAATATTGAGCTTTATGGTGATGGTCGAAATGTAAGACATTGGTTGCACGTTTCCGATACAGTTGCATCAATATTACATTTAATTGAAAAAAAATATAGCAATGGTGTATTCAATATTGGTTCAGGAGAATATTATGAAAATCTTTATGTAGCAAATAAAATATTAAAATATCTAAATTTTAATAAAGACAGATTAATCTTTGTAGAAGATCGTCCCGGACATGATTACAGATATGCAGTTAACTTTGATAAATTAAAAAAAACTGGTTGGAAACCTAAAAAGAAATTCGACGATGAGATTGAAAAAATTGTAAACTGGTATAAATCCAATGAAAGCTGGTGGGCTGAGGATTTTAAAGGAATAAATCAAAGAAGAAAAAATAGATTAAATTTTCAATAAGTTAGTTTGAGGTAATGGAGAGACTATGAAAGGAGTTGTTTTAGCTGGTGGAACTGGTTCAAGGCTCTACCCAATTACGAAAACAGTTAACAAGCATCTACTTCCTGTTTATGACAAACCACTTATTTATTATCCTTTAAGCAACTTATTACTTACTGGATGTAAAGAAATTTTAATAATTAGTAATCCTGAATATCTAAATGATCTCGAAAGTTTATTAGGAAACGGTGATAACTATGGTGTGAAACTTCATTATCAAGAACAACAAAAACCGGAAGGTATACCGTCTGCTCTAAACCTTGCAAAAAAATTTTCAAATAAAGAAGATATCTGGGTTTCGCTAGGAGATAATTTTATTTTTGGTTCAAGGTTACAAGAAATCTACGATGAAGTTAATCAATCAAATAAAGCAACAATATTTATAAAGCACGTAGGAAATATAAAAGGTTTTGGCTCCGCACATATAAAAGAAAAAAAAATTGTGAAATTAGAGGAAAAACCGAAATCTTCACTGCCAGGATGGGCTGTTACAGGTCTTTACAAATTTCCAAAATCAGTTTTTGATTATATTCCACAAATTGAACCTTCTAAAAGAAATGAAACCGAGATAATAGATTTACTTTCTATTTATTTAAAATCAGAAAATTTAGATTACAAAATTTTTGGAAGAGGAGTTACATGGGTAGACTGCGGAACTATTGACGATTTAAAATTGGCAGATAACTATGTAAACAATTATCAAAAAATAAATAACACTTTAATTTGTTCTCCTGAAGAAATAGCACTTAATTTGAAATTAATATCAGAAAATGAATTTTTAAACAACATAAATAACTTTAAAAATAGTGACTATTATCAAAATTTAAAAAATACTATTGAATAAAAAATCTTTTTCTCTAGTGATTCCATGCTTTAATTCTGAAAACTCTATACATAAACTAATTGACAATATATTCATTGAGGTCGATGATTTTATTGAATTCGATCTTGCTGAAATAATTTGTGTAGATGATTGCTCTAAAGATGAAACAAAAAATATTATTAAAAATATACAAAACAAAAGAGATAAAGTTTTATATTTATCAAACAATAAAAACCTTGGTCAAGTAAAAAGTACATTGAAGGGAATCAAATATTCGACTGGTCAGTACATAGTCACACTTGATGATGACGGACAGCACCCACCGTCAGAAATAACCAAATTACTTTCATTTTGCTCTAATAATAAGTTTGATTTTGTAAATGGATATTGGACAAATGACGAAACTAAAATAAGAAACATAAGTTCAATTATTGCAAACTATTTAATAAGTATACTGATTTTTAGAAGTCCAAAATATAGAATTACTGCTTTTAGATGTATTGATTCCTCAATAAAAGACAGGATACAAAAGAAATTTAAGTACTCAAAAATAATGGATTTAAGAAAAGTCACAAATAATTTTGGATCAATTGAAGTGCTTCACAACTCTAATCCATTAAATAGAAAATTTTCAAATTTTTATCTTCGCCTAAAATTAACTTTAATCTATCTTCTTACTGAAACATATCTATCAGCAATATTAATAATATTTTTTCTAATAAATTATTTAATATGAAAGTGTTGTGTTAATTAAAAAAATACTACCAATTGTTTTCTTTGTGTTTTCTTTTTATTTGAGTTATTCAATTGGAGAGTTATATTACTTGAGTACAAATAGTCCTGACTTTGGCCCTTATAGTGAATATTTCTATTATTTTGATGGATCGAACCAAATTACAAGTAGAGAACAAGGGCTTTTATATTTTTATTTAGTATTTCTATTAACTTTCTTGAAAGGTCAGGCATTAAATGAAATTAATTTTGATGTAATTATTAATTCCTCCATACATTCTACAAATGCAGTTCTGTACATTATTGGATTGACTGGTTTGTATTATCTTTTGTCTTTTAAAGGATTTAAAAGAAACAATATTTTTTATATCTTTACAATGATTAATTTTTTACCGGTTTCATTAATGCTTAGGTGGACATATAAACCAGAGATTCTTATTTTTTGTTTAATAACTTGGACTTTCTATTTAATAGAAAAAGCTGGTAGTGATTCAGATATTCGTACATTATATATTAGCTTGCTTCCACTATCAATAATTCTTACTTCTAAGGCAACTGTGTTTGGAATGGTTTCAATTGCATTGTTATTTTATTTTTATAAATTATTAAAGGTTTTTGGGATAAAAAAGCTAGTCATACCTGTTCTTGTTTTATTGATTTTTATTATTGGATTGTCTGTTGAAAATTATTCAGCAAATCAAAAATTATTATTTCAATATGAGGATTTAAATGAAAAATTATATAACAATCCTGCTGAACTTAGTCTTCTTTATGAAGTAAATTTCTATGATTTGTTTTTTTCACCGTTTAGACACTACCATTCAAACTCTCTAATAGGGATAACACTACTAGAGACATACGGAGATTATTACTTTTGGTACTTTGATAATGACAAAAGTCTTTTCGCATACAACTCTATAGACTTAATCCCTTCTATTCCATTCTTGGCAAAATATGAAGGAAGTCTATATCAAAGTCAGCTTGTCACTTTGTTTTACTCGATAATAAGTTTTTTATCATTATTATTTTTATCTATAAAGTACAAAAAATACAGATACTTTCTTTTACTCCCGTTAGTTGGATACTTTGTTTTGTCGTTACAAGCATTTGGTCTAACTAGTAGCTTATTAAATAAAAATATTAATTTTGATAAAAATACAAGCGATATATTTAAAGTTTTTTACTCTGGTTTTTTTGTATTAATTTCTTTTTCATTCTTGTATGGTTTAATTTTAAGAAAATTAAATAAAACTAAACCTTTTGTAGTTATCACGTTTCTTTTGAGTATGTTGTTAATTTATGGTTTTCCTCAAGAGAGAAATGTAGAATTACAAAATTACCTTGAGGTTAAAAATAGTCAATCTTATTTTTGCAATATAAATGGGGTAATTTTTGATTTAGATACCACCAACTGTGGCAATACTACTTTTATATCATGTTTAAAAAATGATAAGTATGTTAATCCTGTTTATTTATATAAGCCTGAAAAGAATGCGTCAGAAGAATTTGTTCCAAGATTAATAATAAATTCTACTGGTGAAATGAGGACTGTTTATTCAGTTTATGAGTGTGAAGAATTATCAAATCAAAATTTTATTAATGCATCTTTTTTTAAAGAAAATAAAAGAACCCCTTGGATTAACCTATTAATTTTTATTATTTCTTTATCACTAATTTTGTATCAAAAATCTAAATTCTACAGTGATAAATAATCACTTTTTTATGGCTCTTGTAAATTAGGAATGTAATATTTTATTTAGTAAAATCGTAAAGAATTATTTCTTTTTCGTTTCCATAATTAAATAAACTGGTTCATAACCAGCTGATTCAAATAACTTTCTGCTTGCATTATTTTCAATTTTTATTTTTGCGAAAGATTCAGGCCACAGTTTTTGCAATTCATTAAGCATGAATTTTCCAAGACCATTTTTCTGAAAATTTGGATGCGTGCATATCCTTATGTCTTCGTCTACTACTCCAAAATATCCTGCTGGTTCACCATTAATAAGTCCAATTCTATAATATTTAGAATTTTTTTTCATGTATTCAACTTGCTGATCTTTAGTAATTGGTTTCTTATTAATGAAGCCATCTGAAACTTTTACGTTGTTTCGAAGTTTTCTTACAAATTCCCAATACTCCTCTGAACACTTTGAGATTTCAAATTTAAATTTTTTCATATTTAAATAATTCTAAAATACTTTTTTTAAATTTAGAACAAATAAATTTTTAACTTTACTCTAAAAGGTATTTTAAATTAATTTAAATTACTATTCTTGAAAAGAAGCCCTACTCTAGGTTGATAAAAATCAATTAATTCAAAATTTCTTGATAGTAAATAGTGAATACATTGAGATATTGTTGATTTACCATTTCTTTCTAATCCAGCATCAATGGTTATGTAGTTAACTTTTGAAATGTTTCTATCAAGCCCTTCTAAAACTTCTGGTTCGGCACCTTCAGCTTCTATTTTGATTAGTTTTATATTTTTACCAATATTTTCAATAAGGTCGTCAAGAGAAACTGTTTCTACTTTTATAATTTCATTAACTTCATCTGGTCGAATTGCAGAACTGTCGTTATTCCAATCATTAACAAATAGCTCTAGTTCATCTCCAGTACGTTTCCATAAAGCTTTTTTGTATATGTTTTTTTCTCCAGAGAGGTTATATTTAAGATCGTCAAATTGTGTTGGTGATGGTTCAAATCCGTAATATTCAGGATTAAAGTTCTTTACAGCAAGATAGAAAAGACCTTGAGCAGCCCCGCAGTCAATTACAACATCTCCTTCATTAATTTCTAAGTTATTAATCATGTAGCATTCTTTGATATAATTTGTTCTTTCTTCTAGACCAAATAAATATGCAAACACTCCAGTACCCTCAGATGTAAAACGCCAATTAATATCTTCACTAGTTAAATAATATTTATTGTCAACATGCTTTATTCTTGAGCTTTTTTTATCTATAAAAGAATAGAAATTGAAATGTCTTTGAAATTTGTTCCCTTTAATTCTTAATAAATACCTATAGTATTTGTGCTTATAATACGCGTATGTTGGCTTTTCCATAGAGAGTTACTTGAACAAAGTCTCTTTTAGATCTCTTATTACATCATTGATTTCATCAATTTGTTCATCAATATAATCTATTCTCCCGTCAGCACTATTCATTTTGTGGCCAGAGGCAGAATCGAACTGCCGACCCCTTGTTTTTCAGACAGAGGCTAACCTTTAAGCCTTTCCTTATTTTACATTATTCAATATGATTTATCGCTCATTTACTAGAGGCTCTAGAACGCAATGAGCGCAATAAAATAAGGATTGATTAAATGAGTATGTCACATATTGGTCACAGTTTTACTTATGAATCAAAAATTTCCAACACTTCTTCTATTGATTTAGCATTTTTAGCAAAATCATCATAATGAATTGTGACTCTCTTTAAATCAAGTTTTGAAAATCCTTTATAGAACTCTTGGTCAGATAAATATGAGCTTTCACCACAAGACACATGCTTATAGGGCTCTTTTTCAAAAGGATATAACTCTCCTGCGCTTCCTTTTGTTGTCTCATCTGCATAAAAGCAGTAACTTTCATCTCTCATATAGTCTGGTCCACCGAGTACTGACTCTAAAATTGTTCTATATATTTGCTCTGTGTAAACTCTACTCCAATATCCTTTTGTGTATCTATATCTATACCTGTCAGCTAAATCTTTCCAACGTTCATAATGTTCATCCATTGAACCAAAACAGGCAACTCTTTTATTTATGGAGTTGCTATCTAAATCATCATGCAAAATATCATGAGATTTTTGTGTTATATAAAAACTAAAATATGATTTTCCATATCCATCATCATCGATAGCACATTCGGACAAGAAGTTACCCCAGGTACTAATTTCTCCATAATAAAGCTTTATATCAGCATCAGATTTATTTTCAAACACTGTAAATTTAACAGAGCTTTGAGAATCATTTATTTGATTATATATACTTTGAATGTAGTCTACAGATAAATTTTGTACGCTTACTGTTACCTCTGGCTTATTCCACTTAACAAATTCTGTGAAGTTTCCATAATAATCTTTAAAGCTAGCTCTATAAAAATCTAATTCGTTTTGAGCATAAATAGTTACTGGAATTGTGGTAGTTGTGGTGGTTGTTGTTGTAGTTGCCACATTAGCTGAAGATTTTTTGTCGTATAGACAATAGTCTGTAGCAAAATTATCATTAGTATCCATAATCAGTACTTCTATTTCATATTTAGAGAAACTATTATCTACTTTGTAACTTAATTCTCTAGAAAGACCTTCGTTTTCTGGCATATCTTCTGAAATAAATAGATTATCAGTTCTTGTGCTGTCAAACCAGCTGACAATATTAACAACTTCTATGTCCATTGTGCCTCTAGTAATTTTTATATTAAAAGATATGTAGTCATCATCTTTTTTTATAGGCTCACAAGCTATTTCAATAT
>CETH01152477.1_pt1 | contig 32574 bp, 30 predicted proteins | sample 361461 | NCBI WGS metagenome assembly CETH01 (sample SAMEA2622695, study PRJEB7988) | marine metagenome | isolation source: saline water (ENVO:00002010), including
CGCTGTTCTTTTTTCTTTATGCATCTACCTTTACAACATTGAATTGCTAGCCCTTCCATGGATTTGTGGCATTGCTTTGCTTGGTTCACATGTGGGAGATGTATGCGGTTTTTTGGTTGGAAAATCTATTGGTCCAAGCCTTCTCAACTCAAAGTTTATGCAAAAGCGTCAAAAGCCAATTAATAAAACTCAAGAATTTTTAGAGCGTTTTGGCCCTTACACTGTTTTGTTTGGAAGATTTATTCCTGCAGTTCGACCCTTAGTTCCTTTTTTGCTAGGAATTACTGATTTGAGGTTTAAAAGGTTCTATGTGGCTGATGTAATAGCTTGTTCATTATGGGCCATTGCTTTAGCCTTGCTTGTGGTATCAGTAGGCTCTATATTTAAATAATTATGATTACATTAATAATATTATTCTTATCCATTGTTGCGCTTTTATTTTTAGTGCAGCAATTATTAAAAAATTCTCCCGAAGGAAAATTTTTAAAATCTCTGAGAGACTTGCTGCTGATTGTTTTGGCATTAGGAATTTCTACTGGTGTATTTTATGTAGGGTTCAGATTGATTCGATTTCTTATTTAGATTTATGGAAACGCTCTTTACTAAAATTATTAACAAAGAAATTCCTGCAGATATTATTTTTGAAGATGAGCTATCTCTTGTTTTCAAAGACATTAATCCGCAGGCCCCAACGCATTTATTAATTATTCCTAAAAAACCAATACCTAAACTGTCGGATGCAACTCAAGAGGACAAAGAGCTCCTTGGTCATTTAATGTGGGTTGCAGGAGAGGTGGCTAGAGATCTTGGATTAGATGAAACCTTCAGACTCGTTACAAATAATGGAGCTAAGGCTGGACAAAGTGTTTTCCATCTTCATCTTCATCTTTTAAGTGGCAGGCCTTTGCAGTGGCCACCTGGATAAATAATGGGCATTGAAGAAAGATTAGATAGGTTGGAGTCGCTGGACGAGATTAGGCAACTCGCTGCAAAGTACTCTGTAACTTTAGACATGCGTGATTTAGATATGCATGTTAATTTATTTGTCCCCGATGTAAGAGTTGGACAAGAGGGCACTGGCAGGCAAGCATTAAAAGAGTGGGCCGATGCTACTTTTAGAGATCAATTCACTGGCACTTCGCATCATATTGGAAATCATATTATAGATTTTGATTCTCCTGATTCCGCAATTGGCCTTGTTTATTCAAAGAACGAACATGAAACTGAGACAGAATGGGTGATTATGCAAATGTTATATTGGGATACCTATAAGAGAGTTGATGGAAGATGGCTGTTTAAAAAAAGACTGCCGATGTATTGGTATGCAACCGATTTAAATAAACCGCCTCTTGGTGATCAAAAAATGCGTTGGCCAGGCCAGGAAAATTATGAAGGATATTTTCATGATTTATTTCCTTCTTGGAAAGAATTCTGGAGCAGCGAATATATTCGTGACAATGACGTGGCGGAACCCGTCGAGGCTAATTCTTTTCTGAAGGCTTTGCGTCGGAATTCAAAACCTGGAAAGCTTAGGATTAAATAAAATAAGCTACAATGCCCAGTACAAAAACTAACCCACCTATGCCTAAAACAAATAGTCCTAAGCTTTTTATCGTTTGTGCATCATCATTCATATCTTCAGTATAACTATCAATTATTTCTATAATCAATAATGAATTCAGAAACTAGATTAACTTTTCCACTTGATGTTGTTCCAAAGTCTGGAACCCTACATGCAATTAACGAGCATGTGCGTTGGATAAGAATGCCTCTGCCCATGTCGCTCAATCATATAAATCTTTGGGGTTTAGGTGAACAAGACAATCTAACTGTAGTTGATACAGGCATGCATCTTGATGATACTAAAAATGCTTGGATTAATTTAATCAATAGTGAAAAGCTTGTAATTAAAGATGTGGTCGTCACCCACATGCATCCTGATCATATTGGCATGGCAGGTTGGTTTGTTAAAAACTATAACACCACATTTAGTATGAGTAGAACTGATTATTTACAATGTCGCATGTTATCTGTGGATACGGGTGATAACGTTCCTCATGAAGCCATAGATTTTTACACCCAAGCTGGAATGACCGAAGAACAGATTAAATCTTTCACTCAAAGATTTGGTTTCTTTGGTTCAATCATCCATCCTTTACCTCAATCATACAATCGATTAAAAGAGGATGATCTCATTAACATAAACGGTATAGATTGGATTGCTATAGAGGGTCGCGGCCATACCATGGAGCACCTTTGTTTCTTTTCTAAGGAATTAAATATGTTTATAAGCGGCGATCAATTACTTCCTACTATCAGTTCTCATGTTGGAACATTTCCTACTGAGCCTGACGCAAATCCAGTAGAAGATTGGATCTCCTCATGCCACAAACTTATTGAAAAATTGCCTGAAGATGTATTGGTCCTTCCCGCGCATGGAAGACCTTTTATTGGAGCTCACAAAAGACTTAATGCGCTTATCAACCACCACGAGCAATCATTGGAAAAGCTCCATGCCGTTCTAAGTACTCCAAAGCGAGCTGTTGATGTTTTTGACGTCTTATTCAAACGAGAGATTGATGACTCCAATTTAATAATGGCAACCGGAGAATCCCTAGGACATTTAAATTGTTTGCTCTATCGTGGCTTGATTAAAAAATCTTTTAAAAATAATCAATATTGGTATGAGCAAAGTTAAACTTTCTGCTGAAGCTAAGGCATGGATTCTTTATGACGGAGGGAATTCTGCATTTGCAACAACAGTCATTGCTGCTTTTTTCCCAATATTTTTTAATGACTTTTGGGCCTCTGGGCTTGAAGCTGAGGTTAAGACTGCTTATCTTGGATGGGGTTTAACCATTTCTAATTTAGTACTTTTATTTACTTCGCCTTTCATCGGCGCTCTCACAGATGTTTCCAGAACAACAAAAATTTTATTTACTGGGTTTGGAGCAATCTCTATCATCTGTGTTGCCGTATTGTATTTTATCCCTGCAGGTTCATGGCTTCAGGCTTTGATATTTTTTGGTATTGCAAATTATTGCTTTGCAGCAGGTAATACTTTGTATGACAAGATGCTGGTACAAGTTTCAGATGAGAGCAATGTTGCCAAAATATCTAGTTATGGGTTCGCATTTGGTTATCTAGGTGGAGGCTTGTTATTTCTTATTAATGCAGCCATGACAATCAAACCGGAATTCTTTGGATTATCTAGTGTTGCTGATGCTGTTAGATGGTCTTTTTTAAGTGTTTCTGTTTGGTGGACTTTATTTTTAATTCCTATTTTATTAAAAATCCAAGACAGAGGTATAAATTTACCCGGATCTCATTTTAAGCTTGCTTACTCAAAAGTATTTAATACTTTGCGAACAGTCTCATCAAAAAAAAATGTATTTATCTTTCTATTAGCTTTCTTTTTATACATTGATGGCGTGCATACAATTATGGCAATGGCGGCTGACTTTGCTTTGAATTTGGGTTTGCCAAGTAGCGATGTGATTATTGCTCTTATTTTGGTGCAATTTGTTGCATTCCCTACAACTTTATTATGGTCTAAGTTTGCCTATAAATTCGGCGATAAAAATACTTTGCTTTTCACAATTTTTCTTTATCTAATTGTGATTGCATATTCGGCATTTCTTTCAAACGCTATCGAGTTCTACGTTCTTGCTTCAATGGTTGGAGCTATTCAAGGGGGCATTCAATCAATCTCTAGAAGTTATTATGCAACCCTGATACCTCAAAATGAATCTGGTGAATATTTTGGATTTTATAATATGTTTGGGCGTGCTGGAGCATTTATGGGGCCAGCCTTAGTAGCAATTTTTGTAACTTTTTTTCAAGATACAAGATATGGCTTGATACCTATTGCAGCACTGTTTATCATGGGTGCCATAATTCTCTTAAAGGTCAAAAGCACCCATGAATCTCTTCAGTCGTAACTCAATCATTCTGTATAGTTTGTTGGGTTTGATTAGCTTATTTCTAGCAGGCTTTATAAGAAATTTTTTACAATTTGATGCCTGGCTAGAGGTATTCATTACATCCTGTATTATTATCCCAATATATATCTTTGCTAGAAAAATTTTTTCAAAATTTTTAAAGAATTAATTCTTCGAAAGAAGATCTCTTAAAAGTTTCGGTTTATCAGTAATAATTCCGTCCACGCCTATATTTATTAGCTTTTGCATTGTGTAAGCATCATTGATTGTCCATACATGAATTTTTAAACCTATGCTTTGTACATACTTTACAAACCTTTTGGTGACTAATTTTATTCCATAGTGATATATGGGAACCTGTAAACAATCTCCGGGAACTTTTTGTTTGTATAGACCAAAGCTAGCTAGCAATAGCTGCAAGATTTCTTTTGGACCCATAGAAAAGCATGTTTTTGGGAACTTCTCCCGAACTGCTTTAAGTCTGTTACTGCTAAAGCTTGCAATGCAAACTCTTTCAAAAGCATTAAGCTCTTCGATAACTTGCATTGCAGGAATCGCAACTTCATCTGTTTTTAAATCTATTTGAAAAAGGGCATCTGGAAACTTTGTAAGTGCCATTTTGAGAGTTGGTATTGAGTATGATTCAAATAATCTTAATTTTTCGATTTCGCTGCTGGACATGGTATTGAACATAACATCTAAACTCAGTAATCTTTTTAAGTCGTCATCATGAAAAATATAGGGAATCCCATCTGCTGAAAGCTGAACATCTGTTTCAATATATGAGCACCCTAGGTTTAGAGCATATTTGAAGGATTCAAGTGTATTTTCTGGAGCTTCAATGCTACCACCTCTATGAGCAGAGATGGCTACACCAGAAATATTTAAATATGGGTGAGATGACATTTCAATATTGTACTTACAATGGTGTAAAATCACTAAAGTCTACTTAAAGACTTTAAACTTATATTACAAATATGACAGAGCAGGATATCTTAATTCAAGAGGGGATGAATCTCCTTTACAGTGGAATGACAGTTGTCTTTACTTTCCTTGTGTTGCTAATTATCTCCGTGAATGTGTTAAGAATTTTCTTTTCATTGACCAAAGAGCGTGCTTTAGATTCTAATGATTTATCGCCTGCTACTGGTAAAAACGAAATTCATCATAAAATTATTAAAGAAGTTCTTGGAGGCATAAGATCATGACAGAATCTAAGAAAATTGGAGTTACAGATGTAGTTTTAAGAGATGCTCATCAATCATTACTTGCTACTCGGTTTAGGTACCATGACATGGAAGCCGCATTAAAAGATCTTGATAGCGTTGGTTTTTGGTCTGTTGAATCATGGGGTGGCGCAATATTTGATTCTTGCATTAGATATCTAGGGGAGGATCCCTGGCAACGAATCAGAAAAATTAAGTCAATGATGCCAAATACTCCTCAGCAAATGCTTCTGAGGGGTCAAAATTTATTAGGTTATAAACATTACTCTGACGATGTTGTTAATAAATTTGTTGAATGCTCTAAAAAAAATGGCGTTGATGTATTTAGGGTATTTGATGCCCTGAATGATCCGAGAAATATGCATCAAGCCCTGCAAGCTGTAATTGCAGTAGAGGGTCATGCTCAAGGCACTATTTCTTATACTACTAGCCCTGTCCACACCATTGATTTATGGCTTGATCTTGCAAAAAATATTCAAGATATGGGAGCCCATTCTTTAGCCATCAAAGATATGGCTGGGTTGTTAAAGCCATATGTAGCATTTGAGCTGGTTTCAAGACTGAAAGATGAACTTGAAATTCCAATTCACATGCATTGTCATGCAACCACGGGCATGTCTGTTGCAACGGGTGTTAAAGCAATTGAAGCTGGCTTAGATAACATAGATACATCAATTTCTTCAATGAGCATGACATATGGTCATACACCTACTGAAACTTTGATTAGTATATTGGATGGAACTAATAGAGAGACTGGTCTAAATATAGAAAAATTAACTCCCATAGCAGAGCATTTTCAAAAAGTGAGAAAAAAGTATAAGAATTTTGAAGGGTCACTGCGTGGTGTTGACGCACGTATATTGGCTTCTCAGGTACCAGGTGGGATGTTAACAAACCTTGAAAATCAACTTAAAGCTCAAGACTCCATTGAAAGATTTGATGAGGTAATTCATGAAATTCCAAAAGTAAGAGAGGATTTAGGATTTATTCCATTGGTTACTCCAACCTCTCAGATTGTAGGCACTCAATCTGTGATCAATATATTGTCGGGATCTAGATATTCGACTGTGACCAATGAAGTGAAGTCTTTGTTGAAAGGGGAATATGGTGCAACCCCTGCACCAGTTAACAAGGATTTGCAGCAAACGGGGATCGGAGATAGTGCAGTTATTACATGCAGACCAGCTGACCTGCTGAGTGATGATTTTCAGTCAGTAGAAGAAGAATTTAAAAACGTAGTTGCTGAAAAAAATATTACTGCTGAACCATCGATCGAAAATGTTCTTATATATGCAATGTTTCCTGAAATTGGACTGAATTATATTGAAAATGTTAATAACCCTGAATTCTTTGAATCTGAGCCTTTGGAAGTTAATGAGCTTACTGATTCTTCATATCTTGTAACAGTTGATGATCATGAATATTCAGTTACTTTAAAGGCTGACAATTCGGTGATGATTAATGATGGTTCAACTACCAGTGAAGTTGTATCCTCCCCCTCTGTTACAGCAGGAACTGGGACAGTGATTGAAGCGCCTTTGGGGGGAAATATCTTTAGAATCATTCTCTCAGAAGGTGAGTCAGTAGATGCAGATACGACAGTTCTAATTTTAGAGGCCATGAAAATGGAAACAGAAATAAAAGCACCTAATGCTGGAGTTATTGGAAAAATATTCGTCAAGTCAGGAGACACCGTCAAACCAGGCAATCCTTTATTTGAAATTAGAAGCTAATGAATCTCGATGCAATTTTCTCTGGTTTAGGCTTCTTTAGCCTGACTTCTGGTCAAGCAATTATGCTTGTGATAGGGCTCTTGATATTATATTTAGCTATAAATAAAAAATTTGAACCACTTTTGCTTTTACCTATTGGTTTTGGAGCAATTCTCACAAATATTCCGGAAATCGGCCTAGCCCTTAGTCCAATTGAAAAATTAATTTATTTTTCAAATCCTGATGAATTAGCTGGAGCCATATCATTAATCTATATTGGGGAAGCTGAATCCCTCTCTGCATTCCTAAAAACTGCTTCACATTCTCAATTGTGGCTGTTAAACGAATACGCAGCAGAGCTTGGATATAAGCCAGGGATTTTAAATACATTTTACTCTGTGGCAATTGGTTCAGGAGTTGCACCTCTAGTTATTTTTATGGGTGTAGGCGCAATGACAGATTTTGGCCCAATGCTGGCTAATCCTAAGACATTAATATTGGGAGCTGCGGCTCAATTTGGTATTTTCGCAACTGTTATCGGAGCTTTGCTTTTAAATAAGCTTGGGGTAGTTTCATTTACTTTAAAGCAAGCAGCAGCAACGGGTATTATTGGTGGCGCAGATGGCCCGACGGCAATTTATGTTTCATCAATTTTAGCACCAGAGCTTCTGGGTGCTATTGCAGTAGCTGCATATTCTTATATGGCATTGGTACCATTAATCCAGCCTCCAATAATGCGGCTCTTTACTTCTCACTCTGAAAGAACTATTCGAATGGTTCAATTAAGAGAAGTTTCACAAAAAGAAAAAATAATTTTTCCAATAATCTTGGTCTTTCTTGTTGGCATGATGTTGCCAAGCGCAGCTCCATTAATCGGTATGTTCTGTTTTGGTAACTTAATGAGGGAATCCTTGGTTGTTGAAAGATTGAGTGAAGTTGTTCAAAATTCTTTAATCAATATAGTTACAATTTTTTTAGGTTTAGCGGTTGGGTCTAAGCTTGCAGCCGACCAATTTCTTACGCCTGAAACTCTTGGAATTCTTTCGCTTGGAATAATCGCTTTTTCAATTGGGACAGCTGCAGGAATTTTGATGGCAAAAATTATGAATCTTTTAAGTGCTAATAAAATTAACCCTCTCATTGGTGCGGCGGGTGTTTCTGCAGTGCCAATGGCTGCAAGAGTAGCTAATAAAGTAGGTTTGGAGAGTGACTCCCAGAACTTCTTGCTTATGCACGCCATGGGGCCTAATGTGGCTGGGGTAATTGGTTCCGCTGTTGCAGCTGGAGTTATGATTCAACTTCTAGCTTAATGCTATGGATCCATTTAAAAATATTAGACCCTATACTGATTCTGAAGTAGACCAAGTTCTACAGTCTCTTACTTCAAACGAATCAGTCATAAAAGCTTTAATGGGATTACAGTTTCCTGGAATGGTTTCAAAAATTCCTTTTATAAAATTTTTTATTAAACAAAAACTTATTTCTAAAGTTAAAAATATTCACACAATTGATGATTATCAAAAAATATTTAAAAGCTTGATGGAGAATGTTGTTCAAGAATCTATTTCAACATTTAGTGTTAACGGTCTTGAAAATTTAAATCAGAAGGATAGCCATCTATTTATTTCAAATCATCGAGATATCTCTCTTGATGCTGCATTGCTTGCCTTAAATCTTTATCAGTCTGGTTTCAAGACATTTAATATTGCTGTGGGCAATAATCTGATGGAAGAAACTTGGGCTTCAGATCTATTTCGATTAAATAAAAGCTTTATTATTCAAAGGTCTGGAGGAACAAAAAAAGAAATTTACTCTGGTTTAATGCTTGCATCACAATTTATTCATAAAAGTATTTTTAGTGATAATGATTCAGTTTGGATTGCCCAAAAGCAGGGTAGAGCAAAAGATGGTATTGATGAGACAGACCCAGCTTTATTGAAAATGATTCATTTAACCGAAAGAAAATCTCTATCTATTTCTAATTATTTTAATTCTTTAAAAGTAGTACCAGTATCAATTTCTTATGAATATGATCCTAATGACTTATTAAAAGCCAAGGAACTGCATTCAGTTGATTTGAATAACGAATACATAAAAGAGAGGGATGAAGATCTCAAAAGTATTGCTAATGGAATTACTGGATTTAAAGGTAATGTAAATATTAATCTTTCTAAACCCATGAGATTTGAAGATGAAGACAACTACAAAACAGTTTCAAATAAAATAACTCACTCTATACTTTCAATGTATGAACTTCATGCAACAAATTTTGCTGCTTGCAATTTAATGGGCATAAATATATCTGAACAAAGTAAATATAATGCAGAAGAAATTAAACAGGCACAAATGAAGCTAGAAGATAGGCTGAATGGTTTAGAGAAAGGCGTTCGCTCAAAGCTACTTGAGCAATACGCCAATCCTGTTATCAGAAAATTAGAACAAACTTAGCTTGCAGAATATCCACTCTCATTATGCTCAGTTATATCCAAACCTTCGTATTCACTTTCATCGCTAACTCTGAGATTGGTGATAAGCGAAGTAATCTTGAAGGCAATCCAAGAAAACACTACAGTCCAAAGGCATATAACTACAACCCCTTGAAGCTGAATCATAAATTGCTCAAAAATAGATGGATCAAATCCAGCTGCTCCAGCCCCAAGAAATCCATTTGGTTTCCCAACGAACGCTAGCATCAAAATACCTAAAATACCTCCAACTCCGTGAACAGGAAAAACATCTAGTGAATCATCAATTTTGAAAAAGCCTTTAACTATTTGTGTTGCATAGAAACATATAAGACCCGCTAATACACCAATTAATAAAGCTCCTTGAGGACCAACTGTTCCTGACGCAGGTGTAATTGTAGCTAAACCTGCCACCATCCCGGTGGCTATCCCTACAACTGTTGGTTTTCCAGTTTTAATCCATTCAACGGACATCCACGTTAAAGCTCCAACTGCCGCGCTAATGTGTGTTACTAAAATAGCCATAGCAGCGCTAGAGTCTGCTGCGACAGCACTTCCGCCGTTAAAACCAAACCATCCTACCCAAAGCATAGCTGCACCCATAACAACCATGGGTCTGTTATGAGGAACTAATGATCCGCCTGGAAAACCCTTCCTTGGTCCGAGCATCATGGCAGCTACTAAAGCTCCAACACCGCATGTTGCGTGGACAACTAGACCTCCTGCAAAGTCAATAACACCTATACTGCCAAGATATCCTCCACCCCACACCATATGGCATGCAGGTAGATATACTAGAGTTACCCATAAAACAGTAAAAATGCACATTGCATTAAATTTCATTCTCTCAGCAAAGGCTCCAACAACTAAAGCTGGTGTGATGACTGCAAATGTCATTTGAAATACGACAAATAAGCTCTCTGGCAAAGTACCAGACGAAGCATCCCTTGCTAAGGATGACAAGAAAAGACCATCAGTTCCACCAATGATAGGTCCGCTACCTGTAAAAGCTAGACTATAACCATAAATGACCCAAAGCACAGACACGATGCAGCAAATTGCAAAACATTGCATTAGCACAGATAAAACATTCTGGGTTCTAACCAAACCCCCATAAAAAAGTGCTAAACCAGGAAGTGTCATAAATAAAACTAAGGCAGTAGCAGTAAGAATCCAAGCAGTATCACCTGAATTTATTTCAGATGATAACACTGCTGGTGAGAATAGAGTGGCAAATGCAATAAGACAATAATTATATAATTTCATATTTTTCTCCTGTTAAATGGCGTCACTTCCAGTTTCGCCTGTTCTTATTCTTATAACTTCATCTACATTTGTTATAAAAATTTTACCGTCGCCAATTTTTTCTGTATTTGCTGATTTTGAAATAACATTAATAATGTTTGTAGCATCATTATCGTTAGCTAATATTTCAATTTTAATCTTTGGTAAAGTATCAATTGTGTATTCAGCTCCTCGGTAGAGTTCCGTATGTCCTTTTTGTCGACCAAAACCTTTTACTTCAGTAATTGTTAAGCCTTCAACTCCAAATCCTGTAAGAGCTTGTCGAACTTCTTCTAATTTAAAAGGCTTAATGATTGCAGTTATAAGTTTCATAAATACTCCTCATAAAAATTTATATATATGTAGGTGCAATTTTCATGCCAATAATTAGAGACTTGCCGAAATTGAAAAGAAGATACCGTCTTCATCAGCGCCGTATCCTCCATCACTAAATTCATATGCAGCAATACCACAATCAAATGATCCACAAGTAAAACCATAACTTACTGTTGTGTTATCACCGTAGTCATCATATTCGCCATAAGCAAAAGACACAGGGCCAAAGGCATATGAAAGTTCTGCGTAATCAGGCGCACCATCTTGTCCAGAAGCTAACGTTACTCCAAAGTTTCCAAAGCTAAGCCCTAGATAGATTTCTTCAAAATCAAGACCGGTCTGATTTTCAGGATAGTCAAAAGCGATATATCCTATATCAACTTCAATCTCACCCAATGAAAAACCAAAACCTGCGTAATAATCTAATTCGCTTCCTGCTCCATCATTAAAATTGACATTTGATCCCCAGATACCGGCATAGAAACCAGATTCCGCCTCAAAGTCAAAACCACCTTGAATTGCAGGGCCGTCACTTTGCGTCATTCCTCTCCAAACATAATCTGAAGCGAAAGTAACATTTGCACTTACTGCAGCAAATGAAGGCATGGCAAGCATACCAACTAGCAAAATCAATCTTTTCATAATTTCTCCTATATTTTTTATGAAGTTATAAATCCTTAAAGCAATTATCATGCCAATTTAGTTTTTATGCTTTCAAATGTGATCATTTTTATAAATAGCTAGGTATAATTCTTTTTCAATTTGGAGATATGCAATGGAATTACAAGATAAAGTTATAGCAATTACAGGGGGTGCATCCGGCTTAGGTGAAGCATCGACAAAATACTTTGTATCTAAGGGTGCAAAAGTCATGATTCTTGATATTAATGATGATAATGCAAAAGCTATATGCGATGAGCTAGGCGATGAAAATGTTAAATATGTTAATACCAATATCATGGAAGAACAGCCAGTGAAGGATGCGATGTCAAAAATTGAGGAGAGATTTGGTAAATTGCACGTTGCAATAAATTGTGCTGGTACTGGATATGGTGCAAGAATTATTGGCAAAGATGCACCTCATCCATTAGATCATTTTAAATTTATTATTGATTTGAATTTAGTTGGGACCTTTAACGTTATGCGTTTAGCTGCTGAACTTATGGATAAAAATGAAGCTGATGAGGATGGCGAGAAGGGCGTTATTATAAATACCGCTTCCATTGCTGGTTACGAAGGTCAGATTGGTCAATCAGCCTATAGTGCTTCAAAAGCGGGTGTTATCGGCTTAACTCTTACTGCTGCTCGAGACCTCGCAAGACACGGAATTAGGGTTAATACTATTGCACCAGGCATCTTTGATACACCTTTAATGAAAATGGCACCAGACAAGGTTAGAGATCCATTACTAGAATCGACTCAGTTTCCACATAGATTTGGAATACCCGCTGAGTTTGGTAGTTTAGCTGCACATATAGTTGAAAATGTTTATCTTAATGGCGAAACAATAAGATTGGATTCAGCCATGAGAATGAAGCCACGATAATGAAATACTCAGCATACTATGTTGAGGAGAACGATGGAGCATTTTCAGCCTCAATCTCGGAATTGGAGCTTAAAAAACCAGAAGATGGTTTTGTTCAGATAAAAGTATCTCATTCATCTCTCAACTATAAAGATGCATTGTCAGCATCAGGCAATAAAGGAGTGACCAGAAATTACCCATTTGTTCCGGGAATTGATGCTGCAGGAACGATTGCTGATGCTAACTCTTCACAATTTACTGATGGTGATGAAGTTATTGTGACTGGTTATGACATGGGGATGAATACTCCGGGTGGTTTTGGAGAGTACATTAATGTGCCGGCTAAATGGGTAGTAAAAAAGCCAAGGAATTTATCAAGTCTTGAGGCTATGTCTATTGGCACCGCCGGAATAACGGCGGCAGCTAGCGTGTTAAAAATTGATGAATCTTCTAAAGCTTCAGACCTGCCTGTTTTAGTTTCAGGTGCAACAGGTGGTGTTGGATCTATCGGCGTAATGCTGATGTCTAAATTAGGTAAAGAGGTTTCAGCATTAACAGGTAAATCCTTATCAATTGACTTCCTGAAATCAATTGGAGCTATAAATATAATTATGCGTGATGAATATTTAGAGGCTCCAGCTAAAGCCATGGAAAGGCCATTATTTTCATCAGCCATTGATACGGTTGGAGGTGATGTATTAAGCAAAATGCTTCCTCAAATATCACCTCATGGTGTGGTTGCATGTTGCGGAAACGTTGCAGGCATAGAAGTAAGAACAACAGTTTTCCCATTTATCCTAAGAGGTATTACTCTGGCTGGCATTGATTCTGCAGAATCACCAATAGAATTTAAAACCAGTATTTGGAATAAATTTGCTGATGAATGGAAATTAGATCTTTCATCCATGATAAGAGTTGTTTCTAAAGAAAATTTACAGCAAGAAATTGATCTTATTCTTGAGGGTGGCCAACAGGGTAGAGTAGTCCTTCAACACGGAGAATAAATATGTCAGATAAATATAACGAATACTTTGAATCGAAAGAGGCTAATGAAGACAGCAAATCCGACTCGAGAGTAGCACTAATACTTATTGCAGTTTTTGTTGTAGGTATGGTTTTTTGGATTTCTGGTCAGTAATTACTCAGATAAAAACTTCTCAGCATCAAGCGCAGCCATGCAGCCAAATCCAGCTGAGGTAATGGCCTGCCGATAAATTTGATCTGACACGTCACCTGCGGCATACACACCGGGAACACTTGTAGCAGTAACCATACCGTCTGTACCTGATTTAATGATGATGTAATCATTTTTCATCTCAAGCTGACCTTTAAAAATTTCAGTGTTAGGGTGATGGCCAATAGCAATAAACACACCAGTTAATTGCAGTTTCTTCTTTTTATCATTAGTTACTATTTCAATTGAATGAACGCCTTTTTCATCTCCAAGCACTTCACTTAATTGAGAATTCCAATGCATTTCAATTTTTCCTGCATTTACAGCATCAGCAACTCTATCTCGAAGAATTTTTTCTGCCCTCAATTCGTCTCTTCGATGAATTAGATGGACCTTTGAACAAATACGAGAAAGATACAATGCCTCTTCAGCAGCGGTATTTCCGCCTCCGATTACAGCCACTTCTTGATTTCGATAGAAAAAACCATCACATGTTGCGCAGGCAGAAACGCCTTTGCCTAAAAACTCTTTCTCAGATTCTAATCCTAAATATTTTGCGCTCGCTCCGGTTGAGATAATTAGAGAATCGCATGACCATTTTTGGCTGCCTATCAATTTGAACGGTTTTTCAGATAATTTAGTTTCATCTATATGATCATTGACGATCTGGACATCAAACTGCTCAGCATGCTTTTTCATTCTCTCCATTAATTCTGGACCTTGCAGACCATCAGAATCACCAGGCCAATTTTCTACATCTGTAGTGGTGGTAAGTTGTCCGCCCTGTTCTGCGCCAGTAATAAGCAAAGGATTTAGTCCTGCTCTAGCTGCATAGATACCTGCAGCATAACCGGCTGGGCCTGAGCCTAAAATAATAAGTTTATGATGTTGATATTCCATGAGCGAATTATAAGATAGAGATTAAACAAATTGTTATCTTTTCTAACTAAATAAGGTATATCTCAATATAATATCAAAACAGGAGTTAATCATCGCTAAGAAACACGAGCAATCAAATTTATCAGCTGGCACACTGAAAAATGTTTTTGCATTTTTTTGTTTAGGCTCAGTTTTATATATCTTTGTTTCGCTTGTTTCATATTCTCCACTTGACCCCAGTCTTTCTTCAGTAAGCTCACTTTCTAAGTCTATCGAAAATCTAGGCGGACCCTTTGGAGCCTACCTTTCTGATGCTTTATTTTCAATTGTTGGCATAGGTGCATATTTATTTTTATTAATTATTTCCTTTCTTGCAGTGAAGTTATTATTTTTTTATAGACCATCCGATAGAACTCATAAGATTATTAAAATTACCTCAGCAATTTTTTTGCTAGGCTCATTCTCATCACTTAGTGAGTTTTATTACTCAGGCGATCTTTTTCCTCAGTCCTCCTCGGGCGGTTTAATGGGTGCCTTGATCTTTACCAATCTTTCTAATATTTTTGGAGTGGTAGGGGCATTAATTTTTATAGTAATTTTCTTCCTTGCATCCATCTCATTAACTTTTTCATTTTCATGGTTATTTGTAATAGACGTTTTGGGTCGTGGATCTAAATATCTAGCATTAGAACTCGTCGCGAAATTTTATGATTCCTTTAAATATTTGATCAATAGCATAAGATCAATTGATTTATCAAAGTTTAAATCTAAAAATCAGCCCATAGTTGAACGTGCAGTTGCTGAAGTAAAACCAAGAGAATTAAATCTTTCTAAATCAAATCCATCACTTGTTACGCCAGAAGCTGGATTACAAGAGAAAATTGCATCTGCTCCAAAAGCTGATATTCCAAAAAATGAACCAGCTGCAACATCTACTGTTTATAAGTCTAAAGATAAAAACGTAAACTCAGAGCTTCCCTCAACAGATCTTTTGGACAGAGTGCTCGATGATGGCTCATCTTTAACCAAAGAGGAGCTTGATGAAGTTGCTGATAGACTTGAAATTAAGCTTCAAGAATTTGGAATAGAGGCTAAGGTTGTCTCTGTTATCCCTGGGCCAGTTGTTACCAGGTTTGAGATTCAGCCTGCACCAGGCACTAAGGCAAGCAAGATTACAAATATTGCACAAGATATTGCTAGATCTCTAGCAGTGACAAGAGTCAGAGTGGTTGAGGTTATTCCAGGGAAATCTGTTGTTGGTATTGAAATACCTAACTCTAATCGTAAGATGGTTCAGCTAACTGAAATTTTGTCATCAGACACTTTTCATAATTCTACTTCACCACTATCAATGGCTCTAGGTCATGATATTGCAGGAAAACCAGTTGTTGTTGATCTTGCCAAGATGCCTCATTTGCTTGTTGCTGGAACTACTGGTTCTGGTAAATCAGTTGGACTCAATGCTATGTTGCTTAGTTTGTTATTTAAATCAGACCCTGAGGCAGTTCGTCTTATCATGATAGACCCGAAAATTCTTGAATTATCTGTTTATGAGGGTATACCTCATCTTCTTACACCTGTTATTACTGATATGACAGATGCATCAAATGGATTGAGATGGTGCGTGGCTGAAATGGATAGAAGATATAAATTAATGTCCGAAATGGGTGTCAGAGGTTTAGCAGCATTTAATAAAAAAGTAGCCGAAGCTAATGCTGCAGGCACTCCTTTGCTAGATCCCTTTCAGGAAGAGGAGGAGGTTCCACTAGAAGAATTGCCATCCATTGTTGTTGTAGTAGATGAGTTTGCAGATATGATTATGATAGTTGGTAAGAAGGTTGAGCACTTAATTGCAAGAATTGCTCAAAAAGCAAGAGCTGCTGGGATTCATTTAATTTTAGCAACGCAGCGACCCTCAGTAGATGTTATTACTGGGTTGATCAAAGCTAATATCCCATCAAGAATAGCCTTTCAGGTATCTTCAAAAATTGATTCACGAACCATTCTAGACCAAGGCGGAGCAGAGCAGCTTCTGGGTGCGGGTGATATGTTATACATGCCTGCTGGTCAGGGTGTTCCTGAAAGAGTTCATGGTGCTTTTGTTGGTGATGACGAAGTTCACAGAGTTGTTAATAGTTGGAAAGAAAGATCTGAGCCAAATTATTTAGATGAAATTACATCAGAGCTGCAAGAAACGGGTCCGATACCTGGTTGGACTGATGTAGATGGATCTGAATCATCTGATGAAGATGATGAGCTCTATGACGAGGCAGTAAGATTTGTAATTGAATCAAGAAGGGCATCTATTTCAGCTGTTCAGAGAAAATTAAGGATTGGCTATAACAGAGCAGCCAGAATAATTGAAGCCATGGAAATGGCTGGTCTAGTTTCAGAAATGAGCAGCAATGGAAGCAGGGAAGTATTGGTTCCTAAGCAGCAATGATTGCTAAATTTTTTGCATCTTTTATTTTTTTATTTTCTGTATTTATTGATGCCTCATCAATTTCAATTGCTCTTTTAAATAGTGAGTTGAAAAAAAATTATTCATTTTTTGAAAGATCTCTCAGTGAATCTGAGATGAGGATTGATACTTCCAGTGGAAAAATTTTTTTTACCAATCAGGAGATTTTAATTAATGTGTTATCCCCATTTGAGGAAAATTATAGAATTTATGAAGACACTATAGAGATCCACGATGTCTTTTTAGATCAAACACAAGTTATTAATATTGAAGAGCTTGATAATTTTTTTCTTAATCTCTTGGTTGATGGCGTGGATGAGGGTGAAGATAGCTATTCTATAAATGTTATCAATGATTCACTTATTCAAGTCATTGACGATACTCGTTCCAATATTATTAGTTTTTCTTTTTTAGAAAATCAGCTAAACCTTATTCGCTATAAAGATTCTCTTGGAGTTGAGCATGGAATAGAGCTTACACCATTATGACTATACTTACTTTTATAGCATTTGGAGTAGATTTAGGTGCTCCATTGAGATATCTAATAAATGATTTAATGAAAAATTATTTCTTTTTTGCGTTGCCCAGCGGAGTAATGTTAGTAAATTTTATTGGATCTTTTGCAACTATGTCTGCCTTATTACAGCAGACAATTGAATTGTTATACAATGCTAAGGATTTGAATGTTTTGATATATGTTGTTACATCAATTGCCACGTGTTTAATAGGAAATTTTAGCTTACTATTTATTTAAGACTACTTAAAAATGATTGATACAAATTTTATAAAAGATAATCCTAAGTTAGTATTTGATAAATTAACACTGAGAAATTACAACTTTAATATTGATTTATTTGAGGCCTATGAAGCAAAACGAAAAAAATATCAAACTGAAACTGAGGATCTTCAGGCAAGAAGAAAGACTCTTTCTAAAGAATATGGAATGATTAAAAAACAGGGTAAGGATGATCCAGCTCTTAATAAAAAGATTGAGTCCATCAAGGCAGATCTGGATGAATGTTCAAGCCAATTACATGATATTCAATTAACCTTAAGAGAACTATTGCTTGATGTTCCGAACCTTCCTGATGATTCTGCGCCAAGGGGAGAGGATGAGGAAAGCAACGTAAAGATCCGAGAATACGGCGAGCCAAATATTTTTAAGGGAAAAAATCATTTAGAGATAACATCAATGATTGATACTGATGCTGCTAATCTTTTAGCTGGTTCTCGTTTTGCAGTTTTATATGGTGAAATTGCAAAATTACAGCGAGCTTTAATAGCATTTATGCTTGATAAAGCATCTGAACATGGCTACATAGAGCATTATTTACCAATGGTGGCCAACACTGAATCTTTGACTTCAACTGGGCAATTGCCAAAATTTTCTGAGGATTTATTTCAATTAACTGATGATTATTACTTAATTCCTACTGCTGAAGTTCCCTTAACAAATCTTTACAGAGATAAAATAATAGATATTGATAATTTCCCACTTATGCTTACAGCGCATACGAGCTGCTTTAGATCTGAGGCTGGAAGTTACGGTAAGGACACCAAAGGATTAATCCGGCAACACCAATTTGAAAAAGTTGAGTTGGTGCAGATATGCCATCCTAAAAAATCCTTTGAAGCTCTAGAAAACCTTACCTCTCACGCCGAAATAATTCTTCAGGAGCTTAATTTGCCTTATCAAGTAGTTGAATTATGCACTGGAGATTTAGGTTTCTCAGCAGCTAAAACATATGATTTAGAAGTTTGGATTCCCAGCCAAGAAACCTATAGAGAGATATCATCTTGTTCAAACTGCACTGATTTTCAAGCTAGAAGAGCTAAGATTAGATTTAAGGAAGGTGGAGTTTCAAAATTAGCTCACACTCTTAATGGATCTGCTTTAGCGGCTGGAAGGGCATTGATTGCGGTGATTGAAAATAATTTCGATCAAAAGGGCTCAATTCATATTCCAGAAGCTCTTCAAGAATATACAAAATTCGCTACTATTGAAGTTTAAGATAATTTTTAAATGTTACCTAATTGTTTCTTTAAATAAGACGCAAAGAGGTATAGAATTATCTAATCGTCTTTATTTTAATTTTTAGAGGGAAATTATGAAATCATTGCGTAACTTATTCATGGTTGCTGCACTTATTGCTATTCCAGCATTTGGTCAGGAGCTAACTTCAGATATAACTGGTACAGTTACAGATTCTTCTGGTACTCCAATTAGCGGCGCTAATGTAACAGTTACTTACACCCCAACCAATTCTTCATCGGTGAAAACCACTGATGCAAATGGTAGGTTCTTTGCAGGAGGTCTAAAACCTGGTGGACCATATGACGTAGTTATTAGGTCTGGGTCCTACAACTCAGAATCCGTTACTGGTCTTACTCTGATTGTTGGAGATACCAAGCGTTTAAATTTTGCTTTGGAGTCTATTGATGAGGTAGTTGTGGTCGCAGAAGCAGGCACACAACTGGATACTGGTTATGGATTTGGAACAGCTTTAACTGCCCAAGATATAGAGCAAAGTGTTTCGGTTAACCGTGATCTTAAAGATTTTATTCGATTAAATCCAATGGTTTCCCTAGATGATGCTCAAGAAAACTATGAGGCAATTTCAATTGCTGGAGCACATCCTCGAACAAATGATTTAAGAGTAGACGGGGTTTCATTTAATGATGATTTTGGTCTTAATGATAATGGCTATCCTGCTCAGAGAAGTCCAATTTCATTGAATGCTATAGAGCAACTTGCAGTTAAAGTTGCTCCTGCTTCAGTAGAATATTCTGGTTTTAGAGGCGGGGTTATTGAAGTTATTACTAAATCTGGTAGTAATGAATTCAAGGGAGAAGCTTTTTCTTATGACCGAGGTGATTCCTTTATGGGTGATGAATCAAATGGTGATAAATATGACTTTAATCTAGAAGATACTTCAGAGGGTTTTGCTTTTGGTGGACCCATTATAAAAGACCGAGCATTCTTTTACGTCACTTATGAGGAGGCTGTAATTGATAAACCAATAACTCACGGACCAATTGGAGCTAATTTGCCAAATGATGTTGGTATTACATTAGCTGAGGTTGATCAAATTAGAAATATTACAAAGAATAAATATGGTTTTGATTCTCTTGGATATACCAGCAGCAATACTGCCGAGACTGAATACATAACTTATAGGTTTGATGTTGATATAAATGACGACCATAGATTGACTCTTAACCATAAAGAGGTAGAGAGCTCTAAATTGAATGGTGCAAATAGAAGTTATTCCAGTTTTAACTTTTCTTCTGCTGAATATATCAAAGGTGAAGAAACAACCACAGATGGAATGCTGCTTGTTTCAAATTGGTCAGATAATTTAATATCTGAAATTAGTTACTCAACCAAAGAGCAGAACACCAGCCAAGCATCGCCAGTAGGACAAAGTGTACCAACCTTCAGAATAAATAATTGTGGTGCAAATGGAATTAGATGTTACATAGGTCCTGATAAATATAGAAGCGCAAACCAATTAGCTACAGAAACTGAATACCTTAAAGCTAAGCTGACATATTACAACAATAATCATAAATGGACTGTTGGATTTGAAAGAAAAAATTGGGATGTTTATAACGTATTTATTATTGCTCAAGATGGTTCATATCAATTTAATGGGATATCAGGATATGAAAGCCAAACAGCTACCTCTTTTGAACACAACAATTCTCGAAGCTTAACAGAGTCTGGTGGCGCTGCAGAGTTTGAATATGGGCTAGATTCTTTTTACATTCAAGATGAAATTGATGTCTCGGATAGATTAAATGTTTTAGTTGGACTTCGTTATGATCAATTTGACTCTGATGATTCCCCGGCACTTAACCAAGGCTTCAAAGATGCGTATGGATTTGCTAATGGAGGAATTGCTGGTACCGACCTTCTTAATTATAGGTTTAGTTTTGAATATGAAATTGATGATAAGAGTACTTTGAAAGGTCTTTATGGAACCTTCTCATCAAAACTTCCTACAGTATGGATTTCAAATGCATACACAAACGATGGTGTTAGAATTGCTGCATATAGGCAGTCTAATGCTCCTGCGGGATGTGACCCTCTTACAAATGTAACAGGTACTCTCCCAGCATGTGTGAATACTGCAATTCAAAATGCTGCACTTACTGATGCAGTAGTTAATTTTATCGCTCCAAGCTTTGAGTGGCCAGAGACTAAAACACTTAATCTTACTTATGAAAGAGAAGTTGGTGATTGGTTTATTACAGCTTCATATTTAAATTCAGATCAGGAAGAAGCTTTATATAAAATTGTAGATGGATCTCCATTAAGCGGTGATCAGCCTTTAGTTCCAGCTTTAAAAGCTCCAGACGGAAGACCGATTTATAATCAAACCGGTTTTTATACTTATAAAGCGGGTCTTTATAACCAGGGAGGCGGACAAAGAGAAGTATTCTCTATAGGTGCATCTAGGTTCTTCAGAGATGGTGATACTTCATTGTCTATTGCATACACCCATCAAAATATTGATGAGCTCTGTGGAATGACTTCATCTACCGCTAATTCAAGCTATGGAAAATGTCCTGGAGTTGATTACAACAATAGAGTTGCAGCTCGTTCTATATATGAAACTGAACATCGTTTGATTGCTTCTCTATCATCAACTCATTATTTTTTCGGTGCTGACAAGCCTACAACTTTTAATCTTTTCTTTGAAAGAAAATCTGGTTTACCGGGAACCCTATCTTTTGATACTTACTCAAGTTCCTCAAGTTATAAAACACAGGCTTTTGGTTATGAGAGAAACCTAAATGATGATAGTACTGCTTTACTATATATTCCATCTGGACTTAATGACCCAAAAGTTTGTTGGTACAGCTGTACTCAGCCAAATCTAGCAATAGCTAATGAGACTTTAGATCTTCTCTATAACACTTATGGGCTAGCTTCATATGCTGGCCAGATTGTACCTATGGGAGCTTTTGAATTCCCATACCAAACATCTTTAGATCTTAAGATTACTCAGGAGCTACCAGGCTTTAGATCAGAGGACTTATTTATTATCACTTTAGGTATAGAAAATCTACTTAATTTAATTGATAGTGACAAAGGTGAAGTTATTTATGGGCCTTACCAAGGCAGAATTCCGGTGTATGATCTTCTCTTAACTGATGATTATTCAAAGTATATTTTTGGAAAAAGTAGATCAAGGGTTGACTATGCTTATGGCTACAATAAAAATAATCCTTTTGACTTGAGTAAATCTGCCGTTAACAGTATTTGGAGAGCTCAATTAGGATTTGTATATAAATTTAAATTTTAATTAATTTTTTAAATGCAAGGGCGGTTAATATACCGCCCTTTTTTTTGCTAAAATAAAGAATGACGTTCGATAGCATACCTGCCTTCTCAATGCTTGATATCCAAGAAAGAGATGCAGAGACAATTTCTCAATTAAAATTAGCATTAACTACGCATGGCTTTTTTACTATTACTGATCATGGAATCTCTGATGAAGTTTTAAAATCAAGCTATAAATTAAGCAAAGATTTTTTCTCACTTCATGAGGATATTAAAAATTCCTATGCTCATCCTGAAAAAGCTGGAGCAAGGGGTTTCACTCCCTATGGAAAAGAAACTGCGGTTGGTGAAACAACGCCTGATTTAAAAGAGTTTTGGCATCATGGCCCCATGATTGATGATTCTTATGACTCTAGAATATCTGAAAATATCTTGGTTTCTGAAATTCCAGGGTTTAATGATCAATTTGATATATTGTTTAATCAGCTAAATTTACTTGGTATCAAAGTTCTCAGTGCAATTGCTGTAATTTTAGGCAAGGAGCCCAATTTTTTTGATGCGTGGGCGCTTAAGGGTAATTCTATTTTGCGCCTAATACATTATCCTCCTGTTAAGGATTCATCTAACATCCTGCGTGCACGAGCCCACGAGGATATTAATTTAATTACTTTATTAGTGGGTGCTGAGGAATCTGGATTGGAAGTACAAAACCCTGAGGGTGATTGGATTCCAATAGCAGCAAAAAGCAAATCCATAGTTTGTAATATTGGAGATATGATGCAATTAGTAACTCGCTCTCAACTCAAAAGTACAAGTCACAGGGTTGTAGATAATAATGTTAGCTCATCAGCATCGCGATATAGTATGCCTTTTTTTCTTCATCCTTCTCCTGAAGTTGAGCTCTGTTCTATAGTAGATGATTCAATCGAATCTATTAGCGCTCATGATTTTTTAGAGGAAAGGCTAAGAGCAATTAAGTTATACTAAACCATGACAATCACCTCTATATTTCAAATTATTGTTGGCTTTATTGGCCTAGTTTGTATTGCAATTCCATTTTCTCAAAATAGATCTTCAATTAATTATCGGCATATTGTTATAGCAATATTTTTACAGATAATTTTGGCCTTTGCTCTATTAAAAATACCTTTTATTGTTCAAATTTTTGCCTATCTTTCCGAAGGTGTAACTGCCTTGCAAGCAGCTACTCAAGAGGGAGCAGAGTTTGTTTTTGGTTATTTAAGCAATAGCTCAACTTCTCCATTTGAAAGCTCTGGAACTGGCAATTCAATGATTTTTGCTTTTCAAATATTGCCTTTAATTATAGTAATTTCTAGTTTATCGGCGCTACTTTGGTTTTGGAATATACTGCCATTAATCATAAGAGCAATTTCTAAAATTTTTGAAAAGCTATTTAATATTGGTGGCCCGATCGGGTTAGGGGCAACCGCCAATATTATTATGGGGCAAGTTGAAGCCCCTTTGTTAGTTAGACCATATTTGTCAAAGATGACTGAGAAAGAGCTATTAATTCTTATGACAGCTGGAATGTCGACTGTCTCAGGCTCAATAATGATTGCGTTAGTATCAATGCTCGCCCCTCAATTCCCTGATATTAATTTAATCCAACATTTGGTATCAGCTTCAATATTATCGATTCCTGCAGCAATTATGTATGCAAACATTATGATTCCATCATCAGGTGTTACTAATTTTGACGGTAATTCAGTGCCTAAAGTTTACGACAGCTCTATGGATGCAATCACAAGAGGTACAAGAGATGGATTGGATATATGTCTAAATGTCGGCGCTATTTTAATTGCATTCATCGCATTGGTTTCTTTGCTGAACTCTCTGTTGGGTATTTTAGGTGGTTGGGTTGGAATTTCTGATCTTTCATTGCAATTAATTCTTGGGTATATTTTCTTCCCAATTGTTTGGCTTATGGGGGTACCATTATCTGAAACTCTAGCTTCAGCCGAGTTATTGGGCTTAAAAACTGCCCTAAATGAATTTGTGGCCTACGGTGCGCTTTCAAATTTAGAGACCGGAGTTCTTTCAGATAGATCAAAATTGATTACTTTGTATGCTTTATGTGGTTTTGCTAATTTTTCTTCGGTTGGAATTCTTGTTTCTGGTATTAGCGCCATGGCACCAGAAAGAAAAAACGATTTAATTAAAGTTTCTGTAAAAGCACTTATCGGCGCAACACTTGCCTCTTGTATGACTGGGCTAGTAATAGGAATTTTTTAATTCAAGAAAACAATAGAAGCATTTAAAAATGCTGCAAATGAAAGCCATAGCAAGTAGGGCAGATACAGATAGAACAATATTAATGACTCACCCCTTAATATACTAATTATTTTCTGATTAAGGTAAATTAGTACGCTAATATCTATAAGCGCTATCAAAGGAGCATGAAAATAAAAAAATATCCATGACCAGGCTGCATTAGCTAACAATTGCAGTATGAATAGGGTAGAAATTTTTTCAGCCATTTTAAATGAGACAAATGCCATAATTGCATAAAGAATTGGCCAGACAATTCCAAAAATATAGCTTGGTGGATTTAAAGGGCTCTTAACTAAGTTCAAGTACCAGTCATCAGCGTTAATATATATGTTTGCAAGCGAACCGATAATAGAGGTTAATATTACCAATAAAGGTAAAATATATTTCATCAATTTATGCTTTTTCTACCAGAATCGAGCAAATAGAGTATCCTGCACCGAATGAACAAATAATCCCTTTTTGACCTTTAGCAAGATGATTGTACTTATGAAAGGATATGAGAGATCCTGCAGAACCGGTGTTAGCATATTCCTCAAGAACATTTGGAGCTCGCTCTGGAGGAAAGTTATCACCAAGTAATTTTTTTACAACATAGGTATTCATATTTATATTAGCCTGATGAAGCCAGTATTGCTCAACTTCATTTGGTGATAAGTCGTTTTCATCTAAGTGCTCGCTAATTAATGAAGCAACCATAGGCATTACTTCTTTAAAGACACTTCTGCCATTTTGTACAAATAAAAGCTCTTCTTCTGTGTATTCTTTGTCTTCAATAGCATTCATAAAACCAAAATTATTTCTGATGTTATTTGAAAAATGAGTTTTTAATTTTGCATTCAGTATTTTAAATCTGTTGGGCGATTTAGCATCTTTTTCAATTACAGCTGCTGTGCAAACATCTCCAAAAATAAAATGGCTATCTCTATTCTTAAGATTGTTATGAGCAGTGGTAATTTCTGGATTGATCACCAGTACTCTGGATGCTTTGCCAGAAGCTATATCTGAATAGGCATTGCTAATTCCAAAAGTAGTAGACGAACAGCCAACCATCATGTCATACGCATAACCCTCAATACCTAATTCATTTTGAACCTCTATTGCTATTGCTGGGTATGCTCTTTGGAGATTTGCAGTTGAAACAATTACCGCATCAATGTCAGCTGGAGTTAACTCTGCATTATCAAGAGCTTGTTTTGCAGCAATGACACTTATTTCTGCGCATAGTGATAGAGAGTCATCGTCTCTTGCTTGAATCTGTGGTTTCATGCATTTTGGATCAAGCAAAGACTCTTTTTCAATGACATACCTATTTTTTATTCCTGAAGCTTTGACTATGAATTCTGAAGAAGAGGGCTCCATAGCTTGAATAGCGCCCGACTTAATTTCATTTGCATGTTCAGCATTAAAAAGCTCAACATAACTGTTAAAAGATTCAACCAGTTCCTCATTAGAAATTTTATGGGGAGGAGTCCAAACTCCTGTTCCAGAAATAAATATATCTTGCATGTGTTTACCCTATTACGTGCTATTTTATAGTTATATGGAAAAAATATCATTAGATACACAATCTATGACAAATCTTAGCTTTCAGCTATTTCAATCAAAAGCTGAATTAACTATAGGTTTGGTTCAAATTTCTCATGGCATGGCTGAGCATAAAGCTCGATATCTAGAATTTATAGATTTTTTAAATGTTAGCGGCTTTCATGTTGCAATCCACGATCATCGAGGTCATGGCGATAATATATTGGATAATCAAATTGGTTTTTTTGCCAATGAAAATGGTTGGAATCTAGTTGTAGAGGACTTGCTTGCCATCCATAAAGAGACCAATGAACGATTTCCCAATATACCAAAAATATTGTTAGGTCATAGCATGGGTTCATGGATAAGCTTGTCTGCAATGCAACAAAGCAATAGTTTTGATATTGTTTTGTTATCAGGCTCTAGTCGTCCCAATTCCTCTGAAACTTTTTTACAAAAACTATTACTTAAAATAGAGACACTTAGACTGGGAAAAAAGGGATATAGCTCTTTATTGCATAAAATTATATTTGGAGGATTTAATAGCAGATTTAAAAATACTCAAACTCCTAGCGATTGGTTATCCCGCGACTCAAATAGGGTAGATGATTATTTGAATGATCATTTATGCGGTTTTGTTGTAACCAATAAGTTATGGGCAGACGTTATAACTGGAATAGAGAATGTGTTCCACCCAAAAAATTTAGCATTGATTAATAAAAATATTCCTATTTTAGTTTTTTCAGGCTCTGAAGATCCTGTTGGTGGAATGGGCAAAGGAACCACTAAATTGCATAATTGCTTGAAAGATAATGAGTGCATGTCAGAACTCTATCTTGTTGATGGAGCGCGGCATGAAACTCTTAATGAAACCAACAGGATGACAACTTATAATTACTTATTTAAGTTTTTAAAAAATAATATAAAGGGAGCATAAATTGGAACTAAAAAATAAGGTATCTCTTGTTACTGGAGCAGGTCAAGGTATTGGAGAGGGCATTGCTAAGGTTTTGGCTTCTCACGGATCAAAGGTGATGATTGTAGATTTAAATGGAAAATCAGCAAAGAGAGTCGCTAAAGAGATAAATTCATCATTTCCTAATTCTGCAGAATATTTTGAAGCAGATCTTACTGATTCAGACGCAATAAAATCAATGATGGAAGCCACTTTATCATCATTTACAAAATTAGATTGCATTTGTAATAATGCGGCCGCCTCTAAGGGTTTAGGGCCCGTTGAAAATTATTCACCTGAAGAAGTCCAAGCCACACTTGATTTAACGTTCATGTCTCTTTGGAAATGTCTCCAAATAGAAATTCAATCTTTGAAAGAGCAATCAATTTCAGCTTCGATTGTGAATATTTCTTCAAATGCAGCAATCAGGGGTTATGCCTATAATTCTATATATGCAGCAAGCAAGGCAGCAGTAAATAATCTAACCCAATCTGTTGCTAAGGAAGTTGCTAGAAATGGAATTAGAGTTAATGCAGTCTCACCTGGCACGATAAATACTCCAGGAGTTAGACAATATTTTGAAGCAGAACCTAAAGCAAAAGAAATGCTAGAAAAATCATCTCTGCTGAGAAGAATTGGTAAGCCTGAAGAGATTGGCGAACTTGTTTCATTCTTACTCTCAGAAAGATCTTCCTTTATTACCGGGCAGGTTATTTCTGTAGATGGCGGCTCCTCAATCAATTGATTTAGAATGTTAAACAAATTATTTGCATATCCTGAGCTCGAGCGTGTTGAAAAAAATGATATTAGATATTACAAAGATTCAAAACAAAATCTAGTGCCCTCAGTGACAACAATATTATCTGCAACTGGAGATCATTCTGGAATTGATGCGTGGAAGAGAAGAGTGGGCCCAAAAACTGCAAAAGTAGTTGTTGATGAAGCTACTGCAATAGGAACAGCGGTTCATTTAGCTATTGAAAATTACCTTAATGGTGTTGATTGGGAGCAGTTTACCGAGGATAGATTGGGTTTAATGGCTCATCAAATCGCTAAGAGATTTGTTAATGATTGTTTGGGGGATATTGAGGAAGTTTGGGGTCTTGAATCTGGCTTAGTTGTTGATGGTTTGTATGCGGGAACAGCAGATTGCATAGGTATTTTTAAGGGAAAGCCCACAATCATAGATTTTAAAACTGCAAAAAAAATCAAGAAAAAAGATTGGATTGAAGATTATTTCCTTCAAGGCGCAGCTTATGCCAACGCCCATAATGTTATGTATCAAACTGAGATAGAATCTATTGCCATACTAATGGTAGATAGAGATCTTTTATTTAAAGAGTTTTTAATTAAAAATAAAGAATTTGAAAGCTATACAAATAAATGGAAACAAAGGATTATAAGTTACTATAAAACTCATGAAATTTTAGGGAGAGAATAAATGAATGATCTAAAAGATAGAATTGTAATGATTACAGGCGCTAGCTCTGGTTTTGGTAAAGAGGCGGCAAAAATGTGTGTTGCCTTAGGAGCAAAAGTTGTATTGGGAGCCCGCAGAGAAGATAAATTAAAAGAACTATGTGATGAGCTTGGGTCTGAATCCGCAATTTATAAAGCAACAGACGTAACTTCCAAAGATGAAATGCATGCATTGGCAAAGCATGGCATTGATACTTTTGGAAGAATTGATTCATTGGTCAATAATGCAGGTGTCATGCCCTTATCATTGCTTGAAAAAGGTAGAACAGATGAATGGGATCATATGATAGATGTGAATATTAAAGGTGTATTGTATGGAATTGATTCAGTTTACTCTCATATGCTTGAAAGAGAGTCAGGCCAAATAATCAATATTTCCTCAGTTGCTGGTAAAAGAGTCATGCCTGGAAGTGCAGTTTATTCTGGAACCAAATATGCCGTCAGAGCTATCTCTGAGGGTCTAAGATTAGAATCTTCTGGCAAGATTCAAGTTACTTGTATTTACCCAGGCGCTTTTAAGACGGAATTGGCATTTTCTATCAAAGATGAGTCAATGCTTGAGGCATTAATGAGCAGAGGCATTGGTGAAATTGCTCAGCCAGCAGAAAGAGTTGCTGAGTCGATTATCTATGCGTTGCAACTTGATCCAGGTGTTTCAGTCAATGAGATCGTTATCAGGCCAACCGCTCAAGAGGCTTAGAAAATTTAAAAATGAGATCATTGCTTATTATTGCTTGCATATATGCATCAGCAATCATAGCATCTACTAAATGCATTGAAGCAGATTTAATTCTGCATCGTGGCAATATTTATACTGGGCAAACAGATCAATCTTTTGTTGGCTCGATAGCCTCAAAAGGAGAAACAATTAAATATGTTGGCAAAGCTCTTTCAGATGGTGAAATTGCATGCTCTAATGCAAAAGTTATAAATTTAAAGGGTAAATATATTTTTCCTGGATTTACAGATGCTCACGGACATCTTAAGGGAATTGGTTATAGAGAACTTACTCTGAATTTACAGGAAATACCCTCACTTAATGAAACCCTTCAAGTAGTGAGGGACTATTTATCTACCAAGGATGCTGGTGAATGGATCATAGGCAGAGGTTGGATTGATAAAATTTGGCCTGAAAAAAGATTTCCAACTAGATGGGATCTTGATTCATTTTCTCCTAATAATCCAGTGGTTCTCGAAAGAGCAGATGGCCATGCCATGGTTGTGAATAGTCTCGTTTTAAAATTGGCAGGCATTAATAAAGACACTCAAGATCCGCAGGGCGGTTTTATAGAGAAGGATCAAACAGGAAACCCAACTGGTTTATTAGTTGACATGGCCATGAACCTAATAGCTGATCTTATTCCTAAATTATCAAGGGATGACGATAAACAAGCTTTTATAGAGGGTATTAATAGGAACGTAAGTCTTGGGTGGACCCAGATTCATATACCCGGTGGAACGTTTGAAGATATTGCAATTTTGAATGAAATTAAATCTGAGAACAATTTACTTCAAAGGGTTTATTTTATGGTGAGCGATGGTGAGCCAGCAGATCGTTTGCTTGAGATGGGACCAATTATTGATCCTGAAAATTTATTAACTGTTCGTGCAATCAAAATGTATGCTGATGGAGCTCTTGGTTCACGTGGGGCTGCCTTGTTAGAAAAATATAGTGATTACGATGGCAAAGGAGTCTTTATTTTTCTTAAGGAGGAAACAAAGCCTAGGTTATCCAAAGCACTCAAAAAAGGCATTCAGATAGGAACGCATGCAATAGGCGATCATGGCAATAGAGTAGTTTTGGATTGGTATGAAGAAGCTTTTGCCCAAGCTAAAAAAAACAAAGAGTTACTAGAATCTCCTCGATGGAGAATAGAGCATTCGCAAAATATTAAACCTGTTGATCAGCGTCGTTTCGTCGAATTGGATGTTATTCCATCAATGCAACCATCTCATGCTATTGGAGATCTGCACTTTGCGGTAGACAGGTTAGGACTAGAAAGGATTAATGATGCGTATGCATGGAGAAATCTTATTGATCAAGGGTTAATTATTGCAGGTGGAACCGATGCTCCTGTTGAAATTGGTGATCCAAGAATAGAATTTTATGCAGCTGTTGCTAGAAAGGATGTAGATGGGTATCACGGAGAAGGTTGGAATTTGGATCAGAGAGTCTCAAGGCTTGAGGCGTTAAAAATGTTTACAATTTGGCCTGCAATTGCTTCATTTGAAGAAGATATCAAAGGAACAATTGAGGTAGGTAAGCTTGCTGATTTTTCTGTTTTTGATAAAGACTTAATGCAAATTCCTGAGCTTAAGATTCTAGAATCAAAAAATATACTCACAGTTGTCGGTGGTAGGGTGGTTTATCAAGACTAAGCTTTAGTATTTTTTAAAATTAAATCAGCGCACTTAGCACCAATTACGTTGCACGTTGCGTTGGTATTGCCTGAGATAATGCTTGGAAATATTGATGCATCAGCTACCCTTAATCTTTTGATACCTTTCACTTTCAACTCATCGTCTACTACACATTCATTTCCATGACCCATTTTACATGTTCCTATAGGGTGATAAACCGATAATGACTCATTTCTAATAAATTCCTCTATTTCGTCATTATTAATGCAATGAGTTCCAGGCTGAATCTCCTTGGCTCCTAATTCTTTCATAGAAGATGTTTTAAATATTTCCCGAATCTTTTGAATTCCCTCAATCATCCATTCCATATCTATTTTTTGATCAAGGTAATTTGCATGGATTTTTGGTGCGTCTTCTGGGTTTGAAGAGATCAGCTCAAGATGGCCTCGACTTTGAGGTCTTAAATTACAGACAGATGCCGTAATTCCAGATGACGGTTTCATAGCACCATTCTTATTGTATTTACCAGCACCAGGTGCAAAGTGAACTTGAGCATTGGGTGTCTTTGTATTTACGTTAGTTTTAAAAAATACACCTATATCGGAAGCTGGATAGGTCATTAATCCTTTTTTTTGTATGAAGTATTCAAATAAATTTTTGATCATGCCAAGTGGTTTCATGAGCTCACTAAAAGTTTTTAATTGATTAATTTTATAGCTAATATTAACGGTGAGATGATCTTGTAAATTTTTTCCTACACCTGGCAAATCATTCACAAGCGGTATTTTGAGATCCATGAGATGTTTCTTTGGCCCGATTCCAGAAAGCATTAATAATTGAGGGGAGTTAATGCTTCCGCCACAGAGGACTATTTCAGAGGTAGACCCAATAACTTGAATACCTTTTTTATTTTTTATTTTGACACCAATTGCTGTTTTGTTTGATGTGATGATCTTTTCAACTAAAGTATTTGTTAATACTTCGAGGTTTGGTCTATCGAGTACAGGTTTTAAAAAAGCATCAGATGAACTAAATCTTTTTCCATTTTTGATATTTACTTGATATTGACCATATCCCTCTTGAAACTCGCCATTAAAATCATTATTTTTGTTTAGTCCATATTCCTTACAGGCATTTAAAAAAGACTTAGAGGCTTCAAGAATGGGTTGATAGGTCTCTACCCATAATGGACCAAAATTTCCATGATATTGATCTTCATGATTTTGATTATTTTCAAGCGCTACGAAGTATTTCATTAGATCTCGATAGCCCCAGCCCTTATTTCCTACTTTTTCCCATTCTTCATAGTCTTCAGCTTGTCCTCTAATATAAAGCATCCCATTGATGGAGCTGCTACCTCCAAGAGTCTTGCCTCGTGGCCAGTTAATTGTTCTGTTATTTAAATTTTCTTCTGGCTCTGTTTCATAGCACCATCCATATTTTTTGTTTTTAAATAATGAGCTTGCAGCCAAGGGCATTTTGATTGATGAATAGTTATCCATTGGACCAGCTTCTATTAATAACACTGAGTTATTAGGATTTTCTGACAGTTTGTTTGCTAAAACACATCCTGCACTTCCTGCACCAATAATGATATATTTGTGGCTAAATTTCATAAATATAATATCTCTCAGGGATGAAAATGCGTCAAGTAATTGCAATTGGTGGAG
>CETH01044555.1_pt1 | contig 32506 bp, 16 predicted proteins | sample 361461 | NCBI WGS metagenome assembly CETH01 (sample SAMEA2622695, study PRJEB7988) | marine metagenome | isolation source: saline water (ENVO:00002010), including
TTTAAAATTCGAAGGAACCCCTAACCTACAAAGTGTTACGGAAGCGAGAGAAATGTTAGCGATATCAAAATTTTTTTTCCCATATATAATTTCGACACAGGATTCGATTTATATGAAAAAAAATTCTGGGAAAATTTTTGAGTCTATACAGATTGATTCAGTTACTAACAACTATTATGTCGAAATACCTGAATGGGTTGTCAATGATTTTGGATGGTATGAAGATACAGAGATCCAACTAACCCTTGATGGTGATGAAATTATTATTAAAGAAAGAGAAGATGACTAATCCTACCTACCACATATACTTACAAGATAAGTGTCTATTCAAAGATTTGAATGAAGAGGAGTTTGATATAATATGGGGTAGAATATATAAGTCTTATTTTAAAGATGAGATAACTTATGAAAAAGTTGAATTTGATTACAGTATACTAGCAGATGCATCCTACTAAAATTTTCGAAACGCCCCTTTGGATAATTCCAGGAGAAGTCCCTGAGGGAATGTATAATTGGACAAAAGAATATCAAAGAAAATATCCTTCTCGACAAGTATCAAATGTAGGAGGATATCAAAGTCCTGCACCTGATGGTGTAGATAATATACCTTTCGAGTATGCTGATTATTTTATTAATAAATTAGAGTTCTTACCAAGGTTTGCAGTAAATTGCTGGTGGTTGAATATTAATTATAGAGGTAATTATAATGTAGCACATACTCATCCTATGACAGACTTAGCAGTTATATGGTATATGACTGATAATCATGGATTACTAAAGATAAGAAATCCAATAGCACATCAGAGATGGAATCTACTTGAAAAGTTTAATATTGAGATTGAAAAAACTATTAATGCATCTGCTGGTGATATAGTTGTATTTCCTTCAGATGTAGAGCATGAAGTACCACCACATGATAATAGAGAACCTAGAATATCTTTAGCATTTAATTTAGATTTGCGTTGACAAATACTATATAATGAAGTATGATATGATTACAATTACAAGATGTTATGGCTAAAGGATTTACAGTAAAAGCAAAGTCACCTGCTGTTAAAAAAGAAGTTGAGTTTGATTACGATAAAGCAAAGGAACTTGTAAAAGGAAAATCAATAGTATTTTGTTTACCTGGTAGAGGAGTTTCATATGCTTTCTTAAAGGCATTTGTACAACTTTGCTTTGACTTAGTACAATCAGGAGCAAGTATTCAGATATCTCAGGATTACTCATCTATGGTAAACTTTGCCAGATGTAAGTGTCTTGGTGCTAATGTCCTCAGAGGTCCAGATCAGTTACCATGGGATGGTAAACTTAAGTACGACTGGCAATTATGGATTGACTCTGATATTGTTTTTAATTCAGAGAAGTTCTGGCAATTAGTATTAATGGAAAAGGATTTAGCAGCAGGATGGTATGCTACCGAAGATGGTAGAACTACTTCTGTAGCACATTGGTTAGATGAGGAAGATTTTCGTAGTAACGGTGGAGTGATGAATCACGAAACCGTCGAAAGTATATCCAAACGTCGCAAACCTTTTACAGTAGACTATACAGGTTTCGGATGGCTTTTAATTAAGAAAGGTATCTTTGAGCATGAGGAAATGAAGTATCCTTGGTTCGCACCCAAGATGCAAGTCTTCGAATCAGGGGAAGTGCAAGATATGTGCGGTGAGGACGTTTCTTTCTGTCTTGATGCAAAAGAAGCAGGTTTTGAAATCTGGTGCGATCCTCGAATTCGTGTAGGACATGAAAAACCAAGAGTCATATAAGTACAATATCCTCTGTAACGACTCGATAATCTTCGAGAACCTTACAGAGGAAGAATACTTTGATAAACTTGAAGATTTAGCACAAGAATATTATGATACTGGCATACCCCACCCAACAGATTTAAAAACAGAAATAGTAAAATGACTGTCCCATATACAACCAAATGGAGTATTTACACAATGCAAAGAGAGGTAACCGATGGTTATGTCTATGCAATTGATGTTGTAATAACAGGTACTGCTAATGATGATCCTACCCATGGAGTTGAATTTAGAGAAACTTGTAGACTTGAACGTCCTGCAGATAGTTTAATACCATATGAAGATCTTACAGAGGAACAAGTTATTGGTTGGGTGCAAAATGAATGGAGAACTAAATCTTTGCGTAATATGGGTTTACCATATATGGAGGCACTTCATTTATCCTTCGAATCTTTCTTCAGTCGTCCTAGAGTTGCAGGTGGAACACCTTGGGGCACCTCTGTAGGTATTGGATCGACGAATGTAGGTGTTGGAACTACTTAAATTACTTAAAAATACTAAAAAATTATGGCAAAAGCAAAAACTGGACTAAATGGCGTTGCATTTGTTGAGGCAATTCCGAAAAAATCTCGTCAAGGGAACGGAAAACACTCAAAATACTCGGCAACATCCCGTAACTCGGCTCGCAAAAGGTACAGAGGGCAAGGAAAATGACGAAAAATGCTCCTTCGGGGGCATTTTTTAATGCTTAATAAATATTTCGATAAAATGAGTATAAATAAATCTAGAAAACTGCTTAAAATGAATGAAAACGAGGATATCTAGATCATTTAAAGATATTAGTCTGTCCTTTAACATGCATCCTGTAACAAAAGACATCTCAGTACTCAAAGATGCGAACGCAATCAAGAGATCTGTAAGAAATTTAGTCCAAACTATCCCTAGAGAGAGGTTTTTTAACTCAAATTTGGGTAGTGATGTTAGATCTAGTCTTTTTGACTTCGTAGATTTTGGTACTGCTTCAGTTATACAACAACAAATTGAGACAACCATAGATAATTACGAACCAAGAGTGGATAATTTACAAATTGAGGTGTTTCCTAGACCAGATAGAAACGAATTTGAAGTAAATATATACTTTGACATCATTGGACAGCAATTTCCTACTCAAGCATTTCAATTCATATTAGAAGCCACTAGATAATATGCCTGTTACTAACTTTACAAACCTAGATTTTGAGCAAATAAAGACATCTATTAAGGATTATCTTCGTGCAAACTCGAATTTTACTGATTTTGACTTCGAAGGTTCCAATTTTTCCGTCTTAATTGATACTCTAGCGTATAATACCTATATTACAGCGTTTAACTCCAATATGGTAGTTAATGAATCCTTCTTAGATTCTGCAACTGTCAGGGAAAACGTTGTTTCTTTAGCAAGAAATATAGGTTATGTACCACGCTCTAGAACCGCTTCTAAGGCATCTGTTTATATTGATGGTATTGATAATGTATTAACCTCTTCATTAATCTTAAAAGCAGGATTAGTGGGTACTGGGAACGAAAATAATTCAACAGTTAGTTTCTCTATACCAGAAGATATAGAGGTATTTACAACTAACAGGAAATTTGGTTTAAATGGAAATCCAATAGGGGGAAAAGTAGAATTTGGTAATAGAAATGAACCTATTGAAATATACCAAGGAACATATTTAACTAAAACATTTATTGTTAATCAATCATTAGATCAAAGATTTATATTAGATAATTCTTTTATTGATACATCAACAATATATGTGTATGTTGCAGATGCAGAGCAACAAAGCAGTGGTTTAATTGGTACTCCATATAGAAAAATTGATAATATTTTAAATATTGATAAAAATTCCGAAACATACTTAATACAAGAAATACAGGACGAAAGATATGAACTTTTGTTTGGTGATGGTATTTTTGGTAAAAAAATAGAAAATGGAGCAAAAATAACAGTTCAGTATATTGTTACTGATGGTTTACAAGGAAATGGACCTACAAATTTTGTATTTTCTGGAACTTTAGAAAGTGCTACAGGAACACCATTTGTAAGTGCTCAGAATCCTAAAATAAACACCGTTTCAGGTGCTGCAAATGGGGGTGATATAGAAACTCTAGACTCTATTAAGTATTTTGCTCCTAGACTCTATGCAGCACAATACAGGGCGGTTACAGCAAGGGATTATGAGTCTATAATACAACAAATTTACCCTAATACTGAGAGTGTATCTGTTGTTGGTGGAGAAGAAATAGATCCACCTCAATTTGGTACCGTTTTTATCACTATAAAACCCCAAAATGGTGATTATGTGTCTGATTTTGATAAAACAAGAATATTATCAGATTTAAAGAATTATTCTTTAACTGGTATAAATCAAAAAATTCTAGATTTGAAGGTTCTTTATATCGAATTAGATTCTTACATTTATTATGACAATTCTAAAGTAGAAGCTATTGAAGAATTAAAAACAAAAGCTATTAATGGACTTACACTTTATTCTAATTCAATTGACATTAACAAGTTTGGTGGAAGATTTAAATATAGTAAAGTTTTAAGTGTAATTGATAATATCAATACTGCTATAACTTCCAATATAACAAAAGTAAGGATTAGGAGAAATTTAAATGCATTATTGAATCGTTATGTTCAATATGAACTTTGTTTTGGAAATCAATTCAATGTTAAACCAGGAGGATTGAATATTAAGAGTACTGGATTCACTATTTTGGGTGAATCACAAACTGTATACTTAACAGACACTCCAAATGAAGATAAATTGACTGGTACTGTATCAATTGTTAAAGAATTGAATAATAATAAGATAGTTGTTGTTGAAGATGCTGGTACTGTTGATTATATTAAAGGTGAACTCAATCTTACAACAATTAATATAACATCAACCGTAAAATCTAATAATATAATAGAGGTACAAGCATTTCCAGAGTCAAATGATATTATTGGACTTAAAGATTTGTATTTAAAATTTAGCATCTCTGATAGCACCATAAATATGGTAAAAGACACTATTTCATCTGGCGATCAAATATCTGGTGTTGGTTATAAAGTTACTTCTAGTTATACAAACGGAGATTTAATAAGGGCATGATATCTACGGGAATTGATAAGAGAGTTCAGATACAGCAAATTGTTGACAATCAGCTTCCAGAATTTGTACTATCTGAAAGTCCAAAAGCAGTTGATTTTCTAAAACAATATTATATTTCACAAGAATATCGTGGTGGTCCAGTTGATATTACTGATAATTTAGATCAATATTTAAAATTAAATAATTTAACTCCAGAAGCAGTAGTTGGATATACTACAATTACTTCTGGAATTGGAACTGATAATGAAACTATCAACGTTGATAGTACTAAAGGATTTCCTGATCAATACGGTCTTTTTAAGATTAATGATGAAATTATTACATATACTGGATTAACAACCAATAGCTTTACTGGATGTATTCGTGGATTTAGTGGAATAACAACATATCATCAAGAAAATAATCCAGGAGAATTAGTATTTACATCAAGTGACGAATCTGCTCATCTTGAAAATTCACGTGTTCAAAATTTAAGTGCTCTATTTTTAAAAGAATTTTACAATAAAATTAAATTTTCTCTTACACCTGGTTTAGAAAATAGTGAGTTTGTTCCTGAGTTAGATGTTAATAATTTTATAAAAGAAGCAAGAGGTTTTTATGAATCAAAGGGAACAGAAGAATCATTTAGAATCCTTTTCCAAGTATTATATGGTGTTGATCCAAAAGTTATTGATCTTGAAGAATATCTAGTTAAACCATCTTCTGCAAAATATGTTAGAAGAGAAAGAATAATTGCTGAAAATTTATCAGGAGATCCTCTCAAATTAAGAGGACAAACGATAACAAAAACTACAGATTCGTTTACATCTGCATCAATATCTGAAGTTGAATATATTAGCGGTATTTCTTCAACAACTTATTATTATTCTTTAGATGCTTTTATTGGATATGATGATGAAGAATATATTACTGGTACCTTTGATGTTCCAGGAAAAACAAAAGCTATAGGTGAGGTATCTATTGGTTCTTCTGTAATAACTGTAGATTCTACTGTTGGATTTGGAGCTACTGGTACTTTAGTTTCTGGTATTAATACACATATTGATTATACTGATAAAACTATCAACCAATTTTTAAATTGTACTTGGGATAATCAAAATACATCTGGAATTATTACATCTACTACTGATGTTAGATCCAATGATACAATTATTGGTTATGAGAATGGTGATATATCTAAACCTGTTGAATTAAGAATAACTGGAGTTCTTGCAGAATTTATTCCTGATGATAATACTAATTTAGTTATAGAAGGTGAAAGAATTCTTGTTAAGAGTTTAGGTGAGAATATAGAAAATCCAATTACAAATAAAACTAATAAAGAAGTTCATTTTAATTCTTGGATTTATAATAGTGCTGCCAGTTATGAATGTACAGATAAGGTTACTGGTACATTTGAAAATGCGACATTACCTTTAAAATCATCTATTGATAGAAGTAGTCTTAAAGTAGGAGATACTGTTGAAATTTTATATAGAACATCCAATAAACTTGATTTCAAACAAGTAAAACCATTAAAAAATGGAGATACTACAGCTAAAATTCTAAGTATTGATACAGTTAATAATCAAATCACATTAGATGAAGCATTAGTCGCTGATATTAATAGATTTTATAATGTAAGAAGAGTTTTAAGTAAGGCTAATAGTAAGCAAGATGTTGGTGCTCCAATTAAATATGGAAATAATACTTTAACTGTAGATATTCAAAATACTTATAATGAAGCAGATGAGAATATTTACGTTGCATCTAACTCATTACCATCATATGAGATTGAAAAAAATATTTCTGAAATTGAGATTACCTCTGTAACTGCCTCAGGTGCCTCTCCTTCGATTCAAGGTTATGATGCTGCAAATACATCATATAGTATATTATCCTTCCCTGAACAGGTTCCTTTCGTTACTGGAGATGCAGTTGTCTATACTAAACCAACAGATGCTGTAGGTATTTTAACTGAGGGAGTATATTATGTTGAAAATCTATCAGAAACAAATAAAATTAAACTATATCCAGATCAAGCCTTTGTTGATTCTGGTATAGGAACTATAGGATTTTTAAATGCTATTGGTTTTGGAAATTTACCATCTGGAATAACTACTGATTCTACTCACAAATTTACATTATTAAAACATCATCATCAAGAAATAGATGCACAAAGATTACTTAAAAAATATCCTTTAAGTAGAGATTTAAAATCATCAGAGTCTAGTGAAACTACTTCTGGACCTATTGGAATGTTAATTAATGGTGTTCAGATAGAAGATTCTAAGTCTGAGGATGGTATTTTTTATGGGCCTATTGATGATATTAAAATTGCTACAGGTGGACATGATTATGATGTAATTAATCCACCAAATATTACTATTGGTACAGGTGTTGGAACTACCGCATTAGCAACTGCAGTAGTTAGAGGTGATATTAAAAAAATACAAATAGATCCTCAAGATTTTGATGTTGATGAGGTTCGCTCAGTTCAAATAACAGGTGGTAATGCAAAGGATGTTATTTTAACTCCTGTTGTTAAAAAAAGAAATAGAGAATTAGAATTTGATGGTAGACTTATTAATAATGGTGGTGACGTTGATTCAGTTAATGAAACTTTAAAATTTAGTCAAACTAATCATAATTTACGTAGTGGAGATGTTATTGTTTATAACAATAATGGATTCCCAAATTTAGGTATTGGAACTTTTAATGGTAGTAATCTTGCAGATTATGAAACTTTAGATAATGGTTCATCTTATTGGGTACAATCATTAGGAATTAGTAGTGTATATCTTTATAGAAGTGAGAAGGATTATACAGCAGGTATTAATACTGTAGGATTTACTGCTATATCCAAAGAAGGTATACACAAATTCAGATTAAAACATGCTAAAAATACATTAACATCTGTAGATATTATAAATGGCGGTACATTTGAAAATAGACAAGTTTCTATTTCTGCAGTTGGTATTTCTACAGTTAATTCAACCTTTACATTTAAAAATCATGGATTTTCTGATGGAGAATTAGTAGATTATAAAACTACTGGTACATCTATTGGATTATCTACTGATGGTACTGGAATACAGTATAAAATTATTAAAATAGATGATGATTCTTTTAGAATTGCTAATGCTGGAGTAGGTGGTACATTAACATCTGATTATATAACAAATAATTATTCTAGTTTTACTAATAAAGGAACTGGATATCAAATAATAAAATATCCAGATATTACAGTTTCTGTAGATGCAGCATATAGAGTCGCAACATCAGATAAAATAAATTTAACTCCTATTATTTCTGGTAAAATAGTAGATACTATTTTATATGAGAAAGGAACTGGATATGGAACTACTGATGTTATAAATTATGAAAATTCTCCCAATGTAATTATAAAAAATGGTATTAGTAGGAATACTAAACTTATTCAACCAGCATTAAGACCAATAGTTGCTTCTGCAAGTACCTTAACAACTGATTTAAGTGGAGAAATAATAGGAGTTCAGATTAATAGTGGTGGAGATGAATATTTTAGTACACCTGAACTAATTGTTGAAGGAGATGGTTTTTCTGCAGAATTAAGAGCTGTTATTGATAAAGATACAACTTCATCAACTTATAATAGAATAATTGATGTTAAAATACTTAATAGAGGTACAGGATATACTCAAGATAAAACAACAATTAAAGTTGTTCCTGCAGGAAGTGGTGCTATTTTTGATGCTTTTATTAGAAAGTTAAATTTAAATAGTATACAAAATGATGCTCCATATTCTTCAAAATACACTTATGAATTATTATCTCCATCAAGATATGGATTAAGATATTCTTTAGTTGGATATTCTACTGATATTGGATATAATAATTTTAATGATACTGGAGCATCTCATTCACCAATTATTGGATGGGCATATGACGGAAATCCGATTTATGGTCCATGGGGATATGCTGATCCTTTAAATTCAGACTCAGATATACAACTATTGGATACTGGATATAGTGCTTCTGTTTCTAATATAGAAGATAGACCACCTTCTTTCAGTGCAGGATTTTTTGCACAAGATTTTGTTTATAGTTCTGGAGATTTAGATATTCATAATGGAAGGTATTGTAAAACCCCAGAATATCCTGATGGAACATATGCATATTTTGTCGGTGTCACTACTAATTTTGCTACAGGAAAATTAATTCCAAAATATCCATATTTTATTGGGGATAGTTATAAATCTAATCCAACAGTAGTTGATAAAGTAGGTAAAATAAATCAAGATTATGATTTTAATAATTCAAATTTAATCAGAAATAGTTTCCCATATAAACTTTCTGGAGATTTTGATAATAACGATTATATTATAAACTCTGACAATATTCAACAACAATTAACTACTGTTGATTCAGTAACACAAGGAACTGTTGAATCATTACAAGTTATTAATTCTGGAGACAATTATAAAGTAGGAGATGATTTAACTTTTAATAATGATGGAACTAATGGAAGTGGATTAAGTGCTTTTGTTGATTCTATAAAAGGTAAGTCAATTCAAGAAATTAACACTACTTATGGTGTATATGATAATGTAGATATTATTTGGAAAGATTCAAATACAGTATCTGCATATATTTCAACCTCACATAGTTTATTAAATGGTGATAATGTAGTAATTTCTGGAGTAACTACTAGTGCTATTAAAGGACTTACAGGATCCCATAGAATAGGGGTTACAACTACAAATACAGTTCTCTATAAAGAAGTTGCTGTAAATCATTCAGTTGGAGTTATAACTGATATTTTTGTTGGAAGAATACCAGAATTAATTTCTATTGGTAGTAGTATTGGTATAGGTACTGAAAATCTAGAAGTTATTAATAAATTTGAAGATAGAAATATATTAAGAGTTAAAAGAGGAGTTGTTGGAACTGCACATACAGTTTCAAGTCTTGTAAATTTAATTCCTAGTTTTGTTGATATACCGTTAAAGGTTGATTATTTTGAGTCTCAACTTGATGATATAGTTTATTTTAACCCTAGAGAAGCAATTGGAATATGTACGATAGTAGGTTTATCTTCAAGTGTAAATGTATCTGTTGGAGATACTGTAAATTCAGTTGATGTTCCTTGCCAATCAATTTATCTACCTAATCATCCATTTAAGAATAATCAGCAAATAACTTTAAATATTCCTTCAACTGGTTCAAATATTGCAGTATCTACTGATGGAACGGTTCCTGGTGGATATAGTTTAATAAACAATACAAATTTATATGTCATCAATAAATCTTCTGATTATATTGGAGTTACAAGTGAATTACAATCATCTGTTGGTACTGGAAATACTACAGAAAATGGATTATTCTTCTTAGGTAATGGTGCTTATAATTTTGAGTATTCTTTCCAATCTAATTTTAATCAGGTACAAGCAGATATTGAAACAATTAGTGCAAAAGTTGCTCTCACGACTTCACATACTTTACCAGAACAGACTATTGTTGATTTGATAGTAGAACCTACTCAATCTGTTGGTATTGCTACTACAGGTTCTTATATTTCTTTACTTTATAACTCTTCTATAGAAAAATTAGTAATTAATCCTATTAGTTTTACATCAGGAATTAATACTGTTACTGATTCTATAACACTTACTTCGCATGGATTAAAGACTGGAGATAAAGTATATTATAGTGGAGATGCAAGTATTACTGATATTTCTCAAGTTACTCGTGGATATTTTGTTTATAGAATAGATGATAATAATATTCAATTATGTAAAACATATAAAGATTCTACTGTTTATCCTCCAATAAATGTAGATTTTACAACAACAGGATCAAATAATACAATATCATTAATAAATCCTCCAATTTCTATTATAAAAAATAATAGTCTTGTATTTGATGTTAAAGATTCAAGTTTATCTGGATATAATTTAAAATTCTATCTTGATAATGAATTTAGAAATGAATTTGTATCTACAGGATCTACTAGTCTTACTTCTATCACAAGTGAAGGAACTATAGGTGGTGGAACAACAGCTACTGTAACTTTAAATTATTCCGAATTCAATCCTCCAGTTTTATATTATAATCTTGAAAAATCAGGATTTATAAGCACATCTGATATTGATGTTGTAAATGGATCTAAAGTATATTACGATACTCATGAGTATTCTGAATATAATGGAAGATATTCTATTATTGGTGTAGGTGATACTAGTTTTAATATTTTATTAAGGAATAAACCAAACGTACTTAAATATGCAGCTGCTGAAGATCAAGGAAATTCCTTTAAATCTGGTATAGGAACCATAAGATATACAACAAAATCAACTTATGATATCGGTCCAGTAGAAAATATTGGTATTAATTTTGGTGGACTAGGATATAAAAAGTTACCAGAATTTGTAAGTGTTGCTTCTACTCAAGGAACTAATGCTCAGATTTTACCAAGATCTACAACTGCAAATAAAATTAAAGAAGCAACAATTAATAATATTGGATTTGAATATCCTTCAGATAAAACTTTATTACCAATAGCACAATTATCACCTGTAATTTCTTTAAGAGATTATAATGTTGTTAAATCTATTGAAATTCTTGATGGTGGACAAGATTATCAAAGTGATCCTACAATACTTATTATTGATGCTAATAGTAGAAAACCTAATTTTAGTGGATCTATAATAGCATCTGTTAGTGAATCTACTCAAGCAATTGAGTCGATAAAGATTGTAAGAGAACCTAAAGGTATAGATGTTGCCACAGCAATATCTCTTGATAATACTAATGGTATTACAGTTACTACAGTTTCGGTTGCATCTACTATTGTTACAGATACAAATAGTGGAGTTGTTACGTGTACATTATCAACACCTATTGTTGGATTTGCAGCAGATCCTTTTGTTGTTGGTGATACATTCTTCCTAGAAAATGTAGAAAATGAATGGGAAGGAGATACTATTAATTCTGCAAGTAATGGATACAGTTTCTACACGGTAACAAATACTTATGATACTAAACCATCTTTAGGAAATAATCCATTTAAGTTTGAGTTTAATTTACTTGGAATATGTACTAATCCTGGACTTGCTAAAACTACTCAAACATTTGCTTCTGTTGTAAATTATAATAAGTATCCTAAATTTAAAATTGAACAAGAAGCAGCATCTTTCTCTGTAAATGAAAGAGTTTTAGTGTATGATGGTGAAAAATTTAGAGAAAGAAATTTAATTATTGATAAGATTGGTAATGATTATATTAAAATACTTGGTAAGTATCAATTAAAAGTAAGTGATATAATTAAAGGTTCTTATACTGGTTCTATTGCTACTATCAATCAATTAAGTCCTAATACAGGTAAATTTAAAGTTGATTATTCATCAAGAAGAGAAATAGGATGGATTAATAATATTGGTAAATTAAATGAGGATTATCAAGTTATTCCTGATAATGATTATTATCAAACTTTATCATATACAGTTAAGAGTCCAGTTGAGTATCAAAAATTATTAGATCCAGTAAACAGTTTGGTTCATACTAGTGGACTTAAGAATTTTGCTGATACTACTATTACTCAAGTATCACCAAAAATTGGTATTGGTAGTGTTGATGTAACAACAATTAATCGTGATTTATCTTCTATTGAAAATAGAATAGATGCTATTAACAATTTTGATTTAGTAAGAGATGACTCTATACTCACGAACCCACAAAGATCAAAATATATTCAATTTAGAACTAGAGAACTTGTAAATTACTTCAAATGTTTAACTAATAGAGTTTTAGATATAGACAATATTAGTCCTTTATTCTCTAATGCATCTAATAATATTAAAACTGATGGATCATTATCTTTAATAAATCCATATGGTAGATTTTTAGTACAAGCAAGAAATCCATTAACTTCTGCTATACAATTTACTGAAGTACTTACTTCAATAGATTATATTAATAAAAACATCTATACTATACAAAAAGGTGTTTTAGGTGCTGGTGGAACAACAGCTAATTATTCAGAATTAGTTAATATTGAAGGAGATAAAAATGAAGTTGATGTATATTCATTAAAATTTAATCCAGTTGATATTTACGATGCAGATCTTGATATTAAAGTCTTTGAGAATACTTTTAGTAGTGCAACTGGTGTTGGTACTGATACTTCTCTTGGATTTGTATCATTAACTGGAATTAATAATAATGCTGGTTCTTCATCATCTATTTCTTTAGTATCTTCTAATATTAGTGATATAGAATCTTATTTTGCAAGTATTGAGGTTAGAGATAATTTTGCAAATGAAACAAATATTTTTGACTTCTATGTAACTCATGATGGAACAAATTCATATGTTGCTAACTATTCATTCGAAACCAATACTTCTAACTTTATAGGAACATTTACATCACAACTTGATTCTAATATTTTATCATTAAATTATGAGAATGATAGATCTAACAATGTTTCTGTTCAATCTAGAGTTGTTGGATTTGGAACTACTGCAGCAGGTATTGGTACATATAGATTTAAGACAACTGCTCAACCAGATGGTTCAGAAAATTCTTTAAGAATACAATCTTCATACTCAAATGTTTCTACATCTTCTACAATATTAGAATTTAATAAGACTAAAGTTTCTAGTGTTAAGAATATTATAAGAGCTTCTATTGGAAATACTAGTGCTATTCATCAAATAATGATGGCACATGATGGAACTGATGCATATATTGTACAATATCCATTTATATCTATCGGAAGTACTTCTGGAATTGGAACATTTACTTCTCAGTTAAATGGATCTGATTTTGAATTAGTATTCCATCCTGATATATCAGGAACTATACAAATTCAATCTTACAGTGAAGTATTTAATACTGACATTGATTTAATTAATATACCTTCTGATCTTACTTATGGTGCTGCAGTTGACTCTCAATCATTAGTACAATATGATTCATTAAACGGCGATAGAGCTGATAGTAAGTCATTTAAGTTAAGACATAACAATATTCCAATTTTTGCAAGGTATATTGATCCACAAGTTGGTATTGCATTAACCTCAGGTATAGTTACAATTGAAAATCATTTCTTTAATGATAAAGAAAGAATAATTTATACTCCTGGTTCTTCAATTGAAGGGGTTGGAATTGCATCAATTCAAACTGATGGTAATCCCTTACCAAGTGAGTTATATGTTATAAAGATAGATGATAACCAATTTAATGTAGCTCTTTCTCAAGCAGATGCTAATGCTGGAATTGGTACTACATTTACAAGTTTTGGAACAGGTAATTATCATCTATTTGAGATGTTTAAGAAGAATGAAAAGAGTTTAATTACATTAGATAATGTAATTCAGACACCACTTTCATATACTCCAGTAACTACTACTTTATCTAATAATGTAAGTGGACAAGTATCAATATCTACAACAGTATTGGGTATTGCTGGAATATCTTCTATTATTTTAAATGATATTTTAAAAATAGGTGAAGAATATGTAAAAGTTAATAATGTTGGATATGCAGTAACAAATGTTGGACCAGTAGGTGTAGATACTGGAACTATACCAATGATTGAAGTTGAGAGAGGATTTGTTGGTTCTTCTGCTACAACTCATACTGATGCAGATACTGTAAGATTGTATAAGGGTGGATTTAATATTGTTGGAGATAGTATTTACTTTAGTGAAGCACCAAGAGGTACTAATGTAACAGAAAAAACAGAATCTAATCGTGATGCTGGTAGATCTGACTTTAGTGGAAGAGTTTATTTAAGAAATGATTATTCTACTAATGCAGTATTTGATGATATTTCAACTGATTTTACTGGAGTTGGTAGAACATTTACAACCACTATAGGTGGTGCTAATACTATTGGACTTACTACTGGTAGTAGTCTTGTGGTTATTAATGGTATTTTCCAAAATCCAACTACAGAAACCAATCTTTCAAATAATTATACTCTTGATGGTAATGATGCTCTTGGAATTACAAGTTTTGTATTCTCTGGTATTACCTCTACAAACGGTAGTATAATTATAAGTGAAGATGATATAAATCAAAATCAACTACCTAGAAGAGGTGATATTATCTCTATTGGTTCTAGTGGTGGACTTGGTATAGCACCTTTAGTCGGAGCATCAGTTACTGCAGTTTTAGCAGGTGCTGGACAATCTATTGTTTCTGTTGGACTTGGTACTACTGATTTCCATGGTTCTGGATATAATACGGGTGGAACAATTGCTATTGGTGTAACTGATATAGCATATGAGCATAGATTTGTAAGTGCTGGTATTAACTCACTTACTGCAAATGCAGGTGGACCATTTACTGTTACTGATGCGACATTTGATTCATCCAGTGGAGTTATGGTACTAACAATACCTGGACATGGATTAACAATATCTAATACTGTTGGTATTGCAACTAGTTCAATTGGATTTACTTGTGAAAGTGATAATTATACTACTACAAAGTTATATCCTCGTTTAACTGATCCTGCTCATAATGCAACATTAGCGATTACAGCAGTCACTACTGATACAATTACAGTTGGTGTTGGATCTGCTGGAGGAAGTGGTACTGGGGCGGTTATAACCGCTACTGTGGTTGATTATAATGAGCATACATTCGTAAGTGCTGTTGGTAGTGGTATTACAGCAAATGCTGGAGGACCTTTCACAGCAAATGCTGCAGATTACGATCCTGTAAGTGGAATATTAACTGTTACAACAACTGCTACTCATGGATTTACTTCAGCAGGATTCCAAACTGCAACAAATGCAATTTATAATCCTGTAGTTGGTATTGTAACTATTATTACTACAGGTAATCATGGATATAGTAATGGTGATTATATTAAACTTGCTGAGAATTCATTAACATTCACCTGTGCTAAAGATGGTAATCAAACTAATCATTCATACCCAAGAAGAACTGATCCAATCTTTAATAAGTGGATACAGATTGAAGATATAACTTCTAATACTTTTGAAATTCAAGTTTTAGATTCTACACCATCTAGTGATGTTAGTGCACATACATACGTTTCTGCAGCAGCTAGTGGTATACAGAAAGCAAATAATACTGTTGGAATAGGTACAAGTACATTAACATTTACTTGTGCACAGGATATGCACACTACTACTCATTCATATCCAAGACCTGTAAAATTATTGGGTAGTGTATCTGATCCTGCTCATAATGCTACTTTAGGTGTTGAAGAGGTTTTATCCACAACTCAATTTACAGTAAATGTTGGTAGATCTCCTGCTGGAACTGGTGGAGCATTGAAATTTACTGTTGGTGCAGGTGGAACAGGATATATTAATCCAAGAATTCTTCCACCATCTCCATCATATAATAATCTTCCAATACAAGGTATTTCTAGATTAGGTTTGGGCCCAACTACAGATACTGGACGTGGATTGACTGTTAATGTTGATGTTGCTGCAGCATCTACTACTGGAATTGGTTCTAATTTATATGAAGTAAGTCAATTTGACTTCCCAACAAAAGGAACTTCATTTAGAAAAGGAGATGTTTTCAGACCTGTCGGATTAGTAACTGATAGATTAGTTTATGAACCATTAACTGATTTCAGATTTACTGTAAATGAAGTATTTACTGATGCTTTTGGTTCTTGGAATGTTGGAGAATTTGATTTTATTGATTCTATTGAAAAATTACAGAATGGTGAAAGAAGGAGATTCCCATTGAAATTTAATGGCGAATTAGTAGCATTTAGAGCAGATCCATCTTCTTCTATAGATGTTAATAATCTATTATTAATTTTCGTTAATGGTGTTTTACAAGAACCTGAATTTGCATATTCTTTCTATGGTGGAACAAGTTTTATATTTACTGAAGCACCTGATGAGAATGATAAAGTAACAATTTTCTTCTATAAAGGATCTAATGATGATATTTCATTCACTGATGTAACAGAAACTGTTAAAGAAGGTGATGAAGTTCAAATAATGAAGAGAAATGGAGTAGATGAATCCGTAACTCAAAATAAGAGAACTATTATCGGAATAACAACTTCAGATGTAATCGAAACCAATTTATATTATAAGCAAGGAATAGATGAAAACAATTATCGTCCTTTAAAATGGATTAAGCAAAAAACTGATAAAGTTATTAATGGAAATATAGTTTATAAGTCAAGACTTCAAATTGAACCATTAATTTATCCAAATGCAGGAATAATTTCCGATATTCAATCTACAGATGATATTTTATATGTTGATTCTGTTGATTTATTTGAATATGATTCTCCAGTCAATTTCGATCTTCGTATTGTTGATCAATCTCAAAATCCAGAAAGAGCTTCTCTTACTGCTGTAGTTTCTGCTGCTGGAACAGTTCAATCAATCACTGTAAACAGTGGTGGAGTTGGATATGTTGGAGTATCAACTTCTATTTCTATTGGTATTCCACCAACAGGTATTTCTACCTTTATACAGGCAGATGGTTCAATTGGTATAGGAACAACTGCAACTGCAACTGCAACTATAACTGGAGGAGTTATTTCATCAGTTGATGTTGTAAATCCAGGACTTGGATATACAACTGCTTCTGTTCCTCAAGTTATTGCACCATTACCAATACTTGCTCAGGAAACTATTAGTGATGTAAGTGATGTTAAGGGATTCTCAGGTATAATTACTGGAATATCAACAACATCTGGTACTGGTAGTAATCCTTTAGCACTTCATTTCTTCCTTGAGAAGGATACAGGTACTTTTGCAGATTTAGAGAATGGATATCCAATTTATATCTTTGACACTACTGTTGGATCTGGAGTTACTTCACATACTGCACATGGAACTTCCTTAGGTATAGGTGCTACATTCTTAGATAATATATACCAAGTAAACTCAATTAATAGAACTGCAAATAAAGCAGACTTTATTGCTAACGTAGATCCAAATGCAAATATTGTTGGAATTGCAACAACTGGTATGGGTATTGGTAAGTTCTCTTGGGGTAGATTAACTGGGTTTAGTAGATCTTCAAATCCAGTATCGATTGCAGTTTCTTCTAAGACGGTTAGTGGATTATCAACTTTCCCACATACACAGAGAAGAGACTCTGGACTTAGAAAAACAGGTGCGATAAAGAACACCACATAAATTAGTATAAATAAAGAAAAAAAGCTATAGACGATGGCGGCAATTGTAACAGATCAGTTTAGAATCAATAATGCTAGTAATTTTTTGGGGGATGTTAATGACACCTCAAATTCTTATTATGTAGTTGTTGGACTAACAAATCCTGGTATTGGAACTAATTATTTTGGTAGAACTTTAGACGAAGCAACATGGAATGCGAGTCCTCCAAGTCCTACTGATAATTTTAATTATCTAGATCATAGTAAAGATACTATGATTTATGGTAAGAAAATATCTGCAGAAAATATTAGAAGAGTTATTAGAAAAATAACTTGGACTCAAGGAAATAGATATGAGATATATCGTCAAGATTATAGTACTGCCAATCAATCGCCATTAACAAATTCGTCTAGATTATATGATGCAAATTATTATGTACTTAATAAAGACTTTAATGTTTATGTTTGTTTAAACAATGGTTCCTCTGGAATTAATACTACAGGAAATCGTTCTCAAAATGAACCGTTATTTACTGGTTTAGAACCTTCTGCTGCAGATGGCACATCAAATGATGGTTATGTATGGAAGTATTTGTTTAGTGTTAAACCAAGTGATATTATAAAGTTTGATTCTACTGAATATATACCTCTTCCTAATGATTGGGCAACATCAACAGATACTCAAATACAATCTGTTAGAGATAATGGTAATTCTGATATTAATAATAATCAGATTAAAGAAGTTTATATTGCTGCACAAGGAGATGGATATGCTGGTGGTGTAGGACAAGAATTTCCTATTATTGGAGATGGAAGTGGTGCTAAAGTTGTAGTTGATGTTGTTGGTGCTAAAATAACTAAAACTCAAGTTTCTGTTGGTGGAAAAGGTTATACTTACGGAAAAGTTAATCTTGATACTATTAATAACACAGCAGTTTCGGGTAGTACACCTGCAAAATTAATTCCAATTATTCCACCATCTAAAGGTCATGGACATGATTTATATAAGGAATTGGGTGCTGATAGAGTTCTAATCTATTCTAGATTTGATGATGCTACAAAAGATTTTCCAGTAGATACTAAATTTTCTCAGATTGCAATAGTTAAAAATCCAACTTCAATTGGTTCTACTAATGTATTTACTGGCAATACATTTTCTTCTACAAAATCATTATATCTTCAAAATTTAGCATCTAATCCATTATCAGTAGTTCCTGGTGATGAAATTAGGCAAGAGGTAAAAGATGACAGTGGTACTGTCATTGGATATGCTAGAGGATATGTTGTTTCGTATGATGTATTATCTTCAACTGCACCTCAAATTGCAGTTTTAAAATATTCTCAAGATAGATCTTTATATAATTCTTCTTCAGATGTATTTGCAACTGATACTGCAGATCTATCAAAAGAAGGAGATCCTGTTACTGGACAAATATATACTATTCAAGGTAGCAATGATGTTGTGGAAGTAGGTGGAAAATATACTGTAGGAATAAATACTTCATTCTCTGGAATTACCACAAACCCAACAGGAAACAAAATTGTTGAACTCGGAGTTGAGTTTGAAAATGGGGTTGCTGAATCTGAAATAAATAATGAGTCTGGTGATATTATCTATTTGGATAATAGATCTTTAATTACTAGAGATGAAAGACAAAAAGAAGACGTAAAAATTATCCTGGAATTCTAAAAAATGCCACAGAAAACTAACTTAAATATAAGTCCTTATTATGATGACTTTAATGCGGATGATAATTTCTATAAGGTTCTTTTTAGACCAGGAAGACCTGTTCAAGCTAGAGAATTAACAACTCTCCAGTCCATCCTACAAAATCAGGTTGAATCCTTTGGTGATCATATGTTCAAAGAAGGAACTATGGTTATACCTGGTTCCGTAGCGTATGATAGTCAATATTTTTCAGTTAAAATAGAATCAGAACATTTAGGGCTTCCAGTTTCTCTTTATCTTTATGAATTAAAAGGTAAAAAGTTTAAAGGGCAAAATAGTGGAGTAGAATTTATAGTTAATGACTGTAAAGTACCTGAAGATTCTACTGATATTACTCATGTAACTTTGTTTATAAAGTACTTAACAGGAAGTAATGATAATTTAGAGGCATTTATATCAGATAGCGAACCTTTAATCGCCCAAGAAAATATAGTTTATGGAAATACTACTATCACTGTTGGAGATAGTGTTGCTAATGCCATAGATACCGATGCTGCTGCCACTGGTAGTGCTGTAAAAATAGAAACTGGTGTATATTTCATTAGAGGTTCTTTTGTTACTGTAACAGCAGATACTATCATCTTAGATCCATATTCAAATCAACCTTCATATAGGGTTGGACTAAGTATTTTAGAAACCATTGTTACTGCAAAGGAAGATTCTGAATTATATGATAATGCTAGGGGATTTTCTAATTATGCTGCTCCAGGTGCTGATAGATTAAAAATTACTACTGAATTATCTAAAAAATCACTTACAGATTTTAATGATACTAATTTTATTGAAATTGTTAAGTTAAAAGAGGGTAATCTTAAAAAATTACAGGATACTACTGTTTACTCTGAGATTGCAAAAGAATTTGCAAGAAGAACTTTTGAGGAATCTGGAAATTATTCTTTAGGTAATTTTAATGTTAAAGTATCAAATTCTTTAGATGATGGAATTGGTAATGAAGGAATATTTAAATCAAATCAAGTTACTGATCAAAATAATACACCAACTGATGATTTAGCATGTGTAGAAGTTGATCCAGGAAAAGCATATGTTCATGGATTCCGTATCAATAGTGTTGGAACAACTATTATAGATATCGATAAACCAAGAGAAAAGGAAGTTGTAGACACTGCAAAGGTAGCATTTGAACTAGGTAGTTTAATAAGAGTTGATAATGTTACAGGTACACCAAAAATAAAATTAGATGAGACTTCAAACACTGTTCAATTATTTAATAAGAGAAAAGATGTTGCTAGTCCAATTGGAGTTGGAACTGCAAGGGTATATTCTATCGGATTAAGGAATACTCCTTATGTTAATAATGATAGTGAATGGAATTTATATTTGTATGACGTACAAACATATACAGTATTAACTTTAAATGAATCATTAAGTGCTGCTCAATGTCCTAATGGTTCCTTTATACGTGGTGTCAGTAGTGATGCTACTGGATATATGGTTGATATAAATGGTAGTTCTGTTAGTTTAGTACAAACATCAGGAACATTTATCAGAGGAGAAGCAGTTTTAATTAATGAAACTAATTTAGTTCCAAGATCTATAGGAATAGTAACTCAATATGGTTCACAAGATATAAAATCTATATTCCAAGACTCTTCTGTTAGTGGTAATACTGTAGATTTTTCTGCAAATACTGTATTAAAAGATGCTTTAGTTACACCTACAACACCCCTAAATACTCAATTTACAATTGTAGATGGTTCTGGTACAGGTGCTTCAGGAACAATTACTGGACCTGGAGTTACTTTTGATGGAATAAAGGCAGGTACATTAGTTAAATATGCTGTTAAAGGTGTTGCTAATGTTGTAGTAAATGAAATATCATCAGTTTCTGCAGATTTAAAAACAATAAATGTAGTATCTGTTGCTGCTACAACGGGAATAGCAAATCTTGTTGGTGGTATTGCTGGTGTTACAACAACCAGTGCAATGGTAAAAATTATACCTGAGGGAATTGTTAATAATGATGAGAAAGGACTTTATACTCCATTAGAAAGAAGAAATATTTCTGATGTTAATTTTTCTGGTTCTGAACTTTTAGTTTCAAGTCAATTATCAGGTACAACTGATGCTAATGGTTCAGTAACTATTAGTTTACCAACAGGAATAAGTAGTGGTTTTTATAGTTCATTCGATACTCAAAAATATTCAGTAATTTATGATAGTGCTAGTGGTGGCGGTGGTCCAGAAAATTTAACAAAAGATCAATTTGCATTAACTAATGGTGCCACTCAAGTTACTCTTAGTGGATTACGAGGAAGTCAAGCCGTTAAAATTAATGCTACTGTAGAAAAGGCAACAATAAAGGAGAAAATTAAGGAATATTCTAGAAGTAAGCAAATTCAAATTACACACACTCAAACTGGTATAAACACAACTACTAGTGGATTAACTCAAAATAATTTCTATGGGTTAAGAGTAGAAGATAAAGAAATTTCTTTAAATGTTTGTGATGTTGCTAGTGTTGTTGCTGTTCTTGAATCGAAAGATACATCTGTACCTACATTAGATAAATTAACAACTGTTTCTGGATTATCTTTAGATATTAATTCTGTAGTTGGTGAAAGAATTACTGGAACCGAAAGTGCAGCTGTTGCTCAATTAGTAACTAGAACTGGTTCAAACAATGTTGAAATTGTTTATTTAAATACTAATAAATTTAATATTGGTGAAGTAATTAATTTTGATGAATCAAATATTACAACTACTTTACAAGCAATAACTCCTGGTAATAATATTAATATTACTGATAGATATTCTTTGGATAAGGGACAAAGAGAACAATATTATGATTATTCTAGGATAGTTAGAAAAGCAGGTACAGCAAAACCATCTAAGAGATTATTGGTAGTTTATAATTCTTATATTGTTCCTGCTGATGATACTGGTGATGTATTCACAGTAGAATCTTATGATGAAGCTAGATTTTCAGATGATGTTCCATTATTAGGAAATAATGTTAGAGCTTCTGATACCCTTGACTTTAGACCTAGAGTTTCAGAGTTTAGTAGTACTACTGCATCTCCATTTGTATATTCAAGTAGAGATTTTGGTACTGCAGGTAATTCATCTACATTAGTAATTTCACCTGAAGGTGATTCTAATTTAGGATATAGTTTTTATCTACCAAGAATTGATAAATTAATTCTTAGTCTTGGTGAGGATAATATACCAGAATTTTCTGTCCTAAAAGGTGTATCTTCATTACAACCTAAAGCACCTGCTATGATTGAGACTGGAATGGAGGTAGCAACAATTGCACTTCCTGCTTATCTTTATAGTCCAAGTAATGTAAGAATAACTTTAGTTGATAATAAGAGATATACTATGAGAGATATTGGTAAACTTGATAAGAGAATTACCAATTTAGAGATTGTTACAAGTTTAACTATGCTTGAACTTGATACAAAATCATTGCAAATTAGAGATGAAGTTGGGGATAGGTTTAAATCTGGATTCTTTGTAGATAATTTTAAAGATATTAGTCGTATGGATATACAAAATCCAGACAATAAGGTTGATGTTGATATAGTAAATGGTGAATTAATTGTTCCTTTAGATAGATATACTTTTAAACCTGAGTTGGGTTTAAGTCCATCTATAAATTCAGACACTGCAGATTATACTCAAAATTTAACTTTATTAGATACTAATGTCAGAAAAACTGGTGATTTAATTACTCTAGATTATTCAGAAACTGATTGGATTGAAAATGCATTTGCATCTAAAGTTGAAAATATAAACCCATTTGAAGTTGTAGCATTTGATGGAACGATTGCATTAGATCCAGTTTCAGATAATTGGACAAGAACTGTAGTTGTAGATGGTGGTAAGAGAACTGTTGTTGATGGAAATACTTTAGCAGATCCATCAGCTGAATTCCAAAGAATATTAGATAATCAATTAAGTGAGGTAATTAGTGTTGTTGAAGCAGATAATGAAATAACAACAACTACTCTTGAATTTGATAGTGAATATATTGAAACTATATTAACTGGAACAGTACCAGAAACCCATATTAGATCTAGAAACGTTGGTTTCAAAGCACATGCTTTAAAACCAGGAATACAATATTACCCATTCTTTGATGGAAGAAGTGGAATAGACATTATTCCAAAATTGATAGAAATATCAATGACTTCTGGAACATTCTCAGTGGCTGAAGATGTTAAAGGGTATATTGGTGGTGATAGTACAAATCCAGTAATTACATTTAGAACAGCGAACGCAGATCATAGAGAAGGTACTTATAATGATTCAACAAGTACTGGTTATACTCCATATATTGCAAATCCATATGATTTAGGAAGTTCTTTATCATCAGTTTATACCTCTTCTTCAACTGTATTAAATGTTGATATTGGTTCATTAACTGAAGAAGCTATTGGAAAATATTTTGGTAGATTAGAAGTTGGAATGAAATTAGTTGGTTCTTCAAGTAATGCAGAAGCAACAGTTACTAATATAAGATTAATTGGTGATGATATTGGAAATGTATATGGTTCATTCTTTATTAGAAATCCTTTAACTTCTCCTGCACCACCATTAAGATTTACAAATGGTACTAAGACATTTAGATTATCTTCTTCTGTAAGTAATGAGACTCCACTTCCTGGAAATGAAGCGTCTGTAAGTAGTGGAGAAGGTGAATATACAACTGCTGGAACCTTAGAGACATTTAGACAAACTAATGTTGTTGTTGGACGAACAACGAGGACAGTACAGTATATGGATCCTCTAGCACAGTCTTTCCGATGTGACGAGTCTGGTGCATTCCTATCGTCTGTTGATGTCTATTTTGGAACCAAAGATGATTCTCAACCAGTAACGGTTCAACTTAGAACCATGGAACTGGGAACACCCACTGATATATTGGCAGCAGATTATGCTGAAGTTATAGTACCTTCAAGTGATATTACAGTATCAAACGATGCTTCAGTTGCAACTAATATTAAATTCCCATCTCCAATTTATCTGGATGCAGGAACAGAATATGCTTTGGTATTATTATCACCTGGAACTACTAAGTATACTGTATGGATTTCTAGAATTGGTGATATAACTATAGAAACTAGGGATCTTGGTGAAGGTAATAGAAGAAAGGTAGGAACTCAGTATATTGGAGGAAGTTTATTTAAGTCCCAAAACGGAACTATTTGGACTCCTACACAGGAAGAAGATTTGAAGTTTACTTTGTATAAGTGTGCATTTAAAACTGGTACTATAGGAGATCTTACTTTATATAATCCAAAACTTCAAACTTCAAATGCTAATTTTGCTTTAGGTTCAAATGCAATTACATCATATCCAAGAAAACTTACTGTTGGAATCGATTACACTGGTGTTTTAGAAGCAGAATTAGTTCCTGGAATAAAAGTTAGTGCTACAACAAATGATGGTGTAGAAATGAATGTTCCAGATGATCCAACAGGATTTATTGAAAGTGTTGGTGGTCCTATTGAGGCAACAACAGTTGTTAATCAAACTATAGGTATAACCACTGTTGGTCTTGGAACTGGATATGAACCAAGTCAAACATACAGTGGAGTCAATTTACAAACTGTTACTGGTAATGGATCTGGTGCTACTGCAACAGTAATAACTAATGCTTCTGGTGGAGTTGCTAATGTTAGTATTGCAAGTTCTGGTTCTGGATATGCTGTTGGAGATGTTCTTGGTATTACCACTGCCGATTTAGGAAATGATAAGAAAGGAACTGATGCTCAGGTAACAGTAGCAGATAGAGCAGGTATTGATAAACTTTATCTAACAAATGTTCAGGGTGAAAACTTTACTACCAATAAATTGCTTATTTGGTATTCTGATCCTGCAAATGGAACTATTAATAATGTTGGATCTGCAGTAACTGCAATATCAAGTTCTACACTTACTTCAGATCTTTATTCTGGTAATATTGTTCAGGTTAATAATTATAACCATGGAATGACATCAGATAATAATAAAGTTACTTTAACTGGTATACAACCTGATGGTATTCCTACTACATTAAGTGCAAATCTTTCAAGCACTGATACTGTTATTTCTGTAGCAAATACTAGTGTATTTGGAACATTTGAAGGAATATCAACCAGCACAGGATATGCTCAAGTAGGGCAAGAAATTATATATTATAATGGTATTGGTGCAGGTACACTTAATATTGGAACAAGAGGATTTTCTGATACATCAGTTTCTTCACATTCTAGTGGAGATTCAATATTCAAATATGAATATAATGGAATTTCTTTAACTGGTATTAATACTACACACTCAATGGCTACTGCAGCTGGAGTAAAGGCATTAAAGACAATTGATACTTACTTTGTAGCAGTACCTAGAGGTTCTGGAAGACCAAATCTTACAGATAGATCTGTTGGTGTTAATCAATTAAGTTTTACTGAAGAAATGTTTGCTGGTGGATCATTTACAAATGGAACACAAAACTTCCAATATGATTCATTTATGCCAGCATTCTCTGTAATGACACCAGGAAGTTCAACAGTTCTTGAAGCAAAATTGAGAAGTGTAACTGGAACTAGCGATGGTGGTAATGAATCATCATTCAATGATGTTGGATACGAACCTGTAGTATTCAATAAACTTAATAGATTATCTTCTCCTAGATTACTTGCTTCAGGTATTGATGAAACTACATATTTAACTAATTTACCAAAAAATAGATCTGTGACTCTATTAGCATCATTTAGTACATCAGATGCTAATTTATCTCCTGTATTAGATACTATGAATGGAGCATTTAGATTATACAGAAATAGGTTAAATAATCCAATATCGGATTATGCTAGAGATTCTAGATCTAATGCACTTGTAGGTGATCCACATGCAGCATGTTATATTTCTCAGGTAGTTAATTTAACAAATGAATCAACTTCATTAAAAGTTCTTATAAGTGCCTTTAGACCTGCATCATCAGATTTCAGGGTATTATATAGATTAATTAAACCAGATTCAACTGGTGTTGATGAAGTCTTTAAATTATTCCCTGGATATGATAATCTTAAAGATGTTGGTATTGAAAAGCAAGTTATTGATTCTAGTTTGAATAGTGGAAGACCTGATGTACTAGTTCCTCCTAGCACAGGTAATAAATTCTTAGATTATGAATTTACTGCTAATAATGAGGATGGATTTACTGGATTCCAAGTTAAAATTGTAATCAGTGGAACTAATGAATCAACTCCACCTAGATTTAAAGATCTTAGAGTAATTGCTTTGGCATAATGATACCTGTTGAAGGACATAAAAATCTGTATAGAGATGAAAAATCGGGTGCCATAATAAATCATGACACCCAAGGTTATCGTCAATATATGGCATTGAAGAATAAAAAAAATGAAGAAATGGAAGAGATTCAACGTTTAAGATCTGATATAGATGAAATAAAATCTCTTTTGCATGAGGTGTTAAATAAAAGATTATAAATATTTAAAAATATATTGATTAATAATGGCAATATATGTATCCAATATAGTAATTGAGCAAGGTTTTGACTTTGATACATCCTTTCAATTAGAGGATACTAGGACTAACAACTTTTTAGATTTGACTGGTTGTGCTACAACTGCTCAGATTCGAAAGCATTCTTCTAGCACAAATGCAACAGCAGGTTTTGCTGCAACTGTTACACAGGAAGACAGAGGAATTGTTTCGATTACATTGACGGCAGCTAAAACTGTCCTTATAAAACCTGGAAGATATGTCTATGATGTGAAGATAATGACTCCGACTGGAGGTGAGTACAAAGCCGTAGAAGGTTCAGCACTAGTAAGAGGAGGAGTAACAAGGTAATGCCAACTATAAATGACAGGATTGGTTCTCAGAATGCGATAAGGGTATTATCTAATGCTTCTGCACCTCCTACCCGAATTGTAAACCTTACTGATATTAATGCTTCTCGAAAAGGGGAAAGTGGTTTAACTTTAGTATGGAATCATAATGCAGAAGAATTTTTCTTAACTGATAGTTTTAATGCTCCTGGTGGTTATACCTATAGTGTTGGTATAGTAACTTTTGCCAATCAGATAGAGTCTACTTCTGCTTCAACAGGTGGAGTACTTTTCCAAGGTGGAGTTGGTATTACTAGTAATTTATATATTGGTGGTTCATCAGGTATTACTAGTAATTTTTCAGTTGTTGGTATTACAACTTTAGCAAGTAATGGTGGAATAACAACTACTGGTGGAGATTTATATATTGGTGGACAGTTATATAGTGGAGATTCCACAATAGGTTCTGATGGTATTAGTGTTAGTGGAATTGTAACCGCAAATTCTGTTTCCATAGGTGCAACACAAGTTTTAAGTGATGCATTCCAACTTCAAAATATTGCATCTTTAGATACTACAACAACAGCAACAATTGAAGCAGCAGTTTCTGCAGCACCTAATACATTTACTAACCTTGATATAACTGGAATTTCAACTTTCCAAGAAGCAGCTGGTTTTGTAGGTGTAGCAACATTTGGTGGTGGAATAGCTGTTCAATCTGGTGTTTCTACATTTTCAGATAATACTCAGTTTAATAATGGAGTTCTTGTTTCTGCTGGAGCTACTATTGCTACTGGTGGTAATATTACAGTTGGAGATGATGTTAGAATTAATATTGGTGATGCCTCCGATTTAGTTATTAGACATGATAGTACAGAGGGTCATAGTAGTATAGATGAGCAGGGTACTGGTAGTTTAATAATTAAGTCTGGTGGATCACCTAAAATAACAATAAATTCGGTTGGTAGTGCAACTACTATCAATAGTGATTTAATTGTTCTTGGAGTTGGAACATTTCATGCATTAGGAGTAACTACAATAACGGCTGCCTCTGCTAGCTTTACTGGTAATGTAACTATTGGAGGAACATTAACATATGAAGATGTAAAGAATGTAGATTCAATTGGACTTATAACAGCAAGAAGTGGTGTTAGAATACTTGATGGTGGTTTAAATGTAACTGCAGGTGTATCAACATTCGCTGCTGCAATAGATGCTAATGGTGGTTTAGATGTATCTGGTGGAACAGGTTTTATTGCATCATCTGCTAAGATTTCCGATTTAACATCAGGTAGAGTTGTTTATGCTGGAGCAAGTGGAGAACTTCAAGACAGTGCTAATTTAACTTTCGATGGCACTGAACTATCAGCAGGATTAATTGATGGAGGATCGTATTAATGGCAAAACCAACCACTAAACAAGAATTAATAGATTTTTGTTTAAGAAAATTAGGTGCTCCTGTATTGGAGGTTAATGTTGATGATGAACAATTGGATGATTTAGCAGATGATGCTATTCAATTATTCAATGAACGTCATTTTGATGGTGTTGAGAGAATGTACCTCAAATATAAATTAACACAAGAAGATATTGATAGAGGAACAGCAAATAATAAAGATGATAGTGAAAACACTGTTGGTATTGTAACTACTGCTGCTACATCTACAACTATAAGTGGATATGGAACTACAACTAGTAATTGGTATGAAACTTCTAATTTTATTCAGGTTCCAGATTCAGTATTAGGTGTAGAAAAAATATTTAAGTTTGATAATAATACAATCTCAGGTGGGATGTTTAGTATTAAATACCAGTTATTTTTAAATGACTTATATAATTTTAATTCGGTTGATTTACTTCAATATACAATGACTAAAACATATCTTGAAGATATTGACTTTTTATTAACAACGGATAAGCAAGTAAGATTTAATAAGAGACAGGATAGACTATATTTAGATATTGATTGGAAATCAGAAAAGGAAGGTACTTTTCTTGTAATGGATTGTTATAGGGCATTAGATCCAGCATCATTTAGTGGAGTTTATAATGATAGTTTTTTAAAGAAATATTTAACTGCTATCATAAAGAAACAATGGGGACAAAATTTAATTAAGTTCCAAGGAGTTAAACTTCCTGGTGGAGTTGAATTAAATGGAAGACAATTATATGATGATGCTGAAAGAGAATTAGATTCTATACAGCAAAGAATGATGACTGAATATGAGCTTCCACCATTAGATATGATAGGTTGATAAAAAATGCCATTAAATTCTTATTTTTTACAAGGATCTAAAAATGAACAGTTTTTAGTTCAAGATTTAATAAATGAACAATTAGGTATCTATGGAGTAGAAGTATATTATCTTCCTAGAAAGATATTTAAAAGTGATAATATTATTAGAGAAGTTCAGTCGTCAAAATTTGATGACTCTTTTTTAATTGAGGCATATGTAAATAATTATGAGGGATATAATCCTGGTGCGGATTTAATGACTAAGTTTGGTTTAAGATTAACTAATGAAATTAGTCTTACTATTTCAAGAGAAAGATTTGAGGACTTCATTTCTCCATTTTTAGAAGGTATGAGTTCTGGAATTAAAGATGGATATATTACTGATTATACATTTGAAGATGTGGTTACTAGACCTAAAGAAGGAGATTTAATATATTTTCCACTTGGAGAAAGGTTATTTGAACTTAAAAGAGTTGAATCTGAAAAACCATTCTATCAATTGGGTAGAAATTATGTTTATGAATTAAGTTGTGAACTTTATGAATATGAGAATGAACTTATCGATACTACTATTAATGAAATCGATAGTAGTATGGAAGATGAGGGATATACAACTACAGTTCAATTAGTTGGTGCTGCTACTACTGCTAGTACAAATTTTGTATCTATTGGTGGTACAGGAATGATTGGATTTATAGATTTGATAGATGATGGTTCTGGATATAAGAGTGCACCTCTTGTTGAAATATCTCCACCACCTTATGCAGGATTTACTACAGCAACTGCTGTAGCAATAACAACTTCTATTGGTGGTGTTAAATCACTTAAAGGAGTAAGAATAACTAATCCTGGTAGTGGATATGATGAAAATTATCCACCAATGATTGTTTTCTCTGGTGGTGGTGGAGTAGGTGCTGCTGTTACTATCGGTATTATTAGTGCAGGTATATCTGAAGTATCAATTGGAGAAAGTGGATTTGGATATGCTAAAGCACCTACAGTTATAGTTTCAGAACCTCCTACTGGAGTTGGAAATACTGTTGGTGTTGCATCTGCTGTTCTTAACGAGAATACTAATGTAATTGGACTACAATGGAGCAACGTTGGATCTGGATATACTGTAGCACCTACAATTAGCTTTAGTGGTATAACAACTACTGGAATAGGTACATTCTTCTATAATGAAGAGGTTACTGGACAGACTTCGGGTGTTAAGGCAAGAGTTAGAGACTTTAAGATTAGAAGTGATATTAGTGTTATTAATCCACCAGTTGAACTTAAAGTATCTCTAAATAGTGGAGCATTCTATCCAGGCGAAACTGTTGTTGGTGGAATATCTTCCGCTACATACATTGTAGAATCATATAGTTCAGATAGTGTAGATGATACATATGATTCTAATAAAGAGATAGAGACTGAAGCAGACAATTTACTTGATTTTACTGAAGGCAACCCATTTGGAGATTTTTAATTTATGTTAGGAACTTATTATTATCATGAAATATTGAGAAAAACCATTATAGGTTTTGGTACTTTATTCAATAATATTTTTATTAAACATGAGAATAAAGATAATACTACTCTTGATGAAACAAAAGTTGGACTTGCTTATGGTCCACAACAAAAGTTCTTTGCAAAAATTAAAGAGCAAGCAAATTTAACAAAAGCAATTGCAATAACTTTACCAAGAATGTCATTTGAAATGACAAATGTTTCATATGATCCAACTAGAAAATCTGGAATAACTCAAACATTTAAGGCAGCCGATGGTTCAAATATAAAGAAGGTTTTTATGCCTGTTCCTTATAATATTGGATTTGAATTAAGTATATTTTCAAAATTGAATGATGATGCACTTCAAATTATTGAGCAGATATTACCATACTTTCAACCATCATTTAATATAACAATTAATTTAGTAAGTTCTATTGGGGAAAAGAGAGATGTTCCAATAGTATTAGATAATATTTCATTTAGAGATGAATATGAAGGGGATTTTTCTACTAGAACAGCATTAATTTATACTCTACAATTTACTGCTAAAACTTATCTATTCGGTCCTGTATCTGATAGTAGTGATGGATTAATTAAGAAAGTTCAGGTTGATTATTCTACAAGCACTGCTTCTAATGCAAGAAGACAGATGCGTTATGTTGCTACACCTAAAGCAGTTAAAGATTATAATAACGATGAAACTACTACAGTAACAGAAGATTTAACAACAACAGAAACTAGGATATCTGTCACTAATTCTGCGGAGTTAGCTGCTAATGATAGAATAGTAATTGATAGTGAAATTATGAGAATTGATAGTGTTGAGGATTCTACTACTATAATAGTCAGAAGAGGATTTGATAGTTCAATTCCTGCTAAACATATCAATGGTACTGTTATTAATAAGTTAACTACTGCTGATGACGTATTAATTGAACCTGGTGATGATTTTGGATTTAATGAATTTATAACTGATTTTGATGACGGATTATCGTTTAGTCCAACTAAACAAACTGATGTATAGTGAATACCATGTCTAGTTATGATCCTATAGATGAAGCACTGAATACCACTAGTGCAATTGAAGTAAGTAATACTCCAGAAAATGGATGCGTTACAAGAAAAGATAGTACTAAAGATATAACAGGTGATATTGATAAAGATTATGAATATACTCGTGCTAACTTATATTCCTTAATTGAGAAGGGGCAAGAATCTCTTAATGGTATAATGGAACTTGCTGGTGAGAGTGCAAGTC
>CETH01010495.1_pt1 | contig 32503 bp, 35 predicted proteins | sample 361461 | NCBI WGS metagenome assembly CETH01 (sample SAMEA2622695, study PRJEB7988) | marine metagenome | isolation source: saline water (ENVO:00002010), including
CTAAAAAACAAATTTCATCAGCTCCATTTTCACTATAAAACTTTGCTTGCTCAACAGGGTCCCCCGCATCTTTTAAATTCAAAAAATTGATACCTTTTACCACCCTGCCATCTTTGACATCTAAACATGGTATAATTCTTTTTTTTAGCATTTAATTTATTATTTCTTGAGCTTTTTTAATATTTATATTGCCAACATAAAAAGATTTGCCAGCAATTACACCCTCAAAATTTTCAGTTTTCAATTTCTTCAGCAAAAGTAGATCATTATAATCTTTAAGACCTCCACCAAAAATCATTTTTTTTTCAGTTAGTTTTATATTATTTATAACCATATTTTGATTCAATCCGCTTAACATTCCATCATTAGCAATGTCAGTTAAAATATATCCTCGTATTTTGGATTTATTATATGTTTCCATGAGTTGTTTAGGCTTTAAGTTGCTCTCTTCCTTCCAGCCCTTAACCATTATTTTTTCATCAAATATATCTAGCGCAATATAAATTTTATTAGTGTATTCCTGCGCAATGTTTATAACTTCATCTATATTGCTAATTGCGTAGGAACCAATAATCAAATAATCTACACCTAAATCAAAATATTTTTTTGCAATAATATAAGATCTTATTCCTCCACCAAGTTGTATTGGGATGGTTATCGCTTTTCTTATACTGTCTATAGATTTAGCATTTATGTTATAATTACCAAAGGCAGAATCAAGATCAACCAGATGTAGTCTTGAACAACCTTGGGCCTCAAAATATTTCGCCTGTTCTGTTGGGTTGGTATTGAAAACAACACTTGTGTGTTCTTCGCCTTTTGTAAGCCTAACACATTTATTATCTTTAAGGTCAATTGCAGGAAAAATTTTCACTGTATATCTTTGTAATAATAGTAACCTTTTATTCTATTTCCATTAATAAAGGCGTATGATGGGTTTTCTCCCCATTTAACAAAACCTTTACTTTCAAACAATTGTATCGCAGCGCTCTGAGTTTCTCTTATATCTAACTGTATGCTTGTTTTGTTGTTTTCTTTGGAAATTTGTATTGCCTGATCAATCATTGCTTTAGCCAAGCCATAACCCCTTGCCCAAGGCGCAACAAAATGTGATTGAATTTTTGCAATGTTCTTTTGTGCCTCATTATTATGAGGATTAAAAGATATTTGAAGAGCGCCCGCTATACTGCCATTGAGTCTGCCAACTATTAATGTGTTTGTTTTGATTAAAACTAAGCCATTCCAATAATTTTTTAGAGTATCTCTTGGTGGTATTGCTAACCAACCAAATCCTCCCCCGGCTCTAATTGCTTGTTCTGTAACACTGCAAAGATCTGCTAGATCACCACTTGTAATATGATTTAATGTATCAACTTGTATGTTAATAGTTTCTTTTGCTAAGGTATTCATATCTTCAAAAAATTACTAATAATTTCTAAACCTTGATCCGAGCTTTTCTCTGGATGAAATTGAAAGCCATATATATTTTCTTTGTTAATAATTGAAGGGAAATTTATCCCATAATTTGTCTTAGCAACAATATTCTCTTCATTTTTGCAGTCAAAATAATAACTATGAACAAAATAATAGTCTTTTTCTTTAAACGCTAAGGTGTTTGTTTTTGAAGCCTTTATTGAGTTCCATCCCATATGGGGCATTTTTAATTCTTTGTTTGGTAGTTTCTTTATTGTACCACTTATCCACCCAAGACCATTATGATTGCCATTTTCAAGACTGTTGTCTGCGAGCAACTGCATTCCAATACAAATTCCAAAAAAGGGTTTTTTTTGAATTAATGCAAATTTATTTAGCTCTTCAATCATACCTGGAATTTTGCATAAACCTTCCATGCATGTTTTAAAAGCTCCTTGGCCAGGAAGCACTAAATGTGTTGATTCAGATAAAGATTTTGGATCGCCAGATATTTTTACATCGGCCTCTATGTCTAGAGTTTTCACAACCTTAATAAAGGATTGCATAGCTGATAAAATATTCCCAGAACCATAATCTAGTATGGTTATTTTTTTTTTCATTTAGTTATAGTGTTCCTTTTGAAGAAGGTATTTTGTCCTTAATTCTTTGATCTACTTCTATAGCGTTTCTAACACTACGTGCAAAAGATTTAAAACAAGACTCAATAATATGGTGGTTGTTGTCTCCGTAAAAATTTTCTATATGAAGATTGCACTTAGCCTCATTAGAAAAAGCCTTAAAAAACTCTTGGAATAATTCGGTATCCATTTCACCAATTTTTTTTAAACCTAGATCAACCTTCCATATTAATTCAGGTCTACCAGAAAAATCGATTACTGTTCTTGATAGGGCTTCATCCATTGTAATATAAAAAAAGCCATATCGGTTAATGCCTTTTTTTTCATCTAAGCATTTGTTTATAGCTTGCGCAACAGCGTAAGCAGTATCTTCAACTGTGTGGTGAAAGTCCACATGTATGTCTCCAATAGTTTTAAGCTTTAAATCTATTAAACTGTGGTGAGAAAATATTTCTAACATATGATCAAAAAAACCAATCCCTGTGGAAATTTCATTTTGACCTGTTCCATCTATATTCATTTCACAAACAATATTTGTTTCATTTGTTTTTCTGTTAATCTTAGAAGTTCTCATAAAATGGCCTAATATCAGTCATATATAAAATATTCTAGATAAATCACTTGATTAAAAGAATTAAGTAGCCATTTTTATACTGGGGATTAAAAAATGATAAAGTCTACAACAATTATTGGAATTCGAAAAAACAACCTGGTTGTGGTGGCTGGAGATGGTCAAGCCAGTTTTGGAAACACTGTTATGAAATCAAACGTTAAAAAAGTAAAAAGACTAGGACAGGATAATTCAGTAATTTCTGGTTTTGCGGGCTCAACCGCAGATGCTTTTGCTCTTTTTGAGAGACTAGAAAACAAGCTTGATCAATATAAAGGCCAACTAAAAAGAGCTTGTGTCGAACTCGCTAAAGATTGGCGAACTGATAGGTATCTAAGAAAGCTGGAAGCAATGATGATTGTTGCAGATAAAGATGTTAGCTTGCTTTTGTCTGGAACAGGAGATGTAATAGAGTCTGATGATGGAATACTGGCAATTGGTTCGGGTGGGCCCTATGCAAACAGCGCTGCAAAGGCGCTGATTAAAAATACAGATATGAATGCTAAAGATATTGCAATTGAATCTCTTAATATTGCAGCAGATATTTGTATTTATACTAACCACAAAATTATCTCTGAAACAATTGAGGTATAATGGAGTCAAGCTTTAGCCCAAGAGAAACAGTTTCTGAATTAGATAAGTTTATTATAGGTCAAAAAAATGCAAAAAGAGCTGTAGCAGTAGCCTTAAGAAATAGGTGGAGAAGAAAACAGTTGGATAAAGAGTTAAGGGATGAAATTGTTCCAAAAAATATACTTATGGTGGGACCGACCGGCTGTGGGAAAACTGAAATATCAAGAAGGCTTGCCAAGCTTGCAGATGCTCCTTTTATAAAGGTCGAAGCTACTAAATTTACTGAAGTTGGTTATGTTGGTCGTGACGTAGAGCAAATAATAAGGGATTTAGTTGAGATTAGCATAAACAAAACCAAAGAGAAAATGGGTCAAGAGGTTAAGGCTAAGGCGGAAAAAAATGCCGAAGAAAAAATATTGGATATATTGGTGTCTAGCACATCTAGTGAATCAACAAGAGAAAGTTATAGAATTAAATTAAGAAAAGGCGAATTAAATGATAAAGAGGTAGAAATACCTGTTTCTGCAAACTCACTAAGCCTTCCCACAATGGATATTCCCGGGATGCCCGGCTCACAAATGGGTATGATTAATCTGGGTGATATGTTTGGAAAAAATTTTGGAAAACAAAAAAAAATGAAAAAAATGTCAGTTAAAGACTCGCATGCCTATCTATTACAAGAAGAAACTGAAAAGCTTTTAGATCAAGACAAGATAAACTCTAGGGCGCTTGATAACGTAGAGCAAAATGGGATAGTATTCATTGATGAAATTGATAAAATAACTTCAAGAAGCGAAAGAAGTGGAGCTGATGTTTCTAGAGAGGGTGTGCAGAGAGATCTTTTGCCCTTAATTGAGGGTACAGCAGTGTCAACAAAACATGGGGTCGTTAAAACAGATTATATATTATTTATCGCCTCTGGCGCCTTTCACTTATCAAAACCAGCTGATATGTTACCTGAGCTGCAAGGAAGACTTCCGATACGTGTTGAACTTGAAAGCCTATCAAAAAATGATTTCAAGCTTATTTTAACTGAAACACAAAACAGTCTTATTAAACAATACGTAGGCCTTTTAGGGACTGAAAAGGTTGATTTAAATTTTGAAGAGACTGGCGTTGATGCAATTGCATCATTAGCAACAGAAATTAATCAAAACGTTGAAAATATTGGAGCTAGACGACTTCACACTATTATGGAAAAATTACTAGAAGAAGTAAGTTTCAATGCATCAGATATAGGTCCAACAAAGATATTAATAAATAAAGAATTTGTTGAAAAAAATCTTGTTGATCTTATTAAAAGCCAAGACCTTTCTAAATTTATACTTTAAATATTGATTTTAATCATATCCTTACCTAACCATTGCTTATGATTAAAAAAATTCGTGTTGAATTATTGGTTTTTGTACTTCTCCTTGTTGGGGTGTTTTTTTCTCAAGATTTTGACAATGCTTTTTATACTATTTTTTCAGAATTAAATTATGGAAATAGGGCTGATTATTTAAAAGATTTTTTTGTTGGAATTACAAAACTTGGTGAGTCACTATGGTATTTTTTAATAATTTTTTTTACCTATTTGTTTTTGTTTATTTTATATAAATGTAAAAAGCTCTCCCTTAAAAAGTATTTATACTTTAAAAACTTTTGTATTTATAGTTTTTGTTACATATTAATAGTTGGTTTAATAACACAGGTATTGAAACATATTATTGGAAGGCCGCGGCCTAACTATAAAGAATTAGCAGGCGAATATGGTTTTAATTTCTTAACATTTGATTCTGAGCTGCACTCATTGCCTTCTGGTCACACGTCCACAATTATTTCAGTTGCCATAATTGCAGGTTTGTTAGTTCCAAGACTAAAGGTTTTTTTCTATTTTTTTGCTTCTTGTATTGCGCTTAGCAGAGTTGTTGTTGGGGCCCACTATATAACAGACGTATTTGCTGGTGTCCTTTTGGCAATTATAATACACAAAGTTTTAAATATATTTATTGAAAACAAACTTCCTCATATTTCACCAATATCAATTGAGATTAAAAACATTTCATTAATTAAAAAATCTTTGATTGTTGCGTTATTATTTTCAATTTTTTTAACTGCCGGTTTTAGTCTTGATGTTTATTTTAGTAGTTTGTTTTATTATGAAAATAGTCAGTTCTTAATTCAGGGGTTCAGTATTATGTCTATACTCTTTAGGGATATATTCCTTCCTTTTTTGTTGCTCTATATTTTTATATTGCCTTTTTTTGGAAATTTTTTTTTAATAAGAAAAATGTTTTTTAGCTATAGTTTTTCTTTTAAAGAAATTGCCTTTGTTTACTTGGCGGGCATTACAACGCTTGTGATTCTTATAAATATTTTACTTAAGGGTCTTTGGGGTAGGGTACGCCCAAACGATATTGTAGAATTTGGTGGAAAAGATAATTTTACCCCTTGGTATGAGTTTGGAGGGGGGTGTATTTCAAACTGTTCTTTTGTTTCGGGGGATGCGTCTGTTGGCTTTATGTTAGTTGCCTTCTATTTAATTACAAAAAAAAATATTTATTTTTATTTATCATTATTTTCTGGCGCCTCTCTTGGTTTAATAAGAATAATGGCCGGTGGTCATTTTCTAAGTGATATAGTATTTTCACAAATCATTGTAACGGCTTTCATTAGTGTTTTGTTTGTTTTTTACAAAAAAATATATGTCAAATAAACTTATATTAACTTTAATATTTATTCTTTTTCTTTTTAAGATTGTGGCAATTTATTTTACAGGGTTTAATTTATATGGTGATGAAGCGCAGTATTGGATATGGGCTAAAAGCCCTGATGTTGGTTATTTTTCTAAACCACCTCTTCTTGCTTGGTTTCTGTTTGGCTATACAGGTATTTTTGGTGACTCGTTTTTTTTACTAAAAACCTTTCCGCTTTTTGTTTATTTTTTTATTTCATTAACAATTTTTAAGTTATGTTTGCTTTTAAATTTATCAAAAAGTAATTCTTTTTTTTGTGCAGCAAGCTTTTTAGTTATGCCTGCGGCCAGCCTGTCTTCTTTTATAATTTCTACAGATCTTTTGTTACTATTGTTCTGGTCTCTATCGTTAATTATGATTTTGCAAATAAGAATAGCGGGCACTAACTTAAGGTTTTTTCTATTGGGTTCTTTTTTGGGCTTATCTTTTCTTGCAAAATATGCTGGTATCTATTTTTTAATTTGTCTAGTGGTGCTTTTTATAGTTGATAAAAAAACACTCCGCTCATTCAAAAATAATTTATTGGGTGTTTTAATTTTTTTTTCATCTTTTGTTATGGTTTTGTTACCAAATATTTATTGGAATTTAAATAATAACTGGATTACGCTTTCGCACACCTCTGGCAATGCAAATCTTCAAAATTTAAATCTAAATATTTATGAGCCATTAGAGTTTTTGGGATCTCAGATATTAATGGTAGGCCCATTGTTGTTTCTAGGGGGGATTTTTTTTATAAAAAATAAAAAGCTTAACCAAGAAGACATTCTTTTGATTGTTTTTTCTTTGCCAATAATTTTTATAGTTTTAATAGAAAGTTTTCTTGTTAGGGCTAATGCAAATTGGGCAGCCCCAGCCCTTATATCTATTTTTATTTTGTTGTTTAGGGTTCTTGTAAATAATGGTTTAAAAATACTACAAATAAACTTCATAATAAATTATTTGTTAGCAATATTTTTGTTTGGTCTTATTTTAACATCATCAAAAAATAGTTTTTTTGACAGAGTAAGGGGTATAGATGTTTTTGTTGAACAAATATCTTCAGCTATAAATGATGGTGATCTTGTTGTTTCGGATCGAATTTTGTTTTCTAATATCTTTTATGAAATGCGTAATAAAAAAAATAAGATTTATATGACTTACAGAAAAGGGGACCCTATTACAAATCATTTTCAAATGAGCTCACCATTAAAAAAGGGGTATGATAAAAAATTTTTTATAATAGGTGATTTAAGCGATATAGAATATATGTCACAAGAACATAGGGGCGAATTGCTAGGTAGGTTTAATGTTCCTTTTCACTCAGAAGAGTTAAAATTATATGAAGTTAGTAATAACTAGTATTTGTTTTGTTTTGTTTTTTTTTTCACCTCCGGGCTCAAGTGATGATCTTTACAAAAAATATGTAATTAAAGTAGCGGGCATTAAGATTGGGCATCTAGATTGGAAAGTGGGTATTGATAATGATAATTATTATAACAGGTTAAATCTTGAGAGCTCAGGCCTTCTATCTGCTATTTATAGCTTTGAGGGTGAATATTTCTCTGAGGGTTTAATAAATAATAAAGAACTACAACCATTAAAATATTCACACAAGTGGAAAACAAAAAAAGCACTAAAACATATGCGCCTGATTTTTAGTCAGAATAAATTAGTTTCTTTAGAACAAAAACCAACAGAGAAAGAACATTTAAGATTAAATGTCTTTAATGTCAGTGGCACAAAGGACCCCTTGTCTTCTTTTTTACAAATAATATTGGGTCAAAACGAGTCTTTGGTTTTGGATGGTAGGAGAATATATAAAATGAATGCAGTCTATAGCAATGAAAAAAACAGCACATCTATAAACATTACTGATTATATAAATTTATGGGCAGACCATAAAAAAAACAAGTTTGAAAAAATGGTTTTTAAAAAAAATGAAGACAGCCTATTGCCAACAGAAATAGAAATTCATTTTGACGGAAGGGTGTTTAGATTAAAGTGACCTACTCTTTTGTTTTTCTTAAATAAACATAGAAAGCCCCGTCTCCTCCGTGCTTACTTGAGGCAACCTCATAAGAAAGAATATATTTTGAAAATTTTTTTGTATTGACCCAATTTTGAAAATGTTTTCTAATTACTCCATGATAAAGTTTAGGCTCTTCATAACTCCCTGTAGTGCTATTATTATATAGGCCCTTGCCTGTAATAAACAAAATACACCTTTGTCCAGCCTTATAACATTCTAAAATTGAGTTTGAGAAAATCTCTTCCGACTCTTGTATGGTTAAGCCATGAAAGTCTATTTTTTTATTAATTTTAAAAGATCCTTTTTTTATATTTTTTTTTAGGCTTAGGTTTTCAATTTTAAATTTTTTGTTTATGTTTTCTTTGCTTGGTTCGTTTTGTTTTGTTGGAGTTGTTGTGATTTTTTTATCTTTTTTTGAAATATTTTTTTTGATTCTTAGGCTTTCCTTTTTAATCTTGTTGTTCTTTTTTATTGGAACAACGCCCCTCATCTTTTCTAAAAAAAATTCATCTTCTTTGTTCATTTTTCAAAAATTCTTTTATTAGAAACTTTACCCGTTTTGGTGTTTGTTTATACCAAAGGCTATTCATCATTTCAAAACAAACAAGATATTTTTTTCTGGCCGACATGTTTTTAAGTAATTTTTTAAATTTTAAAACACCAGTCAGCCCTATTTGAAACACCATCTCAATCAAAAGCTCTGATTCTTGTTTGTTTGGATAGAGGGTTCTTAAATGTAGATTAAAATCATTAACAGCTTTATTAAAATCATCATCAAATATTTTTTCTAAATCTTTTTTTCTTAATTTTTTATCTGTTAGATGTTTTTCGTAATGTAAAATTAGGTGGCCATACCCTATTGTTAAGAAACCTAATTTATCTCTATATGGTTTTATTGAAAACCCTTCATTCTTTTTTATTCTTAACTTTAGGCTTTTATAGTTCAAGCGAAAACTATTAGGTAGATATCAAAGTCCAGGCGGGACTTGTTGAGTCTTCGGATTTTTCAAAAACCCATGTATCTTTATTTTTTACTATACTTTCTTCATTGTTGTTTTGAATTTGTTCGCTTGTAAAGTTTACAGAGATTGTTATTGTTCCGTTTTCAACTTTTGCATCCTCAATACTGTCAATTATAAGTGAATAAAATTGATAATTTGGATCATTTGATCCCAAGTCTATCGCATTTACAAACGCATCATAAACATCTTTTGAAACAAGGTCTTTAAGTGTTTTTTTATCGCCTTTATTGAAGGCTGTAATAATAATCTCAAAGGCTTTTTTTGCTCCCTCTAAAAAAATTTTATGGTCAAAAAACGGGATTTTTTTATAAACCGTTTCAAGTTTTTGCATATTTTCTGGCAACTGAGGTATTTTATTTTCTTTTTTTGGGCTTTGGCTTTTTATAAACTCTTTTTGGTTTACGTTTTTTTGGAAGCCGGTTCTTTTTCCCAACACGCTCCTTAATCTATAAATTATAAAAACTGCAATGACCGCAAAAATTATAATGTCAAAAAACTGTAAATCTCCATAAAGCATGTTATTTTGTTATATAATTACTTTTTTTTATTTTAATAGTTATATTTTTTCCATAGGGGGTCTTTTATTTTATTTAACATTTTTTTATGAAGTATCGCCTCTTCTTCTGAGGGCTGGAACTTAACAATATATGTTTTGTGTTCGCCCTCAGTCTTGCTGTTGTTTATTGTTTTTTTTTCATTTTTTGACAGATTCATGGAAAACTGCTTTCCGCCCCTAAGCTCTAAATAAACCTCCGCTAACAATCTTGAGTCTAAAAGTGCCCCGTGTAGGTTCCTTTCTGACAAATCTATTTTAAACCTTCTGCACAAGTAGTCTAGGTTTGCGACTCTAGTGTTTAGAACGCTCCTTGCTAATTTTACTGTATCAATTACTGGATTTGAAATATGGCTCCTTCCAAAAATAGAAAGTTCATTGTTTAAAAAACCTATATCAAAATCAGCATTGTGTATTATAAGGGGGTCGTCTCCAAGAAAATTAAGGAAGTTGTCACAATGATGACCAAAGTCTTTTTTGTCGTTTAAAAAACTGTTTGTGATGCCGGTTATTTTTTTTGCGCTGTCAGAAATATCTTTATCCACCTTACAATAAAACTGGAGTGATTGGTTTGTTGCTACATGATTAATCAGCTCAACACACCCAACCTCAATTACTCTGTCACCAGCTTTATAGTTTAGTCCTGTGGTTTCGGTGTCAATTACTACTTCTCTCATATATAACATCCATTAAAGCTTTTTCTGCACTTAAAATAAAGTCTTTTTTGCTTGTGTTGTTGTAAATTATTAGCTGTGATCTTTTTTTTCTTTCCTTATCTGTAGACTGAATTTTAAAAATTTTATTTAAAGTTTTTTTTGAAAAGCTCTTATTAACAATAGCCCTTTTTTCTCTGTTTTTTTTTGTTGATAAAATAGACAGGACTAAATCAAACTCATTCTCAAGGTTGTTTTCTAACAAAAGAGGGATTTCTAAAAAAATTGCTTTGTTTTTGTTCTTTGTATTTTTTTTAATAAATTTATGTCTTGAAAGGGTGACTTCTCTGTGTATGAATTTTTCAAGTTTTTCTTTAGTTTTTTTGTTTTTAAAAAAAAGTGATGATATTTTTTTTTTGTTAATGGTTTTGTTTTCTACAGCGTCCGCTAGACCATTTTTAATAAGCAGTTCTAAAAAAGACCTGTTTGGCTTTTTATACATACCTGAAACAACCTCATCAGAGTCATGAACAGGGTACCCTTTACTTTTTAGGTGTTGGCTTAGGGTTGATTTTCCTGCGCCTATCCCCCCCGTAATGCCAATAACCAAAGTCATTAAATTTTTTTATTTAGTTTATCAATTAAAACATCGTCTATTTCTGGATTAAAACCGAACCACAAATTAAAGCATGGTACTGCTTGTTCAACCAGCATAGAAATACCATAAATTTTTTTATTGTCTTTAAAGCTTTTAATAAAGTTTGTTTTTTTGGGTTTATAAACAATATCACTAATCACCGCTTGCTTCTTTAATAATTTTGTTTGTTGTTTTTTAATTGGGTTTGTTGGGGTTGTGTTTATTATGAGGTCAGCCCCTTCCAAATATTTATCTAAAAATGAAAATTTTTTTGTATATTGTGTCCGGTTATTAAATAAAATTTTTTTCTTTGACCGATTAAAAATATTTAGGTTTTTGTATCCTCTAAAATTTAGCCCATATGCTATTGCTTGAGAGGCCCCACCAAATCCTAAAATTATAATTTTTTTGTTTTTTTTTAACCTAATATCTTTGATTGAGTTTAAATAACCAATCCAATCTGTATTAACTCCTTTTATTTTTTTTCCAATTAAAACACAGTTGACAGCGCCAATAATTTTTGCGTGTTTGTTTTGAACATCAAGATATTTTATAACTTTGGACTTATAAGGTATTGTGATGTTAAAACCACCTAGGTTTTTGTTTCTTAATTCTTTTTTTAGAGCTGTGTCAAACTTAGCTGGCGATACTTCAACAAACTTATAATTTGCATTAATTTTATATTTTTTAAACCAATGCTTAAAAATAAGAGGTGATAAACTTTGTGAAGCATTGTTTCCAATAACAAAATACTCTTTCATGATCAGATTTTATTCAAAAATGATAAAAAAGGGAACAGGGGAAAACCTAAAACATTAAAAAAATCTCCTTGTATTGATTCTATAATTATAGGGCCTAGTTTTTCTGCTTGATAACAACCAACAGAACCTAATACGCTGCTTCCTGCTAATTTGAAATAGTTGTCTATTTGTTGATTGTTTAGTTTTTTAATTGTTATTGTTGAGCGCTGTTGGGCTGACCAAATTTGTTTATTTTTATAACATACTGAAACGCCAGATATAATAGAGTGTTTTTTGCCTGATAGTTTTTTGAGCTTAGCCTTTCCTTCTTTTATATTTTTTGCCTTGTTAATTAGTTCATTATTTAAAATAATGATTGTGTCTGATCCCACAACTAGGTCTTTAGGTTTTTTTTTGCTTATGCTTAGGGCTTTTTCCTTAGCCAGTTTATTTGGCAGTGTTGTTAAATTAACAATTTTTTTTATAATTTTTCTTTTAATTAATTCTTCATTGCATTGTGGGGCAACTCTTGAGAAACTTAAACCAGCCTTTCTTAACAAGTTATATCTCGACGAACTTTTACTAGCTAATATAAAACGCTTCTTTAAAAACATGTTAACAACATAATTACTTATAAACATAATTATTTATTTTAAAAATTAATATTAAAATAATTAAAGTTTATGTAGTTTTAATTAACAAGAATATATATTAATAAAAAACTATTAAGGCTATGTTGTTAATTAATTATACTTTTTTATTAACATTTTTTTCTAACTTTAATTCATCATAAATACTTGTTTTTTACAAATTATTCGTTTTTTACACGTTATTTTTAAAATATTTATAATTTTATCCAGGTTTTTAAAACTGTTATTAATTCTATAAATTATAAGAATTAACATAATTAACTTTGCTACTACTACAACACCCTTATTAATATATTAAATATATATTTTGACATTGTTAACCATTTTTTGTAAGAAAAACTTTCTTTATTCAACAACTCCAAAAAATGAACTTGCAAGATTTAAAAAATAAAACACCAGAAGACCTTCTGAAACAAGCTGACAACCTTGAAATAGAAAATCCATCATCGTTAAGAAAACAAGATTTAATGTTTGCTATCTTAAAAAAAATCGCGGAAGATGAGATTATAACTGGATTAGGTGTTATTGAGATAATGCAAGATGGCTTCGGATTTTTACGTTCATCTGAGTCAAATTATTTACCTGGACCAGATGATATTTATGTTTCTCCGGCCCAGATAAAAAAATTTAGTTTAAGAACTGGTGACAGTGTTGAGGGTGAAATACGTGCACCAAAACAGGGAGAGAGGTATTTTGCAATTACCAAAATAAACACAATTAATAATAAAAAAACAGAAGATGTTAAAAATAGGGTAAATTTTGAAGATCTTACACCTCTATATCCTGAATCAAGATTTCAACTTGAGCAAGAAAAACCAATGCCTGATCTTACAGAGAGAATAATTGATATAATTGCTCCTCTTGGAAAGGGTCAGAGACAATTGATAGTTGCTCAGCCCTTTACAGGTAAAACAATTATTATGCAAAAAATTGCAAATGCAATTACAGCAAATAACCCTGAAACAAAATTGATTGTGCTATTAATTGATGAAAGACCTGAAGAAGTAACTGATATGAAAAGATCTGTCAAAGGAGAGGTTATAAGCTCAACGTTTGATGAACCAGCATCAAGACATGTTCAGGTTGCAGAAATGGTTATTGAAAAAGCGAAAAGACTGGTTGAATATAAAAATGATGTTGTAATTTTATTAGACTCTATAACTAGGCTTGGAAGAGCATATAATACAGTTGTTCCATCAAGTGGAAAAGTTTTAACAGGGGGTGTTGATGCAAACGCTTTACAAAGACCTAAAAGATTTTTTGGTGCTGCAAGAAATGTTGAAAATGGTGGATCATTAACAATCATCGCTACTGCATTAATAGATACAGGAAGCAGAATGGATGAAGTTATTTTTGAAGAATTTAAAGGAACTGGAAATAGCGAAATGGTGCTTGATAGAAAACTAAGCCAAAAAAGAACTTACCCAGCTTTTGATATTGGTAAATCAGCAACAAGGAAAGAAGAGTTATTATTAGACAAAGACGAACTTGGAAAAATATTTATTTTAAGAAAAATACTAGCCCCAATGGGATCAACTGAAGCCATGGAATTCCTTTTAGATAAAATGAAAGACACTAAAACAAATAACGATTTCTTTCAGAGTATGGGAACAAAAAATAATTAATAATTAATTTTTAATATAAAAAAACTAATCATTATAGACTTCAGCTAACATTAGGTTTATTTGCCATTAATGGCCAAGAACAGCGACACTATTTTTGCACTAGCAACCCCTTTTTATAAATCTGCGATAGCACTAATAAGGGTTTCTGGACCAAAATCTGAATATGTTTTAAAAAAACTAACTAAGATAAAAAAAATATCTGCGAACACGATGTTTGTAAGAGTCTTAACTTATAAAAAAATAAAAATTGATCAGGCTACTGTTGTTTTTTTTAAAAAACCCAAATCCTACACAGGTGAAGACATGTTAGAAGTTGGTTGTCATGGAGGTGTTGCAGTTATAAACAAGATTCTTGAAACTCTTCAAAAGCTTGGTGTAAGACAAGCCGAAAAAGGCGAATTTACCAAAAGAGCCCTTTTAAATGATAAAGTTGACTTAGTTCAAACAGAGAGTATTGCTGATATAGTTGACTCTGAAACAGACAAACAGAGACAACTAGCACTTAAAAATTTTAATGGTGGGCTTTCAGAATTCACAAACAAAGTGAAAAAAAAACTTAGTAAAATGGTCGCCGACATTGAAGCAATTATAGATTTTTCAGACGAAGACCTCCCAAAAAATGTTTTTAAAAAAATAAAAGAACAAAATAAGAACTTAATAAAAACAATAAAAAAAGAAATTATTGCTTCTGAAAACACTAAACTAATAAGAGAGGGTTTTATCATTTCAATTATTGGAAAACCTAATACTGGCAAGTCTTCATTTATTAATTTTATTTCAAAAAAAGATATTTCTATAGTTACAAACTTGCCCGGCACAACAACCGACCTGGTTTCATCATCTTTAGATATTTTTGGATATAAATGCACTTTTTATGACACCGCAGGTCTTAGAAAACACACCAATAAAGTTGAAGAAATAGGTGTTAGAAAAAGCCTGGATATTGTAAAAAAATCACATATCAATCTTGTTTTTTTGGAAAAAAATGAGATAAAAAAATATAAACAAATAAACAATAAAATATTTATAAGATCAAAGTCTGATAGAAAAAAAAATATAATAAAAGACGGGGCTCTGAATATATCATCTAAAACCGGTCACGGAGTAGACTCCTTATTAAAGAAAATAAAACAAAAACTACATAAAAAAAATCAAACAGAAAGCTGCTTTTCACGTGAAAGGCACATTAATATTATGAAGGATGTTTTAGGGGCCCTTGAAGCAATAAATTTTAGTAAAAACATAGATATTACTGCTTTCCAGCTTAGAGAAGCACTAAAACACTCACTTGAGATAAATCAAAAATTTGATATAGAAAAAATATTAGATATAATATTTAGTGATTTTTGTATAGGGAAGTAATTTCACGTGAAAAAAAAATTAAAAAAATTCCAAGTTGTTGTTATTGGTGGTGGCCATGCAGGTGTAGAAGCGGCAGCAGCCTCTGCAAGAACCGGTTGCAAGACAATTCTAATATCCCATAAGATTGATAAAATAGGTGAAATGTCATGCAACCCAGCTATTGGAGGGCTTGGAAAAGGCCACCTTGTAAGGGAAATAGACGCACTAGATGGGATTATGGCAAAAGCAATAGATTTAAGCGGAATACAGTTTAGAATGCTCAACATAAGCAGGGGTGCGGCCGTAAGAGGCCCAAGAGCTCAGGCTGATAGAAAGCTTTATAAAAAGGCAATAATCTCACTAATTACAACTTTCAAAAATCTTGAAGTTTTTGAAGGTTCTGTTGTTGATATTGTTATTAAAAAGAAAAAAATAGAACAGGTTGTTTTGGAAAATGGTACCCACATAGAGGCGGGATCCGTTGTTCTGACAACTGGGACTTTTTTGAGGGGGGTTATTAGGGTTGGATCAAAAAAAATCCAAGCAGGAAGAGTTGGTGACAAACCATCGATTTCTTTAGCAAAAAAAATTGAAAAACTAAAGTTTTCAATAGGTAGATTAAAAACCGGAACACCGCCTAGAATTTTAAAAAAATCAATTAATTTCAATGACTTAGAAGAACAAAAAGCAGATACAAGACCAAAACCCTTTTCTTTTATCAACAAAGATATCCACAACAAACAGGTGTCTTGTTTTATAACCTATACCAATAAAAAAACTCACAAAATTATAAAAGACAATCTTTCTCTCTCACCAATGTATTCAGGTGCAATTAAGTCAATGGGCGCAAGATATTGTCCCTCAATTGAGGATAAAGTGACTAAGTTTCCAGAGAAAAACAACCACCAAATTTTTTTGGAGCCAGAGGGCCTAGATAGTGAGATTATCTATCCAAATGGAATATCTTCCTCTTTGCCAGAAAATGTTCAAAAAAAATTTGTAAGATCAATTAAGGGTCTTGAAAAGGCGGTAATTACCCAACCAGCTTATGCAATAGAATACGACTATGTCGATCCACGCGAACTTACACACACACTTGAAACAAAAAAAATTATTAACCTTTTTTTGGCAGGTCAGATTAATGGTACCACGGGTTATGAGGAGGCAGCAGCACAAGGTATAATTGCTGGTATAAACGCAGCACTAAAGCAGCGCTCTGGAAAAGAATTTATAATTGATAGGTCTCAAGGCTACATCGGGGTTTTAATAGATGATTTAGTTACAAAAGGAACGAAAGAGCCATATAGAATGTTCACATCTCGTTCTGAGTACAGGCTAATGTTAAGATCAGACAACGCAGATCAAAGAATAACACCGTTAGGGATTAAGGCTGGTTGTGTTTCTGCAGGTAGAAAGAAAATATTTAACAAAAAAGTAAAAGAACTAAAAGAAAGTTTTGTTCTGGTTAAGAGTCTTTCAGCGTCTCCAAACAAGCTGTCAAAACATGGAATAAAAATCAAGCTTGATGGAAAAAAAAGATCAGCATTTGAGCTACTGTCCTTTTCAAACATCGGATTTAAAAAACTTGAGAGGGTTTGGCCAATTTTAAAAAAATTAACAAAAGAAAACAAAGAACAAATAGAGATTGAAGCGAAATATTCTACATATCTAAAGAGGCAAAAACTAGATATTGAAGATTTTAAAAAGGAAGAGGGCTTAAAAATACCAAAAAAAACAAACTTTAAAAAAGTAGGAAGTCTTTCTAATGAGGTCGTTGAAAAATTAACAAAAATTAAACCACCAACCCTAGGTGCTGCCTCAAGAATATCAGGGGTGACTCCTGCAGCACTAATATCAATCATGAGATATATTAAAAAATCCAATAATTCTAAAGCGGCATAAATTGAACAAGGAAGAAGTTATAAAATATTTTAATCTTAACAATGATGAGGTTGATCGTATTGAATATTTTTATAGAACACTCTCCAATAAAAACAATCACATGAATCTGGTAGGAAAGTCAACAATTCCAGACTTTTGGGATAGACATATTTGTGATAGTTTGCAGCTAACAAAATATATAGAAAACAAGAATTTAAACATACTTGATTTAGGCACCGGAGCCGGTCTGCCCGGAATAATACTTTCCATTGTTGGTTATGAAAATATTTTAATGGTTGATTCAACATCAAAGAAAATTAATTTTGTAGAGGGTATTATAAAAGCACTTTCACTGAGCTCTAAAACCAAAAGGCAAAGAATAGAATATCTTCAAAAACTAAAACCAAATATTATTGTATCAAGAGCCTTGGCGCCCTTGCCAAGGTTATTGAACTATTGTTATGCGCACACAAATTACAAAACAAAACTTTTATTTTTAAAAGGAAAAAGCATAATGAGCGAGATTTTGGACGCCAAAGAAAGCTTTGTTTTTTCTTATAAAAAATATAATAGTATAAGCAAGGGCAATGGTTGTGTAATTCAAATAACAAATTTAAAATTAAAAAATGACTAAAATAATTTCTGTTGCAAACCAAAAAGGGGGTGTTGGTAAAACCACAACCACAATTAATCTTGCAACATCAATGTCGGCTATAAATAAGAAGGTGTTGATTGTAGATGCAGATCCACAAGGAAATGCCAGTACAGGAATGGGAATCCCTTATACTGAAAGAAATCCTAACCTATACGATGTCATTTTAGAAAAAGACTTAAAGGATGGGAGTATATTAAAAACAATTATACCCAATTTAGAAATATTAACATCAAACACAAACCTTGCCGCATCCGAGATTGAGCTTGCAGATGAAGAAAACAGAGAGTTTGTTTTTAAAGACATTTTTTCTAAAATACGTGGATTTGATTATATATTTATAGACTGCCCACCAGCATTAGGCCTTTTAACAATTAACTCTTTGGTTGCATCAAGCTCAGTAATAATTCCATTACAATCAGAGTTTTTTGCTCTCGAAGGAATTTCTGCTTTAATGGACTCAATTAAACTAATCCAACAAAATTTTAATCCAGAATTAGGTGTTGAGGGTATTTTGCTAACCATGGTAGATAAAAGGAACTCCCTCAGTGGGCTGGTTGAAAAAGATGTGCGCAGTCATTTTGGTGAAAAAGTATACAAAACCACAATTCCAAGAAATGTAAAAATATCTGAGGCCCCAAGCCATGGAAAGCCTATATTAATATATGATGTAAATTGTGCCGGTTCTATGGCATATATAGGTTTGGCTAAAGAAATTATTGAAAGACAAAACAGTTAAATGAACAGAGAGAACAACAAACTTGGAAGGGGGCTTGGCAGTCTTTTGAGCGGAAAACCATCAGCAGGAACAAATAAAAAAATTAATATATCAAAAATAATTCCTAACAAAAGCCAACCAAGAAAAAACTTTAAGCAAAACGAGCTATCAGAATTATCACAATCAATTAAACAACAGGGCTTAATTCAACCAATAGTTGTTCGAGAAATGGAAGATGATTCATATGAAATAATTGCAGGAGAAAGAAGGTGGAGAGCTTGTCAGTTAGCTGGTATACACTCTGTAGAATGCGTTATAATGGACGTGGAAGAAGAAAAAATTTATGAGCTTGCTCTAATAGAAAATATTCAAAGACAAAACTTGAATGTTATAGAAGAGGCAATAGCCTATAAAAAACTTTTGGAGAACAAAAATTTAAAAAACGAAGACCTTTCTAAAGTAATTGGAAAAAGCCCAAGTCACATATCAAATTTAATAAGGATTCTTGATCTTGATGAAGAAATACAACAAATGGTAATCGATGGTTTAATATCAATGGGCCATGCAAGAGCCCTAATTGGTGTTCCTGATGCTTTATCCAAGGCAAAAGAAATTATAAGTAAAAAATTAAGCGTTAGGGATATAGAAAAGTCCACATCAAAATTTAAATCACAAAAAACCAAAGCACCAAGCAAAGATCCAAACATAGCGGACTTAGAAAAAGAGCTTTCAGACAAAATAGGACTTAAAACACTAATCCACTTTAATGAGGGCGGTTCATCAGGGTCGCTAACTTTGTTCTATTCTGATTTAAATCAGTTGGATGAAATAATGAGAAGGCTTAAAAAATAATTTTTCTAAATTGAAGTGTAAAGCGAAAACACAAGGACCTAAACAGGCTTGGATTTTTTCTTGAAAGTGTTTCGGTTTTGTAAATCAGGTTTGCTAAAAGTTTTTTTTTGGTTTTGTCTAAAGAGTCATAAATATTTAAAAGCTGCCCCCTCTCCCTAAAAAGATACCTAGGGATAGACTTTTCTAATTCCTGTTTTGTGTTTGAGCATATTAAAAGCATCACATACATCTTAATGCTGAAAAAGTACTGTTGAAAATCTGACAAGCTGTTAATAGAAAAATAAATATATTTAGTAAGCTCGGCTCTACTTAATTTTATTTTAAAAAAAAGTTTTGATGCATCAATAAAGTTTACAGACCCCAATATTTTTTTTAAGCTATCCATATCATTTATATTTTCAAGCTGAGAGATTTTTTCTAATTCATTTTTTAAAATAGAAAACCTGCTATCTAGTGCATCTAATAAAAACCAATAATTTTCATTTTGAATACTTAAATTGTTTTTATGAACAAAACTGTTCAAAACAGTTTTTTTTCCAAGGGCGTCTAGCTCATAACACTCAACAAAGGCCCTATCATTATTCTTTATAAAAGGCCCCCTTTTCGCTTTATTTTTAGTAGAGGTTTTTTCAAACATTAACACGGCGTCGCCCCCAAGATTGGTGTTTTTTATCAAGTCTTCATCAACAACACCATTTATAACAAACAAAGATTTGTCATCGGTCTCAAACAAACCCGGACTGCGGTTCTTGATTTCGTTTTTAATTGAATAACCATCTTCTTTAAATGATTTCGATACCAGCTCTTTAATGTCAAAAATAAAACCCTCATCGCTCCCTGTAATAAAAAAACAATTAAACTTTAAACAAGCCCTCTTGTTTTCTATAATTTTTAGTGGGCTAACCTTCATCTACACAATTATTTAAGCTGATATGCCTTTTTGAACTATCCACAAAGCTATTAATGTTTTCAAGAATAGCCCTTTCATATAGTTTTTTGAGTAAAACATCGCTGGCAAAATTATAACCAGATGATTTTGGCGTAAATGAAAATCTTGAAATCTTGCTAAAGAAAAAATCAGGACACTTTTCACGAGTATCTTTTAAAATGTAATCCATAGAAATTTCATAGTCAATTTTTAATGCGACCTGGTTTTCGTTCACTGATCTTTTTAGTTGTTTTTCACTTGCCAAAACCTCAAGTAAAAATATTTTTTTTTCGGTCTGCTTAAATATTTTATAAAATGTGTTTTGTAGTGCCTGGCTTTCTAAGCCCCTAACATAAACCACAGTATTGTTTTGTAATTTGTTTTCTTTTTGGTTTGTGTCCAATACAAAATCAATGTTTGAGCAAGAAAACAAAAGCAAAAGAAACAGCATGTTCAGGTATTTTAATTTCATCGAACAACCATATTTAAAATTTTACCACTAACATATACAACCTTAAGTACCTCTTTGTTTCCTAAGGCTTTTTTAACAGCAGCCAAGCTCTTTGCTTTGCCGACGACCGAAGCTTCAGCTTCGTTATTTGTTGCCTCAATAAGCCCTCTCATTTTTCCATTAATCTGTATAGGAAGCATTATGTTCTCTGATATATTATTATCTAATATTTCAGGCCAGTCTGATTTTGCACAAAAATCATCATATCCCAAATATTCCCACATTTCTTCACTCAAGTGAGGTGTAAAAGGCTGAAGGATTATGCAAAGATTCTTTATTGCGCTGTCTATATTTTTTTTTGAAACTCTCTTCTCTTCTATAATCTTGTTTAACTCATTTACATATTCATAAATATTAGCAACGGACTTGTTAAAATGAAACCTTTCAATGTTGTTTGAAATATTTTTTATAAGCTTATTAAATATATTATTTTCTGACTTTTCTTCATTATTTAAAATACTATAATTTTTTGCCCTAACACACGTATCCCAGATCTTGTTTATAAATTTATATGCAGAGGCAACCCCTATATCTGTCCACTCCAGATCTCTTTCGGGCGGAGAGTCAGACAACATAAACCAACGAGCGGTATCAGCACCAAAGGCCTCTATTATTGAAGAGGGGTTTATAACATTCTTTTTAGACTTGCTCATTTTTTCTGTTTTGCCCTCTTTTACAAGGTTGTTTTTTAAATCAAAAAAACCACCGTTTATTTCTTTTATGTTTTCAGGCTCAACCCATTCCCCGTTTTGATTTTTATATGTTTTATGAGTTACCATCCCTTGAGTAAAAAGACCCTTAAAGGGTTCACTAAGATTAATGTACTTAAGGTCTCTTAAAGCTTTTGTAAAAAAACGAGAATAAAGTAAATGTAAGATAGCGTGTTCTATTCCCCCAATATATTGGTCTACTGGTAACCAGTAATCAATATCATCTTTTAAAAATGGCTTTTCTGATCTTGGATTACAATACCTGAGAAAATACCAAGAAGACTCAAAAAACGTATCAAAGGTATCGGTTTCTCTTACAGCCTTCATTCCAGTTAAAGGACAAATAGTTTTTTTCCAAGCTTCTATCTCTTCTTTGGATGGGTTGGGATTGTTGTTTTTTGAAGCAGGAAGCAAAACAGGCAGCTCTGCTTTATCAACCGCTGACACCGTTCCGTCCTCTCTGTATATTATAGGAATTGGGCAGCCCCAATAACGCTGCCTAGAAATTCCCCAGTCTCTTAATTTGAAGTTTGTCTTTTTGTTCCCCTTGTTATCTTTAATAAGCTTGTTGATAACTGCTTCTTTCGCATTGTTGTTGTTAAGCCCATTTAAAAAATCAGAGTTAATCATAACGCCTTCTTCTAAAATAGCATTTTCAGCCTTATCTAAACTTTTAGCAGGTTTATTCTTTGGCTTCACAACCTGAATAATTTCCAAGTTGTATTTTTTGGCAAAATCCATATCTCTTTGATCGTGCGCTGGGCAGCCAAATATTGCACCAAGCCCATATTCCATAAGAACAAAGTTTGCTATAAAGAGAGGAATCTTTTTATCCAAAAAAGGGTGGTTAATATTTATTCCTGTTTTAAATCCCATCTTTGTTTTCTCTGAGTCAAATTTTTTAATACTATAGATAAACTTTTTTGCATCATCGTCTTTATTTGCTATTTCTTTTGCTAGTTTGTGATCACAAGAAATTGCGACAAAAGTTGCACCAAATATCGTGTCTGGTCTAGTAGTGTAAATCTTTAGACTTTCTGAATTAATTTTTTTATTTTTTTCAATTGTAAAAATAATTTCAGCCCCCACAGATTTACCAATCCAATTTGACTGCATAACTTTTACCTTATTTGGCCACAAATTTAACCTGTCTAAGTCTGATAAAAGCTCTTCTGAGTAGTTGCTCGTTTTTAAGAACCATTGAGAAAGTTTCTTTTTTTCAACTAAAGCACCAGATCGCCACCCTCTACCATCTATAACTTGTTCATTTGCTAACACAGTTTTATCAACCGGATCCCAATTTACCTCTGACATTTTTTTATAAGCAAGACCGCTTTTATACATCTCAATAAAAAAAAGCTGCTCATGTTTGTAGTATCCAGGATGACACGTTGCAATTTCTCTTTCCCAGTCAATTGAAAGACCCATCGATTTTAATTGAGTGCGCATATATTTTATATTACTATAAGTCCAATCAGACGGACTCTTTTTTTCAATAAGCGCTGCATTTTCAGCTGGCAAACCAAAAGCATCCCACCCCATTGGATGAAACACATTGTACCCTTTCATTTTTTTGTATCTAGCAACCACATCTCCCAAGGTATAATTTCTAACGTGACCCATATGAATTTTTCCTGAGGGATAAGGAAACATTTCAAGCACATAATATTTTTTTTTATTTTCTTTTCTACTTGATCTAAAAATATTGGCTACATGCCATTTTTTTTGCCATTTTGGCTCTACTACTTTGTGGTTGTATCTTTCTGACACTTTAAGAGTTGTTAAGCTTAAGTTTTTTTGCTTTGTTCAAAATAGCATTTTCTAAACTTATATTGTCATCACTATTTCCTTCTACCCCTACCCATTTATTATTTTTAAAAATTTGGCAAAAGGAAGAAACCCTAAGATTTTGTGTTTTAAGCTCAGCCCCATTAATGAAAACATTAATTTTGCACCTTTCATTTTCATTGGCTTCAAAGCTGTACCAATCAGTAATAATTGTGCCACCAAATGGGTCAGCTGAATTCAAAGGAATGAAGTTTAATGTTTCTAAAGAGGCCGCCCAAAGATAAGGGTTAATTGGCATACCAACAGAGGCATAACCCCCACCTGTGTTTTTACTCTCGTTTTCACCAAAAAAAGTAATTCCATCATTTCCAAAAAGTCCACCACCAGTTGAAAGTCTCGTTTCGGCATCAAGAAGAGCTTCGTCTTTTCTAGTGGCTGAATTAACTGCCGTTCCAGACCTACTTATAATTTCCCCAGTTGTCTGTGCCTGTGACCAAAGCCTTTCCCTTTCTTCTTCTGAAAGATTTTTGTTGCAAGACGCAATAAAAAACAAAAAGAAAACCAAAAATATTTTATAGAAAAACGCCATTATTTCTAACTATTATATTGCTTTGAAAAAGTAAATTATAAAAAAAAACGGCACTTGAAAAAAGTGCCGTTTTTAATAAAACTTAGGTTAATTAAAATGCTAAGTTAGCACCAATGTACCATGCAGTTCCACCCGAAGTTTCAGAAACGCCAGCCTCTTGAGAGTCAACGTCTTTCCATCCGATGTTTGCAGTTACACCTGAAGCTACAGCATAAGAAATACCAGCTTGAGTAGTGTCTACAGCGTCTTCACTAGAACCAGCAGTTCCCAAAGTAGTTGAGTCTTTACCAGCTCCTGTAGAGTAGCCAACACTTAGAGTAACATCACCAGCTACATATTTAACACCGATTTTTGAAACAGCGTTATCGTTGATTTCAACTTCATCATCAGTTGAACCATCTTTAACTTTATCACCATTTGCATAACCAGCAGCAACAGTTAAGTCACCAGTAACGGCACTGAAACCTACATGATAACCATTTGATCCACTTGATGGAGCATTACCAGTAGTTTTCCAGTCAGAGTCAGCAATACCAGCACCAATAGTTACTGCAGTATCACCAGCGCTAGTTACATAAGTAGCACCTAGACCCCATGAGCTTTCTAATCTAGCTGAAGCAGTTGCAGATGCACCGTTATCAACTGAGAAAGAAGCACCAATTTTAAGACCATCAGCCATAAAATCAGCAGCTGAATGCCACTCTACACCGATAGCAGTTGCTTCACCAAAGAAGTCTAAACCATCAGATGCGTTGTTATTAGTAGTTACTGAAAGACTGTTCTCACCAGCTCCACCAGGAACAGAAACGTCATGTGACTTTGCAGCGTTACCACCATTGATCACGTCCATTTTTGAACCATCAGTGAAAGTAAGAGTTAAACCAGCAGTTTGAGTTCCGCCAGTACCTTCGTTTGCAAGCATGAAGCTTGAAGCAATACCAACACCACCGTCAGTTGTCTCTGAAAGAGAAACTGAGAAGTTTGATTTTGTTACTTGAGCAATTGTATCAACAGTACCTGAATCCAAATTTTTGCCCTGTAAACCAGTGTGATGGCTACCTGACATTGTTGCAGTTACTGCATTTGCTACTGATGCAGCACCTAAAGTAGAAACTAAAGCTGATGCAATTAATAGTTCTTTTTTCATATTATACTCCTTATTGAGTTAATGAATATTCATTAAATATAAGAAACTACTCTTATATTGACGAATTCAATAATTAAAAAATTGCTAAAAAGCTAAAAAAAGCATAAAAATAGTTAATTTTGATGAAATATGTTGTTTTTTTACAACAATAGCAAATGTTCAATATTAGTAATTATAATAAAATTATTCAAGAAATAGCTGATTTAGGCAAAAAAACTGAGATTGTTGCTGTTTCTAAAAACCACCCCAAAAGCTCTGTTGAGGAGGCCTTGTCTTTTGGTTTAAGAATTTTTGGAGAAAACAGGGTCCAAGAGGCATTAAGCAAATTTACATCAATTAAACAAAAATATAAAAATTTACAGCTTCATCTAACCGGCCCTCTTCAGACCAACAAAGTAAAGCAAGCACTGTCTATTTTTGATGTATTTCACACCCTCGACAGAGAAAAATTAGCTAAAGAGTTTATCAAGCACGAAAAGTCAAAAGAAAAAAAATTTTTTATTCAAGTTAATACAGGTAAGGAAATCAATAAAAGCGGGGTATATTTAGAAAACCTTGATGGTTTTGTTGATTATTGCTTGAATGAACTAAAGCTCAATATTATTGGTTTGATGTGTATTCCCCCAATTGATGAAGATCCAAAAAAACACTTTTCTGTTTTAAAAGAAAGGGTTGAAAGATTAAAACTCCAAGACCTAAGCATAGGAATGAGCAGTGATTATAAACAAGCAATAACTTACAATGCAAAATATATAAGAATAGGAACAGCCTTGTTTGGAAACAGAAACCAGTGAAGCAAAAATTACAAATTTTTTCTAATAAAAAAATTGAAACTTTTTTTTCTAATTTTAGTGAATATTTTGACATTACTTTTTTTGAATTATCTGAATTAAGTGAACTAAGCATATCAAGAAAAAATTCGATAGTGTTTTTAGATAATAAAAATATTCTTGATAAAAAAATATTAAGCATCATCAAGGAAAATAAAGAGATTGTTATTTTGTGTGAAAGCTTATCACTTTTTGAAAAAAACTCATTTTCCCAAAACAACACCCTGGTTTGTCCAATGTCAATCAATAAAATTATAGATTTTATTACTGAGTTTATATACAAAAAAAAACTACTTTTAGCGAACACCGTTTTATTCAATTCTTCTATTACCAATCATCAGCAAGACCTATCAAGTCAACTTACTGATGTTGAAAATTATATTTTAAATACTTTATTTAGAGAAAAAAAAATAAAAAAAACAATTCTTGAAAAAGATGCATTAAAAATAAAAAAAGAAATAAACAGTTCTTCTTTGGACAGCCATCTAAACAGAATAAGAAAAAAATTAAAATTAATAAATTCTAATATTTCAATCTCATCAAAAGATGAATTGGTTTTTATTGATTTTAATTATCAAGATAAATAGGAACAAAAGAAAAAAAATCTTTTTCAAATGTAGCATTGTATTCGTGCTCACTAAAACCCAATGTAAGATTTATATCTTCTGATTTTGTAATAACCTTTCTTAATACTAGGGGCATTATCTCAAAAATCACATAAACTTTTATTTTCAAATCCTCCTGGCTTACAATTTTACTAAAAACAATTTGATTTTTTGATTTCTTAAACTCAGAATCTTTAAAATAATTTGTATTTAAAAAAATATCATAAAATATTTTTATAAGACCTTTTTTTGTAGAAAAAAACTCCTCTTCTCTTAGTGAGTGATCTATATAAACTCCTTTTTTGTCATTAATTTTAATTGTTCTTTTTGGTGAGTCATAATCGAGTCTTATAATATTGTTTTTTATGTATAGGCGGCCTTCCTCGATTGAGTTATTATCTGTTTGAACAAACTTAGATGTAAAATTATCAATATTATTTATATAATCTTGTATATCCTCCGAAGTCTCATAACTAAAAAGATTTTTTGAATACAAAAAAACTATTACCATAATGCATAAAAAAAAACCTAAATTATTATGATTTTGTTTTTTTAAGAACATGTCTTTTGCCAGCGTTACTTGCCTCCGATACAATTCCGTCCTCCTCCATTTTTTCAACAATTCTAGCAGCCCTATTGTAGCCTATTTGAAGATACCTCTGAATAAAGCTTGTAGATACTTTTTGTTGATTAATAACAATATCAACAGCCCTCGTGTAAAGCTCATCAACATCACCACTATTAAAATTTAATGAAAGAGAGCCATCCCCATTATTATCTTCTAGTGAAATTTCATTTTTAAAATCAAAAACATTTTGTTTTTTTATAAAATTTACAACTTTTTCAATCTCTTGTTCGCTTATAAACCCTCCATGAAGTCTTTTTAAATTTGCTCCATTTTCTAAAAATAACATGTCGCCACTTCCAAGAAGTTGTTCAGCCCCCATTTCATTTATAATTGTTCTGCTATCAAACTTACTTGCAACCTTATAGCTTATTCTGCTTGGAAAGTTTGCTTTAATTGTTCCTGTAATAACATCAACACTTGGTCTTTGTGTGGCTGTTATTAAGTGTATACCTGAGGCCCTTGCCATCTGAGCCAATCTTTGAACAAGTCCCTCAACCTCTTTGCCAGCCACCATCATTAGATCTGCCATTTCGTCTATTACAACAACTATAAAAGGCATTTCCTCTAATGGTATTTCTCTTTTTTCGATTATTGGTTTTCTCGTATCTTTATCAATCCCAGTTTGGACTTCTCTAAATATTTTTTTTCCAGATGTAAGAAAATTATTAATTTTATCATTAAATGTTTTTATATTCTTAACATTCAAAGTGCTCATTAATTTATATCTATTTTCCATTTCTCTCACAACCCATTTTAGTGCGTAAACCGCTTTATTTGGATTAGTAACGACTGGAGTTAAAAGATGAGGTATATCCTCATATATGCTTAGCTCAAGCATTTTAGGATCTATTAATATTAACTTGCATTCATTTGGTTTAAATTTTACAATCAAACTCATAATCATTGAGTTTATGCCAACTGATTTTCCTGAACCTGTTGTGCCTGCGATTAATAGATGGGGCATTTTTTCTAAATCTGTAAAAACCACTTCACCCGAAATATCTTTACCTAAAGCAAGACGAAGAGACTGATTGTTTTCAAGAAAATAATTATCACTTACCAAATCACCAAAAAAAACACCCTCTCTCTTGACGTTTGGAATTTCGATCCCAAGACTTGTTTTTCCGGGCTGAGATGATATTCTTGCTGACAAAGAAGACATAGCCCTAGCTATATCATCTGACAAACCAACAATCTTGCTTGCTTTAACTCCTGCTTTTGGGACAAATTCAAAAAGTGTTACTATTGGCCCTGATTTGAAATTAATTATTCTGCCCTCTACACCATATTCTAGAAGTGTTTTTTCTAATTTTTCTGAGAGTTTTTGATTAAGTTTTTGAACTTCCTTTGTATGACTTTGTTTTATTAAGGATCTTGAAAAAATATCTGTGCTAGGTAATTTATAAAAATATTCATCTACTTCAGATTCATAATATTTTTTGTTACCATCATTTGTTTTTTTATTAATTATTTTTTGTGAATTATTTCTAAAAAGTAAGGGCTCATTTTTTGTTTTTTGTTTTGGGGCCTTTTTAGTAATTCTTATTTTTGTTAACTTTAATACTATAAGGTAAAAGGGCCTAAAGAATAAAAAATAGCAAATAGAGGCTATAAACTTAAATAATTTAACTTTTTTTATATGTTTATATTTTAATCCAAACGAATAACAAAAAGAAAAGATTAAAAGGATCAAACATATAAAGAATAAAACAAATTCTAATATTTTTAAGTTAATTACTGTTTGATTATAATTTTGGACTAAATCAATCAATAATTTATTTATAGCAGTGTATATTATTCCACTGTCTGTGTTAACATAAACAATTTTGTAAACTAAATGATTAAAAAATATTGATGAAATAACAATTAAAACAAACTTTAAAAAAATTTTTTTTATAATAAGTCCTAATGTTAATTTAAAACCAATCATGAATAAAAATAAGCCAATCACATAAGAATATAAACCAAACACAAACAAAAAAATGCTTGAAGTTAATGCTCCGAAATAACCAAAAACATTCTTAGCGTTTTCGTTATTTATTAATTTGCCCAATCCTGGATCATTTAAATTGTGACTTCCAAGACTAGATATAGTAAAAATGCCCGCAATCAAAAAAATTAAACCAAAAAGGACTTTGACAAGAAATAATCTTATTCCACCATATTTAAACATATTTATTGTTTCTAATACATTCAGAATAAGGTAATTCGAAGAAAAATTATGAAAGAATTAAATTGTGATTTTCATATTGTTGGCTCGGCGCTAACAGGTCTATTAACCGCTTATTCATTACAGAAACAGGGTTATGAAATAATAATTTCTGAAAAAAAATTGTTTAATTTAAGAGCGGTTTTAAAGGATTCAAGAACAACTGCTGTAGCTGAGGGATCAAAGGTTTATTTAGATCAAATAGGTTTGTGGAAGAAATTAAAACCATTTGCAGAACCAATAAAATTAATTGAAGTAATTGATCAAACTGCAAAAAGTAAGATCAAATTTAATAATTTTATAAAAAATACAAATCTTGGTTATATAATCAAGAACTCTATATTAATTAATATTCTGTTAAATGATTTGAAACAGAAGAAAAATGTAAAGTTTTTATTTCAAACAGAAATAAAAAGAATTTCCTATAACAAATCTAAAATTGTCAGTCATTCAAAAGGATTTAAAGTTTCATCAAATTTATTGATAGCATCAGACGGAAAACAAAGTTCAGTTAGAAAAATAATGAAAACAAAAAGGTTTGTTAAAAAATATAATGAAAAAGCAATTGTTATTAATTTTTGTCATAAAAAACCCCACAACAATGTTGCTTATGAATTTTTTTATAAAAGTGGGCCGCTTGCAATACTTCCTATGCAAAAGGAAAAAAACTCTTTTCAAAGCGCACTAATCTGGTCAAATAAAGCTAAAATAATTGATTTTTTTAATTCTTCAAAGATCAACCAAGAATATATAATTGAAATTTTAAATGAAAAATTATCAAGTAATATAGGCAAAGTAAAAAAAATAAACTCAAAGCAAACATTCCCATTATCTGCACATATTAATGAGAGGTTTTATGAGGAAAGATTAGTTTATGTTGGTGACGCAGCGCACTCAATTCACCCTATTGCTGGCCAGGGATGGAATCTTGGTATTAGAGATATTAGATCTTTAAGTAATTTAATTAAGAAGAATGCGGATATGAAAAAAAATTTAGATGCTAAGAAATTATGCAAAAGTTATAATGACGAATGTTATTTCGATGCTTATAGGCTTTATCAAATTACTGACAAGTTGGATTGGGCGTTTAAAAAAAATCAAACTCATTTTAGGTTTTTAAGATCAATTGGTTTTAGCATAATTAACAAAAATCCTTCTATAAAAAAAAGAATTGTAAACTTTGCGATGGGTATCTAGTTAATAGAATTGTTTTCTTGATTTGAGGCTAATTCTATTTCAATAATTGATAACAATGTATCATAGAGTTGTTGGTTTGTTTGAAGCTCTAATAACATTTGTTTTACTGTTGTCTGCAGTGGAGATACCATTACTATAAACTTTAATAAATCTACCAATCTTAGATCATTTAAATCATCATAAACTAAATTTAATTTTTTAAATTTTAAATAGTTTTTGTAAATATCTAAAATTTTTGGTTTTAGTTCCTCGTTAATTTCATTATTTTGATAATTTGTTAATTCCTCAATTTCACAAATTCTAAACTGATTTGATGTTTTAATTTCTTTTTTTATCTTAAAACAACTTACCCCCTCTAGATTTATTAAAAATCTTTTGTCATTTGTTTCATTAAATACAGTAATTTTTCCATAGCAACCAACATTAAAGAGCTCACCACTTTCTTTTTGTTGAAGCATTCCAATCAATCTTTTTTTTGATAGAGAGTAGTTTACCATATCTACGTATCTGTTTTCAAAAATGTTTAAAGGAAGATTCGTTTTAGGAAATAAAACCGCACCATTAAGAGGAAAAATTGGAATTTGCATTTACGAAAAAAGAATACTTGAAAATTTTTTTCTATAATTTTTTGTGGCTGCATGTTCATTTCCAAGCGCTTCAAAAAACTGAACAAGTTTTTTTTTAATTTTTTCTTTGTCTAATTTATAATTATCTAAAAGATAGGAAAATGCTGAGTCATAATCATTATGAGAAAAATAATATTCTGAAATTTCTAGCAGAGTTTTTACGTCATTAGGGTTTTCCGATAGATTTTTTAAAAGCTTCTCAACAGGTTTTTGATTTTTTCTACCTTTAATTATTTCATATTTTTTTATTTTTTTTGTAATTTCTATGTTGTCTTTTATATTTTTATCTAGCGAAGATAAAAATTCTTCAAACTCATTAAAGCTGTTTTTTATTAGAAGACACTCTAGATATAGACTAATGGCCACAGGATCATTAGTGTTTTCTGATAAAAAAGTTAGAATAGCATCCATTGCATCTTCAACCTTGTTTTCACTTATATAAATTTTAATTTCTTCATAAAATGCTGTATGATCTTCTTTGAGTTTTGTTCCACTTGATTTTTCTATAAAATTGATAAAGTCATTTTCTGAGATAACTCCCTGAAATGCATTAACAACCTGCTTATCTTTAAAAGCAAAGACTGCTGGGATGGACTGTATTCTTAACTGAGCAGCTATTTGTTGATTTTCATCAATGTTAATTTTTACCAAATTAAATGAATCAGCGTTATCATTAGCAACTTTTTCCATAGTGGGAGTCAGTTTTTTACACGGCTCACACCAAGGTGCCCAAAAATCAACAATAATAAGCTTGTTAGAACTATCTTCAAGGACAGCTTTTTCAAATTCACTTTCATTAATATCTTTTATGTTTGAACTATTCATAATAATTTTAAATTTTTTTCATCTTTAAGAAAAGATACGTATCTTTTTATTGTTTTCAATCATAAATTCAATGAACAATTTTGTCTTTATGTTGATTGTAGACGAATTTATTAGTGGATGAAAATTAATTAGATCAGATTCATATAGTTTTCTTTCAAGATAAAAATCAACAATATTGTTTACATCATTAAGAAGAGCAAAAGGCGATACAGAGCCAGGTTTAACACCCAAATATTTTAATAGATAATCTTCTTTAGCAAAAGAAATATTACCCAATCCCAATGATTTTGAAATTTTTTTTAAATTAATTTCTGAGTTTTCTTCACATGAGATTAAAAAAAACTTATCTTTTTTATTTTTCAAAAACAAATTTTTTGTATGAGTTCCCTCTATATCCCCCCTTAAATTTTTTGAGTCTTCAACTGAAAAAAGAGGTTCATGATTAAAGATATTATAATTATAATTCTTTTGATCTAATAAGCTTAATAGTTCTTCTGAATGGATCATAGTTAGGTATTTTTTTATTATACATTATTAATTTAACATGTTAGTAGGAAAATATGCGGGCGTAGCTCAGGGGTAGAGCGCAACCTTGCCAAGGTTGAA
>CETH01157606.1_pt1 | contig 32498 bp, 32 predicted proteins | sample 361461 | NCBI WGS metagenome assembly CETH01 (sample SAMEA2622695, study PRJEB7988) | marine metagenome | isolation source: saline water (ENVO:00002010), including
ATTATATAAAATCGCACATTGAATTTAACCCATGCTGAACCTTCTGGCACCTCACCGCATTCATATGACATGAGCTTATCATTTCTTTTATTATGCCTTGGAGAGACTAAATGCTGGATAACAAGAGGTGCTGCAAGCAGACCTATCGCAAGAGCCGTAAAAACTACAACTGGAATATAATCGTTATACATTATATAATTTACTTTTACCAATCAATAATTAGAATACTAATTTAAGCATATATAAATTTTATCAGCAAGAATGTTTTACTGTTTTTTAAGAATTATTTTAAAATTAAATTCTTATATGATTTTTTTAAATAAAATTATTATTTCTATTATTCCTTTTTTGCCTAAGGGAGTTGTTCGATTTTTTTCTAAAAAATATGTCGCAGGGATAGATAACAGTGACGCTTTAAATGCTGTGAAAATATTAAATTATCGTAAAGAATCCGCAACCATAGACATTCTAGGTGAACATACTTCATCAATTAAAGAGTGTAACGATATAACCAATGCTTATGTTGAGCTATTAAATAAAATAAATATAGAGAAACTTGATTGCAATCTATCTATTAAACCTAGTCATATCGGATCAGACTTAAATTATAAATCTCTTTTAATTAATTATACAAAAATCTTAAAGGAAGCAAGCATGCATAATAATTTTATCAGAATTGATATGGAAAGTTCAAAATTAACTGATACGACCATAAAACTATATAATGATTTAAAATTGACATCAAGCAACATAGGAATTGTTTTTCAAGCTTATCTACATAGGACAGAAAAAGATATAAACAAGCTAGAAAAAGGATCTAACATAAGACTGTGCAAAGGCATATACAAGGAAGATAGCAGCATAGCATATCAAAATTATAACGAAATAAATAAAAATTATTTAAAGCTTCTAAAGATAGCACTTGAAAAGGAACTTTATGTTGCAATCGCAACCCATGATAAGGCTTTAATAAAAGAATGTGTAAAACTTGTTGAGAAAGAAAGGATAGAAAAAAATAAATTTGAATTTCAGTATCTATATGGAGTTCCTATGAATGAACATATAGAAATGTATAAAAATAAAAATTTTAAGATTAGGGCCTACGTACCCTTTGGCAAAGATTGGTACGATTATTCAATAAGGAGAATTAAAGAAAATCCTAAAATAGCTTCATACGTACTTAAAAATATATTCTCTTGAAATAAATATAATTTAAAGCTTTATATAAACGCTGTAATATATATATAAATGTATAACTTATATATAATTAGTTTCTAAGAGGCTTTCCCCTGGTAAGCATATATTTTATCCTATCTACAGACTTCTGTTCACCGCATAGACTTATAAAAGCCTCTCTTTCAATATCAAGTAAGTATTGCTCAGTAACAGCTGTAAAAGGCCCCCCTTTATCCCCACCTGTTAGAACAAGCGCCAATTTTTCACCTATAAGCGCATCATGTTCGCTTATCTTGCCTGATTTAACCATACCCTTAGCAGCAGTTTTAATAGCTAATCTTCCGGCAGATCCTGCTAGCTTAAAAGTTTCAGGTTCAGGTGGAATGAAAGAGTCTGCATTTTGAAGTATATAAGACTTTGCTTCATACAGTAAGTGTGAGCGATTAACAACAACCATATCACTTGATGTCATATACCCTAAGGATTGCGCCTGCTTAGCAGAAGTTGCAACTTTTGCAAAACCTATAGTTTCAAATGCTTTCTGGACAACGGGCATAGAACCAGGCATATTCGTTTTAATTTTTTTGCTTAAGTTAGAAAGCAACCTTAAATTCCCTCCAGCACCAGGGATAAGACCTACGCCAACTTCAACAAGACCAATATAAGACTCTGCTGCCGCAACTCTAATATTGCATCCCCCTATCATTTCCATGCCGCCCCCAAGAACAAGCCCATAAGGCGCTCCTACAACAGGAAAATCAGAATATCTCATAGCTTGAAATACTTGCTGCAAACCATTAGTCAGCCTTTCTATAGAATCGAAATTTTTCTGCTCAGCTGCCTGTAAAATCATATTAAGATTTGCTCCTGCACAAAAATTTGCACCATTCCCTGATACAACTAATCCTTTATACTTATTATCAGCAACCCAATCAAGACCATATTTCAACATTTCTGTCATAGATCCATCTATCGGGTTTAATTCAGGCTTTAAAACAGAATGGAGCTCAATAGCAGCCACTCCATCATCTAAGTCTACAAGCGATGCAGACCAATGCTTTTTAATAATATTATTTTTAGATTTAACTATATCAAAATAAATTTCTTTTTCATGATAGTTGAATGGAGCATAACCTTTTTTATCAACACAATAATATTCCTTCTTTCCATCGATTAATACATACATGGAAGTAAAGCCAGCGCTCATCATATCATCTATCCAAGGAGATACTTTTCCTCCTTCCGCTTTAACCCTTTTTACAAGATATTCTAGACCAATAGCATCTAACACTTCAAACGGACCTAAATCCCAGCCAAAACCCCATTTTAAGGCATTATCCACGGATACTATATCATCTGCTATGCAACCAATATTATTTGCAGCATATAAAAGACTTTTAGACATAACACTCCATAAAAAATTTCCAGCTGTATCATCACAACGCACAATAGTATGCAACCTATCCCTTAAATATGTTTTTTCTTTAGCTAAAGCGAAAGCTGCATATTTTTTCTTATGCATAGGTTTATAATCTAATGTTTCAAGATTAATTGAATGAATTACACCCTTATCAACTTTTTTATAAAAGCCTTGTTTGGTTTTCTGCCCAAGCCAATTATTTTCTATCATTTTTGATAAATAATCAGGCAATTTAAAAATATCTCTCTCTGGATCATCAGGACAATTATCATAAGCTGTTCTAGCAACAAAAGCCATTGTATCAAGGCCAACAACATCAGCTGTTCTAAAGGTTGCGCTCTTAGGTCTACCTATAATAGTTCCCGTTAATGCATCAATATCTTCAATGGATAATTTTCTCTTATAAGCTTCATCTAGGGTTACCATCATTCCATATACACCAATTCTATTTGCAATAAAATTAGGAGTGTCCTTAGCATGGACAACACCCTTACCAAGAACTTCTTGAAGAAATTTATCAATAAAAGCTACATAATCTTTATTGGTTTCATCTAAACATACAATTTCTACCAATTTCATATATCTAGGAGGATTAAAAAAATGTGTGATAAAGAATCTATCACGAAAACTTTCATCCATCCCATCAGTTAAATCAGATAGAGCTAAACCAGAAGTATTAGATGTAACCACCGCTTTCGAATTAACATAAGGGGCAATTTTACTATATAATTCTTGTTTCCAATCAAGCCTCTCAGATATAACCTCAATAATCCAATCGCACTCTAAAAGCTTATCTAAATGGTCGTTATAATTACAACATGTAATCAAATCTGCTGTCTTTGGATTATAAAAAGGACTGGGCTTTAATTTCCTAGATGATTCAATGCCTTTTTCTGAAACTTCTTGATTTACATCAAAAGAATACACTGGAATTTTCACATTAGTTAAATGGGCTGCTATTTGAGCACCCATAACTCCTGTACCTAATACAGCAACTTTATTTATTCCTTCAATCATATTAAATCCTTTCTATAACAGTTGCTATACCCTGGCCTGTACCAATGCACATCGTAGCTAAACCTGTGTTTAAATTATTCTGCTCCATAACATTCATTAATGTTATTATGATTCTAGAGCCTGAACATCCAAGAGGATGGCCCAGGGCAATAGCACCACCATTTAAGTTAATTTTACTTTGATCCCATCCACCTTTACGAATAACATATAAAGATTGGGCTGCGAATGCTTCATTAAGCTCTATTGCATCAATATCATTCATTGTCATATTGCATTTTTTAAGTACTTTTTCAGTTGCAGGGAGAGGACCTGAACCCATAACTCTCCAATCAACACCAGCTACAGCTCTTCCCCGTATTCTAAATTTAGGCTTAATTCCTAAGCTCTTAGCTTTACCTTCACTCGATATAGCAATCATTGAAGCTCCTATAGATATAGGACTTGATGTTGCTGGAGTAATCGTTCCATTAGCATCAAATGCAGGATTTAAAGACCTTATTTTATCAAGATTGGGCTCCCTAGGACCTTCATCCTTAGAAACCATTGTTCCATTAATATTGATAGGGGCTATTTCATTATCAAACCTTCCTTCAGACTGAGCTTTTAATGCTTTTTTATGTGAATCCACAGCAAAATCTTCTTGATCTTCTCTTGATATGGAAAGCTCTTGAGCTAAATTTTCAGCTGTCTCTCCCATACCAATATAGAATTCCTTCTCACTCAGACTGTCATTGAAGCTTGGCCATCCACCTCCCATCGGGACTCCAAACATATCCTCAACACCTCCTGCTAAACCAAACTCTATATCATTTGATTCTATACTGGTACTCACCTGATGAACAGCATCCATTGAAGAACCGCAAAATCTATTTACAACGCTCGCTGCAACTGTGTTTGGTAAATCTGATAATACAGTTACCCCTCTAGCCATCAACATTCCTTGCGGACCTTCAGGAAAAGCACATCCAAGCACAAAATCTTCATAAATATTTTTATCTACACCTACTTTATCAATAAGAGATTTTAAAACATCTGCAGATAAATCATCTGCTCTAGTCACTATGCCAAGATCCTCATTGAAAATTTTTCCATTTTTTAAACCTATAGGACTACGTAGCCCATCTATTATAACTGAATTAGCCATTATTAACTTTTCTCCTTTAACCTAAATAATATTTTCCATGTTTATACAATTCTTCACAAATACTCTTTTTTAAAGCTATAGCATCAGGAATATATTTTAAATCATTGATTCTTTGATTTATTGAATCCATAACATCACCAACTTCAGAATTAGCACAAATATATGGAACCAGCATATTGATACGCTCTTTTAATATATTAAAATTTCTATAAATAGAATATTTCACAACACAATTCATTCTTTTTTTGTGTTCTCCATCAGGGAGTTGGTTATATCTAGCAAACCCCATCTGCATAACAGAAAAACAGACAACAATATCAGCTAAAGGCTCTAAAGCCCACTGCTCATTTTTTAAATCCTGTCCATATTTCAGAATTAGCCTATGCAACATATCAAGCATTAAGCTTCTTGATAATTCTATAACGGATATTTCAGAGGATAATTCATGGTCGCCTGAAAATGTTAATGCGGGTAAATAATCTTCCATTCTATGATAAATTTGATCTCTTATTGGCAATTCTTCTAGTATTGCTTTTTTAAGAAATGTTCCGCCAATAATAAGCTTATTAATTTCATTCGTACCCTCAAAAATCCTATTAATCCTTTCATCTCGATATATTTGAGCTGCTGGATATTCTTCTATAAAGCCTGCTCCTCCAAAAATCTGAACTCCATCATCAGCATTTTCTGCGAGTGAAACAGAACCAACAATTTTTGCTATAGAAGCTTCAATAGCATGATCCTCAATAATCTTTTGCATTTTCTCATAATAATCATCACTATTTTTATCGAGTTTCGAAATTGAAAAATCAATCGAACCTGTCGTGGCATAAGAAACAGTATAAGCTTCAAATGTGCGAACCACCATTTGAGCAAATTTATTCTTCAACATGTCAAATTCCGTTATAGATCTTGAAAATTGTTTTCTTTCTAATGCAAAGTCATATGCACATTTAATAGTATATTTTGCTCCAGCAGCAGTTGTTATACCAAGCTTATATCTTCCTGCATATAAAGAATTAAAAGCTATTGCTCCACCCTGCCCAAGCTTTCCTAACATATTTTCAACTGGAACTTTACAATTCTCGAAATACAAAGTCACTGTGGACGAACCCTTGATTCCCATTTTTTTCTCTTCAGCTCCAATCACAAATCCTTCACAAGTTTTATCTACAATAAAAGAAGTATATTTATCTCCTACCTTTGCAAATGTTATACATACTTCTGCCCAAGAACCATTTGTTATATATATTTTTTGCCCATTTAATATATAATGCGTACCTTCATCATTTAAGTACGCAGTAGTTTCTCCTGCAAGCGCATCAGAACCAGCATTTGGTTCAGTTAAGGCATAACAACCCATCCATTCTCCCGTTGCAAACTTAGTTAAATATTTTTTCTTCTGATCTTCGTTTCCATACCAAACAATTGGCAAAATACCGATTCCTGTGTGAGCAGAAAGAGTTACCATAAAAGATGGGCATTCGCATGCAGAAAGATAATCAACCACAATAGCTGCAGTAGTTTTATCTAATTCCATTCCACCATATTGTTCAGGAATATCTATTCCTAAAAATCCTAAATCTCCAGCTTCTTTAAAAAGTTCTAAAGATAAATCTTTATTTAACTTTTTAAGCTGGTCATTCACAGGTTTAATTCTATTTACAGCAAAGTCCTGTGCTGTACTAGCAAACATTTTTTGCTCTTCTGAAAAATTCTCCTTTGAAAAAACATTATACTGATCTAATGGGCAAACTAAAAAAGATCCACCAAGTCCCTCTAAGCTACTTAAATCTTGTAGCTTTGTAAATTCATCTAAAGTTTTATTTTCTTTAATCTCTACATCTTGACTCATTTTTACTCCTAATTAACTATTTTTTAAAGCCTATAATAATAAATTCCATAACTTCTGTTAAATATTCTTCAGCAGATAAATCAGATTTCTCAAAAATACTAAACCATATAACTCCTTGCAATGATGTCATTATAGATAAAGAAGCTATGTGAATATTAATATTTTTAAATTCTCCTTTATCTATACCATCTGCTATAATATTAGAAAAAAGCTTGAGAAGATTCATATAAAGCCTTCTTGTTTTATTACGCACTTCTTCATCGTGATTTGCTAATGACCAAATTTCTAATTCAGCAAGAAAAACATATTTTTTCTTTTTAAATGTCGCAATAATATCCTTTACAATTTCACGAAGGGTTCCTGAAGCCGTTCTATTTTTATATTTTTTATCTAAAATATCAGGAAAGCAATAAGCTTCCCAAAAATCAATCAACTCTAAAAAAAGATCTCTTTTGCTGCTATAATGATGATAGATAGCTCCCTTACTCATACCAGAGGCATTAACGATATCATCCATGCGTGTCTCAGAATACCCTTTTTTCACAAATATCTGAAGCGCCGCATCAAGAATTTGATTTTTTTTACTAATTTGCAATTTATTATCCACTAAATTAAACCGACTGGTCGGTTTAATTTAACCTAAAACATATTAAATTAAAAGAATTATTTTTAGAAGTTCCGACATATACTAAAAGCTAAGCTATAATAAATATCTTTTTGATTTATTATTAATGAAGGATTCACTACATAAAACACCTTTGAAGGATTGTTGTTTTGAGGTAAAACTTGCATGGATATAGGATAACTTACTTGAATCAAAAAATCAAAGTCATCCATATCACTTCTTTTTTCTAAAAAAAACAAAACGTCAGTGAATGACTCAAAGTCTTTAGAATCATTTTTTTTAGATACCCCAAATCCTAAACTAGCTTTATTAAATAAATCTTTCTTGTCTAATAGATAGTCAATAAAAAAAGAAAAATTTAATTTTAATGACGTTTTATTTTTTAAAAAATGCTGTGTTCCAAAACCTAAATACTCAGATGGGAAAGGCAGATTAAAGCCACTATATTTATCATAATTTTTCAAATACTTAAAATCAATTCTATGATTACCTTTAATATAAAAAGAAAGATTTATACTGTTAAGATTTAAGCCCTCCCTTTCATATTCTGAAGTATTTTCATTATAAATAGATTCCATATCACCTATCACTTTAGATTGAATAAGAACACCACTGCTTTCAAAAAATAAAAGCTCTAAAGGAAAAAGGCTAGATAATAATACAATAATAGATATAGATTTAAGATAATTCATAATATATTTTATTCAATTATTTGTATATAATTATATATTACTAAACAATTCTTAAACAAGTTTTTTATTTATGAAAAAGTATATTCTTAGCATTGATTCGGGGACCACTGGGATAACTGCAATTTTAGTTGATAGGAATTTAAATATTGTTCAAAAGGAATACTTAGAAATAAAACAATATTACCCTAAACCTGGGTGGGTAGAACACGACCCTAAAGAGCTCATAGAAAAAATTACAAAAATCATACATAAAATAACAAAAAATTATAGTGCAAAAAATATTCAATCAATAGGTATTACAAATCAAAGAGAAACTATAGTTGTATGGAATAAGAAAAATAAACAGCCTATATATAACGCTATAGTCTGGCAATGCAGAAGAACAAAAGAGTATTGCAACACTATTAAAAAATATGATAGAAAGATATTTAAAAAAACAGGCTTATATATAGATAGTTATTTTTCAGCAACAAAAATCAAATGGATTTTTGATAACATTCAAATTCCTCAAAAACAATTTAAAAACAATCAAATATGTATAGGAACTATCGATTCTTGGATTATATGGAACTTAACAAATGGAGAAAAACATGTTACAGACTATACCAATGCATCTAGAACTATGTTATTTAATATTAATGATAAAAAATGGGATAAAGAGCTATTAGATATATTTAATATCAAAGAGAACGCATTACCTAAAGTTAAAAACTCTATGGATAATTTTGGAGTTACTAAAATAAATGATACGCTAATCCCTATCCAAGGCGTGGCAGGTGATCAACAATCAGCATTATTTGGACAAGGGTGTGTAAATGAGGGAACTAGTAAATGCACATATGGAACAGGCTTATTTTATCTTTCAAATATAGGTAAGCATAGACAGGATTCAAAAAATAGACTCTTAACTACTTTGGCATCAGATGAAAATGGGGAACCTGTATATGCAATAGAAGGTTCTGTTTTTATAGGCGGTGCAGTAATACAGTGGTTACGTGATGAGCTTAAACTAATAGATAATGCATCAGATACAGAAAGAATAGCTTTAGATATCAAAGGTACAGATGGAGTCTATATAGTCCCCGCATTTGTTGGGCTTGGGGCACCTTACTGGAATTCAGAATGCAAAGGAATCATCACAGGAATAACACGAGGAACAAATAAAAAACATTTAATCCGTGCTGCGCTAGAATCAATAGCCTATCAAGTCAACGATTTAATAGAATGTATCAAAAAAGATATAAATAAACCCTTGAAACAATTAAATGTTGATGGCGGTGCAACCAATAATAGTTTTTTGCTACAGTTCCAATCAGACATTAGCAACATCAAGATTGCAAAACCAGCTAATATTGAAAGCACAGCACTAGGAGCAGCTATACTAGCTGGATTAAACAGCAGATTCTGGAGAAGCATTAAAGAACCTTTTAAAAATCAAAAAAAACATGAAATATATACACCTCAAATAAATAAAGAAAAAAGGATGGAACTTATAAATGGTTGGAATAAAGCCATAAAGGATATAAATCAATGAATATAAATATAGAGACATTTAATAATTGGGCAAAAGAAAATAAAGATAAATCTATGGAAAGAGGACATGCTTCATCAGTAGATCAAATGTTTAAGATACTTAAAGATGAAACTCCTGCTTTAGAATCTTCTTTTTCCTTTATAGATATAGGATGTGGTAATGGATGGGTAATAAGAAAAATATTAGAAAACAAAAATTGCTATTATGCATTAGGCATTGATGGAGCTAAACATATGATAAATAAAGCTACTAGATATAAAACTGGAGATTTTATTCAATCAGATATAGAAAGTTTCAATTTTGAGAAAAAATTTGATATCGTATTTAGCATGGAAACATTATACTATCTAAAAAATATAGATAATTTTATAGATAAGTTATATAATACTGCTATAAATAAAAAAGGTAGCCTTATCATTGGAGTAGATCATTATAAAGAAAATACCTCAACATTAAATTGGGATAAAGAATACAATCTAAAAACCAATACATTATCAATCAAAGAATGGTATGAAAAATTATCAAAATATCCATTTTCTAGTATAAAAAAATACCAATATGGTAGAAAAGAAAACTGGGAAGGAACTCTTATTTTATATGCTCAAAAATAATCTATTTTCTATGAGACTTAGAACGCACACTCGTAATTCTTCCATGATTAATATTAATGGCTACAGAGGTAAGATTATTAAAGAACTCTTTATTTTGGGTTGTAGCTATAATAGTAACACCTTCAAAATTTACTTTTCTATATAGAACCTTACATAAATTTTTTATTTTAACCATATTAAGATGCAACTCTAACTCATCAATAAATAAAACTTTAGGAAAAGCAGCAATATTTGCAGCTAAATTTACCCATCTTAACTGACCTGGAGTCAAATTTCTCATTTTAGAATTAAATATATATTTAAAATCCATTACCTTAACTATTTCAGAAATAGCCTTTTCAGAATTCAAACTACTATTAGATGAAACAATCGATTTTAAATATTTTTCTACCGTCTGAAAATAAGGAGCTTTAAAGTTTTGCCTGACATACTTTATTTCTTTATTATATTTAAAAGAGCTTGTTTTCTTAAGCATATCCCCTTCATATAACACTTCCCCTTTATAAGAAGAATTTGTTTTGGACAATATATCCAACAGCAGTGTTTTCCCAGAAGCCATATTGCCATTAAATAAATAACAAGCAGACCTATGTACTTCAAATTTCTTAATATTTAAAACATTAAATTCTTTATTTGTATAAGTTAAATTTCTTATTTCAAAAATGGGTTTTTTCATTACATTTTACTCCTAACAATATTTATGAAATTAACTAAAATATTTTTACTATTTAATGACTCTTCCAGCTTATCTGAATCTATAGATATACCTTTTAAAACTCTTATATCCATCAGCTCTCTAGTAACATCATAGCTAAATTCAGGATGAAATTGAACTCCAAATACATTATCATTAAAAGCAAACGATTGATTAGCTTTTTCTGTATAAGCCAATTCAATAGCATTATCAGGAATTAAAGAAACAACATCTTGATGACTTTCATAAACAATATCACCATCTTTAACACCTTTAAACAAAGGATGTATTAATCCATTATCAGTTAAATTGATTTTATAAGAACCCAATTCCCAGCCTAGCTTATTCTTTTCAACTTTTCCACCTAAACATTCTGCTAAAATTTGATGTCCAAAACAAATACCTAATATTGGCTTATTTTTAGATATAATAGAGTCTATGAATATTTTAAGATTAGAAATCCACTCAAAATTATCATAAACAGAATATTTGCTACCTGTTATAATAAAAGCATCATAATCTTTAACATTACATGTTTCACCTTCATAAGCTTTTAAAATTTTATAATTAATTGTGGAATCATTAATTGCAGAAGGAATCCATTCAGATGAATGTCCAAATTTATCAACAACATCCTTAAGGCCTGGGCCATTACTTACTATAACGATATTCATTTTGTTACCTTTTTATTAATAATAAAGTAACTTATTATTATATTGATTCAAGATAATGTTCAGCATCAATTGCAGCCATACAACCACTACCGGCTGCTGTTATAGCCTGCATATATTTTTGATCCTGTATATCTCCTGAAGCAAAAACACCCTCTAATGAAGTTTTAGATGTACCTGGTTCAGTGATGATATAACCTTTTTCATCCAAATCTAAATAATCTTTAAATAACTTTGAATTTGGAGAATGACCAATACCTAAAAACAAACCATCTACCTGATGTTCTTTATCCTGTTTTGTTTTTACATCTCTTATAATAACGGACTCAAGCCCACCCTTAGATTCATCTCCTATTAAATCTATAACTTCAGAATTCCATAAAACATCTATTTTATCATTAGACAATGCTCTATCTTGCATAATCTTAGATGCTCTAAATTCATTTCTTCTATGCACTATTGTAACTGAAGATGCAAACTTAGTTAAAAAAACAGCTTCTTCCATTGCAGAGTCACCTCCTCCAACAACAAACACTTTTTTATCTTTAAAGAAAAAAGCATCACATGTTGCGCATGCAGAAACACCATAGCCCATCAATCTTTTTTCTGACTCTAAACCTAATAATTTAGCTGATGCTCCTGTAGAAATAATAACTGTATCAGTTTTATATTCATTATCACCCGCCCAAATCTTAAAAGGACGAGATGAAAAATCAACTTTATCAACCATTAAACTAATAGTATCAGCTCCAAATCTTTGAGCTTGTTTTCTAAACAAATCCATTAATTCAGGTCCCATAATTCCTTCAGGAAAACCTGGATAATTCTCTACATCGGTAGTTATTGTTAACTGTCCTCCTGGTTGAGGACCTTCAAAAATAACAGGAGACATATTTGCTCTACCAGCATATAATGCAGCCGTTAAACCTGCAGGACCTGTACCAATAATAATTACTTTATGTACCATTTTAATCGATTATATCATTAAGCGCTTGTTCAATATCAGATTTTGAAACAGCACCCATGATTTGATTTTGTACTTTTCCATCTTTAAAAAACAATAAACTTGGAATACTACGTATGCCATAATTCGATGCAATAGCAGGATGATTATCAACATTTAACTTCCCTATCACAGCCTTCCCTTGAAAGTCATCAGCTATTTCATTTATAGTTGGGGTTAACATCTTACATGGACCACACCATTCTGCCCAAAAATCTACAAGAACAGGCTTGCCTGAATCAAGTACATCCGCTTTAAAAGAGTCTTCGCTAAATTCTTTCGTATTACTAGACATATATCTTACTCCTTTTATTAAAATTAACCGTAAAAATACTTAGTTAATTTATTAAAATTTTATATTAGGTTTATGAATTGTTTTAATATTTTTTCAGCTGAATCTTTTTTTAGAGGAGAAGAATTATTAACAGTAATAGGTCTTGGCATAACAACAGAACCAAGATGCTCTAATTGTATTTTCATTGATCTGAAAAATTTATCTCCACCACCCCCACTATGCGTTCCAATTAAAGCAATCTTATCAATAAATGAACCTCTCCAATCTTCTCCAGAAACAGATATCCATGATATTGCATTAGAAACAATTGGAGGAATAGATCCATTGTATTCAGGAGCGCAAAAAATAAGTCCTTTTGATTCTTGCATTTCATTAATTAAAGATAAAACAGTTTCCCTGTATTCATCTTTTTTTTCTTTAAAAACTTTATCAGTATACAATGGGAACATATAATTCTCCAGCGATAACAAAGAAGGATGAGTTCCTAAATCAATTAAAATATCTCTAATCTCTTCTGATAATTTATAATTATTATTCAGCGTACCTGAAATAATAGTAATCTTTTTCATAATGTTTAATCCTTAAATATCCATGTTATCTCTATCAAATAATCACTTTGATTACGAATCAAAAAATATTGTGCATTATCGTTATCATAACCATAAACAAAGGGCTTGTTGTAATAATTTTCATAAATAAAGCCTATCTTAAAGTACTTAAAAAGCACACCTATTTCAAAATCTACAATGTTAATAGATGAAAAATCTTGCTCATCTAATACAGTAGCCTGACTATAAATATTCAAATGACTATGATTAATATTATAATTATCATTAATAGATATATCGCTAAGCTTAATCAATGCATACGGTCTATACCTTTTTTGATTAATTTCAGGGCTAATTTTAAATACAATATCTAAATAATGATTTATGAATAGCTTATCAGATTCATAAGCATTATAGGACATATCAAATGAAATCCATTTATAATCTATATTAGCATTTAATTTATAATAGAAGTATTCATAATCTCTAACATGATAAGAACCCAATACAAAACTACTCGATATAATTTGATTATCAAAAACAACACCTGTAGATTTATTTATTGTTATACTTTTATCCATTAAATACTTATCAGAATCAACGTATTGCATATTCATATAAGCATTATTATCAAATGATATAAAAAAATTAACTTTATTAAATTCAAGCAAATAGTTATAATAGTATTCTATTGAATTCTTAAAAGAATCAATTCCAAAACTAAATTGATGTTTATTATGAATAAAAGTAACACCTAAAGAGTTTTTGCAATATTGATTATTAAGATTAAATAAATCATCTGGAACATCAGATTTTATAAATTTATAATCTGATTGGAAATTAAGAGTATAATTATTTTTTATAAAGTAGTCAATGCTCATTTGATTCCAATATATTTGACTTAAATATTCAACGCTTTCAATATTTTCAAAATTTAATGGTCGTAAATAATCTGAAGTCTGACTATTGAAATTATTTGAGAAATTCAATTTATCTAATAAATATCTATAATATAGCTTAAAGCTATAAGATTCAACTGCTCTAAAAAAAGGTGAATTTGGATAATCTAAGGCACTAACATAAGTAGGAATCGTCTCATAATGATACATGTACCCAGCATCTATAGAAGAGTTTGCATTATTTTTATAAATTGAGAATAACGCTTTTTGATCATAATTAACTCCTTTGCTAGCACTGCCACTATTAACCTCATCATAGCCATACCTTTTACGTGATTTAGATTCAATTTGTGTAAGTAAATTAACATTATTTCTTAAATAAGACTTTAAAGCAATGCTAGTATCATAAAAATATTCACTATGATCTTGTAAAAATGATATTTGGCTCATAGTAGTTGTGTCAGATGAAGATAAAAATACTTCTCTGGGAATTGAATTATACAAAGGATACATCATAGAACCATCTATCTTAAAATTTAAATAATTAATATCATTAGTAATATTAGGATAAAATTTATCTATTAAAAAAACAGTTGCTCTTCTAGATTCTAAATTGAGGTGGATAGAATCATAATCCAATAGCTGTAAATGGTTGATATCAATTTCAGATTGTGGATAAGAAAATGAAAATAATAAAGCAACTATATATATAAAAATAACCAAATACTATGTTTGACTTTCTTTATATTTAAAGGATAAAGAATGAGAAAATTGATGAATAGCGTAAAATAATCCGCTAAATAAAACTGTCGAGATCAGAGTGTTCTTTAAAAAAGGTATAGCCATCATATAACAAGTAACAATACCTTGGATAGAATATGAATAACCTCCATTCATCCAAACTCCAAAGTTAGAAATGATAAAAAATAAAATAGAACTACAAATAGAACTCAAAAATATACTAAGCGAGTTATTTTTAATCATACGTCCCAAAAAATAAATAATTAAAAAAGAAAAATATATCCAAGGAAGAATTGCATGTGACCCAATAAATAAATCTGATATAAGCATAATTCCAATTGGTAATAAAATACTAAACTTATTTCTAAAATATAGCCCAGACATCAATGCAATGGCTAACATAGGAGTGAAATTTGGGGCATGAGGAACCATCCTAAATAAAACACCGACTAAAATTAAAACAATACAAAATAAATATGTCATTTTTATCCCTTCTATTTAAAATATAATTTAATTATTAAAGAATATTAGTTGAAATACTTAATTAAAACTATCTAGCTATACTATCTAATTCAATCAGATATCTTACAAATTTTATATTTATGTCCTGCGTATCCCTATCCATCATAATGCATTGCTGATAAAAGAGCTTATCTTCTTCACTAATTTTATTTGAACTAATTTTATTTAATAAATTAATTCCTAAAATTTTATAATCTAATATTTTGCCTTTATCAGAAATAGAAAATACTAAATTTTCATCAAAAAAATCAATATACCCAATATATGTAAGCAAAATACATAATCTAACTCTATCAGCATCCAGCTTATTATAATTTTTTATAATATTGCTAAAATGAACAAGTAGATTGTAAATGAAAAGTAAATAGCCTCCCTTTAAATAGTATTCTTTTTTTTCAAGTGGAGAAACTTTTATTTTATTCTCATAAACATCATATAAATAAATTAAATTTTTTTTATGATTAGAAGGTAATGAGTTAATAGTTTTTAAAATATAAGTATATAGAACTTTAACAGACTTATCTATTGAACCAATAATAATATCAGAGCTATAACCATATTCAGAATAAAAATCATCTGATACATTATTAACAAATGATAAACTAACTTCATTAGTATTATTAAATTTTATAATACTACCTTTAACTGCTACAACATCACCTTTTTCAAATTTAGAAGAAAAGTATTCTACATGCCTCCAAACTTTACCTCTTATTGAGCCCGTATTATCCTTTAGAATAACATCTATAAAAGGATCTCCCAGCCTTGTTGTTTTTAAATGTTTTTGGTAGCATAAAAAAAAGCCTTTTATGCTAGAGCCAAGCTTAAAGGATTTAATATTAGCTAATTCCACAATTAACTATTTAATTTTTTTTACAAAAAGTTGATGTACATGTTTAACTATTTTATATCCATGTGACTTTGCAATTTCTTCTTGGATTCTTTCAATTTCATCATTAACGAATTCAATAATTTCATCAGTCTCTATATCTATCATATGATCATGATGTTTTGATAATATTTTATTTTCATATTTTGCAATACCATCATCTAAAACCATTTTACGTGCAAAATCATATTTAACTAATAAATCTAAAGTTCTATATGCAGTTGCACGTGATACATTACCATCTTTTTTATTAATTATACGAATAAGATCATCACAATCAAAATGACCTTCATTTGTAAGAAGTGCAGAAAAAACAAGGAATCTTTGATTTGTAAACTTTAAATTTTCCTTTTTTAAGACATTTTTGAATCGATCAACTATTTCTTTTTTAATACCCATAATTATTCCATTATTTTAAGATTTGCATATTTATAAATTAATTTCTTTCTTGTATTATTAAAAAACATTATTGTTATTTTGGTATTTCCAGCTGAACCTTCAGTTTCTACAACTTTTCCTTTCCCAAATATTTTATGCATAACAATCTGACCAACCTTAATAGGACAATCTGAAATGATATTTGAGTCCAATCTTTGTTTGTTAAAAGATAACGATTTTTTGATAGAGGTACTACTATTAATTAAATTTTCAGGTATTTCTCTTATAAACCTTGATTGACTTGTAGGAATAGGTTCTCCTCCAAATTTTCTTCTTGAATTTGCATAACTTAAAACCGCTGCAATCTGAGCTCTTGTTAAAGCAACATAAAAAAGACGTCTCTCTTCCTCTACATCTTCATCTTCAAAAAGCCTAACAATAGGGAAAAGTCCATCTTCTAAGCCTGCAATATATACATAATCAAATTCTAAGCCTTTTGAGGAATGTATGGTCATCATTGTAACCTTATCACTATCATCATTCCATGAGTCTATATCAGTAAACAATGAGACTTCTTCTAAATAACCACCCAATGTAGGATTACTTGTATTATTTTCATAGTCAGATATTCCAGATATACATTCTTCTATATTGGCCCATCTATCTAAAGATTCTTGAGTGCCTTGATTTAAATAATACTCTTTAAGCTTTAGCTCAGATAGTAAATCTTTAATTAGAATTAATGGAGAGTCTTTCTTAGAACGTTCGCTATAAGATTTAATCAATATAGAAAAATTTTCAATTGCTAACAGCTGCTTTTTACCAATCTTTATATTTTTTAAATTATCTAATGATAAAAGAATGTTATTTGAATCTGTATTATCATATATCTTATTAACTGTAGTTTTGCCAATTCCTCTTGCTGGGAAATTAATGATTCTATCAAAGCTAATTTGATCATTAGGGTTAACAATAAATCTCATATAAGCCAGTAAATCTTTCACCTCTTTCCTATCGTAAAACTTCACCCCACCTATTATGGTATAAAGAATACCGTTTTTAATTAATGTATCTTCGATTATTCTACTTTGAGCATTAGTACGATAAAGGATTAAAAACTTACTATATTCAACATCATTCTTTCGTTTAATATTTGAAATATGTTCAATAATTCTATGCGCCTCATCTTTTTCATTATACGCTTGAATTAAATCAATCTTATCACCAAAATCATTATCTGTCCATAACTTCTTATCAGCTCTATTTGTATTCTTTGACACTACAGACCATGCAGCCTCTAATATATTTTTTGTTGAACGATAATTTTGCTCGAGTTTTACAATTTTTGCATTCATATAAGAATTTTTAAAATTTAATATATTTGTTATATCTGCTCCTCTCCATCCATAAATAGATTGGTCATCATCACCTACAACAAATATATCCTGCTTGATTTTTGTCAATTGATAAATAAATGTAAACTGGGGTTTATTTGTATCCTGATATTCATCAACTAGAACATATTGAAACTTTTCTCTATAAAACTCTAATATTTCAGGATATTTATCAAATATTACAAGAGGTTTAACTAGTAAATCATCAAAATCAACAGAGTTGTTTTGCTTTAATTGTTTTTCATATTGAGCATATATTTGGCCAATTTTTTCTTCATGAACATTTGAAGCAAGAGATAAAAATTCTTTAGGGGACTGCATACTATTTTTACTAGAACTAATTTTAATTAAAGTAGATTTTGGATCATACATTTTCAAATCTAAGTTTAAATCTTTTATAATTGACTTAACCAAAGCTTTAGCATCGGTTTGATCATATATTGTAAAATCACTAGTCCAGCCAATCTTGCTTATCTGTCTCCTTAATATCATAGCTCCTATAGAATGAAATGTACCTATTGTTATACCTTTAAGATTGCTATCTACTAACTCATGTATACGCATCTTCATCTCTTGAGCTGCTTTATTGGTAAACGTAACAGCAAGGATATGTTCTGGAGGTAAACCTGATGATTCTATTAAATGTGCTATCTTATAAGTTAAAACCCTTGTTTTACCACTTCCTGCTCCTGCAAAAACAAGCATAGGGCCACCAACATCTAAAACAGCTTCTTGTTGCTTGCTATTTAATGATTTAATATCCACGTCTTATTTTCCTTATTGCTCTATTATGTTCACGTAAAGTTTTAGAAAAAATATGACCTCCAGTACCATCTGCAACAAAATACAAATATTTTTTATCTGTATTCTCAGGGAATAAAGCTGCATAAATAGCTTTTAACCCAGGATTGTTAATTGGAGTAGCAGGCAAACCCTGGTGATAATACGTATTATGCCTACTATCTATTCTTTTATATTTATTAAATACTTTAGAAGATTCTGAACTTCCAGGTTTATCTTTAAACAACAATAAATCTTCAGGAGTCATGTAATATAGAATAGTAGGATCTGCTTCTAATTTCATTCTCCTATTTAATCTGTTATGATAAACAGATGAAATTGTAGACATTTCTTCAGTTAACATTGCTTCACCCTGTATAATAGAAGACAATATTAATACATCAATAAATTCTAAATGACTACTAGAAAGCTTTGTCTTAATATGAGAATCATATATATTCATAAAATGTTGTATAAATGTTTCTATAATATCATTTTCAGTATAATTACTTAAAAATGTATAGGTATCAGGAAATAAAAAACCTTCTAAACTTTGAATATTAAATGGAATATTTAAAGATTGGATATATTCTTGATCTAAACAAAGATTGATAAATTTATCCTTATTAATATTTAGTTGTCTACTCAAGTTATCTGCAATATCATAAATATTCCAGCCTTCAATAATAGTTATTTTTTTAGTATTCATAGATGAAGAGGTAATTAATTTAATTAATTCACCCAGAGTACTTGAGTCATCTATGTTATATAAGCCTGGTTTAATGCGCGATTGATTAAATGTTGTATAAATAGCTAACTTAAACATAAAAGTGTTTATACATCCCTTTTCATCTAATACTTTTGCTACAGAATCAGCAGTAGAATGTCTAGGAATATTTAAAATACGGTTTTCATCTTTACAGGATACAGGTAATGTTAGTAAGCTACTATATGATAAAATGCATAGGAAAACGATAGATAATAGTCCTAAAATATATCTTTTTACATGTTTTTGCATGTACATAATTTATAATTATAATAGATAATAAAAATTTATTACTTGCAAAAATAGAACAATCACGTTTAATTTTTTCACTGTGAAAGAAAAGTATAATAAGCAAAATGCATATGATTGGACTTTTAAAAGAAACAATTATCTACTTTTCTTATCTGGAATTATATTTGTGCTTTTTGGATATATATTAATGTATACAGGAGATGTTAATAGCTACCAATCTATAACCATTGCACCTTTTTTACTGGTTATTGGGTACTGCATATTGATTCCTGTTTCTATTTTATATAAAAAATAATTGGGGTGGTAGTTCAACTGGTTAGAGCACCGGCCTGTCACGCCGGAAGTTGCGAGTTCGATCCTCGTCCATCCCGCATAAAAGCCCCTGCAATAGCAGGGGCTTTTTTTTAATCTACTCTATGGAATTTATTACACTTATAATTGCTGCATTTATTACATCTTCAATATCAGCTGTACTTGGTATGGGAGGAGGAATCATTCTACTTGGAATAATGGCAATAATAATACCAGAAGGCTATATGGTTATTGCATTGCATGGGATGATTCAATTATTTAGCAATACAACAAGAACTTATGTATTTCGAAAGCACCTTAAAAAAAACCTTATTAAAGAATTCTCAATTGGTGTTTTTTGGGGAGTAACACTTTCAATTATTATTATTATCACACTAATTCAACTATTTGAAGTATCATCAGCAAATCAAATAAAAGTTGAGTTTTTAAAGCCTTTAATTGGTCTATTTATTATTTGGTATTTATTTTTAAAAGGTCCTAAAAAAAAGAAAGAAGCATCTTCATTTATTCCCGTAGGTGCAATTAGCGGTTTAAGTTCTATTTTTGTAGGGGCAACAGGTCCATTAATTGCGCCTTTTTTTCTAAGTAGAGAGCTGCTAAAAGAAAATATTATAGCCAATAAAGCTGCTTGTCAAATGATTACGCATCTTACAAAAATCCCATTATTTATTTACTTCTTTAATGTGAATTATTTAAAGGAATACAGCATTCTCCTGCCTTTAATACTCGCTGTTTTTATTGGAACTAATTTTGGGAAAAAAGTACTTAGCTTTATTCCCGAAAAATTATTTAAAAAATTATTTAAAATTGCACTTTTTATTATTGCTGTCAGACTAATACTAAGCTATCAAATTATTTAGTTTTTTCTGATAATTGATATACATAGTGCGCAATAAGACTTCCAACCAATTGACCTGCTAAAAAGAATTTAACTGATATTGGTGCAATTCCAGTAAAAGTATCAGTAAATATTCTAGCAATAGTAACAGCTGGATTAGCGAATGATGTAGATGATGTAAACCAATATCCTGCTGTTATAAATAATGCAACTCCAATTGCTACTGATTTTTCATCATATTTTCTTATAAAAAGGATTGTTGAGACTAATCCAAAAGTTGCAACTATTTCACTCACAAGCAATGGAACCTCTCCCCTTGCATTGCTTGATATTTGGAATATATGTTCTAATTCAAAAATGTAGTGTATTAAAAATACAGCTGTAATCCCTGCAAAAAACTGTATAAATAAATATAAAATAAAATCTCGCTTATCTATTTCTTTACGTAAAAGGAAAACAAAGCTTACAATAGGATTAAAATGAGCACCTGAAATATTTGCAAACATCTTAATAAGGACAAATAATATTGCTCCTGTTGCTATAGTATTACCTAAAAGAGCTACAGCATTATTTCCATTTGATAAATTCTCAGCCATAATTCCAGATCCAACAACAACAGCGACTAAAAAGAATGTTCCAATAAACTCTGATAAGTATTTCATATAGTTCCTAATTTATCTTTTAATTCAGCAATTTTATTATATATTAAATCTCTAACCTCTGCATACTTCTTTTTCACATTCTGATGAGCGCCCTTAAAATTAGCAGGATCATCTATTGCCCAATGCATATGTCTATCCTTAGGTTCAATAATAGGGCATTTATCCCTTGCATCACCACATAAAGTGATAATCAAATCAAACTTTTTAATATCTTGATAATTTATTTTTTCAGATTGATGGTGTGAAATAGAAATTGAGATATCATTCATTACCTCTACAGCTATTGGATTAACACCATGCACTTCTGTTCCTGCACTTTTTACAAGAATATTATTTGGTAGTATTTTATTTGCAATTCCTTCTGCCATTTGAGAACGACATGAATTACCAGTACAAAGGAATAAAATAGATTTATTATTCTGGATATCCAATTCGTTCAAATGGATTTACTATACTTGAAACTAAATTTCTTGAATGCGCTGCAATTCGTTTTAAGTATCTAGCATATAAACAAAGTGCTCCTGAATTACTTGAAGAAAATTCATCACTAGATCCAGAAACTATTGAATTGACTACTTCATTACTTTTTGCTGAAATATCAGTTTTGTACTCTATCATTAGCTCTCTTGCCGCATCAATATCTTGAGATTTAAACGCATCAATTGCTTTATTAAGAAACTCACTGGTCGAATTTTCCATTTTTGTAAGTATATCTTCAAAACTCCCTGCATTTAATTTTTTAGGATGTTGCACAGCTAAATCATAAATATTTTTAGTATAATCTCCAATTCTTTCAATATCTATTACTACGCTCACTAATATTAATCCAGAACCAATATCCTCTTTACCCCCAATAGCCAGATGAGTCATTACTTTTCTTCTAACATCTCTTTCAAATTCATTTATTTTTCTATCCATAGCATAAATATCTATCGGAATATCAGCTGTATCTGAGTTTCTTAAAGATTTTACAGATTCATTGAACATTTCACGATCAATATCTAACATTTCATGGCATTCTTGCAGTGCTTGCTCATATAAACTATCAGATTTAAATATTTCAAATATTTGTTTAAACATGTGTTACCCTCCAAAGTATATTAATAAAAATGGTAATAAAAAGAAAAATATAATTAAATAAAAGAGTGGAATAAATCTATTTTTAACTGCTTTTTCTGATAGCCAATCTGCTAAATCAAGTGGAATATTTTTCAATAATGGATTAAGAAATATTACAATAATTCCAAATATATTAAAAAACAGATGGGCAAAACCTGCAACCATTGCAGTAACATTTAAAGTTAAAGATGCTAACAATGCAGTTACTGTAGTTCCTACATTCGCACCAATTGTAAATGGGTACAGCTGATGCAGCCTTACTACTCCTGCTCCAGCTAGTGGAACTATCGTTGATGTTGTTATAGAAGAACTTTGAACCATAATAGTTAATATTATTCCAAATAGCATTGCTCTAGCTGCTGATTTAAAGATATATTCCTCAAAATATTGTTGTATATTTTCTAGAACTAAACTTCTCAATAATTTTACAATAAAATATAACATTAAAAATGTTAAAAGAACACTTAATATGATATATAGGGTAGTACTATCGAAACTTAAACTCTGTACATGCTTAGAACCCCATTTTATAGCGGTTTTAATTGGACTTTGAAATACCTCTTCTGTACTAATTGTACCAAACAAAAGTGTACCTAAACCTGTAGCAGTTTTTTCTATGAATCCAAATGCTATCTCAAGTGGCAACAAAATAATAACTGATAATACATTAAATATATCATGATGGGTTGCTGCTGAAAATGCACGTTTGAATTCATTTCCTCGTCTGATATGGCCCATTGATACAATCGTATTTGTTACGGTTGTACCAATATTTGCTCCCATAATCATTGGGATAGCACCAGATAAAGTAACTGCTCCAGTACTAACCATCCCTACAATAATAGAAGTTGTTGTTGATGAGCTTTGAAATAATGTTGTTGCTAATATACCTACTAACAGGGAAATAAAAGGATTACTTGTAGTTGTCATAATTTGATTTGCAAAATCTCCTCCAAGCATTTTAATTCCACTTGACAAACCTTTAATACCAACTAAAAATAAATATAAGGCTAAAAAAACTCCTGCTATTTTCAATACTGTTCTAAGACGATTATCCATATAAAGTATCCCTGAGATTGTTTAATTAATATGATAATTTAAACTTTATTTATTAAGCAATAATTAAATAGATGTTAAGAAATTATTAATTATTTTGATATTGGGATATTGAAGTAAAACGTAGTACCTATATTAATCCTGCTTTCTACACCTATACTGATACCATGTGCGCGTAAAATATGCTTAACTATAGCTAGTCCTAGCCCCGTTCCTCCAGATGCCCTTGATCTATCAGAACTCACGCAATAAAAACGTTCAAAAATTCTATTCAAATACTTTTCTTCCATACCTATACCATGATCTGTTATCCTGATATTTAAAACATCATTTTGTTTTTTTGCAGAAACTATTATATCGCCATCATTTGAATAATTAATAGCATTATTAATTATATTATTAAAAACAGATAACATATTATCTTTATCTATTTGTACAAATATATCATCTTTAATATCAGGTAATATTAAAGAATCGCCTCTTTTAGATAGAGCATCTTGAAAGTTTAGAGATATATGTTCGATGACATCCTTAAAGCTATTCTTCTCAATATTTAATTGCAACTCATCAGATTCAATCATTGATATTTTAATTAAATCTTCCATAAGATTATTCAACCTTAAACTCTGATGCTTTATCTTATCTAAAAATTCAAGATTAACATCAGAATCATGAACAGCTCCATCAATTAAAGTATCTACATACCCTTGCAATATGAATAAAGGAGTTTTAATCTCATGAGAAACATTTCCTAAAAATTTACTCCTAGATTTTTCTAAATTTTCAATATTATCAATCTTATTAGTAATATCAGAATTAATTAAGCTTAAGGAATTACAAACAGACGATAAGTTATCATGTTTTATTCTTTTTTTAAAAACAGCATAGTACAAATCATTAGTATAATTATATATTTTATGATGAGTATCTTGATTTTGTTTTAATAAATAAAAAAGAAGCAGAATAAAGACTATCGATATTAAAAAAAAAGCTACCTCTAAAACTCTATAATTGAACAAATATAAAGTTGCCAAATATAGTATAAATAAAAATAGAGCTTTAACTTTAATATCTAAAGACTTAATCATGAATATTATTAGTCCTCAAAATAATATCCAGAACCATGTGATGTAAAGATAAGTCTATTATTTATTTCGATTTTTTTTCTTAGTTTTGTAATATGCACATCAACTGTTCTATCTGAAACGATTGTATCTCTGCCCCATACTCTATCTAATAATTCAGATCTTTTAAAGACTTTACCAGGAGATTTAATAAAAGTTCTCAATAGATTAAACTCTGTTTTAGTTAATTTAATTTTTTTATCCTGAATATGTACTGTTAAATTATCAAAATTTACGGTTAATGAATTCTTTGAATAATCAGATGTATTCTCTTTAGACTTTTTATTTAAAGTATTCTGTATTCTGAGGAGTAAGTTCTTTACTGCCACAGGCTTTACAACATAATCATCTCCTCCAACTAATAATCCTTTATATTCATCTTCAGTAGAATTTTTAGCTGTTAAAAATATAATTGGGATACTAGATGTTGTAGGATTTTTTTTAATTAATTGACAAATTTCAAATCCATCCAATTTAGGCATCATAACATCTAATATTATCAAATCTATATTTGAATTAATTTTTAATAATGCTTCTGAACCATCAGATGCAGTTAAAACATTATAATTATTCTTAGATAAATTATAAGATAAAAGATCAATTATATCCTGTTCATCATCTACTATTAAAATTGTTTTTTTCATTTAATTAATTTAGGTATCAAAAACATAAATTTCTTGTATAAAAAAAACAAGCTATCTCAATACTAATTGAAACAGCTTGTTTTTATTTAAATCATACAACTTTCTAATTAATATTTAAACATACACGATAATCGAAAATCATTATCACCATCAGACATAGTAAAGTGTGGAGCAATATGAAAATTATTATTTAATTTCCAAACAGCACCTACATATGCATTAGATTCAGTATTGCTTATTTCAATTTCTTCCACTCTATCATTTCTAACAAATACATCCCATTTATCAGATAAAGAATAATTTAAATAATTACTTAGCATAACATAAGAATCACTTCCAGCATCCAATCTATTATACTCTAAGCCTGTTCTAATCTTATCTTTAGCCCAACCACCAAACAAGCCAACAAGTTGATCATCAGCATGATTAGTAATTACAAGTCCAACATTAAAGCCATCATTTTTATTAAGCTTACCTTCACCATATAATAAACTTAAATAAAGAGCAAAATCTCCTTCAGTGCCTTGTGTGTTCTTATAACCCTCTCCATTCAAAATTTGGGCACTAATATTTATATCACCAAAGCTCTTAGCATATCCTATACCAAAATCTGCTGTATTTGTCCATTTGGCTTTATCAAGAGGAGATTTTTCAATAAATCTATAACCCCATGTTTTCTCTTGAGTTCCATAAGAGTTTGTTCCTATTACTCCAATTGAAATCAAACCAAAGCTTTGACTATAGTTAATATATGCATGTTTTAGATATGAAGATAACTTAGTATCTGGTTTTATATCGTCACATATTGTAGGGTCGTCACATTCAAAGTCACCAGCATCAAAATCATCTCTTCCGATATCATATGTTAACTTAAAGCTTAAATCATCAGAAATAGTATTAGAGTATTTAAGATACACTCTTTTCATATCAAAGGCTTTATCATTATATTCAAAAATTGAATAGCCTCCAAAATCACCTGCAATAATCATTGAAGACAGGCTTAATAATATTAGTTTTTTCATGGTTCTCCCTTATTATACGTTATTCAAAATTACGAATTTATTATTAATATTTTTCTATATTTATAATTCTTTATAACTAAACTTTTTAGTAAACTTTTTAGATTCACGATTATTGATCTCAAGTACAGGATAAATGAAAAAATTCATTATTCCTCCATTGTAACCAAATAATTCAAAGTCACGTCCAACCATCATCTCTACTCTGTTATCAGTGGCTGTTCCAAAAAAGTAATCAACTTTAGATGGATCTTTATCTGCTTCTGATATGTCTACAGGTAACCATCCTTCATTTTCAACATAATAATCAGCCCAGCAATGATATCCGCCTACTTTCCCACTTTTTCCCTCTGGAATTGAAAAACCCATATGGAATCTTGAAGGGACATCCATAGTTCTGGCAAGTGATATAAAATAGGAGTGATAGTCAGTACAATTCCCTACCCCTATATCACAAGCATATAAAGAATTACCATTACCATACGCATATTCTTTATTCTTATTTTGAGATTTGACTAATTCATCTTTTGTCTTCTTTTTAAGACCATAAGTTATATCGTTAGGTAACCATTCTTGACCAGTCTTAGGGTTTTTTCCACCATGTATATACTTGTAGTTTTTAGAGTCCTTATCATCGGTTGGCTTACCGTAATGCATACCATTTAAAACAAAGTCATATAAGCCTCGCATATCATCACCATTCAAATTATTCTCTTTAATAATTTCAGAAAAAATATTTCCTACAGGGACCATACTCGATGCTTTTAGATATCTAGAGTATTCGACGTTATCATAAGCTACATTTTGATGTTCTGATCTCACAACGTCAAACTTCATAGTTATTTCCTTAGCCTCATCTATTCCTTTCTTGCTATAAATATATACATACTTATTACCATGCTTTTCTTCATCTTTAATCTCATATTCAAGACCTTGAGTATCTAATTCTAAATTAGATATAGTTTGAACTGTACTAGTTTTAGGAACTGGTAGCCATAACTCTAAGCTCTTATTCCCCGTAGGCTCTAAAGCTACAGTGTATGTAAATTGAAACTCTCTTTGACCTGAGGAACTTGCTTTATAACAAGATACAAGTACAAATAAAGTCAAAAATAATAGAAAATACCTTTTCATATCATTAGAACTCCTTATAATTTTGAATGAATTTATTAGCTAAAGAATCAGCTATTAAACGAAGTAGGCCTATCCTTCCAAACTGGAGGAAAAAGTGCCGAATCATGTATTGTGTAAATATTTCATGATATTATAATTTATAAAGATTACAGATAATCTTGAAATTATTTTTTTAATCTAGAACGATTGCAACCAAAGCAATAACATCTACAATATTTATAATATCATCACTATTAAAATCAACAGAAGCATTATAAAAATCATCATCTTCAAGGATATTAGATACTAGCAATATGATATCAAAAATATTAACTTGATTATCAAAATTCAAATCACCGATAAGTGATCCTGTAAACTTTTCATATATAGCACCCCATAATTCGTCATGTCCATCATCATATCCAAGAGCCCATATACCTGCCCCTTGTATATTTAAATTCTTAATATAATCATATTTATTTGCTAAGCTTAAACTATCATCATACCAACATTGATACCAGTTATTATCATAATTATAAGAAAACCATGGAGCATGTGAATCTTGATTGTAATTATATCCATATATATCAGACATCAATTCTGCCTGAGAATATATTTTTGCAACACCATATCCAATCGTCTCTGAGTTTTGTGAATTATTCTGAACAGGCCAATCATATCCATAATAAGGTAAACCTAGGATTAATTTATCTAACTGATTATTTGTTTTACTTATATAGTCATACATAGTATACTCTAAATCATAATAATATGCTCCTAAAGGACTAACTGGTCCAGCTATATTACTACCACCATAAAAATAATTATAACCCATAATAAATAACCCATCTGTTATTTGAGCCAAACGATTATAATCCCACGCATCAGACCAATCAATTGCAGGTGTAGCCATAGTAATGATAGGATCTTCCATATTCTCATGAAAAACTTCAGATAATTCTTCCATAAATAAAACTAAGTTATCTCTTTGATTATTAGGCAATAATTCAAAATCAATATCTACACCATCAGCATTTTTACTAATAACACGTTCTAGTAAGTTAGCAATTGCATTCTGTCTATTATCAGGATTACTCAATAAAACAGTTAACTCAGATTCACCAAATAAAGTCGCACATAGTTTGATCTTAACACCTCTTTCATGAACATAATCCACAATATATAAATTGTTCCAATTATGATCATTTATAATGTTTCCATATGAATCAAGTTCAGCAGAAAAGAAATTTAATTGAGTTAAAAGACTGTAATCAAGATCTGGATAATGATCATATTCCCAATACGGAAGGTATCCAATAATTTCGTGCGTTAAAACACTTCTATCAATAAATTCAACTTCTCTTAACCTTGCGGCGTTATCTATAGCCTTAAAATCAATAATTTCATTACGATGATTAATTAAGTCTTGAGGATGAAAAGGTTGCCAATATTGAGAGAATACTACACTCAACATAATGATAGAAGAGATAATTTTATTAATCATTAACATATTATATTTTTATAGTATATTTCTTACTAATAATATATACTTATTTTAAAGTGATTCTATGCGTATTTTATTTTTTATACTACCGGTTATTCTACTATCTCAAAATGAGGTTTGTTTTGATATTGAAACTAATCCAAATCCGAACAACTCTGCTTTAAGCTGTTTTAGTAAATATATCCGAGTTCTTGATTGTTTTGATATTTATGCACAATCAGGAATATCTGATGATAAAGTATTACATGCCGCTGCAGTTGCTGCTGAACTATTAGATAATAATGAAGATGGCATAGTAGATGATCAAGCATTAAAAAACAGGTTATCTTCTAGAGAAGCATTAATGCCGATTTTTACTTCAGATGGAAATTCTTGTATGAATTCTTTTGAAAATAATTACAATGGAAATGGTGTTTCCGCTGTTCTATTTAGAAATGAAATAGATCCATCACAACCAGGACACTGGGGAGATGATGCTTCTGTTGAAGAAATTCTTCATACAATAAATCATGTAGGTCATGTTTCCCTGTATCCTGATGAATTTAATATTTCTCCAAATTCATCAATTATGTCTGATGCAATGGATATTGCTAGAGGTGGTCAATTTTTAAATGTTCCTAATAATTATCCAGAAGAAGCTTGGTATCACTACGATGACTGGACATGCGATTACGAATGTATGGCCATTGAATATTTATATTGGTGTATTGTATCGCATATGGGTATCCTAGATGATATTCAAACCTGTAACGGTATAGATAATGAATGGGAATTATGCACACCTGAACTTTTTGAAACTACAGATGTGATTATGCATGGATTAATTACAAATCCAAATCTAAAAATTCCTCAATTAGCTCCAGATGGAAATTATTGTCCAAATGCTACTATATCAGGGGATGTTAATAATGATAGCATTGTAAACATATTAGATATAATACTAACAATCAATATGATACTAGGAATAGATCAAGCTATTGAAGCTGCTGATATAAATAGTGATGGAATTGTTAATATACTAGATATCGTACAAATTGTTAATATAATCCTAGAATAAAAAGCTACCAATTATCATCTTCATTATCAATTAGACCCCATATATAAATTGATGCTATTGTTTTATAAGGGTTCCATTTTTTTGATCTATTTAACATAAATTCAGGCGTTGGCAATTCATCAAGCTCATAAAGTATCTTAAAACCTTTTTTAATAGCCAAATCTCCAATAGGAAGTATATTTGTCCTTAATAATGTAAACATTAGAAACATATCTATAGTCCACTGTCCTATACCTTTAATTTGAATTAATTTTTCTGATATTTCCTTATCTGATAAATCATTAAAATCAATTGAATCATTTTCTAAAAAAAAAGAAGATAATGCTTTTAAATATTTTATTTTTTGGTGTGAAAGCCCTATTGATTTCAGATCCGAATCATCTATCTTGATAATAAATTTCTCTGATGGGTTATCATTACATAAAGACAAAAAACGTTTATGAATGCTATCCGCAGATTTTCCGCTTAATTGTTGAAAAATAATAGTTTTAGATAATGCATAAAATGGAGTTTCAGGTTTCTTGAAATGTGGTCTTTCTTGATTTAAAATCAATTTATAAAGATAAGGGTCTTTTCTAAGATGCTCTATAGCATTATCAATAATATTTTCTTTCAATTAAAATAATCCTATTCATTAATTTCAAGTAAATACTGACTTAATCCTCTAGAATACATATATATAGATATAAAAATCCAAAACGCTATAACTTTTTGCGCAACAACATGATTCATTAATTGCTCAGGAAATAATCTTGGGTCACCTAAATATAATTCTGAATATAAAATATAACCTAAAACCATAAATCCAAAAGTTATAAATCCATATGCATACTTATTCTCAAACTTTTTTGTTTTAAAAATTAAAATAGAATATATCATAGATGCGGCAAATAAAGATCTAAAAATCCAATGCGCAAAAAAGATATGTGCAGACAAATATAAATTAGAAGGAGTAAAAGCAACACCTATATAGGATATAGAGCCATATAAACCTAAGAATGTTGCAAATAAAGATAAAAATTTATAATCTCCAAAAGAATTTCGCACTGTATAAAATAACATACCAAAACATAAACCTGATAAACACAAACTAGAATTAAATAGTACACATGAGAGCATATTATTTTCATTAGAATGGCTAACTGTCATACCAAGGTCGCTAAAAAAATTATGTATAAAAGAATAACCTATTTGATTTGGATTATTAATATTTCCTCCTGGGTAGAAAAACATAGCGGCAAGATTTAAGACAATGAATATCATCATTGAATATTTAGGCATGTCATTAATCCAAAATCTTTTATCCATCATAATTCTTTACTGTAATAATTTTTCAACTACTGAGGGATCTGCTAAAGTTGATATATCCCCTAAATTTTCAGTATCACCTTCAGCTATTTTTCTTAAAATTCTTCTCATGATTTTACCAGAACGTGTTTTAGGTAATGCTGGTGTAAACTTTATTTTATCTGGTGTTGCATGAGGCCCTATAATTTTACGTACTTTCTTCTTTATTTCACCATTTATTTCATCATCTTCTTCAACACCTGTCATTAATGTTACATAAGCATAAATTCCTTGTCCCTTTATATCATGGGGGTAACCAACAACTGCAGCTTCAGCAACATTCATATGAGAACCTATTGCTCCCTCTATTTCTGCTGTTCCTAATCTATGTCCTGAAACATTCAAAACATCATCTACTCTACCAGTAATCCAATAATATCCTTCATCATCTACCGTAACACCATCTCCAGTAAAATAATATCCTGGGAACTGAGAAAAATATGTATTATAAAACCTATCATGGTCACCATATATCGTTCTCATCTGCCCTGGCCAAGATGTTTTTATAGCAAGTAAACCTTTAATTGAGTTGCCTTTTAATTCAATGCCTTTTTCATCTAAGACTACAGGCTTAATGCCAAAGAATGGGAATGTTGCAGAACCTGGCTTCAGCTTAGTTACAGCAGGAATAGGAGATATCATAATACCTCCTGTTTCTGTTTGCCACCAAGTATCTACTATAGGACATTGTTTCTCACCTACTATATTAAAATACCATTTCCACTCGGGCTCTTTTATAGTTTCACCTACAGTACCCAATAACTTAAGTGATGACCTATCATGTTTTTCTACAAATT
>CETH01078531.1_pt1 | contig 32460 bp, 29 predicted proteins | sample 361461 | NCBI WGS metagenome assembly CETH01 (sample SAMEA2622695, study PRJEB7988) | marine metagenome | isolation source: saline water (ENVO:00002010), including
AGAAAGTAGAGAAAAAAACTGAAAAAAAGGAGGATAAAAAGTCTACTGAGAAAAAGGAGGATAAAAAGTCTGCTAAGAAAAAAGAGGATAAAAAGTCTACTAAGAAAAAGGAGGATAAAAAGTCTACTGAGAAAAAGGAGGATAAAAAATCTTTGAAAAAAGATTAAAATAAAAAATTGATTTTAAATAATTTTAGACTATGGTCCTGTGGCCGAGTGGCTAGGCAGAGCTCTGCAAAAGCTCCTACACCAGTTCGAATCTGGTCGGGACCTCAATTAGTTATAATTTTTTAAATTATGGATTTTAAGTCTCAAAAAGTTTTAGTAACAGGTGGCGCAGGTTTTATTGGTAGTAATTTGTGTGATAGTTTATTAAAATTAAATGCTAAAGTTATTTGCCTTGACAATTTATCCACAGGATATATTCATAATATATCTCATTTGTTAAAAAATCCAAACTTTGAATTTGTTAATGATGATATTAGAAATTTTAAAAATTGTCTTAAAATTACAAAAGAAGTCAATATAATTTTCCATCAAGCTGCTCTTGGAAGTGTTCCAAGATCTGTTAAAGATCCTATTACAACCAATGAAGTTAATATTTCAGGTTTTATTAATATTCTAAAGTGTGCTGTAGATAATAATATTAAAAGAGTTATATATGCAGCTAGTTCTTCAACATATGGGGATTCAAAATTTTTACCTAAAATTGAAAAAAAAATTGGTAAACCTTTATCACCATATGCAATAACTAAATATGTAAATGAGTTATATGCTAAAGTTTTTAAAGATATTTATGGATTAGATTCTATTGGATTAAGATATTTTAATGTTTATGGAAAAAGACAAAATAAAAATGGAGCTTACGCTGCTGTAATTCCTAAATTTATTGATTCATTATTAAATAATGAAAGTCCTACTATTAATGGTGACGGAAGTTATTCAAGGGATTTTACTCACATTGATAACGTAATTCAAATGAATATTCTTGCTGCTAATACAAACAAAAAAGAATCTTTAAATAAAGTTTATAATACAGCTTGTGGTGAAAACACTTCTGTTTTAGAACTTTTTAAGTTGATAAAAAAAAATATATCAAATGCACAAAATAAAATATTAAAAATTGATCCTATCTTTGGTAATATAAGACAAGGTGACGTACCTCATTCTCTAGCATCTATTGATTTTGCAAAAAATAACCTAGGGTATAAACCTAAAGTTTTAATTGATGAAGGTATTAAAAGAACTGTTAAATGGTATTTAAAAAATGTTAAATAATAAATCTATTCTAATAACTGGTGGTACAGGTTCTCTAGGGAATGAATTAACTAGTTATTTATTAAAAAATTATCCTAAAATTAAAAGATTGGTCATATTTTCAAGAGATGAACAAAAACAATTTCAAATGGCTCACAAGTTTTCTGAAAAAAAATTCCCAATGATGAGATTTTTTATTGGTGATGTAAGGGATAAAGACAGACTTATAAGAGCTTTTAAAAATATTGATTATGTTATTCATGCTGCTGCGATGAAACATGTACATTTAGCAGAATATAATCCAAATGAATGTATAAAAACAAATATTGGAGGAGCAGAAAATGTTATTCATGCTGCTTTAGAAAATAATGTAAAAAAAGTTGTTGCATTAAGCACTGATAAAGCCTGTGCGCCAATTAATTTATATGGTGCTACTAAACTAACTTCTGATAAGTTATTTGTTGCAGCTAATAATATAACTGGATTTAATCCTATTCATTTTTCTGTTGTTAGATATGGAAATGTAATGGGTTCTAATGGTTCAGTTATTCCTTTTTTCATAAAAAATAAAAAAAATGGTGTAATTCCAATTACTGATCCAAATATGACAAGATTTAATATATCTTTAATTGATGGAGTAAAAATGGTAATAAATGCTTTAAAAAATTCGTGGGGTGGTGAAATTTTTATACCTAAAATACCCTCCTATAAAATTTTAGATGTGGCAAAAGCCATTTGTTCTAAGTGTGAAATTAAAATTGTTGGTATAAGACCAGGTGAAAAAATTCATGAGGAAATGATAACTGAAACGGATTCATTATATTCATATGATTTAGGAAAATATTATACCATAATTCCAGCCACTCCTAAGTGGAATATTAATGAATATGTTAAAAAATTTAATGCTAAAAAAGTTAAGTATGGGTTTTCTTATAATTCAGGCACTAATTCAAATTGGGAGACTGTTGAAAGTTTAAAAAAGCTAATAAAAAAAAATATTAATTCAAATTTTAAATAATAGTGAAAAAAATTCCCTATGGAAGACAGTACATTGATGATGAAGATATCAATAATGTAATTTCAACTCTAAAATCAGATTTTTTAACACAAGGTCCTAAAGTTAAAGAATTTGAGAAAAAATTTGCTAAATATGTTGGGTGCAAATATTCAATTGCTACAAACAGTGCTACATCTGCTCTTCATTTAGCAGTGCTTGCGTTAAATTTAAAAAAAGGTGATAGAGTTATTACTACTCCAATTTCATTTGCTGCTACTTCAAATTGTATAAGATATGTTGGTGCTGAAGTTTGGTTTGCAGATATAGATCCAAATACTTATTTATTAGATATTGATTCTGTTATAAAATTATTAGATTCTAAACCTCAAGGGTTTTTTAAAGGAATAATTCCTGTAGATTTTGCTGGACTTCCAGTTAATATGGAAATATTTAAAGATTTAGCTATTAAATATAATTTATGGATAATTGAAGATTCTTGTCATGCTCCAGGTGGTTTTTTTATAGATAGTCATGGTAAAAAGAATTATTGTGGAAGTGCCAACTATTCAGACATATGTGTTTTTTCTTTTCATCCAGTTAAACATATTGCATGTGGTGAAGGTGGAATGTTAACTACAAATTCATTAAAAGTTTATAAAAAAATAGAATTATTAAGATCTCATGGTATTTCAAAAGAATATATAGATAAAAGAAAAGGAGGTTGGGTTTATGAAATGATTGACTTAGGATATAATTATAGATTAACTGATATTCAATCTGCTTTAGGATTATCACAGCTTTCTAAAAATAAAAAGGGGGTTAAGAAAAGAAATATTATTGCTAAAAGATATAAAAATTCATTTGAAGGTAAAATAAAATTTCAATCCTTACCTAAAAATACTTTTAATGCTCATCATTTATTTATAATCGAAATTGATAATAGAAAGGGTCTGTATGATTATTTACTATCAAAAAAAATATATACTCAAATCCATTATATACCTATTCATAAATTACCTTATTATCAAAAGATTGGATATGATTCTGCAATTTTATCTAATTCAGAAAATTATTATAAAAAATGTATTAGTTTACCAATGTATCCAACATTATCTAAAGAAGAACAAGATTATGTAATTAAAAATGTTTTAAATTTTTATGCTAAAATCTAAAATTATTATTGGATCTGCTCAATTTGGATTAAATTATGGTATATCAAACGTTATTGGAAAAACACCAATTAATGAAGTTGACAAAATTTTAAGTTTAGCAAAAAAAGCATCAATTGAATTTATTGATACTTCTCCAAATTATGGAAACTCAGAAATAACTCTTGGAAAGTTAAAGAATTATAACTTTAAATTAATTTCAAAATTTATTGCCAATGATAAAGATGAACTTAATAAATCTCTACTTAAATCTTTAAATGACTTAAAAAGTAAAAAATTATATGCGTTTTTAGCACATAGACCAGAAAATGTTTTAAAAAATAAAATTTTATGGTCTTATTTAAATGAGATAAAAAATTCTGGTAAAGTAAGCAAAATTGGATTTTCTTATAATAACGTTGAAGAGATTAATTATTGTATTAAATTAAATATGATCCCTGATATTATTCAAATACCTTTTAATATTTTTGACTCTAGGTTTTTAGATCTAGCAATATATTTGAAAAACCAATATAATACTGAGATTCATTCAAGATCAACTTTTTTACAAGGCTTATTTTTTATGGATCCAAATAACCTTCCTTCTAGTCTTAGTTTGTTTAAAAATCAATTAATCAAATTATCCATTTTATCTAAAAAAAATATACTTAAATTATCTTTAAATTATGTTTTAAATAATCGAAATATTGATAAAGTAGTTATTGGTGTTGAAAATAAGCAACAACTTGAAAGTCTTTTAAATTCAATTGAAAACTCAAATTTAGACTTTCTTAAAAATGAATTTAAATTTAATAATAATGAAAAAAATCTATTATCTCCTTCAAAATGGAATCTAATAAAATAGTAGCTATTACCCAGGCAAGAACTGGATCCAGAAGGTTTCCAAATAAGGTTCTTAAAACAATTAATGGTAAATCCTTATTAGAAATTCATTTAGAAAGAATTATGAAATCAAAGTCAATTGATGATATTTATGTTGCAACAACTAGATCATCAAAGGATAATATTATTGAAATAATTGCAAAAAATTTAGGAATTAAAACTTATAGAGGAAGTGAAAATGATGTTTTAGCTAGATTTTATAATTGTATAAAAAATGTTAAACCAAAATATATAATTAGATTAACTTCCGACTGTCCTTTAATTGATCCTGATTTAATTGATGAGATTATTAATTTTTCTAGAGAAAAAGATTATGACTATATATCAAATACTTTAATTGAACATTTTCCTGATGGACAGGATATAGAGTTATTTAAATTTAGTGCTCTTGAAATAGCATATAAAAATGCAAAAAAAAAATCTGAAAGAGAACACGTGACTCCTTATATTATTAAAAACAGTTCATTCCACAATAAAAATATTTTTAAATCAAAAAATTATAGTTCAACAATTAATTATAACTCAATTCGTATGACTGTTGATGAAGAAGATGATTTTAAAACTATTGAGTATTTAGTATCTAAATTAGGTTTAAAAAAAAATTGGAAAGAATATGCGGAATTTTTGAAAAATAATTCAAGTTTTGTGTTTAATAGTAATATTATAAGAAATGAGGGGTATTTAAATTCAATTAAAGATGAATAAAGGACAAAAATTATACAAAAAAGCTAAGAAATTAATTCCAGGGGGAACAATGTTATTGTCAAAAAGACCTGAAATATTTTTACCTGAATTTTGGCCATCTTACTTTTCTAAATCTAAAGGTTCAAAAGTCTGGGATTTAGATGGAAAAGAACTAATTGATATGTCAATTATGGGGATAGGAACAAATTCTCTTGGATATGGTAATGATGAGATTGATAAAGCTGTAATGCAAACTATTAGAAAGGGTAATATGAGTACTTTAAATTGTCCTGAGGAAGTTTATTTAGCAGAAAAGTTAATTCAGATTAACCCATGGGCTGATATGGTAAGATATGCAAGAACTGGAGGTGAAGCTAATTCAATTGCTATCAGAATTGCAAGAGCTGCCTCAGGAAAAGATAATGTTGCAATTTGTGGTTATCATGGCTGGCATGATTGGTATTTATCTGCTAATTTCAACAATGGAGATGACTTATCTGATCATCTAATTCCTGGTCTCAGTCCAAAAGGTGTTCCAAAAAATTTAAAAAATTCAGTATTTCCATTTCATTATAACAATTATGATGAACTTTTAAGTATAGTCGAAAATAATAATATTGGTGTTATTAAAATGGAGGTTCTTAGGAACTTTGGCCCTAAAAATAATTTTTTAAAAAAAGTAAGAGATTTAGCCACAAAAAAGAATATAGTATTAATTTTTGATGAATGTTCATCAGGTTTTAGAGAAACTTTTGGAGGTATTTTCAAAAAATATAAAGTTGAACCTGATATGGCTATGTTTGGTAAAACATTAGGAAATGGTTATGCAATAACAGCCGTTGTTGGAAAAAAACCAATAATGGAAGCTGCTCAGAACTCATTTATAAGTAGTACTTTTTGGACTGAAAGAATTGGGCCAACTGCAGGTATAGCAACTTTAAAAATAATGGAAAAAGAAAAATCATGGGAAAAAATAACTGAAACTGGAAAAAAGATGCAAAAGGGATGGAAAAAGTTAGCAGAAGAAAATAAATTAAATATAACTATATCTGGTATTTCAGCAATGACAACGTATCGCTTTAATAGTGTAAATTCAGCTGCTTATAAAACTCTTATTACTCAAGAAATGTTGAAAAAAGGGTTTTTAGCAAGTACAAACTTTTATGCTGCTACTACTCATACAGATGAACATTTAAGTTCATATTTTGATTCCTTAAATGATGTATATAAATTAATCTCAAAATGTGAATCTCAAGTTTTAAATATTAATGAATTATTGGAGGGTCCAATTTCTCATTCGGGCTTTAAAAGATTGAATTGATATTTTAAAACTTCATATAAATTCATTAAAATATTTAATTAAAAAATATATAGTTTGAAAAAAATATACTTTAGGGCTGATGGTAATAATAATATTGGAATGGGTCATGTTATACGTAGTTTAGCTCTTGCAGATATGTTAAAAAATAAATTTGAATGTGTTTTTGTAACACGTTACATTAATCAATACATTGTTAATGAGATTGAAAAATCATGCTCTTCATTTATTATTTTAGAAAAAAAAGAGAATCATTTTAAAGAATTCTTAAAACTTATACAAGAGAAAGACATAGTAGTTTTAGATAATTATTTTTTCTCAACTAATTATCAAAAAAAAATTAAAAAAATTGGCTGTAAATTAATATGTATTGATGACACTCATGATAAAAATTATGTTTCTGATGTTGTTATTAACCATGGTCCTGGATTGACTTCTGATCAATTTACAATTGAAAGCTATACAAAGTTGTATATCGGATTAGATTATGCATTATTGAGAAAACCTTTTTTAAATGTGGTTCAAAAAAACAGAAATGATATTAAAAAATGTTTAGTTTGTATTGGAGGAGTTGATAAATATAATATTACTTTAAAAATCATTAAGTTATTAGAGAAAAATAAAAATATAAATAGGATTGATGTTGTGATTGGCTCCGGATTTTTATTTAAAGATGAATTAGATAATTATATAATTAAATGTAATAAAGAAGTAAAACTTTATTCAAACTTATCATCTGTTTCAATGTTGAATCGTATGCAAAAAGCTGACTTTGGAATTTTTCCTGCAAGCTCAATAAGTTTAGAAGCAATTTCAGTAGGTCTTCCGTTTTTAGTTGGGTATTATGTTGAAAACCAAAAGGAACTTTATAGAAATTTAACTATTAAGTATAATTTATTAGGTTTAGGTAATTTTCTTAATCTTAATAAAATTTCAATTAATAAATTAATTTTGAAATCAAAAATTAATTTAAAAACATCATCTAAAAAATTAGTAGAAATATTTAATCAATTATGAATTATAATAAATATTATTCATCTGATGGTTTTGATTTTGTTTTATATCAAAATCTATCTAAAATAGATTCTAAAAAAATATTAAAATATAGAAATCATTTTAATGTTAGAAGATGGATGTTTAATTCTAATAAAATTAGATTAACTGATCACTTAAGTTTTATTAAAAAATTAAAAAATGATACTAATAAAATTTATTGTGCAGTTTTTAAAAAAAAGAAGATTGTAGCTTGTGTTAATTTCAATTTAATTGGAAAAGATGAATATTTTGTAGGTCATTTTTTAAACCCTAGTTTATTATCCTCTGGTATTGGTTTATATTTTGAATATGTTTATTTGAATTTTTTTTTTAATTATATTAAAGCTTTCAGGATAAAAGCTAGTGTAAAAAAAGAAAATCTACCTATGATTAAAATACATAGATTATGTAACTTTAAAGAATTTGATAATAAAAATTCACTTTATTACGATTATGAATTTTCAATTGATGATTTTAAAAAATTACCAGGAAGTATGAATGAATTTATAGCCTTTTTAACAAATAAATATAAAAATAAATGAGTGTTGAGGAAAGGGTAATAAAATTGATTTCAAAAGCTATTGAAATAGATATAAATAAAATTAATGATGAGACAGCAATTGGTGATTTTCCGAATTGGGATTCAATGAGTCAGCTATTAATTATAACTTCTTTAGAGAAGGAATTCGATATCAAATTTGATCCAGAAGATATAATGGAACTGGAAGATGTTGGTGATATGATAGATGCTATTGAGGGTTATCTTAATATTAAAACTCCCAAATAGTCTTGATTACATTAGAACAAAAACTATATAATTGGTATTTAAAAACTCCAGATAATATAGCTTTAGTTGATAATAAAAATACTGTTAATTATAAAACTTTATTTGAAAGTATATTTTCAATTAAAATTTATCTTAAAAATATTCATGGGATTTCTAAAGGTGATAATGTAATTTTATCTGCCAATAAAACAATTAGTTTTATTTACAGCTATTTTGCCATTCATTTGCTTGCTGCTAAAGTTGTTCCGATAGATGAACAAATATCAGACAAAATTTTAAATTATATAATTAAGAAAACAAAACCTAAATTATTAGTAGGTATAGATAATAAAATTAATAATATTAATACAATTCCTTTCGAGGTTTTTGAAAATATAAAAATAATTAAACCTTCAAATATTAATTTTCCTACTAATAATATAGCTGCTGATATTTTATTTACAACTGGAACCTCAGGTGATCCTAAAGGAGTAGTTTTAACAAATAAAAATATTACACAAAGCACTATTAACATTAATTCTTTTTTAAGAAATAACAATTCTGACTCTGAATTATTATTAATGCCATTTAGTCACTCATTTGGTTTAGCTAGATTAAGATGTATTCTATTTGGTGGTGGTAAAGTTGTTCTTATTAATGGAATAGCTAATCTAAAAAGGATGTTTAGAATGTTGTATGATTTTAATATTACTGGTTTTGGTATTGTTCCGTCAGCCTGGAACTATATAAAAAAGATGACTGGAGATAGTTTAGGTAATTTTTCTAATCAATTACGTTATATTGAATTAGGTAGCGCTTTCATGAGCTTACAAGAAAAAAAATACATTATGAGGTTATTACCAAAAACTAGAATTTGTATGCACTATGGATTAACAGAAGCTTCTCGTTCTACTTTTTTGGAATTTCATGAGGATAAGCTTTATCTTAATACCGTGGGTAAATCAAGTCCAAATGTTAAAATAGGTATTTTTGATAATATTGGAATAAAATTACCAAATAACATAGAAGGGGAAATATGTATTAAAGGAGATCATGTTTCAAAAAAATATTTAAATTTAAATATAAATGACTATAATTTTAAAGGTTATTTTAGAACAGGTGATTTAGGTCTTTTTAATGATGAGGGGTATTTAATTTTGAAAGGTCGTACATTAGATCAAATTAATGTTGGAGGTAAAAAAGTATCCCCGATTGAAGTTGAAAATAAAATTATTGAATTTGATAATAGACTTGATGTTGCTTGTGTAGGAGTACCTGATCCTAATGGGGTATTAGGTGAAGTTGTTAAAGCTTTTATTGTTAAGGTAGACTTTGATGTTGATTTTAACAAAATAAATAATTTTTTAGATAAAAATTTGGAAAAATATAAAATTCCATTTGAATATGAATGGATAACAAATATTCCAAGGACTTCATCTGGAAAAATTAAAAGACAAAAACTAAAATAAAATGTGGGAACCTCAAGGAATGTATTCTAAATTTGCCTTACAACAACCGATAATATTATTTGGAGAAAATGCTATTATGGGTTTAAAAACCTTCCCTTCCTCAAGAGTAGCTATTATTCATGGAACTAGTTTGAAAGATGATTATAAAAATAATATAAAGAAAAGTTTATCTTCTTTTGAAATATCCTTTATGGAAAAATCTTGGAAAGGTGAACCAAGTTTAATTACATTATCTGATTCAATAAAAGAAATTCAGAAAATCAAACCTGACACTATAATTGCTATTGGAGGAGGCAGCGTAATCGATGGAGCTAAAATGATTAGAACTTATTATGAGTTTCCTTTTTTTGATACAAATGATACTAGATTTTCTTTATTAAATTGGACAACAAATTTTGTTGTAATTCCAACAACGATCGGAAGTGGTGCTGAGATATCATCAGCATCAGTAATGTTTAATGAAAAAAATAAGACAAAAGAATTTATTATATGCCATAAGTTTATTCCTCAAATAGTAGTTTTAGAATCAAATTTGATAGAAAACGCTCCTAAAAAATTATTATTGTCATCAATAATTGATGCAATCTCACATTGTATTGAAGGTTATATGTCAAATATTGATAATATTATAATTGATGTTTATGCAGAAAAAGCAATTCAAATAATTTCAAAAAATTATAAGTTTTTAATAAATAATAATATTGATAATAAAGAATATTTAACTCAATTACAATTAGCTTCATTTTTTGCTGGAATGGTTCAAAATCACTGTATAGTTGGTGCGGCCCATTCATTAGCACATCAGATGTCAGATTTTGGATTATCTCATTCTGATGCTATTTCTATTTTTTTACCATCTGTAATAAGAAAAAATATAAAAAATAATAAAGCTTTATCTAGATTTGAAAAGTTAGCATCTAATTCCGGCTTCGACAATAGTTTTGAATTAATTGAGTTTGTTGATGAAATTATTTCATCTTTTGATTTGACGAAAGAAAGAGAATTACTTTTACGTAATAAAAATAAAATAATCTCTGATAATGATTTATTAGAAAGAGCATTAATTGATAAAGGTGGAAAGGGTAACCCTATACCATTAGATAAAAAATTTCTAGAAGATATAATTAATAAGTCTATTATATGAAGCAAGAGTTTTTAACCGATAAATTATTAAAAAATGATCCATTTGAATTGGATAATTTAAAAAAAAATAAAATTTTTTTTGATTCATTAATTGAAGAATTAAAATTTCATTATGATAATAATAAAGATTATCACAAATTTTGTGTTAATAAAAAATTTAATCCGTATTATTTTAAAGGTGAATTAAAAGATATACCTCCAATTTCGGTAAGTGTTTTTAAAGATTTAGGTTCTAATTTAAAATCCATTCCAAAAGATCAGATTAAGTTATCTTTAAAATCCTCTGCGACTTCTGGAATCCCAAGTACAGTAGTTTTAGATAAAATTACATCTAAGCGACAAACAAGGGCAATGATTAAAGTTATAAAAGAATTTATTGGTTCAGAAAGAAAACCATTTATTGTTATAGATGTTAGCCCTGAACCTAAAAATATAAAATTTTTAGGTGCAAGATATGCTGCAATAAGTGGTTACCTTAATTTTGCTGACAAAGTAAGCTATGCATTGGTAAAAGATAAAAATGAAATAGTAAATTTTGATATTAATAAAGTAAAATCTTTTATAAAAAATTTAAATAAAAATGTTCCTATTGTAATATTTGGTTTTACATACTTACTATATTCCAAAGTTGTAAAACCATTAATAGAAAAGGGAATGTCATTTGACTTACCAAATCAATCTAAAATAATTCATATTGGAGGTTGGAAAAAACTAGAAAATGAAAAAATAAGCAAAGACGATTTTAATAAATCTATTTCTACGTTATTTAATGTTGATCTTAAAAATATTATAGATATTTATGGATTCACGGAACAAATGGGAATTAATTATCCTGATTGTCAATGTGGTTATAAACATACTCCATTATACTCTGAAGTAATCGTTAGAGATCCTATAAGTAGAGAGGTTTTAAGTAGTGGAAAAGAAGGTATTTTGGAATTTATTTCTCCTATTCCTCATTCATATCCTGGAAATGTTGTACTCACTGATGATGTGGGAATAATAAATAATACTCCTTGTCCATTCAATAGAAAAGGGACTCGTTTTAAAATATTAGGTAGACTAAAGAAGGCTGAGATCAGAGGATGTGGTGATATACTGGATAGTAAATTAAAGTTTGAAAATACTGTTACATTAGATAAAAAAGAACCAAGTCTTGATATTCATTTCTGGAAGGGAAATAAAATAGATCATAAAATAAAACCAATAGAAAAATTAAAAAAAATAATTAGTGAACTAAATTCAAAAAAAGAATGGTTAAACTCTCAACCAATTGATGCATTAATAGGACTAATCGGAGAAGCATCAAAAAAATGGTCAACACCCGATAAGAATTTAGTCAACTTAAAAGATAAAGGATTATCCTTTTTAGCAGCCTGGACTAACCCTGAACATCTAAACAGAATATCTACAATAGGATTGAGAGGAAACAGGAAGTTTATTGATACTTTTTTACCTTTAAATGGATCAAGAAAACAATTTTTAAAAGCTAATCAAAGAGGGCTAGCTTGTCATTGGTTAGCGGGTAATGTTCAAGTGTTAGGGATGTTTGCTCTAATTCAGTCAATTTTGACTAAAAATGTAAACTTATTGAAAGTTTCATCTAAGGACGATGGGGTATTTACATCTTTACTTAAAGTTTTTGAAGGAATAAGTTACTGTACTCCTAGTGGATATTTTATTACTGGTGATGATTTATTAAAAACTATTGGCATAGTTTATTTCTCAAAAGAAAATCACAATCCAGGAAGATTAATGTCTGAAAAATCTAATATAAGAGTTGCATGGGGGGGTAGAGATGCAGTAGAAAATGTTATAAAATATCCTTCAAATTTTGATACGGAAGATATAATTTTTGGTCCAAAAGTTTCATTCTCAACAATTTCCAAAGAGGTTTTGATTTCAGAAAGAAAAGCTAAAAAATTAGCTAGAAAAGTAGCTGTTGATTCAAGTGTATTTGATCAAACTGGATGTGCTTCTCCTCATAATTTATTTATAGAAAGAGATGGAGTAATATCTCCAAAAGAATTTTGTAATTTTATTTCCGAAGGAATGAAAAAGACTTCAGTTCAAATACCTAAATCTCCTGATTCTAAAGAACAAATTTCTGCAATTCATTCAATAAGAGGTTTATATGATTTTAAAGGTGAGGTATGGTGTAGTGAAGATTCCACGTGGACAGTTTTATATTCCGATGATAAAAATTTGAATCCTCCAGTATATTCTAGAGTTATTATGGTTCATCCTGTTGATCATATTGATGAAACTTTGGAATTTATAGATGATAATATTCAATCAATTGGATTAGCTTCAACTGGTTCTAAGGCATTAAATTTTGCTGAAAAAGCAGTTGAAAAAGGTATTATGAGATGTCCTGAAATAGGAAGGATGTTAAATTTTGAATCTCCTTGGGATGGTATTTTCCTTATGGATAGAATGGTTAGATGGTCAACTTTTGGAGGTCCATTAGTTTAAAATTAATTTATTAAATATGAAAAATAAGTGTTTTATAATAGCAGAATTATCAGCAAATCATGGAAATGATATAAATATTGTATTAGATACTGTCAGAGCTGTTAAACGTTCTGGTGCTGATGCTATTAAAATTCAAACTTATAAAGCTGATACTATTACAATTGATTCAAACAAAAATGATTTTATAATTGAGGGAGGAACTATTTGGGATGGAAAAACTCTATATAATTTATATAAAGAAGCCTCTTTACCTTGGGAATGGCATAAAAAAATTTTTGATTTAGCAAAAGAACTAGATATGATATGTTTTTCATCTCCTTTTGATAATTCAGCTGTTGACTTTTTAGAAACATTAAATAATCCTATTTACAAAATAGCATCTTTTGAGATTACTGATATTCCTTTAATCGAATATATAGCTAAAAAAGGAAAACCAATTATAATATCTACTGGAATAGCTGATTTTGAAGATATAAAGTTAGCAATTGATACTTGTAAAAAAGTAGGAAATTATGATATTACATTACTAAAATGTACTTCTTCCTATCCTGCACCAGTTGAAGAAGCAGATTTAATTATGATTAAAAGATTTGTCAAAGATTTTAAAGTTAAAGTTGGATTGTCAGATCATACTTTAGGAATAATAGTACCAATTACTGCTGTTGCAATGGGTGCTACAGTGATAGAAAAGCATTTTATACTAAACAAAAATATTGGAGGACCAGATTCTTCTTTCTCATTAGATGAAAATGAATTTACGCAAATGGTAAAAGCTGTTAGAATTGCTGAAAAATCAATTGGGGTAGAAAAATATGATTTAACTTTAAAACAGAAAGATAGTAGAAGATTTTCAAGAAGTTTATATGCAATTAAAGATATAAAAAAAGGAGAGAGGTTTACTGAAAAAAATATAAAATCAATAAGGCCAGGATATGGTTTACACCCTAAATTTTATGGTCAGATATTAGGATCTATTTCAAAGCTAGATATTGAAAAAGGAGATAGGATAACGAAAAACTCATTTTAATGAAAGTTTATAATATTGAATTGAATGAAGACTTATTTATGTTAGAATGTATAAATTCAATTACATATGAAAATCCTCTTTTTTCTAAATCAAACTTAGAATATCAAAAATATTATAGAGAAGATATTACTGAAAGTACTAATATTTCATTTGCAATAAGAAATTCAAAAAATAAGTTATTATATTTATTTGTTGGATATAAACATTTAACTGAAAAAAGTTTAGAGTTTTCTAATTATGGATTGCCAATAGTTACTTTTGAATTTAAACCAACACCTATTGAAAAAAAGATTATTATCAATGAAATTTTAAAAAGATTAGATTTTGATTCTGTTATAATTTATAATCAAAATAAAATCAAACACCTTGATGTTTTTTCTAGTATTTTATCTAAAAAATATAAGAGTCCATTTTTATCAATAATTTCCAGTGTTAACTTATTACAAGATTATAACATGATTAAACAGTCATATAGAAAAAGTTATAAATCTTTAATCAATAAATTTTCAAAATCTATAAATACTGAGGTTTATAATAGCGATAATATAAATAAAAATATTTATAAATCTTTCAAGGATTTACATTTTAAAGAATCAGGAAGAATTACCAGATCTTTAAGTACCTGGGAACAACATTATAAAATGATATTAAGTAATGATGCTGTATTAATATGTGCTGAACATGATAAAATAATTATAGGTGCATCACTTTTTATTAATTCTAAAAATTCAGTTTATTATGGTGTATCAGCATCGGATAAAGGTTTTAAGCAAAACAAACCAATAACCCATCTAATAATTGATAGGGCCATATTATTTTATAAAGAATGTGGATATTCAAGGTTAATTTTAGGTCCTTATGAACCATTCTCAACTGATGAAAAATTAAGAGGAATTTCAAGTTTTAAATCAGCTTTTTCTAATGAAAAAATAATAAAAATTAATTTTTAGTGAATCTCTCAGGAATTTTAAGGATAAGTTTTATTGTAAATATCTTATTAATTTTTATTCCTGCTTTTACAAGTATTATTTTAATTAGAAAATTTGATTTAAATCAAATTGAAAATTATAACTTTATTTTAGCAGTTTTAACATCTTCTTCTGCAATTATATTTAGTTCATTTATTCAAGGTAATATATCCAGTTTAATATTAGGAAGAATTAAATTTTTTACAATATTTATTTGGAATAGTGGACTTTACATCGTTATGAATATATTACTATTGATAGCAATATATTTATTCGATTTTGTAGAGCCTTTTTATTGGTTTTTAATTTTAAGTTATTTATTTCTAATATCATTATCAAAGTTAATTATAAACATATATATAAATTTAAAGCCAAAAATCGGTTTGTTAATTGATTTATTAAATGCATCATTACCATTTTTCTCTGTTAATTTATCTGACAGTGTTTTAAATTTTATTTTTCTATCTATTTTTTTAAAATCAATTTTGATAGTTATTCTAATTATTAATTTTAGATTATATGATTATAAATACAAGAAATTCATTTTTGAACTAAAAGTTATTTTAAAAAATGGAATTGGTTATTTAAGCGATTCTTTCATAAATATTACATCTAATACTTTAGAAAAAATAGTGTTAAGAAATATTAATAATTTTAGTTTCACTATATCGAACCTTGTTAATAAGGCTACAGGACCAATTTCATCTATTGTAGCAAATAATAATTTTTGGTTAGTTTTATTTTCAAGGAAAAATAAATTTGAATCATTAAATATTATTTATAGTTATAGTCTTATTGTTATTTCCGGAACTACTCTTTTAATAGTTATTTATAAGTGTTTTGAGTATAATATTTTGAATTTAATACTATATATCTTTAATCAAAAAATTTCTTATGTTCAAATTAAAGATCCAATTATATTTACTTTGATGGGTATTGGTTTTTCATCAATTTTTAATGTTTTTAAAAGATATTTAACTGCTCTAACAAATTTTAAATTGATGAGAAGATTAAGTTATATTAGAGTTTTTCTGATATTTTTATTTTTATTTTTAATAGTTTATTTAGAATTAAATTGGACAATTGTTTTTTTAGCATGGTCAATTATTTCATTTATTCTTACTGTAATTTTATCTTTCATTTTTTATAACAAAATGATTCTTATTTTAGTATTGAGTATACTATTTAACACTTTTGTTTACTTCAATAATTTAGATTTATTTTTTATACCTTTAACCTTGTTTTTATTTATTATTATTTTTTTTAGGTCTTTTTCAAAGTTTAAATTAATTAAATGGTAAATGTAATCTTCTTTGGTTTTGGTAGCAGTTATTTATTATTTGAAAAAATGATTAGTAAATCAAATTGGATAAATAAAAAATTTTGTATATCACAAACATCAACTTTTTCCAATGAAATTCTAAAGATTTTTCCTAAAAAAAATTGTTTATTTCTTGATAATTTATCTAGAAAAGAATATGGTCAGAATGTTAATCCTAAATTTATAGATGCAGATAAAAAAAGGTTTTCTTCTAAAAAAGGAACTTTTAAAGAAACTTATTATGAAACATCATATATAGAGATTGATAAATATTTAAAATTAAAAAAACCAGATTTAATTTTTTTTAGTCAGGCAATAGAGTGTCCTGAAGGTTTAATTTTATTTGATTTAGCCAAAAAAAATAAAATAAAAGTTGCTATACCAAATTATTTAAGATTTTTTGGCGGATCTTTTTTTTCTGATTCTTATATGGAGGAAATTAAGTTTCCAATAAAAGGAAGTTTAATTAATGCGAAATATGATAAAAATAATCTTCCTTATTTTAATGATCAACCAATAAAAAAGAAAATAAATTTTATGACCTTAAATAGGTTTAAAAGATTAACAAATACTATTTTTTCAAAAAGAAAAAATATAACATTAGCAATTATTAAAGTAAGACTTTATAATTTATTATTCAAGACTGATCAATTTTATAAATTAAAAAAAAAATTAAGATTATTTTCTTATTTTGAAAACAACCCTGACTTTAATTGTAATTTCGTATACTTTCCTCTTCAATATACACCAGAAAGTAGTATAAATGTTCCTTCCCCTTATTATGTTGATCAATTAAGAGCGATTGATGAAATAAGATATTCTTTACCCAAGGGATATTTACTTTATGTTAGAGAACATCCAGCAATGAATGGAAGACGTGATATTAAATTTTATAAAAATTTGATTTTGAAATCTAGAGTTAGATTAATCAGTAGTAAAATAAATTCACATTATATAATTAAAAAATCAAAATGTGTTATTTCAATTACTGGCACTTCTGCTATTGAAGCATTTTACTTTAAAATTCCATCAATCCTTTTAGGTAAAAATTTTTTTTATCCTTTTTTGATAAATGAACTTCAAAATCTTAAGGAAAATTCCCTAAATATTCCATCTGATAAAAATATTAAAAACTCATTAATAAAAATTGGAAAAATAAGTTCAAAGTTTTACGCACTTGCCCCTGACTTTTATGATATAACGAATGATGAAAATATTAGTGTATTATTAAAAGAACTAAAGTTATTTTATGATAAATTATAAATATTTAGTTAATAGAAATGATAAAATTAATTTTTATAAGACATTTAAAAATATTTTTAAAAATTCATTTAATCAAATCTATAATTATGAAACCTATTATTGGAAATACCTTCATAAGGTATCTAAAAATAGTTTTATTCAAATAATTTATTATGACAATAATATAGTCGGATTAAGGGGTTTATGGAAAATTAATGAATACTCTGAATTATTTTATCAATGTATAGATACATGTATACTTCCTAAATATAGAAGAATGGGTATATTTTATAAGAGTAACTCTGAAATTAAAAAAAAATTTAAAAATTTATATAATTATCCTAATTCTAAAAGTTTACCTGGTTATTTAAAATCAGGATGGAAAATTAATTATAATATTAGTATTATAGTTAAATTTAAAATAAATGAGAAAATAAATACTCATTGTAAGATTGATTTTTTAAATTGGAGATTTGTTAATCATCCATATATTAAATATTATAAATATTTTGATGGAAAGTGTTATCATATATTCAGATATAAAAAATCATTTCCCATATATGTATTTTCCACAAATGAATCTATTAATTTAGATATTATTTATAAACCTCTTTTTTATTTTAAATATACATCAAATAAAGAATTATTTGTTATCAAAAATGCAGGAAAGATTATTTCTTATGGTAACAATAATAAGTTTAAAATTAATTATTTCGATATGATATGAGTTTAATTGAAGAATTTGATAAATATTGTGAAAGAATGGATAATAGAAGAAAATTCAAAATTCTAAAATCCATAAGTTTTAATTTTAGCATTATTATAACTAATCTATTAATGTATTTTAAGTACAATAAAAATGTATTAAAAAATGAAAAAAATAGATATTTAAATATTGGTGCAGGAAATGTTTCATTTGATAAAATATCAAATACTGATATATTTCCATCTTTAGGTCAACTAATAAAAGGTAATCTTAAAAGAAATTCTAATTTAAATAACAAGTATTATCTAAATATTTTTAAAACAGAAAAATCATTTAAAAATCAATGGGATGGTATAGTCTTAAGTCATGTTCTTGAACATATCAATCCTAAATTCTCAAAAATGGTTTTAAAAATTTTAAAATCATATTTAAAGTCAAATGGGTATTTAAGAATTTTAGTTCCAGATCCAAAAGTATATTTTTATGAAAATTCATCATTATCTCCTCAAGGTTATAGATCAAATATTCTATCATTAAATAGCTTGTTTTATGGTTGGTCTCATTGTTTTATGTATTCCGAAACATTACTCATAGAAATTTTGAAAGAAATAGGGTTTAAAGAGATAGAGGTTGTAAAGTTTGGTAAAGGTAATTTGTCAGAATTTGATTTTATAGATAGAAAATACGAAAGCCTATGTATAGTTGCTAAAAAATGATAAGTGTAGTAATTACAGTTTATAATAAAGAAAAGTATATTAGATCTACTATAAACTCAGTTTTATCTCAAATAATTCAACCAACCGAGGTAATAATTATAAATGATGGTAGTACTGATAATTCTCTTAGAATAATAAATAAATTGAATCTGCCTAAAACATACAAAGTAATAACTAAAAAAAATGGTGGTGTTAGTTCTGCTAGAAATTTAGGCCTATCATTAGTTACTAACAACTATGTTATATTTTTAGATGGAGATGATATTTTTTTAAAAAACTGTATTCTACATTTTAATAAACTAATCAAAAGAAATCCAAATTATACATTATATGCTGCAAATAGAATTAATAAAAAAGGTGAAAAAAAAATAAAGAAAATAAAAACATCAAAATTTAATTATAATTTATACTTTGAATATATTATTAGTTCAAATAATTTATGTTGGACTAGTGCTGTATTAATTAACATACAAAAAGGTTCAAATATTCTTTTTAATGAGTCATATTCACATGGAGAGGACAGAGATTATTTTATCCAATTATTAAAAAAAGGTGATGGATTTTGGTCTTCAGAAGTTGTTTCGAAATATATTCATGATGAAGAGGGATTATCTTCAATTCCTATCTCAAAAAAAGAAGATTTATTTTTTTTGAATTTTATTTACTATATCAAAAACAAAAGAAAAACGTATTCAATTTTAAAATACAAATTAAAATATATCTTTTTTAATATTTTAAATAATTTTAAAAATAAAAAGTTTTCAAATATAGTATCATGGCTTCATTAAAATTATATATTGGATATTATGGTATTAATAATATAGGAGATGATTTAATGCTTTATTATTTAACTAGAAAAGAACCTGAAAAATCCTATATTTTTTTACAAGGAAAAAATTATTATGATTTCATAGATGAAAAAAATCAAATATTTGTAAACAGCAAGAATCCATTATTTATTTTATTATTTCAATTGATTTTCTTAATCAATTTAAAAATTAAAGGTTTATCAGAAATTATTTTTGGTGGTGGCACACAATTTTCTGATAACAGTACTTATTTTACAAAATTAAAACAATTGATACTTTTAATATTTTGTAAAATTCTTTTTATTAAAGTTTCTGCAGAATCAGTAGGAATCGGAAAAATAAATAAAAAATATGGTTTACTAAATATTATTCTAAAAATGATGGATGAAATTTCAGTTAGAGACCAAACTTCCAGTAATAAATTATATTTTCTTAATATTAGACATTCATTAAAAAAAGATATAGTCTACAATATTAAATTCAAGAATATAAAAAAGAAGAAAAATAAAATTTTAATAACAGGAACAGGATCAGTACTTAAACTTAATAAGTCATATTTAGATAGTTATATTAATTTTATTCTTAAAAATATTAAAATAAATTCATTAGATATTATTTTTTGTGTTTTTCAAAAAGACCAAGATGAATTCTTATTTGAGGAGTTAAAGAAAAATATTCCAAATTTAAAAATTTGTTTTTTGGAAATGGATCTTAATAAAATTTCAAACTTATATTCTCAGACTAAATATGTGATTGGTATGAGATATCATAGTCTTATATTAGCTGATATTTTTAATATACCATTTTCTGGTTTTTCATATGATGATAAAGTAAAAGATTTATGTTATTTAAAAAATATGCCTTTTTACAAAGCATTATAATTATTATTACTTGGTTACTAGGATTATTTTTTTTAGTATATAGTGGAAATTCTTATTCTTTTTTCGGCGAAAATATTACAGAAAATTACTCTCAAAATATATTTTATTTTATAATATTTTGTTTTTTTATTTTTTTAATAAAAAAAAATAATCTTAAGGTTAACTATTTTGAGTTTATTTTTATTACCCTATCTGTAATTTCATTATTTACATTTTTAATTACTGGAGAAACTGAATTTTTTTGGCCTTTTATTCTTCCATTATGCCTAATTGGTATTGATTTAAGTAAGTTTAAGTTACTTTTAAAAAAAATATTATTATTAACACTATTTCTTCATTATTTATACATACTTCAGCTTTATTTTTTCAGTATTGACTTAATTGATCCTATATTAGTTAATCAAAAGATTATTGACTATTATTTTACTGGTAATGAATTTAGATTTTCATTACAATTTTTTTATATTCATTCAAATGCGGCTGGGGCTATATTGTTTGCATATTACATTTTAATTGACTCTTTATATAAATCAAACAACCTAAAATATAAAATTTTAGTAATTCCTTTAATTATAATTTCTGGTAGTTTATCATCTATTTTAATAACTATTATTTATGAAATAACTACAAAAATATCATTAAAGTTAAACCTCATAAAATTATTTTTTATAATGTTTGTTGGAATAATTATATTGTATAATGTTATTCAGTATATATCAGTTATTAATGAAATTGGTATCTTAGTTAGATTAGAAAGAATTTTTTCATTTATTTTTCATTTTTTAACTAATCCATATATTTTATTATTTCCAAATTATATAATTAATGGCTCATTTTATACTGAAAGTTCTCTATTAGATTTGTTTTTAAATTTTGGGATTTTTTCTTTTCCATTATTTTACTTAATATATTCTTGCAGAGCCACAAGATATTATTTAATTATTTTATTTTTAACTAGTGCTTCGTATACTCCAATGTCTTCGTTAATTTTATATATTATCTATAATGTTTCAAAAAATAAAACCTAAATATTTAATAAGACTTGATGATGCTTCAAGTAAGATGAATATTATAAAATGGCAAATTGTAATTGATTTATTAAATAAATTTAATATTAGTTCATTGATTGCTATAATTCCAAAAAATCAAGATAAAACAATTTCTTTTTCTGACATTAAAAATGTTGAGAAAATATATCATAAATGGTTAAAAAACGGTCATAAAGCTGCTTTACATGGATATAATCATGTTTATGATAGTATTGGAAGAAATTATATAAAAAATAAACCTAAAAGTGAATTTTCTGGTAAGAGTTATTCTAAACAAAAAGAAATTATTTTAAAATCTTTGAATTACTTTAATAAGCATAATATAGATATTAAATATTTTGTTGCTCCTGGTCATAGTTTTGATCTAACTACAATTAAAGTGATTTCTGATAATTTCAATAATCTAATTATTAGTGATGGTTTAACATTAGACCCATTTAAATATAAAGGTGTTAAATTTATACCTCAGCAATTAAATTCGTTAATCAATATTCCATTTGGTACAATAACATACTGTTTGCATCCTAATAATATGACAGATAATGATTTTAAAAAATTAAATATTTTTTTAAAAAAAAATAAAAATTATTTTATTGATATTTCAACTATAAAATTTAAAAATTTGAGTTTATCACAATCTTTTATTCAATATATACTAAATTTTATATATAAAATTAAAAATTAATGTGTGGAATATATTTATCAAACTTAAGTGTTTCAGATAAAGATCATATTAAAAGATTTAATAAAATTTCTTTCAGAGGTCCTGATAATTTTCAAATTATAAAAAAAGATAATATTTATATTGGTCATCTAAGATTATCAATTATAGATTTAGATAAAAGATCTAATCAACCCTTTGAAAAAAACAATTGTTTAATTGTTTTTAATGGTGAAATATATAATTATAAAAAAATAAAAAAAGAACTTAAAAAATACGGATATTCTTTTATAACCAAATCAGATACAGAAGTGCTATTAACTGCTTATTTACATTGGGGTGAGAAAATGTTAAATAGGTTGGAGGGTATGTTTGCTTTTTCTATTTACGATAGAAATAAAAAAATTATTTTTTCAGCAAGAGACAGATTAGGTCAAAAACCATTTTATTACCATTTTAAAAATGGTAATATAGAAATATGTAGCCAATTAAAACCAATTTCAAAAAATAAAAATATATCTATAAAAGCATTATCAATTTATTATGATCTTGGTTATGTGCCATCTCCATATTCAATTTATAAAGATGTTTATAAATTAAAAGCTGGAAACTATTTAATCATTGATTTAAAAAAAAATAAGTTATTAGAAAAATCGTATTGGGATTTAAAAAAATCAAAAATAGATAATCATATAAATTATAATTATGTTAAAAAGAAGGTAAAAGATCTTATTCGGAACTCTATTGATAAAAGATTGATTTCTGATGTTCCATTAGGCTTCTTTTTATCATCTGGTGTAGACTCTTCATTAATTGCTTCTTTACTTTCAAATAAATCTAAAAAAAAATCAAATTTTTTTACAATAGGTTTTAATGAAAAAAAATATGATGAATCAATAATTTCTTATCAAATATCAAAAAAACTAAAAATTAATCAGACAATAAAATATTTTACTAATGAGGATATTTTTAATGAAATTGAAAAACATCAACAGGTATTTGACGAACCTTTTGCAGATAGCACAACATTACCAACTTTATTATTAAGTAAGTTGGTTAAAAATAAAATTAGTGTTGCAATTACAGGTGATGCAGGTGATGAAAGTTTTTTTGGCTACAATCATTTTAAATGGTTAAGATATTTTAATTTAATGACTTATATCCCACTTCATATTAGAAAAATTATTTCCTTTTTATTATCAAAAATAAATAAATTAGTCAATAACAAAAGATTAGGTTTTATATCTAAAATAATATTATATAAAAATAATTATGATTTTATAAAAAGTATATTTTTAGGAATCGAAACTTTAGCAAAAAATAAAGATGAAAGTTGGTTTAATGATCACTACGAAAAATATTTATTTATATCTAATAATTATTTTCAGTCAGCAGCAGATTTAAATATAAAATTATGGTTGGAAAATGATAGTAACGTTAAAACTGATAGGTCTAGTATGGCTTATTCTCTTGAAATTAGAAGTCCATTGATTGATCATAAATTAATAGAATATTGTAGATTATTACCTGTTAATTATAGATTTGATAAAAAACTACTAAAAGACATACTATATGAATTAGATCTTAAAAAATCTTATTTTGAAAATAAAAAAGGATTCTCTGTTCCTATTAAAGAATGGTCAAGATCTTATCTAAAAGATAGAATATTAAATAAATTAAATGATGAATTTTTAAATTCTCTCCCAAATTTTAATCATATTAAATTTAAAAAAATGATTGATGATCATTTTAGCTATAAAAGTGATTATTCTTATTTCATATGGAGAATTTTTATGCTTTCATTATGGTTTGATAAAAATGAAAAAAGTTCTTTTACTTATTCCAAATAAAAAAAAAGGTGGTGCTGAAGGTGTTATAAAACAGCTCGTAAATTACCACTCCTATAATGATGATAAAGTATTTATTTATTTTATTGATAATTCTAAATCATCATTTTGGGATAATGAAAAGATAAATATTATTTCGAATTTCAATTTTTTCAATTTTTTTAGATTTTTCAATTTTTTAATTCATTTATTTAAAAATGATTATGAAAGGGTTTATTCTACTCATTCTTCAACTTCAATTATTATTGGAATATTAAAAAAAATTGGGTTTTTTAAAAGATCTAAATTAATATTTAGAGAATCTACTTCTATTTTTATAAGATTTACTGGAATCAAACTATTTTTTTATAAAATATTATACAAGATGTTCTATAAAAATGCGGATTTAAGTATCTGTCAAACCAAAACAATGAAGCAACAATTAGATCAAATAGTTAATGTAAAATCTATTGTTATTCATAATCCATTTAGTAAAGTTAAATACGATAAATCTTTTTCAATTTTTAATGGCGAATACATAGTTAGTGCTGGTAGGTTAATTAAAGAAAAAGGTTTTGACATTCTTATTATGGCTTTTAATAAATTATTGTTGAAAAACCCCCAATTAAATTTGGTAATATTAGGTGACGGTCCAGAGTTATTTAATTTAAAAAAAATAATTAAATCACTAGAATTAGACAATAAAGTATTACTAACTGGGTTTGTTAATAATGTTGGAGATTATTTCTTTAATTCTAGGGCGTGTATAATCTCATCAATAATTGAAGGTTTTCCAAATGTTTTGATGCAGATGATGTCATGTAATGAAAAAATCGTTTCTACAGAATGTGCAGGTGGAATTAATAAAATTAAAGGTGTTATCACATGTAAACCAAACGATGTTAATGATTTATATATTAAAATGAAAAACTGTCTTAATTTAAAAAATCCTAGAAATAGAATTTTATTTGATAAATATCTAAATAATAAAAATATTAAAACTTTTTACAATGAAATAAATAAAAATTTAAAATAATTTGAAAAAAAAAATACTCAGAATTTTAAATAGGTTTAATGTTGGTGGTCCAGTTTATAATGCTACATATTTGACTAAATATTTAGATAATAAATCATATGAAACTTTATTAATAGGAGGTAAGGCTGAAAAACATGAAGCTTCTGCTAAATATATTTTAAAAAATGAATCAATTAATTATAAAGAAATAAAGTATATGAAAAGATCTATTTCTATTATTAATGATTTTATATCATTTTTTATTGTACTAAAAATTATTTATAGATATAAGCCTGATATAATACATACTCATGCAACAAAAGCTGGTTTAATTGGCAGATTTGCATCTTTTTTTTATTATAAAAAAATTAAATTAATTCATACGTATCACGGAAATGTTTTTGAAGGATATTTTAATAATTTTAAAAACAAATTAATTTTAATTATTGAACGATATTTAGCATCTAAAACTACTAAGATTATTGCAATTTCTCGACTTCAAAAATATGATTTAATAAATAAATATTTAATATCAAAGAAAGATAAAATAGAGGTTGTACCATTAGGTTTTGATCTTAATAGGTTTGTAAATGATCAGAACGAAAAAAGAATAAAGACTAGAAAAAAAATTAAAGTTAAAAATGAAGAAGTTTTAATAACAATTATTGGCAGGGTAGTTCCAATAAAGGATCATAGATTTTTTATTGATGTATTTAAATATTGCATGATAAAATCAGATATTTCCTTAAAAGCTGTTGTTATTGGTGATGGTCCAGAATTGAACTCTCTTATAAATTATACAAAAAAAAAAGACATAAAAACCAATTATAAAATTATTAAAAATGATTACGATATTTTTTTCTCTTCATGGAGAAAGGATATTGATTGTTTTTTAGCTGCATCTGATGTAGTTGCATTAACCTCTTTAAATGAAGGAACCCCTGTAAGTATCATTGAGTCTATGGCTAGTGGGACCGCTTCTATTTCTACAGATGTAGGTGGTGTTTCTGATATTATAGAAAATGGTAAAAGTGGCATAGTAATTAAAAAAAGATCAGTAGAAAACTTTGGGGATAATCTCTTAAGATTAATATCTAATAAAAGATTAAGAAATAAACTTGCTATTAATGGAAAAAAAACTAGTTTAGCAAAATTTAATTATTCTGTTTTAATAGAAAATATGGAAAAAGTTTACAATAAATTATATGAAAAGTAAGTCATTTTCTACATCAAATATTACAGGGAAAAAATATAAGATCCCTGAATTTTTAGATGACAAAAATAATATTGATTTATTTTTAAAATCAAATATTAATAAAAAGGTTATTGTAGTACAAGGACTTGGTTTTGTGGGTTCAGTAATGTCTTTGGTTTGTGCAAATTCTCAAGTAGAGAATTATGCAGTTATTGGTATTGATTTACCAAATGAGAAAAATTATTGGAAAATTAAATCAATTAATGATGGTGAATTTCCTATTGTTGCCACTGATCCCAAAATAGAAAAGTTATACAAATCCAGTAAAAATAAAAATAATTTTTATGCATCATATGATCCATATGCATATTCTAAAGCTGATACAATAATTATTGATATAAATTTAGATGTTAATAAAATTTCAAAATCTAATGGTGATTTGAAAGATTATGATGTTAATTTAGATTCTTTTAAAAAAGCAATTAAAATTATTGGAGAAAATTGTAAAGAAGATGTTTTAATATTAGTTGAAACTACTGTTCCTCCTGGTACATGTTCTAAGGTTGTAAAGCCAATTATTGAAAATTGCTTAGAAAAAAGAAAATTGAGATCAAATAAATTTAAGTTAGGTCATTCTTATGAGAGGGTAATGCCTGGTCCAGACTATATTGATTCAATTAAAAACTTTTATAGAGTTTATTCAGGTATCAATAAAAAATCCGAAAGGGCTACAAAAATGTTTTTGAAGACAATTATTTCAACAAAAAAATATCCTCTAACAAAATTAAATAATACTAATAGTACAGAATTAGCTAAAGTATTGGAAAATTCCTATAGAGCTATGAATATTGCTTTTATAACAGAATGGTCTCGATTTGCTGAGAAATCTAAAGTTAATCTATATGAGGTTATAGATGCAATAAAAATGAGACCTACTCATTCTAATATGATGTATCCTGGTATAGGAGTTGGGGGATATTGTTTAACTAAAGATCCATTGTTAGCTTCATGGTCTTCTAAAAATCACTTTAATTCAGACAATAAATTAACTAAAAGTGTCGAGGGTGTAAGAACTAATGATAAAATGCCTTTATTTGCTTTTAATTTCATGAAAAAAATTTTTAACCTAAAAAATTTAAAAGGTAAAAAAATAACTTTATTAGGTGTTTCATATCGTAATAATATTGCTGACACAAGATATACTCCTGTAGAACTTTTTTTTAACTTTTGTTTCAGAGATGGTGCTGAAATAAACTTACATGACCCTTATGTTTCTTATTGGGAAGAATTAAATTTAAAAATTTGTAAAGATTTAAATAAAGTTTTAAATAAACCTATTGATATTTTAGTAATAACATGTGCTCATCAAGATTATAAAAAAAATAATGAAATGATTGAAACACTATGTGATAAAAATAAAATGATGATTTTAGATACAGTTGGATTATTTAGTAATAATGATATTAAAAAATTAAATAAACATAATTTAAAAATTTTAGGTAGAGGTGATTTATAATTAGATATGAAAAAAAGAAAGATATTTATTTTAGGTGGTGGTGGATTTATTGGATCTGCTATTGCTAGAATATTAGTTAAAAGAGGTAATTATGATATAACTATTGGTGATAATTTTTGTTTAAACCAAAATGACAAAGAATTTAATTCATTTATCAAAAAAAATAATATCTTATTATTTAATGAAGATTTTACAGATTATTCTCAATTTGATAAATTAGACGATAATTATGATGATTTTTATATGTTAGCTTCAATGATTGGAGTTAATAATACTTTAAATAATCCTCATGAAATTATAAGAGTTAATACAGCTTTGATTTATAATTCTCTGGAATGGATTAAGAAGTCAAATATTAAAAATGTTTTATTTACTTCTACAAGTGAGTGTTATTCTGCAACAATCGATAAATTTAAATATAAAATACCCACTCCTGAGGATATTCCTCTTTGTATTGACCCTATTGATCATCCTAGATTTACATATGCTGTCACAAAAATGTTAGGTGAATCCGGTTTTTTAAACTATTCTAAAATATTTGGCTTTAATTGTAAAATTATTAGATATAATAATATTTTCGGACCAAAAATGGGTTTTGGTCATGTTATTCCTCATTTGGTTGAAAGATTTATCGATTGTGAGGAGCCTTTTAAAATTTTTGGTTCTAATCAAACTAGATCTTTTTGTTATATAGATGATGGTGCTTTAGGTACAATTCAAGCTATGGAATGTGATAATGCTAAACATGATATTTTTCATATTGGCAGTGAAGATGAAATAACTATAAAAGATTTAGTTATAGAGACAGGTAAATTTTTTAATTATAAAGGAAAATATGAAGTAGGGCCAACATATCCTGGTTCAGTATCTAGAAGATGTCCAGATATTTCAAAGTCCAAAAAAATGTTTAATTTTTTTCCAAAAGTGAATTGGAAAGATGGTTTAAAGTTAACTTTAGAGTGGTATAAAAATTATTATGATAATAATACTAAAAGATATTATGAAGATCCATATAAATTTATAAAGTAATGTATTTTTTTTTCAAAAGATTGATTGATTTATTTATAGCATTTATTAGTCTTATTATATTATCTCCATTATTTTTTATTGTAATGATTATTTTACTTTTTACAGGTGAAAATGAGATTTTTTATTTACAAGAACGTCTTGGTTATAAAAACAAAAAGTTTAATATAATTAAATTTGCTACCATGATTAAAAATAGTCCTAATATAGGAACTGGAAGTATAACAATTAAGAATGACCCTAGAGTATTGCCATTTGGAAAATTTTTGAGAAAATCTAAAATCAATGAATTACCTCAAATTTTTAATGTAATTATTGGAAATATGTCCATTGTTGGCCCTCGTCCTCAAATGCAAGTAGATTTCAATAAGTTCCCAATTGATAGCAGAGATTTAATTTATAGATCTAAACCTGGAATAACTGGAGTTGGCTCTATTTTTTTTAGAGATGAGGAAAAATGGATATCAGATTATGAAGGTGATAAACACGAATATTATAAAAAAATGATTACTCCTTATAAGACAGAGTTAGAAATTTGGTATTTTAATAACTCTTCATTAATAGTAGATTTTATTTTAATATTCATAACAGCCTGGGTTATTATTTTTCCTAACTCTGAAATTTTACATAAAATATTTAATAAACTTCCAAAAAAACCATTGCATTTTGACAAATAATTATTAATTCAATCAGTTTATTATTTTAATAAAAATATTTTTTAATGGTTTCTTTAATATTATATAAACTGATGATACTGAAAAACCCAATAAAGTAAAAATTATTACAATTATTGATCTTTGTGGATGAAATTTTTTGTTAGGGACAATTACAGGTTTAATAACAGTAAATATTGGGGTTATTTTGCTCACATCAATTGCTATTTTTTCTTTGTTTATTGCTAAATCATTATAAATATTTCGAGCAATATTTAACTCGGATTCTATTCTTGAGGATTGATTTTTAAATAAATCTGATTTGATATTTAGGTTTGTATCCTTAAATTTTGCTAAACTATCTTGGTATTTATAAAAATTATTTTTGGCAATTTCTAATTGAGAACTTATGAAATCATAAGTTTCTTTTATGTTTTTTATTTTAAAATTAATAATGTTTTCTTGAAGTGTATTCTTAGAAATTATAGCTATTTGAGATGCTACATGTGGGTTTTCATCTATAACACTAAGTTCTATAAACCCTTCTTTCTCATTTAATGAAAGAATTATTTTGTTATTTAATTGATTATGTAAAGAATATTCTTCTTCAGAAAAATTTAAAATATAAGGGTAATTATTTATGTTTTTTTGAGAATCTGCCTCAGATGTAAATATCTTAATAAAATGTATAGGTGAAAAAATTAATTTTTTCAGAAAATTACCTGAAGACTTTTTTAATAAATATTCTTTATATGTTATTGTATCATTATTAAATATAATATTCTGATTTAAAATATTTTCTTTAAAAATAGGTGAGTTAATAAGTTTAGGATACAAATTTGATGGTACATTTTCCGAATTTTCATTTGATAAATTAATACCAGCAATTCCAGCTAAATTTTTTAAGTTATTTGAATTTCCGCCCATCTCTTCATAATGTGGATAGAATACGGAGGAAGCTTTAAAAGAATTTTTAATACTTAAACTGTAAAATATTCCTAAAATTGAAAAAATAATTGATATCTGAAGAATTGTATTTTTCTTTCTCCATAACTCTGAAAATAATTCAATTAAGTCTATCGATTCTTGATCTGATGATTCTGAAATTTTTTTATTCATATAAATTAATATTTATAGTTTATTAGATTTATAAATTTAATGATAGATTTTTAAAAGGGATATCTTAATAAGATAAAATATGATTAGGTTTAGATACCATTGATTTAATTGGAGGTCTAAATTTAGTAAGTTTAATCCCACTAATAGCATCTTTATATTCATTCAGTGTAGGTATTCTTCCTAAAATTGCAGAAAGAACTACTACAGGTGTTGAGCTAAGTAATGATTCGCCTTTTTTATGATTAGAGTCCTTAACTACTCTTCCTTTAAATAAACGTGTAGATGTTGACATTACAGTATCACCTTTTTCAGCTTTTTCTTGATTTCCCATACAAAGATTACAACCTGGACGTTCTAAATATAAAATATTTTCATATTTAGTTCTTGCTATTTTTTTTGGTGCGCTATCATTGAATTCAAATCCAGAATATTTTTTGAGTATTTTCCAATCACCCTCTTCTTTTAGCTCCTCAATAATATTATAGGTTGGGGTGGTTAAAACAAGAGGAGCTTTGAACTTAACCTTACCATGTATCTCTTCAAGATTTCTTAACATCTTAGCAACAATTTTTATATCACCTTTATGTACCATACATGATCCGACAAATCCTAAATCAATCTTCTTTTTTCCTTTATAGTATGATAATTCTCGAATTGTATCATGTGTATATCTTTTATACGTATCCTCATTATTTACATCTGGGTCAGCAATCATAGGTTCTTCTATTATATCTAAATCAACAGTAAATTCAGCATAATATTTAGCATTTTTATCTGGTTTTATAGGTGGTTTTTTTCCTGATTTGATATCTAAAATTCTATTATTCGCCTTATCAACTAGACTCTGAAGAACTTCTTTTCTATTATCCATTCCCTTATCAATCATAGTCTGTATTCTTTCAATAGCAATTTGTAAAGATTGAATAAGAGTATCATCCTGAGAAATGCAAATTGATGCTTTTGCTTTCATTTCTGCAGTCCAGTCAGTAAAAGTAAAGGCTTGGTCAGATGGTAGTGTTCCAATGTGAACTTCGATAACCCTGCCTTGAAATACATTTTCTCCATCAAATTTTTTTAACATTTGAGATTGAGTTGCGTGAACGACATCTCTAAAGTCCATATGATCATGCATATTTCCCTTAAAAGTAACTTTAACAGACTCAGGAATTGGCATAGAAGTCTCACCTGTAGCTAGAGCTAATGCAACTGTTCCTGAATCTGCACCAAATGCAACCCCTTTTGACATTCTTGTATGTGAATCACCACCAATTATAATTGACCAATCGTCAACAGTTAAATCGTTTAAAACCTTATGAATTACATCAGTTAAAGGGTGGTATTTATTTTTTGGATCTCTACCTGTTATTAATCCAAAGTTATTCATGAATTTCATAAGTTTAGGGATATTTTCTTGGGAGGCAATATCCCATACCGAAGCTGTGTGACAACCAGACTGATATGCCCCGTCAATAGTAGGAGATATTACTTTTGCTGCCATCATTTCTAACTCTTGAGATGTCATTAATCCTGTTGTGT
>CETH01008927.1_pt1 | contig 32417 bp, 38 predicted proteins | sample 361461 | NCBI WGS metagenome assembly CETH01 (sample SAMEA2622695, study PRJEB7988) | marine metagenome | isolation source: saline water (ENVO:00002010), including
GTAGTCGGTGAGTTAGAAAATGACCAACCGTGAAATCTCGCAACACTGGTAACGGTGGAATAGTTTCCTTACGGGGGGTTCTCTTAAAATTTAAAAATCTCTACTAAAATTGTGCGATTTATCGTAGTTTTAAATTATGAAATATGAAATTGAATGTGATTGTGTAGAAGAAAGAACCCCAAGAGTAATTCCAGTTCTAAAGGAGACTTTAAAGGATAATCATGAAATTTATGTTCTCCTCTGTGACAGGTGTTTTGAAGATCATAAAGAAGTAATGAGATGTGAATTTTCAGAAGAAGAATTTGAAAATGAAAGAATAAGAGAATTTTATAACTTAGAGAATATTAGTGATGGTGTAAAATCTGATAAAGATTTAGAACTGAATAAATTAATTGAAAACCATATAAGACTTAGTGACTGGAAGGTATACGCACCAAAGGGACATGCATATGCGGGGTTTGGTAAAGAAGCGTTATTTAATAAAATAAAATCTTATGTAGTTACTTATTATAAAAAATATAAAGAGTTTCCATTTGGAATACATAGAATTAATAACATTAGCATTACGTTTAAAAAACATTTCACAGATTTTTAGTTTAACAGAATTTCAGTTGATCGTTCAATTGAAAGTATCAAAACATGCGCCTCATAATTTTTTTAATTTTTTTTATGATCATGAGTTCAAGATTTTCTTTTGCAGAAACTATTCAAATTGATTTTACTGCAGATGACTCTTATAGCATTGAAGTCGCCAAGATAAATGTTGGGGACACTATAGAGTGGTCACCTAAAAATGAGGGACATAATGTTGAGTTTTTAGGAGGTCCAGATTTTAGTTCCTTACCAGAAAAGTCAGATTTAAATGCTTTTTATTCGGTCACTTTTAACTTTCCTGGAGTATATTTATATCATTGTACGCCGCATGGTAATATGGGAATGCTGGGTCTAGTTATAGTAGGAAATGATTTTCACAATTTAAAGGATATTGAAGGGATAGAACTTTCCCGTGTAGCGAAATCAGTTTTACAAAGATTGATTAGAAATGCCCAATCAAATTCATAGTCAATCAAGAAAACCCTCAAACATATTAACCACAGTCTTATCAACCGCCTCCAAACTAAAATCAGACCAAACCTCTGGATACTGTCTTTCTAAATTCTCATCTTTCAGTCTTTTCTTCTTCACGATTGAATGAACATGAGTCCCTCTGAACTTCTTACCTCGCACAAACCATACTGTAGAATAGTGGGGTTAGGTAACCATCTGGTTTAGGTTTTTTGGTGGTAGGATTTTATCGCCTCTTGAACAATTATTTCCATGCGGTCCAGGAATTTCGATCGATCTGCTTTACTAAAAGGAGCAGGGCCGCCAGTGATTTTACCAGTTTCACGTATCCCTTTCATTATTTCTCGTGTAGCAAGTGCGGTTCCTATATTATCGTCGGTATAGGTTTTACCGTTAGGCCTGATGGCGAATGCACCCTTTTTAAGGCAATGTCCGGCTAGAGGAATATCATTCGTCACGCATATATCCGACTGGCCAATATGGTCTGTAATCCAGTCATCGGCAGCGTCGGCACCTTGATTGACAATGATAAGCTGTATTAGTCGATTTAACGGGGGGCGGATTCCGCCATCGCAGACAAGATAGGTTTCAAGATTATGGCGTGTCGCAACTCGTTCTATTTCGTTCTTGACCGGACAGGCATCAGCATCGACATAAATTTTAACCATTATAGAAAAACGATTTCATTGATTTAATACCACTCATTCATTAAATTAATTTTTAAGTTTATCTTAAATCGTTAGCTAAATCCAACTAGTATCTGTGGAGTAATTCCAGATAGTAAATTAAGATGGAGGTTGAAATGAAGTTTTCAATTATTGCCATAATTTCTTTTATTTTCTTGAGTACTTTAGGTAGTTCAGTGGTTTACTCAGATGATAAAGATTTTTTATCAGTCGGGTGTAGTTTGAGCTCTTATTTTAGTGAACCTGCTATTAAATTTTCCAGTATCGAGGGTGAAATAAACCCAGATAATTATGGAAGTGCTGGCACACTATCGCTTATAGCTGAAATGAAAACTAAATCAGGTAATTGGAAAAAGTTCTCTGTGAAGGGGGAATACAAGAAAGTTGGTAAAAGATTGGAGCTTTCAAAAACAGATTTTGTAAGATTTGATAGTGATCTAATCACAAAAGAGGAATTTAAGGATATCTTTGGTCCATTACCGGAATTAAAATGTAAAGCCTACTAGTATTTATTGATTAAGATATTGAACATATTAAATAAAAAATATTACTTTATTTTTCTGGTAGGATTTTTTTGTGCTATTCCGGGAATTTCAAGTGCTCAATTCATCGATACTAAATGGCTAGTCACTGGGTATTATGGTGAATTATGGTTTGCTAACGAAAAGGATCTTCTCGGAAAACATCAGGAATTTAACAAGGGATTTGCCCAAGGAGTCTTCTATTCATGTGACTACGCCGGACAATCAGCAACTTATAATTCTTATACAGCAAACGAGTTTTTTAAAAATAAAGAATTTAAAATAGGAAACCAAGAGGGAGCATTTGCAAAGGTATTTAAGGAAAGTGGCATAGGTATTAAAAATACAAAGGTGTATGTCCATAGAATAACCTGTAATGGAAAAAAGACTATTGATAGGAAAGTGATGTATCCTTTTGTGACAGTTGGTGATTCTAACAAAGCTTTCTATATATATGAGGGGGCAATATTTACATTAGAATTTGAACAGTAGATTTGCAAAGTGAGGAAAATAATGAAATTTAATTTGAGTTTAAAAGATCCCCATTTGACTGTTATAGATGATTTAAAGGAAAAGTATTCTGTATCTTCAAATGAAGAAATTGTAAAAAAATGCGTCCAATCAGCTCTTCAACTGCAAAATGATGACTTGATCTTTGGTAAGGAGAGGGAGCAATGCAATGGAGGTTGTTTTGCTTCTGAGCCTCAATTTGAAGTTGATATAGATGATGATGACTTCAATAAATTAAAGAAAATTTATAAAGAGTATGGTTTTGATGAGTATGATTCTGAAGAAGAAGAAATCAGTAAAACAATACGTTGTATCATTAATTTCTTTGATGAGGAGCCTGGTTTGGTTTCTATTTAGAGAATCATTGAACAAGTCTTTGTTTCAACTCCAAAGTCAATAAAATAGGATTAATTATTGTGATGTCTGAGAAGAGGCAAATATTATTTCTAATTTAGAAAAAAAATCTGTAAAAAAAGTAGCTAATATTTTGCTAAAGTCTGGACATGGGCACAATGTCATTGAGCTTAAAGATACAGCAAGATCGGCAGCTGATGCTGCCACTGCCCTTGATGTGCCAGTTGGGGCAATAGTAAAGACACTAGTTTTTATCATTAGTGACAATAATCATAATACACCTGTTATAGCTTTGGTTGCGGGTGATAAACAATGTAGGACAGATATGCTTCCAAGAGTTTTGGGTTGTTGTGGGGAGGTAATAAGACCTGGGGCTGATATAGTGAAGGAAATTACAGGATATTCAATTGGGGGAGTTTCCCCTCTAGGTCTGCCAGAAAAATTAGATGTAATTCTTGATGCTTCTCTAAAACGATTTGAAACGATATGGTCTGCAGCAGGGCATACACATTGTGTTTTTCCTGCTACATTTGTACAGCTTGCAAATATGACTAAATCAATAGAGTCTGATCAAATAACCTAGTCATCTTTACTAAGATGCTCTCATTCTATGCCAATTGAATTATGATGAAATATTTTCAAGAAATTTTTATGGAATATGTAATATGAACTATTAATCATCGTTAGATGGATCAAAAATAAATTTTTTGCCGTGGAATTTTAGTGTAATTGGATAAGATGAATTGTTAAAAGCTCTAATGCGTCTTTCAAGTTCTTTGGGTTCGATATCTGTATATACGGTTTGATAGTCATCAACTTCTTTAATTGTTCTTTTTACGTTGTGCCAAGTTAAATTAGTATTTTTTTCCGTCATTTCTTTGATGTATTGAGATCCTGATTCTCTGACCTTTGTAGAAAAATTAATAAATGAGGAAAATAGGCACTCATGTGTTTTTTGTAATAGTGATTCTAGGTTATCACTTTCTACAATCGGAAAATATGTTACATCTATAATTTTTCCATTATCAATCTTTTCGTTCATTAAATGGACTGTGATGCCGAATCTTTTATCTTCATTATATATCGCGAAATTAATACCTCCTGAACCTGGGTATTTTGGTGTTCCAGGGTGAAAATTTATAGAGTGCAGATTTGCTTTATCTAGTAGAGATTTTGGCAATACATAGAAACTGCGGTAGCAAAATATATAATCAAAGCTCAAGTCGAAAATGTATTGAGGAAGTTTATCGTCACGTTTTGATGACCAGACAACAGTCACCTTAAAGCCTAAATTTTCAAGATGTTTGGCACAACGTTCTGAATTGGCGTCATCTTTTCTACCAAAAAAAAGTGCTGAAACACCGTTTAAGTTTGTCTTATTTTGAGATGTATCGGTCATCGTAAAGGATAAATAAAGGCCTCGAATAATTAGATAATTTATGAAAACATAAGGTTAATTTATATGATTCGTGAAAAAAGAGGTAGGTTTTAGTGAGTAATAATGGAAAAAACTCTTTAACTGGTGCTCAGATCCTCCTGAATGGACTGGTTGATAATGGAGTTGATGTATTCTTTGCTAATGCTGGGACATCAGAGATGCACCTTGTTTCTGCTATTGGGTCTAATGAGAATGCTCGGCCAGTTTTATGTCTTTTTGAAGGGGTAGTCACTGGTGCTGCAGACGGATATTGGAGAATGGCACGAAAACCAGCTGCTACACTTCTTCATCTTGGTCCTGGGTATGCAAATGGTATGGCTAATCTGCATAATGCGAAAAAAGCATTTTCAGGTATTGTTAATATTGTTGGTGATCACGCAACTCGTCATTTAAAGTATGATGCTCCACTAACTTCTGACCTCATTGGACATGTAAAGATTCATTCACATTGGTTCCACGTATCAAATTCTTCAACAGATCTAGGCCAGGCGGGTGTAGAGGCTGTTTCTATGGCGGAGTCTGGATGGGGAAAAATTGCAACTGTGATTGCTCCTGCTAACCATGCTTGGGAGATGGGGGAGCCTCATGGTCAATTAAAAAAACCACAAGCTCTAAAAAATGTGTCGGATAAAAGATTAGAGGAGATTAGGAATCTTCTTGAAAAGCCAAAAAAGACAGCATTTCTTCTTGGTGGCCTCGCTCTCCAATCTGAATGTACTGAGCTCGTAAGCGAAGTGGCGCAAAATTTTAATGCATCTCTGATTTGTGAGACTTTTTCAGCTCGTATGGAGAGAGGTGTTGGTCGTGTAACACTGGAGAGGATTCCTTACTTTGCAGAACATGCTATTAAGTTTCTCTCTAGTTTTGAACAGATTATTTTAGTGGGGGGAAAAGATCCAGTTGGTTTTTTCGCTTATCCAGGAGTAAAGAGCCGTCTAGCTTCAGAGGAATGTCAGGTAAGTAGGCTAGTTGATATTGACGAGGATGTTTTTGATACCTTGATAAGGTTAAAGAAATTAGTTGGTGGAGGCTATAAGCCAATTTTGCAAAAAGCAATTCGCCAGGAGCCAAGTGGTAGTGAACTAAGCCCCTCAAACTTAAGTATAGTAATCGCCAATGAAATGCCTGAAAACAGTATCATTTCAGATGAAGGTATAACATGTGCTGCAGATCTGTTCGAGCAAACTAAGGCTGCGCCTAAACATGATTGGTTATCTATAACCGGGGGGTCAATAGGACAAGGTTTGCCGGTTAGTTTCGGTGCAAGTATTGCATGTCCTTCAAGAAAAGTTATAGCGTTTCAGGCGGATGGTAGCGCCATGTATACTGTCCAAACACTTTGGAGTATTGCACGAGAGAATGCTGACGTAACAATTGTAATACTTAATAACAAAAGCTATGCAATTTTAAATATTGAATTAGAGAGGCTTAAGGTGGGAGTTCCTAATTCGAAGACTTTATCGATGCTTGATTTATCAAACCCTGAGGTTGATTGGGTTTCTATTTCTCATGGTATGGGAATAGAAGCTAGTAGGGCAACGACAGTGACTGAGTTCGAGGATCAGTTTAAATCCGCTATGGCTTCTAGTCGACCAAGGTTAATTGAGGCTATGGTAGTTCAAAAAATCAATCACGGGTATGAATGACTATAAAAAGGAATTTAGAGACATTAAGTATATCTGGCGGTGATTTCTAATATACCATTCACCGCCAGATATATTATATACAGATTAATAACTAGATTTTTTGGCCCCTTCTATCCTTGCAATGAGCTCTTTAGCCAATGTTTTTGATTTTTTACCCACAAATTTCACTTTCTTGATATCTGCTAGGTTATCTAAGTTATTTCCCACAACAACAAACCCAATCATACCCATAGATTTATGTGGGGTGCACCAGTAGGCATAAATACCCGGAACAGTAAATTTATACTCAGTATCTTTAGAAAGTTTAGATTTGAAAGCTTTTACACCTTCTGGGATACCGCGCTTCTTTATAAATTCGACATTATGACCTTTGCTTGATGACTTCCAAGTGACGGTATCTCCGACGTCAACGTAGACAAGACTAGGGGTGAAGACATTTTTTTTGCCTTCAGATTTGTTTAGCATTTCTACTGTGGTATCGGCAGACATTGCTGTTGTTGCAGAAAAAACAAGTATTAGGGCACAAATTATTAATCTCATTATTACGACCTTCTCATGTTTTATGTTCAAAAACGTAGTCTTTAAATTTTAACTTAACCCCCCTATATACTTAGCAATTTTAACTCTGAATAGATAGGTCAAATCAAACAATTATAGGTTATATAGGTGGCAAAATAGAGAAAAAAAGGGGAAATAAGTTGTTGTCTCTAAATACTCTTTTTAGAATTCACTAGACAAGCCAAAATTTGTTAAAAATGGCTTAAAGTATTCATCTTATTTAGGAGTAGATGCTATAAATAATACTCATAAATAGATAACTAAAGTAGCTGTAGAGATTTTGCTTATTTTATTAACTTAGAAAGTTTTTCATATGAACATCGATAATGTTTCAATAAACCTTGCCTATAATTATGAGGATCTTAGGGAGCCAGTTAAAACCCTTTGTGATAAATTTCCTGGAGAGTATTGGCGGGAAAAAGATCGTGAGCGTGCTTATCCTGAGGAATTTGTCAAGGAACTGACTCAATCTGGATTTCTGGCAGCTTTAATACCTGAGGAGTACGGAGGTAGTGGCCTTGGTATTGGGGCCGGTGCAGCTATCTTAGAAGAAATTAATGCTTCAGGTGGTAATAGTGGTGCATGCCATGCACAGATGTACACGATGGGTACAGTTTTGCGACATGGATCGAAGGACCAGAAAGAGCAATATTTACCTCGTATTGCTTCAGGTGATATTCGATTACAAGCTTTTGGTGTGACCGAACCTACAACTGGTTCAGATACTACTCAATTAAGAACAACAGCTGTCCGAAAAGGTAATGACAGATATATTGTGAATGGTCAGAAAGTTTGGATATCGCGAGCACAGCAGTCAGATTTACTTCTTCTGCTTGCCAGGACTACTCCAAAAGAGGAATGCAAAAAGCGTACTGAGGGCTTATCAGTATTCCTCATTGAACTAAAAGATGCTGTAGGCAATGGTCTTGAGATTAGACCAATTCCGACGATGATAAATCATAATACAAACGAGCTTTTTTTTGATAATCTTGAGATATCTTCTTCAACTCTGATTGGTCAGGAAGGGTCAGGATTTAAGTATATTTTGGACGGTATGAATGCTGAACGTATTTTGATAGCTGCTGAGTGTATAGGTGATGCGCGTTGGTTTATAGAGAAAGCAAGTGGATATGCAAATGAGCGTAAGGTATTTGGAAACCCTATAGGTGCTAATCAAGGTATTCAATTCCCAATAGCCCGTGCTTACGCGCAAACACAAGCTGCTGATATGATGGTAAGGAAATCGGCTGCACTTTTTGATGCTGGTATTGCTTGTGGACCTGAGGCAAATATGGCCAAGTTATTAGCTTCAGAAGCCTCTTGGGAAGCAGGTGATACTTGTATGCAGACGTTTGGTGGGTTTGGTTTTGCTGAAGAATACGATGTTGAGAGAAAGTTTAGAGAAACACGACTTTATCGCACAGCACCAATCTCAACGAATATGATTTTAGGATATATAGGCCAACACGTATTAGATATGCCAAGGTCCTATTAATGTCTAGAAGGTTAAGCGAACTGCTGGTGGTCTCAATCGAGCAGGCTCTAGCGGCACCTTATTGCACTAGTCGTCTGGCCGATGCCGGAGCAAGAGTAATTAAAGTCGAGCGTCATGAAGGTGATTTTGCGCGACGTTATGATGACATGTTGAATGGGTGTAGTTCTTGGTTTGCTTGGCTAAATAGAGGCAAAGAATCCATAGTATTAGATTTTAAAAATCCATCGGATGCAAGTCTACTGAGGAAAATCATTGGTAAGGCGGATATCTTTGTTCAGAACTTAAGCCCAGGTGCAACTGAAAGAGCTGGTTTTGGCAGTGCTGATTTGAGGGGCGAATTTCCTTCATTAGTCACTTGTGACATTAGTGGTTATGGAGTTGAGGGTCCTTATCGGGATGTGCCTGCCTATGATTTTCTTGTTCAGTGTGAATCAGGTGTAGCCTCAGTAACTGGTACTTCAGAAGAAGCGGCGCGTGTAGGCGTCTCAGTGTGTGACTTAACAGCTGGTCTAAACGCTTATGGGAGTATTTTGGAGGCTATAATAACCCGAATGTCTTCAGGGTATGGTGATGGAATTCATGTTTCGCTTTTTGATGGTATGGCAGATTGGATGAACGTTGCTCGACTACATCAACAAAATTACGGCAGGCCTCCCGAGCGCATGGGTCTTTCTCACTCTCTTATTGCCCCTTATGGCGCTTATCCAGTAGGTGGGGGAGGGAATATTGTTATTGCTATTCAGAATGATAGGGAGTGGGGCCGTTTTGCCTCTAATGTTCTTGGGGACAAATTACTTGTTAGTGATAGTAGGTTTATAAATAATGCAGCACGTGTGAAAAACCGTGGAGAAATGGATGCTATAATTAAAAATGTTTTTGAAAAATATAATTTGTCTAATCTTTGTAAAATTCTTCTTGATGAGCGTATCGCCTTTGGTCGATTAAATGATGCTCTAGCCTTATCACAACATCCTCAACTTAGGACAATACCTCTAAAACTTCCTGATGGTGAAGTTTTAGAAATTATAGCTCCTCCTTCTAGGTTCGATTCAGGGGATAGTGTACTGGGTCCAGTACCCTCCTTAGGCGAACATAGTGAGAAAATTAGGAGGGAATTTAAATGATTATATTCATAAAATTTGGAGTAAGTGGATGGTGACAGCGGAAAATTATGAAGCATGGGTTGGGAGAGAAATTGAGAAAATTGATACTATAGACACTCATAGGGTCGCGGGACTTAGTGCTATTCTGGATAAAAATTATAAAATACCTACCCCGGGTTCTCCTTTGCCACCTTGTTGGCATTGGGCATTTTGTAATGATGTTGTCCCTCAATCTCAACTAGGTGTCGATGGGCATCCTGAGAGAGGCGGTTTTCTTCCAGATCTAAAACTTCCAAGGCGTATGTGGGCTGGTAGTAAGGTTCAAATTAATCAGAGTCTTAGGGTAGGTGACACTGTTACAAAGCGATCAAAAATATTAAGTATTACACCTAAATCTGGAAAAAGTGGCCAACTATTTTTTGTTTCAATTAAGCACGAATGGTTTGTTGGTGATAAGTTATCCATAAAAGAAGACCAGGATATTGTTTACCGCGATATGCCAAGAAAAATTAATTCAAACTCTTCTGGAATTACTGCCCCAAGTAAGAGTTTATGGAGGAGAGAAATCAAGCCAGACCCTGTTCTACTTTTTCGGTATTCTGCCTTAACATTTAATGGTCATAGGATTCATTATGATCAACCGTATTGTATATCGGAAGAGGGATATCCTGGTCTAGTTGTCCATGGTCCACTCATAGCAACTTTTTTGTTGGACCTATGTAGGCATAGCAACCCAGAGCGTGAAATTTCAAGGTTTTCTTTTCGTGCAGTATCTCCATTATTCGATCAGTCACCATTTTTTATTTCTGGGAGTCTTACAGATGATGGAAACGCTGCAGATCTTTGGGCGGAGAATGCTGAGGGATATATATCATCTAAAGCGAAAGTAGAGATGAAAGGGTAGTATAGTGTAAATATTTCTTTTAGGAAAAATTAGATATTAAATATTTTATTTAATACCAAAATCCTTAAATCGTTTGTTGAATCTTGAAAGTTGGCCACCCTCGATCAATTTTTGCTGCCCCCCAGTCCACACAGGGTGCGACAGCGGATCTATATCTAGGGTCATTGTATCTCCAGCTTTTCCCCATGTAGAGCGCGTTTTGAATGTGGAGCCATCAGTTCTAGTAACTGTGATTTCGTGATAGTCAGGGTGAAGGTTTTTTTTCATTAGTTTTATTCCTTTATACACGAGCGGTTTATATCTTTGCTTTGGGAAGGTTTCAAGCAGGAATAATATTATTTTAAGATAAAGTCAGTTATTGTTAAGAAAAAGTTGGACTTATATAGGCTTCTGTAAGATTACATGAAATCAAAAGTATAATTTTTTAAGTTAGGGCTCTGAATTAATGAGTATATTTGGACCAAAGGGTATTAACCCTTTAGTGAGGGGAGTTGAGGGCAAAAAGAGTCAGGATGTAGGGCAAATCCGCCATTTGGTTAAATTTGCTCGGCCTTATGGATGGCAAATTTTTGGCGCTCTTGTTGCTTTGATGATCTCGGCCGCGGCTGTGTTAGCCCTAGGGGTCGGACTAAGAATGCTAGTTGATACTGGTATATCTGGCGAAAATATGGATCTATTCCATAAGTCATTAATTTATTTAATAGGTATGGTTGTTTTACTAGCAGCATCAACTTTTGGTAGGTTTTATCTAGTCTCATGGTTAGGCGAGAAAGTTGTTGCAGATATTCGTAGAGAGCTATTTAAAAAGCTTATTAGTCTCGGGTCTTCATTTTTTGAGACTAATAAGGCAGGTGATCTGCTATCCCGAATTACTAATGACACCACATTAATTCAGACAATGATTGCAGTTCAGTCATCTGCTGCCTTAAGAAATTTCTTATTATTTATTGGCGGAAGCGCAATGTTAGCAATCACAAGCCCTAAGTTGACAGGAATTGTAATAGTACTTGTGCCAGTAATTATTGCCCCAATTATTATTCTTGGGCGCTCAGTCAGGCGGCGTTCAAGAGTTTCACAAGATCATGTTGCAAATGTAGCAGCTCATGCTGAAGAAGTTATAGGTGCCATAGAGACCGTTCAGTCTTTTGGGAATCAAGAAATTCAAGAAAAAGCATTTAAAGAAAAAATTAATTTAGCTTTTTTTGCTGCTATCAAACGTACTAAGGTGAGGGCGCTTCTGACTGCTATAGTAATAGTTTTAGTTTTCTCAGGAATAGGTCTGGTGCTATGGATGGGTGGGCGCGATGTTTTGGCTGGAGATATGTCAGGGGGGGAGTTAACCGCATTTTTATTTTATGCTGTGGTTGTAGCAGGTTCAGTTGGTTCTCTTAGTGAGGTATATGGAGATCTCCAGCATGCAGCTGGTTCTGCTGAACGTTTAGCAGATCTACTTCGCCAAAAACCAGAGATTACGGATCCAGACAACCCTGTAAATCTTCCTGATCCAGTAGAAGGATCAATAGAGATGAAAGATATTACCTTCCATTATCCTTCACGACCCGAAATTCCTGCTCTTTCAAATTTCTCTATGTCAGTAGCCGTTGGGGAAACTGTAGCTATAGTTGGTGCATCAGGGGCTGGAAAATCTACTATTTTTAATCTTTTGCTAAGATTCTTTGATACGCAAAGTGGCAAGGTTCATCTAGATGGAGTTGATATTAGAGATGTAAGACTATCAGATCTTAGGGAAAGATTTGGTTTAGTACCTCAGGATCCAGTGATATTCGCTTCTAGCGTTTATGATAATATTATTCTGGGCGAACCAAATGCAACCGCAAAGGATGTGTATAAAGCTGCTGAAATAGCTGGAGCGACAAGTTTTATAGATCAATTACCAGATGGATTTAATACTTTTTTAGGAGAACGAGGTGTTCGTTTATCTGGAGGCCAGAAACAACGTTTAGCTATAGCGAGAGTAGTTCTAAAGAATCCGTCAATAATATTATTAGATGAAGCTACTAGCGCTCTTGATTCAGAAAGTGAAAAAGCAGTACAAGAAGCCATGCAGAGGATTATGGAGAATTGTACTACTCTGGTTATCGCTCATAGTTTGACTACGGTCATAAATGCAGACCGAATAATAGTGATGCAAGAAGGGAGAATCGTAGCCTCTGGAACTCATAATGAGTTAATATTAGAAAGAGGTGGTTTATATGAACGTCTTGCTGAATTACAGTTTAGACCTGCATCAAGAGATAAAAAAACCAACTAGAACTTTATATTTTAATTAATTACTTTTCAGCTTATTAGCGTTGTGTAAGCTTAAGCTCAATACGACGGTTGCGTCGATACGCAATTTCATCATCTTTATTATCTATTGGTTGAAACTCACCATAGCCAGTAGCGCTGAGTCGATGAGAAGGGATTCCACTTTTAATCAGAAAATTTACAACTGATATTGCTCGGGCAGAAGAAAGTTCCCAGTTTGAAGGAAATTTCAGAGTCTTAATTGGGCGTTTATCAGTATGTCCATCTATTTGGAGTATCCAAGGGAGCTCGTTGGGTATGCGTGGTATCACCTCTTTAAGAGCATTTGAAAATATTGATAGTCTTTGTTTTCCTTTATCATTTAAATCAGCTTTTCCGGACTGGAATAGTACTTCACTTTGAAATACAAATCGATCACCAATTATTGAGAAGTCCTGTCTGTCTGCTAGAACATCTTTGAGCTTACCGAAAAATTCTGAACGATATTCTGCTAATTCTTCAATTTTTGCAGCAAGTGCGAGATTAAGTCTTTTGCCCAGATCTGCAATAACCACTTCCTGTTCTGCTGATTTTAATTCCGATTCTCGAAGGATATATTCTAGTTCTTTAAGTTGGTTACGTAGGGCCAGTATTTGCTGGTTAAGCGCATTTATCTGAGAATTTTGTTTCTCAGAAAGTTTTGTTTTTTCACTAAGTTTGTTCTCGGAGTTAAGATATAAATTATGGAGCTCTTCTAATTGAATATCTCTCTTTGTAAGGGTTTCTTGGGCTAATAGTGTAAGTTCAGACTGATCACTTAACTCTGCTTTTAACTTTTTTGATAAGTCACGCTCATTTTTGAAGCCTATTTCCAAAGCATCTATTTCTGATTTTTTAGATGTTAAATTAGAATGTAGAGTAAAAACTTCGTTTTGTAGTTCATTTCTAACGGTTTCTAGAGCCAATACATCTCTTTTTAATCTTTCAATATCAGCGAGTAAAAAGCGGGCATTCTCCTCTTCAGAAGAAAGACTGCTTTTAAGTTTCGTTATGGAATCTTCAGACTCTATTCGTAAATTCTCAAGAGATGACGTTAGCTTGGTATTTTCTTGCATTAAATCTTCTACTTGTGTCCTTAATGAAGAATTTGAGGCGAGGGTAGTTTCCAAGTCCAAGGATATTTTTGAAAGTTGTATTTGTAATTTTGAATTTTCTTGACGTTCAAAAGCAAGCATTTCAGAAAGCTCAGAAATTTGTATGTTGAGATCATTGAGAGCTTCAGATTGTCCATAAATAGTTCTTTGTAGGAAATGTTGAGCGAGCATATAAACTACAAGAAGGAATATCATCACCAGGAGAAGTGAAGAAAGAACATCTACAAAACCTGGCCAATAATCAGAGCTGGTATTTCTTCTTCGCCGTGTTGATAAGTACATTATTGTATTTCGGCGAAGGCTTATGCCGATAGGCGTCGCCTAACGCTGCCCCTTTTCTGCAATGGCAGCGAGGGTTCTTGCAAGTAATTTGATCTCGCTGCGGATTTCACTTATCATTTGTTCTCTACCAGAGGACATATCATCAAGTATGCGTGAGCTATAAGCTTCTATATTTCGAAGGTGGGAGAGACTAGCTTCATCAAGGGATGTGGGTTGGCTAGATAGCGATGCAAGTTTTTTTAGCGTTGGTTGAATTTCTAGTTGTTGATCAGATATCTTCTCAATAAGACTTTTCTCTGATTTCATAGTATCTGTGAGAGTGGATAGCTTTTCAGTAAGTATCTGTATATTTGCACTTGCTTTCGTTCGATTTTCTTCTCCTCGATTCAGTGTCCTTTGTAATTCGTCGAGACTGTCAGCTGTTTTCTCTAGTAGTGCGCTTACATACGCTGGTACACTCTCCGTGCCTTCTACACCAATATTTCCCCTTGAGAGTCGGGTATATCCTGACAACCAATCTTCGAGATTATTATAGAATCTATTCTGAGCCTGGCTGGCTTGGAGTTCAAGAAAACCAAGAATTAAAGACCCAGCTAAACCAAATAATGACGAGCTGAAGGCTGTCCCCATACCCTTTAAAGGTTCTCCAAGACCACTTTTCAGGTCATCAAAAGCTGACGCCATATCATTATTTGAGCCAATTGATAATTCATCAACTACATCACCAACAGAGCCAATTGTTTGTAAAAGCCCCCAAAATGTTCCTAGAAGACCGAGAAATATAAGAAGTCCCACTAAATAGCGAGCAGCCTCTCTCGACTCATCCATACGCGAGCCAATACCATCTAGAACGCTTCTTAAGTTAACTGCAGAAAGTGCAAGGCGACTTTGCCCTTCAGAAAACATTGCATCAAGAGATGCTAGCAATCTAGGAGGTCGATCAGTATTTTGGTCATTTCCATCCTCTTGCATTCGTCTAAGCCATTGAACATCTGCATTTAACCAGATGACTCGACGAAAACTAGATGCAATCCCTATAATCAATACACCTAAAATAACTCCGTTAAGTGCTGGGTTAGCAAGAAATGCATCAAGTAGTGTATGGAATAATGCTGCTATGATGCCTATTACAACAACTAAAAAGGCAATCATTCTGAGCAGATAGTTACGTTCTGCGGTCATGCTTCTTTTCCAAAAGTAGAGGTACGTTGGTCATAGCAAATTTTTCTAGCGTTCTAATATAAATATATCTACTCGGTCAGGGGTTGCTCCAGAGTTCTGGCTACCAAGAGCTCTAACATCGATACGTGTAGAGCGTATACCTATTTCAATAAGGGCTGCACGAACTGACAGAGCCCTAGATAGAGACAGTCTCCTTGCGTTGCTTTCAGAATCTGTATTACCCTGAGCATATGATTTTAATTGTATTCTCTTACTCTTATCCACAGACATTACTTTAGCTATATCATCAAGTAAATCAGTATGTTCATCAGATAGTTCAGCTTTTCCTGATTGAAATTCCATCACAAGCTTATCACCAATATCTATTGTATCAGTTTCATCAATCTTTTTATTACTTTTGTTTTCTGTGAGTAATTGAACAGGGTCTTGTTTCTTATTGTTTTTATTTTCAGTGATTATGGTCTGGGTTATGGTGGAATCTGAGCTCTGTGTATCTTTGGCAACTTCTTTTATAATAGTTTGGTCATCTTCTAGTTTAGACTTATCGCGTACTATTGTTTTTGGGGGCAATGGAGCATAAGTAGATTGAGAATTTTGATCACTATTTCTATGTTGTTTTCTATCAGGTCTGTATAAGTCATTTAGATTAATAGTTTTGGTCAACTTTTGTGGATTATTGATTTGTCTACTTTGAGTGTGTTCATTTACCAATTTTTCTTTATGGCTTAAAGGGCTTGCATTCAGTTCGATAGATTTCAAACCGCTTCCACCAATTATTCGAACTTCTTCAGCGAATGATGATGAGTAAACTGTGATTACAAACACGCATACAAGTGTTATAACCAGGTTTACCTGGAAGGTATTTATGAAAATTTTGCTAGTTTTAAGAATATCCATATTATACACCTAAATCAAAATCCCAGGAGTCCACACCATAGTATAGCCGTTGAAGTGCTACAATACTCACTAAAGAATGTGGCTAGAATCAGGCCTTTTTATGATCTAGCGTTGGTGCTGTTATGTAGAGTATCTATAAGGTCATTGTGTATATGACCGTTACTAGCAAGAACATTTCCCTCTTCTATTGTTAAGGTTTCTCCATCTGGATCTGTAACCATTCCTCCAGCTTCTTGGACAATAATAAGTCCTGCAGCAATATCCCATGGTGAGAGAGAAAATTCAAAAAATCCATCGTAACGTCCTGCCGCAGTGTAAGCCAAGTCAAGTGCTGCTGCCCCAAATCTACGGATTCCAGCAGTAGATCCCCATACCTGGTCTAGCATTTGTGGGTAATTAGGATGGCTAGTATGCCCTTTGTAGGGCATGCCTGTCGCAATAAGGCAATCCTCAAGGTTCCTTCGCCCAGAAGCTCTTAGTCGTTCATTATTAAGGTAGGCACCCTGACCATTTTCTGCCCAGAATAGTTCATCAGTTATCGGCGAGTAAACTACGCCCGCGAATGGCTTTCCATCCCTTTCTAACGCAATCGAGATAGCAAAATGGGGTAGTCCATGTAAGAAATTTGTTGTGCCATCCAGTGGGTCTATAATCCAGCGATTTGAGGTATCTTCACCTTTTATTAGCCCTGTTTCTTCAGCCAGAAATCCATATTTTGGACGGGCTTTACTCAACTCTTGAATCAGTGTCTGCTCTGCCTTTTGATCTGCAGCAGAGACAAAGTCTCCAGGTCCCTTTCTGGAAACTTGCAGTTGTTCTACCTCTCCAAAATCACGTACTAACGATTTAGAGGCTTTGTAGGCTGCATTAACCATTGAGGTAATCAGAGGTGATTTATGTTTCATCAGTCGCGTGCACGTTCAACGTAAGAGTGTTCTTGTGTGTTCACAACAATTTTTTCACCTTCATTAACATGGGGAGGTACCATAATGCGTAAACCATTATCAAGGGTTGCGGGTTTATAAGATGCGGCTGCAGTTTGTCCTTTAACCACAGGTTCTGTTTGGGTAACTTCAAGTATGACCGTAGGTGGCAATTGTATACTTATGGGCTCACCTTCGTATGAGTTTATCATTACCTCCATGCCCTCTTGAAGAAAAACACAGCCATCCCCCAAAATTGACTTAGGTAGACTTTCCTGGTCATAAGTTACTGTATTCATGAAGGTTATTATATCTCCATCTTCAAATAAAAACTGAAATGACTTCTCGTCTAGCCTAACTCTTTCTACGTTCTCCGAAGAACGGAACCGTTCATTTAATTTTGTTCCATCCCTAACATCTTTTAACTCAACCTGTAGGTAGGCTCCACCTTTACCCGGCTGGGTATGTTGGGTCTTTATGGCTACCCATAGCCTATCTTGATGTTCAATTACCATGCCTGGGCGAATAGTGTTTCCGTTAATTTTCATCCTCGCGCCTTACTCTTCTAAAATTTATTTTTTTCATCTCTTAGTGCTATAACAACTAGCTAGCTAGTAGGCAATCAATTAGTAACGACCTTCAATAAGTGCGTTAAATTTTTTTATGGCCTCCTTTGGACCCTTGGGGTAATTCCAAACTGAATTTATCACAGCTATAAAATCTGCTCCAGCGTCCAAAAGTGTATTACAGTTTTCTTGGTCTATTCCTCCAATAGCCACACATGGGACTACTGTAGATTCGGCCCACCACCTGAGTATATCTGGATTAGGATTCGCGCGAGCTTTTTTTGTTTGAGTATGGAAGAAAGCGCCAAAGGCAACGTAATCTGCACCATCCTCTGCTGCTACTATTGCCCTATGCTTACTATCATAACAGCTTACTCCGATTATGTATTCATCACCAAGTATATTTCTTGCATTTCTATACTCTCCATCATCTAGCCCAATATGTACTCCGTCTGCGCCTAACCCTTCAACAAGTTCTGGTGTATCATTAATTATTAGAGGGATATCACGATCATGGCAGATCCTGAGAAGAGGTTCGGTAGAACGTTTAATTTCTTCAGAGTTTGAGCCTTTTAGTCTTAACTGGACGCATGCCACGTCACCACCATCAAGAGCTTGAGTTAGGGTAGAGGGAAAAATTGTGAGGTCAATCTTTGGTGGGGTAATTAGGTATATTCTAGGCTTAGTAGGGGTATCTGCTTTACTTTGCATTTGTCCTCCAGATTAAAGATAATTGGACCGAGGTAAAATTTAAGAGAACCCAAATATTGTACAAGTATTGTTAAAAGTATTAGTGCCTAATCTTTGCTCTGGTAAATTTTAATTACACTATCAAGTAATTGCATTGCCTCTTCTCTGGGTCTTTGAAATGTGTTTCGTCCAATTATTGAACCGTTTCCTCCCCCATTATTGATTGATCGAATCTCATTAAATATATCTTCAGTATTTTTTGACGCTCCCCCGGAGAAGACGACAATACGTTTGCCGTTAAAGGTAGATTGCATTATGTGGGCTATTCTTTTTTCAAGTGTATCAATTTCTATATTACACTTCTCATATGTTTCAGCTGCTGATTTAAGTTCTAAATGATCACTCGGCGGTTTAACCTTAATGATGTGTGCACCCATTAGAGCTGCTATATGTGCAGCGTATGCTGTTACATCTATTGCTGTCTCTCCTTTTTGGCTTAGCTCTCCTCCTCGAGGGTATGACCAGACAACAACAGCCAATCCATAGCTTTTCGCTTCTAATGTAATTTCTTGGAGTTCCTCTAACATGGAAAATTGATTATCTGAGCCAGGGTAAATTGTAAATCCAATAGCTGTGCAGCCTAACCTCAGTGCATCTTTCACATTTGATGTTATAGCCTGATCTTTAATCGTCGAATGTGAGTTAGAGCTATTCATTTTTAAAATAGTGGGAATCATTCCAGAGAATGTGTCGGCTCCGGATTCGATCATTCCAAGTGGACTCGCAAAAGCGTTGAGTCCTGCATCAACGGCCAAACGCCAGTGGTAGTGGGGATCATAAGCTTCTGGATTGGGAGCAAAGCTTCTGGCAGGTCCATGTTCAAAGCCTTGGTCAACTGGCAATATCACTAATTTTCCAGATCCTCCGAGACGTCCATGCATTAAAATTTTAGCAAGGTTTGTCTTAGTTCCTGGGTTATCACTCTCATAGCAGGCTAATATTTTTTTTACCCTCTGGGTCACTTTCATAGCTTTATAAAAACTCCTGTTATGTAGATCATAGCATTATTGCTTTAGTTCATTATCCCTTGTCCACAAGCTATTTCAAGCAAACAAGATGATTTTATCCAGACAATCCCATAAAATCCGATCTAACTGCCAATAATTTCGTCTCTGGCTCAGGGTAGTCAGCTAAATCTATACCTCCATTATGTATGGAGTCGGCTAAAATATTCACATCAGCTTGCTTTGCTATATTCTCTATTTCAGACCTTAACAGTCCTTTGAAAGACGCTGAAATATTTTTAAAACCCATTAAAATTGCTTGTTGTGCTAAGGCGCCATCTTTGCCGCAGTGAACTATTATATCTTCTGCAATAGTGCCCGGAGTAGAGTTGTCTCTTACCATAGCCTTTAGATATTCAAGGCCAAGGCTTTGGGCTGCTCCAGGGGCTGTGTGAAGCATTGGCTGAATTTCTTTTGGCCAAACAACATTGCGAACTGCTAAAACATGTTTGCGTTGGTGGACAATAAAAATTAATTCCTTAGTTTTATTGATGGTTTTTCAAAGCCTCCACCCCTGGTAATGGTTTTCCTTCTAGCCACTCTAGGAAAGCACCTCCTGCTGTTGAAATATAGCTAAAATACTTTTCCACACCAGCCTTATTGAGGGCTGAAATTGTATCGCCGCCTCCTGCAACAGAGATTAGCTTACCTTGCTCGGATAGATCTGCCACGAACTGAGCGATTGCCACTGTGGCTATATCAAAAGGTTTAATCTCAAATGCGCCTAAGGGACCATTCCAGACAACTGTTTTGGCGTCTTTGAATATTTGTTTGATACTAGCTATAGTTTTTGGGCCAAGGTCGAGTGCCATTGCATTCTGAGGGATATCTATTACATCAACAGCTTTATGTTTTGCCTCAGATCGGAATTCTTCAGAAACAATCACATCCGTTGGTAAAATTAGTTTACAACCCTGGCTCTTCGCTTGATCTATAATATCAAGAGCTACGTTTGTAAGATCTTTTTCGAGTAGGGACTTCCCCATATCATATCCCATGGAATATAAAAAAGTATTGGCCATTCCTCCGCCAATAACTATCACATCCATTTTTGCTATCAGATTTGTAAGAACGCTGATTTTCGTTGAAACTTTTGACCCTCCTACGATTGCAACTACTGGTCTTTGTGGTTTTTCAAGGGCAGTTTCTAGTGCTTCCAATTCAGACTGCATTAAACGTCCTGCTGCGCAAGGAAGAAGGGAGGCTATTTTGTTAGTTGAGGCATGTGCTCTATGGGAAGCTGAGAAGGCATCGTTAACATATATATCAGCTAACTTAGCTAATGCGGCTGCAAATATAGGATCATTTTTCTCTTCGCCTTTATGGTATCTAAGATTTTCTAGAAGGCCTATTTCCCCATCTTTAAGATCTTTGACAACTTCCTCCGCAATTGGGCCAATACAGTCTTTTGCAAAGTAAACATTGTCATTTCTCATCACATTTTTGATTTCTGCTGTTAGAGGGTAGAGAGTCATCGCCGGGTTTACCTTACCTTTTGGCCTACCAAAGTGAGAAATTAATATTGGTATTCCTTTACGGTCAATAATCTCATTAATCGTAGGAGTTATGCGGCTAATTCTACTAGAATCACTAATTTCACCTTCAACAACAGGCACATTAAGGTCAACACGAACTAGAACGCGTTTTGAAGTTAAGTTAATTTGGTCAAGTGTTAAAAATTGAACCATGGCTTAATCCATTATATTTAACACATCAAAACCTAGAGGTTCCCCATTAATTTTGCCACATCAGCCATTCTATTAGAGAATCCCCATTCATTATCATACCACGTTAGTATTCTACATAAGCTTCCATCAATTACATTAGTTTGTGTTGAGTCAAAGATTGAGCTGTGTGGATTATGATTAAAGTCGATTGAAACTAAGGGCTCTTCATTGTAACCCAATATACCACTTAAGCCTGCTTCTGAGGCCTTGAATATTTCTTGATTTATTTCACCAGACGATGTCTCGCGGGTAGAAACAAATTTTAAATCTACCATTGATACATTTGATGTAGGGACTCTAATTGCTGTACCGTCAATTTTACCTTTGAGTTCTGGTAGTACTAGGCCTACTGCTTTTGCGGCACCGGTAGATGTGGGGATCATTGAGCTGGCCGCGCCACGGGCGCGACGAAGATCAGGATGAAGTGAATCGAGTATATTCTGGTCTAGAGTGTAGGCATGCACCGTAGTCATAAATCCACGTTCAATTCCAATAGACTTGTGAATTACATCTACTACAGGGGCTAGGCAGTTTGTAGTGCACGATGCATTTGAAACAACACGATGTTCCTTATTTAGTTGTTTATGGTTGACTCCAAATACAACTGTAAGATCAACATTTTTCCCTGGAGCAGATATAAGAACTTTTTTAGCTCCTGCTGTAATATGTTTTTCAGCATTTTTTTTCTCAGTAAATAGGCCTGTACATTCTAGCGCTACATCTACGTCAAGCTCTTTCCATGGAAGTTCTTCTGGATTTCTTTCGCTAAATACATTTATAGAATTGTTAGCAATTTTTATTGCTGAGTTCTGTATTTCTATTTTTCCAGGAAAGGGGCCGTGCACAGAATCATATCTCAGAAGATGTGCGTTTGTTTCTAAGGGAGCAAGGTCATTAATGGCTACAACATTTATATCATCCCTTCCGCTCTCGTGTATTCCACGTAGGATGTTACGACCAATCCGACCGAAGCCGTTTATGGCTAATCGCACAGGCATTTTCATTTCTCCATAATATATTTATTTCAGGGTATAATTTTTTATGTTTTTAATTTTTCATGTACCTTCTTAACTATTTCTTCTTCGGTAATCCTAAAGTGATTGTATAGATCTTTTGCGGGTCCGGAGGCGCCAAACCCTCGCATTCCCACAATTTTACCTTCACTTCCCACAAATCTTTCCCAGCCCATACTTACTCCGGCCTCAACTGCTACTCTTGCTATTTCATTTCCAATGATCTTCTTAATATATTCATCGGTTTGTTGTTCAAAAAGTTCCCAACAAGGTACAGAAACTACTCTTGCTTCTATACCATCTTTTTCAAGAATACTTTGGGCATTAATAGCTATTTCAACCTCTGATCCTGTTGCAAAAATCACAGCCTCAGAATCTTTTTCAACAGTTTTGCCTATTTCATAGGCTCCGTGCCCTGATAAATTATTCTCCGAGAATGCTTGTCTTAGCAATGGCACCCCTTGTCTGGTAAGAGCTATTATTGAGGGCCCATCTTGTCTTGAAATTGCAATCTCCCAGCATTCAGCAGTTTCCATTGCATCTGCGGGTCTCATTACATGAATACCTGGTATAGCTCTCAATGAAGCTAGGTGTTCGACTGGTTGGTGGGTTGGCCCATCTTCACCTAATCCAATGGAATCATGAGTCATAACATAAATAACTTGTTGTTTCATTAGGGCAGATAACCTAATAGCTGGTCTGCAGTAGTCAGAAAATACTAAGAAAGTACCACCATAAGGAATAACTCCACCGTGTAATGCAAGGCCATTCATAATTGCAGCCATACCGTGTTCGCGAACACCGTAATGAATGTACCTTCCATCATATTTATTGGCGTCCATTATTTCCATACCATCAACTTTTGTACCATTTGATCCTGTAAGATCAGCAGACCCTCCAATAAGCTCAGGTATCGCTTGGGCTAAGCATTCAATAGCTTTTTGGCTAGCCACTCTAGTAGCCCAACTTGGTTTTTCCTTTATTAGATATTGCTTGTGTAATTGCATTGCATTAAGCCACTTTTTAGGGAGCTCTCTAGCCTGTAAACGTTCAAAATCTTCCCTTAATTTGGGGTCGAGTTTTTTAACCCTAGACTCCCAAAGCTCACGCTCTTTTTTACCTTTTACCCCTATTTCTTCCCAGGATTTGAGGATATTTCTAGGAATATCAAAAGGTTCATGTGGCCAATTTAAAGATTCTCGGGTTCCTTGAATCTCATCAACTCCGAGGGGGGCGCCGTGTGATGATGCGCTTCCGGCCTTGTTTGGCGATCCAAACCCAATAGTAGTATTACATATTACTAGTGATGGTGCCGTGGAGTTAACAGCATCTTTAAGTGCAGAAAATATTGAATTTTGATCGTGTCCGTCGGCTTTATAGATGCTCCATCCTGAGGCTGCGAAACGCTCTTCAGAGTTGTCTGAAAAGGAAAGTCCAGTTGGTCCATCAATAGAAATTTGATTGCTGTCATAGAGAACGGTAAGTTTATTAAGCTTAAGATGACCTGCAAATGATATTGCTTCTTGAGATATGCCTTCCATTAGGCATCCATCTCCTGCTACTACATAAGTCCTATGATTAACAACATTTTTCCCAAAACGTTCTGACATATTCTTTTCAGCTAGCGCTAGTCCTACGGCAGTGGATAATCCTTGACCAAGAGGTCCGGTAGTAACTTCAATGCCTGGAATTTCCCCATGTTCGGGGTGACCTGCGGTTTTACTACCAAGTTGGCGAAAAGATTTAATGTCTTCAATATCTAAAGATTTGTATCCTGTTAAAAAAAGTAGACTGTATAAAAGCATAGAGCCATGACCTGCTGAGAGAACAAAACGGTCGCGATCAGGCCATGTTGGAGAACTGGAATCGAATTTTAAGAATTCAGAAAAAAGTACAGTTGCTACATCTGCCATTCCAAGGGGCATCCCAGGATGCCCGGAATTTGCTTTTTCAACTGCATCCATACTTAGTGCACGTATGGCATTAGCCATTTGGTTGTGTTTACGGGTCTTGTTGTATTCTGGATTATCTTGATCTGCCATTTTAGGACTAGTCTTTATATTTCGTTGAGGTTTATTTAAATAAAATGAATTATGCAGAAACACCATGCCGCTAGGAGCTTTGGTCGTCAACTGCTTCCATCTGTGCTTTTTCCTTTTAGCGGCTAGTTGACGGCTGTTGGGGTCAGTCATAGTGTGTATAATAAGGTAATAAATGTAAAATAGCGCTCAAGAGGTTGAAAAATATACAAATGGACAAGTTCGACGAATCCATTAAACGCTTGCATTCTGCTGTCGGGCGCCTTGAGGAACTTTTAAAAAGTAAAGATTCTAATATGGCCGCCCAGATTTCTAAATTACAGGACAGCCTTAATAAAGCAGAAGGGGAACGAGAGTCTCTTATAGTAGACTGCGATGGATTGAGGCGTGAAAATGATAAGCTAAGGCCGGCACTAAGAGAAGCGCAGGAAAAATACGCGGCTATGCAGGTAGTTAATGAAGCTGTGGCGGGAAGAATAGATTCAACAATTAAAAATATACAAGATATTGTTGGAGAATCATAATGGCACAAATATCCGTGAATATAAATGGTCGTGAATATCCGATAGTCTGCGATGATGGCCAGGAGGATAATGTTTCTAGGTTAGCTGAGTATTTAGATAAAAGGTCTTCTGGAATTATAGAACAGGTGGGGTCCGTAAGCGAAGGCCGTCTATTAGTTATGTTGGCATTATTGATTGCTGACGAACTTTCAGAGACTTATGATGAATTAGATGATTTGCGACGTCAGATAAAGAATGTTGAATCTAAAGCTCGATCTCAGGCTGTTGAAGAGTTGGAAGGTATTTTTACTGATAAAATAAATTATTTATCGGAGTGTGTAGAACGTGTTGCGGACTCGCTTGATACCAATTAGTTTTATTTTAGGACGGCGGCTGCTGGTTTTGACATACTGTCAGTTTCCCAGGGCCTTAAATTACAACCTTTAGGGAGCTGTCTCTGTCGGGGCTTAGGTCTCGTTAAACGGCACCCACCTGCTAAGCAGGCCTAAAGGATTCCAGGAATGGCGGATCATGTGGCTGTCGTCTTTTAATTGCTTAGGAAAGATTGAGTAGACATTGTCATTATTAAGCAAAGTAACTGATCCTAAAGATGGGTTGAGAGAATACGCCATAGCAAAGCGTAAGCGAGCTGCCCGAGAGGCGGGCCCTACAGCATCAATAAGGGCAGCTGAGCATTTTTTTTCTTCGATTCCAATTCCCCCAGGTACAATAGTCTCCGGATATTTTCCAGTACGTGATGAATTTGATGTAATGCCGCTAATGGGTAGGCTATCAAGGGCCGCTTTTCAGTGTTGTTTGCCCAAAGTGCAGGAAAAAAATAAGCCACTGAGCTTCAGGGAATGGTATCCTGGAATGAATTTAATTACAGGTTGCCTTGATATTTTAGAGCCAGATTCTGATTCTCGTGTTTTGGTACCCTCTATTTTGATTGTCCCATTATTGGCTTTTGATTCAGAAGGTTTCCGCTTGGGCTACGGGGGGGGTTATTATGATAGAACTATTAATATTCTTAGAAAAGAATCTTCTGATATTTTAGCAGTTGGGATAGCTTATACCGAACAGCAGGTAGAGCAAGTTCCTCACAATTCTTTTGATGCGCAGCTGGACTGGGTAGTTACTGAGCGCGGTGCAATGCCTATTAAGTCTTTAAGAGAGAAGTCGAGTGCATGAAAATATTATTTTTAGGTGACATAGTCGGGAGATCGGGTCGTGAATTAGTGGTGTCCCGGTTGCCAGAATTAAGACAAAAGCTACGCCCAGATTTTATTATAGTTAATGGTGAAAACGCTGCAGGTGGATATGGCATTACTCGAGAGATCTGTAAATCGCTTTATGACGGAGGCGTTGATGTAATTACACTCGGAAATCACGCTTGGGACCAACGTGACTCATGGGGTTATATTGATGAAGAGAAAAGGATTTTAAGACCGGCCAATTATCCATCTAATGTACCGGGCCAGGGGGCAGGTGTATATGAGCTGTCAGATGGAAGAAAAATTTTAGTTATACAATTAATGTGTAGACTGTTTATGGATCCTTTAGATGATCCTTTTTCCAAGCTTGAGGAAATATTATCCGGCAGAAATCTGGGGGTTAAAGATTCTGGTGGTTTGGGTTTGGCGGCTATAGTGCTGGATCTCCATGGTGAAGCATCGAGCGAAAAACAATCTTTAGCCCGATTTGCAGACTCACGAGTTTCTGCCGTGCTTGGCACTCATACCCATGTTCCAACTGCAGATAATATAGTGTTGCCTGGTGGTACAGCTTATATGACTGACGTCGGGATGTGTGGGCCTTACGACTCAGTTATTGGAATGGACCCAGTCATAGCGATGAATAGATTTGTAAGGAAGTTGCCAACAGAAAGATTAAAACCAGTTACTGGAGATTCATCTATATGTGGCGCTCTTATTGAAACAAACGATTTAACAGGTCTTGCTAAAAGCATTTCTCCTGTTCGCTTGGGGGGTATTTTAGATCAGTCGATACCTGTTTAGTATTTTTGATAATAATAAATAACAAAAAATAAATTATATGGTGAAGTTGAACTTAGACAAGGTTTCGGAATCAAGCAGCTGGGATGCTGGTTTATATGATCGTTCTTTTGGCTACATTCAGAAGATGGCTCTAGACTTGATTGATGATTTATCTCCAAAGCAAGGTGAGTGTATAGTTGACCTCGGCTGTGGCACTGGTGAGATGGCTGCTGTAATTGCGCGGACTGGGGCAGAAGTTATAGGAGTAGATAATGACCTTGAGATGATTCGTTTGGCCAGACTGAAATATCCCACAATACATTTTGATTGTACTGATGCTTCAGATATGCAGTTTTCAAGGAAAGTAGATGCAGTTTTTTCAAATGCAGCATTGCATTGGATAAAAAACCCAATGCCGGTAATTTCAAGTGTAGCTGATAACCTTAAACTGGGAGGAAGATTTGTTGGTGAGATGGGTGGAGAGGATAACGTCAAGGTATTGATTGCTAGTCTTTATGACACACTTAATGAATTTGGTATTTCTAAGGATTTAGTAGTAAATCCATGGTATTTCCCTTCAGTTAAGGAATATAGTTTGCTGTTAGAGAAAGGTGGTTTTGATATTTTATCAATTGATCACTTTCAAAGAGTAACACCACTTGATGATTGTCCAAAGGGTGCTGAGGATTGGTATGAAATGTTTGCTGGGAGATTCTTGACTAATATTCCAGAAAGTCTGCATGGTAAAATAATCAAGAGAGCATCTATGATTGCTTCAGATGAGTTGTTGGTTGGTGGGCGCTGGTTTGCAGATTATACTAGACTAAGGTTTCATGCGGTAAAGCAGGGTATATAACGTAGTAATTAGCTTACTATTCTTCTTGTTGCTCTGGGCCGCCGTATTATTGCCACATTAAATTATTATCGCTCTTAATGTATATTTTAGCTTGTAATGCTTTCGTATACCACAGTATCTGGTATTCTATTGCAGATCTAGACACGATATGAAGCGTATGAAGGCAAACAAATGGCAGGTCATTCTAAGTGGGCAAATATTCAGCATCGTAAGAGTCGCCAGGATGCTAAGAGATCGAAGCTTTTTGCCAAGTTGATTAGGGAGGTGATAGTAGCTGCTAGGCAGGGACAACCTGACCCTGAACATAATGCTAGGCTACGTTCTGCTATAGCTGCTGCGAGGGCTCAGAGTGTTCCAAATGACAACATTGAGAGGGCCATAAAAAAGATAGTAGGTGGAGATGACAGCGAAAAATATGAAGAAATACGTTATGAAGGATATGGACCTGGTGGTGTTGCAGTGTTGGTTGATGCGGTAACTGACAATCGTAATAGAACAGCAGCAGAGATACGGTCAATATTTAGTAAGCATGCTGGGAACCTCGGGGAAAATGGCTGTGTTGCATTTATGTTTAACAGGGTAGGGGTGATTCGTTATTCACTTGATGTTGCTGGTGAAGAGGAAATTTTTGATGCCGCACTTCAAGCAGGTGCAACTGATTGTGATTTTGATATTGATGGATGCGAAATAGTCTGTGAGCCAGACCAGCTTACTGTAGTTGCAGAGGTATTAGAGAAATCATTTGGTATGCCTGAAAGCGCATCTTTGAGTTGGCGTGCTGAGAATACTATAAATGTAGATGAGAACTCTGCTGATACACTTTTTAAATTATTATCTGCATTAGATGATTGTGATGATGTCCAACAGGTATCAGCTAACTTTGATGTTTCTGATGATATTTTGTCAAAGCTTTCAAATTAGGGATTGGGATAGTCTTTTGCAAAAAATACGACGTTTAATCGGATTAGACCCCGGATTACAGTCTACAGGATGGGGTCTTATTGTTGTCGAAGGTAATAGATTGAAGCACGAAGGAAGCGGTGCCATATGTTCTGACTCTACACTCTCGTTATCTGAGCGCCTTTTACAGATTCATAATGGTCTCTTAGCAATTCTAAAGTCACATTCCCCTGATGAGGCAGCGGTTGAGGAGACATTTGTAAATAAGAATCCAAGGTCAGCTCTTAAGTTAGGAAGCGCGCGTGGTGTTGTATTGTTAACGCCTGCTTTATTTGGGATTCCTGTTTCAGAGTATTCTGCAAACCGAGTGAAGAAATCTGTTGTGGGAGTTGGTCATGCGACTAAAGGGCAGGTTGAGCTGATGGTAAAACAACTTTTCCCTAGTTGTGACCCAAAGAATAATGATGCCGTTGATGCCTTGGCCATTGCTGTTTGTCATGCTCACTATTCCCAGACTGAAAAGAGATGGTTTGAAAAAAACATCTCAGTAAATGAGCGGGTATAATTATGTTTGCTAAACTAACTGGAACAATAGATTCTAAGGGGGATGGCTGGCTAATATTAGATATTAGTGGTGTGGGATACCTAGTGCAGTGTGGTCTTAGTACTATTGAAAGTTTGCCAAACCCTGGAAATGTTACAACGCTTCTTATAGAGACTGTAGTGAGAGAGGATTCTTTTGTTCTTTATGGTTTTGAGCGGCAATCTGAACGAGATTGGTTTAGACTTTTGCAAACTGTAAAGGGTGTTGGAGCAAGAGTAGCATTAACAATTCTCTCAGCATTACCGCCAGAAAATTTATCAAATGCTATAGCTGCGGGTGATAGGTCTGCTTTAACTTCTGTTGGGGGGGTTGGCCCAAAACTAGCTGAGAGGATTATTGCAGAGCTAAAAGATAAAGCCCTAATAGTACATGAAAAAGATATTTTAGATGTTAAGTCTATTGATGGCCAAGGGTCTGGCCCTTCTACTGATACAAAAGCTGTAAAAGATGCTGTTTCTGCCCTAGTTAACTTAGGGTATAGCCAAACTGAATCTTTTGCAGTCATCACAAGAGTTTCAGGTAAGTTAGAGAGAGGCCATGAAGTTGGTTTATTAGTCAAGTTGGGATTAAAGGAGCTGTCTAATGACCGTTGATGAAGATCGGATATTAACTACTTCAGTTAGTGGTGATGATCATTCAGACTTCGCGCTAAGACCAAAGGGTCTTGATGAATTTATTGGCCAGCATGACATTTGTGCAAATCTAGAAGTATTTATACAAGCCGCATCTAAACGGAATGAACCTCTTGATCATACTCTACTCTATGGCCCCCCAGGACTTGGCAAGACTACTTTGGCTCAAATTATTTCCCGTGAATTAGGGGTAGGTTTTCGGGCAACTTCAGGTCCTGTTATATCTCGAGCAGGTGATTTAGCTGCAATACTCACTAATCTCAATGACAGGGATGTTTTGTTTATTGATGAAATTCATCGTTTAAATCCTGCTGTTGAGGAAATACTATACCCTGCCATGGAAGATCGTGAGCTTGATTTAGTGATTGGCGAAGGTCCAGCCGCACGATCAGTCCGCATAGATCTTCCATATTTTACATTGGTTGGAGCAACTACTCGTTCTGGGTTGATTACAACGCCGCTTAGAGAAAGGTTTGGGATACCTTTGCGCTTAGATTATTACGATATAAAAGAATTAGAAATTATAGTTGTTCGCGGTGCAAAATTGTTGGGTATATCCATTGACCCAGAAGGTGCTCGAGAGATTGCTCGAAGATCACGTGGAACTCCCCGAGTAGCCGGACGTTTGTTGAGAAGGGTACGTGATTTCGTATTGGTTGCTGGAGAAGCGAAAATCAATGCGACTAATGCAGACGAGGCATTGTCTAGGCTAGACGTAGACGACAGGGGTCTGGATCAGATGGATCGACGTTACTTATCTTGTATTGCAAGTCATTATGACGGAGGTCCTGTGGGTGTAGAGACACTAGCCGCAGCTTTATCAGAAGAGAGAGATGCTATTGAGGAGGTTATCGAGCCATATTTAATTCAGCAGGGTTTTTTGCAGCGTACGCCTCGTGGAAGAGCGTTGACAGGAAAGGGATTTAAACACCTCGGCTTAAACCCTTCAAAAAGTTTAGATCAACTAGAATTAGCTCCAGATAAGTTGAGTATCAAAAATGACTGATCAGCATTTATTCCATAAATATATAGTACGTGTATTTTATGAAGATACGGACTCAGGGGGAATAGTTTATTACGCAAATTATCTTAAATTTATGGAGCGCGCGCGAACCGAGCTTTTGCGCCAACTTGGTTTAACTCATGGTGAGTTAATGAGAAAATATGGCCTGAGATTTGCAGTTAAGGAATGTAAAATCAATTATATTAAGCCTGCGGTTCTGGATGATGAGCTAAGTATAATATCAGAAATAGTGAGGCTTCGTGGGGCAAGTTTGGAGATAAATCAGGATGTATTGCGTGATCAAGTTTGTCTAGTTAGTGGTAATATCCGTCTTGCTTTACTTAATGCTGAGGGAAGTCCATCAAGATTTCCTTCAGCACTAAAAATTCTTTTACAACAATCTAAAATTAAAAAAGGAGCAGCATAAATGGAGCCTGGTGTTTTAGCGGAGCAAATTGGTTCCGGCGCAGTTTCTGCTCATCTTTCGCCCTGGGAGTTATTTTTACAAGCAGATATAATTGTTAAGTTAGTAATGATTGGCCTAGTGGGGTGTTCTTTTTGGTCCTGGGCAATCATTTTTGATAAATTAGTCCGCCTAAGAAGATTAGCTCGATTAGCAGATTCATTTGAGGAAAGATTTTGGTCCGGTGGATCTTTAGATGATCTTGTTGAAGAGGTTGAGAGCTCAGAGTCTCATCCTATGGCCCAAGTATTTCTTTCCGCTATGACAGAGTGGCGGAGATTTTCTCAACATATCTCAAAGTCTTTAGAAGAAAATCGTTTGGAGGGCCTGCAGGAGAGAATAGCACACGCTATGAATGTGGCAGTTGATAAAGAGATTGGTCACTTACAACGTTTTCTTGGATTCTTAGCTACTGTGGGATCTACAGCTCCATTTATTGGATTATTCGGAACTGTATGGGGGATAATGAATAGTTTTACATCAATAGCTGCAAGTCAAGATACATCCCTAGCTGTTGTTGCTCCCGGAATCGCCGAAGCATTATTTGCTACCGCTCTAGGTCTTGTTGCCGCAATACCCGCTGTAGTTGCTTACAACAAAATTAGTAACGATTTAGATCACTATGCTGGGCGACTTGATGTATTCGGGACTGAATTTCGTTCTTTAATATCACGACAGTTAGAAGAGGGCGGAAAATAATGGGAATCCAATCACAGGGCCCAGCAATGAGCCGCTACAGACGTCAAGGGCGCCGTAGACGTGCGCCAATAAGTGAAATTAATGTAACCCCTTTCGTCGATGTTATGCTTGTGCTGTTGATTATTTTTATGGTTACTGCGCCATTATTGACCGCAGGTATTGAAGTTGATTTACCAAAAACAAATGCTCCTTCAATTAGCGAGCCTGTTGAGCCTTTGACTTTGGCTGTGGATGCCGATGGAAATATTTTCATTCAGGAAACAGCAGTTGACTTAGAAGATCTCGTGGCAAAGCTTTTAGCTATAACTGAACGTAAAAAAGATACACGAATTTTCATTCGTGGTGATCGTAAAATAAATTATGGAAGAGTGATGCATGTGATGAGTGCAATAAATAGAGCTGGATTTGCTAACGTTGCGCTAATTACTGAAAAGCCGAAGGGGCGTTAATATAGTATAATGGGTAAGCGTGGATGGATATTTAGTGGAATTTTACATGTATGCATTGTTATTGCTGCAGTTTTGGGGTTACCAGAGTTCTTTGAGTCTTCTTCAGATCCAGAAGTATCAGCGGTTAACATATCTATGATGCAGGAAGATGAGAAAAAAATAACAGAAGTGATAGAGTCCTCTAAAGAACCTGCATCTGAGCCAGCACCTGAGCCCGAGCCAGCACCTGAGCCCGAGCCAGTATCTG
>CETH01184589.1_pt1 | contig 32118 bp, 30 predicted proteins | sample 361461 | NCBI WGS metagenome assembly CETH01 (sample SAMEA2622695, study PRJEB7988) | marine metagenome | isolation source: saline water (ENVO:00002010), including
TTTTTTTATATTAACAATTTCATTCGGTCCTGCATATTCACGCACCGTAGCGTGAAATCACCTTAAAACTTGTTAGCGCCGCTATCGTGCATGTTGCAAGCCCCCATCGAAGCTGGAAAAGGGACAGGATCCTATGCTTTTAGTATTAGGCCTTGAAAAACTATGGTTTTGTACAAGCTCGGTTCGTTATCGTTTATGAAGACCGTTTGGTTTACAGCGAACATAGCCCGTGCAAAAAAAACACAATGTTGTTCACCGGTTCAAGGCACTGCAAGAGGCAAGGAATTGGAGCGCATCATCCGCAGCGTCCTCAGTTGCTTTAAAATCGGGTATCCTGAAAATATCTTATTTGATAGCTTCTTCCTTTCGGACACTATCGAGTAGGGAAGACCGCATGAGCCAAGCCTTGGCTTTAACTGGGTCTTCCGCGGCAGCCCGTAGCTGTATTTGGTTGGAGCGGATGGCTTCTGGGTCTTTTTCCTCGATGCGTTTTTTGTTTTCAATAGTCACGCTTTGAAGAAACTCGGTAGCTAGCTGATGCCGCTGACGATGGTAGCGTTCGAAAATATCGTCGTTTGCGCGTCCGAACCACACGTCTCCTATTTTTTTTGTAATATTCATGCAGTCGTGGATGCCGGTATTCAGGCCAAGACCGCCGAGCGGGTTATTCAGATGCGCCGCGTCGCCGGCCAGGAAGATGCGTTCAACCCGGAATCTGTCGGCCACTCTTTGGTTTACCGTGTAAAGATTGCGATGCAGGATGTCATTGTAATCCATGTCTTCTCGTAGTCCGCGAATACGCTTAGTGACACCATTATCAGAGAGCAGGTCTTCATCCTCTTCGTGTCCCTCCGTCGGGAACAGCGTTCGCCATATTCCCTCGTCTTCGTCGCCCGGAACTTTAAAAACAGCAAACCACTCATCTGGATCCATAACGTAATTTCTATGTAGGTATCCATCACTTGTAGCGAAATCATGTTCCGAGGTCAGAACTAGGAAACGTTCGTCCCATGTGAACCCTGACATGAACACACCCAATCCAATACGGATGGTGGACCGGCCACCATCGCAGGCCAAAAGGTAACGGCCTTCGACCTTTTGTATGTCGCTCTCTGGGTCCTTGTAGATGACAGTGACGCCGTCGTAGTCTTGAGAAAATGCGATTACTTCCGACCCTAAGCGCACGTCAGCGATATCATGGGTCTTTACCGCTACTAGCGCGTCGCGGGTCAGCTTCCACTGTTCATACTGAATCGCGAAAGGGAAATCGGTTTCGTCACTGATGTGTTTCATATCAAAAACTGCGATGATTTCTTGAGAATTGCGGTCACGAAACTGGAAGGCAGGTGCCATTAAACCCCGACTTTTAAGTCCATCAGCAAGATCCAGGGAGTCGAGCATTTCTAGCGTTGACGCGTGAATCGTTGCGGCTCGAGGGTCCCGGGGGGGCTCTTTGAAAGCCTCTAACACAGTTACGGGAACGCCTTGGCGGACGAGGGAAAGGGCCGCAACCATACCGACCGGCCCACCACCGCAAATGATCACACGTTCATTCTTGCTCATACTATGCAACATAACGAACCGGCCGTGTCATTAATAGGAAATGGTTCTTACGCTTGAGAAGATTTTATTTGGTGCCGAACATCCTGTCGCCGGCATCTCCCAGACCAGGTCGAATATATGAATCATCATCTAACTCTCGGTCGATCGCGCTGGTGATTACCTGAACATCAGGATGCGCCTGGGTAAACGCCTTCAAACCCTCAGGGGCCGCCACGACGCAAACGAATTTTATTCGCTCCGCTCCGCACTGTTTGAGACGGTGGACTGCAGCTATAGCGGAACCCCCGGTTGCGAGCATTGGATCCACGACGATACATCGTCTCTCGTTCAGATTATCTGGTAATTTTAAGTAGTATTCCACCGGTACTTTCGTATCTGGATCACGATACAACCCGATATGCCCTACCCGAGCCGCCGGGATTAGATCCAACATGCCATCGAGCAAACCGTTACCCGCACGGAGAATCGAAATGATGCAGAGTTTTCGCCCTTCCAGCTTTGGACCGGTGGTAACCTCCAGCGGAGTTTCGATTGTGACTGTTTCGGTTTCAAAGTCACGGCAAACTTCGTAAGCGAGTAGATGGCTTATCTCGCGAAGGAGCTGACGAAAGTCAGCTGCACCGGTTCCTTGATCGCGTATCATCGTCAGCTTGTGCTGTATTAGCGGGTGATCAACTACCTCTACAGAGGCATTTGTTTTTTTTTCCAAGTTGATTCCTCCTTAAAAAACTGTAGCGTCGCTATCTAAGCGGATCGGGGGACTGCCATCCGACCTAAGTTCCCATGCGATTTTGCGTCCGGCCGACCATGTACCCCCCTGCAGAATATGACCGAGTGTTAGACCCCCGATGTCCAAATTCAGTGACTTTCGAACCTCTTCCGCTAGTAAGTCTAGAAGTGCAACAGTCAAAGCTCTCCACTCAACGATTAGTTCGCTTTCAGGCTTATGCGCTACAGAGAGTAGGGATTCATCTTTTAGACGCAAAACCCCAGTATCGATAAAAAGCCCACCATTTCGATATTCTGCGAGGCCAGTCAGCCCATCCAAGTTTGAGACTGTTGCTTCCATCTGTTCAAGAGGTTCGACTAGGGAATAAGAGAGCCATTGTGACAACTTATGGAACGGCACAATACAATCTGTCTCATCCTCGCGCGATAACGCACGGTGATGACCGACATCACCAAGCGCGTTGCCAGCTATCCTCACTGGCGATGGCCAGATATCCATAAGAGATCCAAGTACGGCGACGAGTATATCGCGAGCCTCTAGATTCGGACGTGCGGCCAATTTCAGTATCAGGTTGCCGGGACGGATCTCATTGTCACGGGCATAAAAAGAAGAATGTTTTTCTATCGCGTACCCGAGTTTTTGAAGTAACCCAGCCCGCTGTTGGAGACCAACAAGGGGATTAGTACCAGTTACTTGAAATGCGTCAGCTAGCATTCGTGCCGATATCTTCGTGAGCGCCGCCGCGTCCGCTCGAAGCGGGTCATCTCCATAATCGCTGAGCATACCAGATTCAAACAACCTTAGACTGGCTAACGCCAGCCCTTCTGACCTGCCGATTTTCAGGCCGGTAGAGTCATCGGCATAAACCCAATCCGGACCGGCTCCGGCATCCAGCAATACTGAGACGACAGCAAGATCGCCGGCAGCGATTGCTAAACGGTCTCCTGACAACCCAAACGACATTGAAAGGTCTTCCCAAAGATCAGTCCCGCCGAGTTCGAAGTGCCGCCAGCGGCTATGAAGGGGGATTTCGAGGGTTGGATAATTTGACTCTATTTCTCCGACAACACGGGATGTTGGATTATGTAAGTTCGCTATGTCCACCTGGAACCAGGGCAGGCCGCCATCTAACCCGATACGGAATAGATCATTACAGCGCTCACGCACGGCCTCCGGCGTCAGTAGTCCGTTTACAGGATTAGGGGTAGGTACCGCCAACGTCAAAACAACGCGCGTCCTTTTGTGGCTTTCAGCCCCTTTTCGTCCTTTATTTTGGTGCTCGTGAAATAGCCCGCCGCTTTTTTGGCCTCCATCTCCACTTTCGCGTCGTCGGGGATCAGCTCCTCGGGCAGATCTATGCGCTCACCGATCTCGATCCCTTGTCCGGCAAGAGCGTCATGTTTCATGTCGCTCATTGAGGCGAACCGGTCAATTCGTTCGACTCCTAGCCAGTGGAATATATCGGGCATCAGTTCCTGGAATCGCGCATCCTGAACCCCAGCGACGCATTCTGTGCGTTCAAAATATTTTGCCGCGTTGTCACCCTCTTCTTGCCGTTTTCGGGCATTGTAGACCAAAAACTTGGTGACCTCGCCGAGAGCCCGACCTTCCTTACGATTGTAAATGACGAGGCCGTTACCGCCTGCCTGCGCCATCTCGACACAAATCTCGATACCGTGTGTTAGATAGGGTCGGCAAGTACAGATGTCGGATCCGAAAACATCCGAACCATTACATTCATCGTGGACCCGACAGGCTAACGGAATGGATCTATCCGATAGCGTGGTGGGAATACCGAAAATATAGGCCGACAGACCGCCTATGGGGGGTAGGAAAACCTCAAGGTCGCTTCGGGTAACGAGTTCTGGGTACATGCCACCCGTGTATGTGAATAAAGCCTGGCGCAGGGTCGCTATATCGCAACCCAGGCGTGTAGCCATTCCAGGCAGGTGCCATACCGGATCGACCGCTATCTTAGTAACATGTACGTCCCCATTTCCCATCAGAATTTTGCCATCGGCCTTGAGTCGCCCGAGCTCAATAGCTTCGCGAAGCTCAAGCATTGAGAGACGTGCCTGCGTGACTGCAATGGTAGGTCTAATATTAAGTCCCGCCTCTAGCTGTTCGCTAAAGCACTCGGTAATCATGTGTCCGAACGGATCTAACGAGACGATCTTTCCATGATCCGACCATTGTGGATAGGGACCAATTTTTGCGACCGGCATAGTGTTGTGTAAATCGGGTCGGAAATCAGGGTCTAGCCGTCCCGCGGCGACGGAAGCCGCGAGATAGACTGAGTAACTACCCGAATGGGTGCCGATGGTATTCCGCATCGCCGGGTCTGTTACAGTGCCGATAACCGGGCCGCGTTTGGTCGGATCGGTGGCACCCCAATTAATTACGGGTTGGTCGTTACCGCGCGTGGAAGGGTGCGATGTAAGTACGATATGCTCGTGAGCGCTCATTACGACAACTCATTTTTCAAAATAAGCTAACTATAATAGTCTAAAAAATAAGTTTTTTGGCTAAATTTTATTGGCACAGCGGAAATAGTACCCATTGAAGAGGTTTCGCTCTTCGAACAGCACGCTATAATTATTAGTAACCAAACAGAAATGGGGAACGGCAATGCAGTGCTTCCTATTCCATCTAATGCCCTACGCCAGCTTGGATCTGGACTACGACAAGGAATACAAAGCCTCTTGGGTAGTCTATCCCAATTCTAATTTTGACCCGAAGGTTGGGCACTATCTCTATAATACTTACCTTGATGAGCTAGAGATGGGCGATGAGCTGGGCTTTGATGGGCTCGTAGTCAATGAACATCATCAAAATGCTTATGGGTTGATGCCATCACCGATTGTGCCGGCTGCCGCATTAGCACGACGAACGTCAAAAGCGAAAATAGCAGTTCTTGGTAACGCATTTGGTATACGCGAACACCCTCTGACCCTTGCGGAGGAACACGCGATGATTGATTGCATTACCGGCGGCCGCCTGATCAGCGGCATGGTTCGGGGCATTGGGGCGGAATATTATTCTATGGGCGCTAACCCAGCCTTTAGTCATGAGAGATTTAACGAAGCCCATGATTTAGTTGTTCGGGCTTGGACTGACGAAGGTCCCTTTGCTTTTGAAGGCAAACATTATCACTTTGAGTATGTGAACGTGTGGCCACGTCCGTTCCAGAAACCGCATCCACCTATTTGGTGTCCCTCTCAGGGATCTCTGGAAACCATTGAATGGGCATCACACGCCGATCGCAAGTATACCTATCTGCAAACTTATAGCCCTTTCGAGGCAGTAAAGAAGTTTCTGAATCTTTATCGAGAGATTGCGCGAGACATGCACGGTTATGAGGCGGCTGATTCTCAAGTAGGATGGGCCGCTCCTATTTATGTCGGCGAGACTGACAAAAAGGCTATAGAAGAGGCGGGTCCGCATATGGAAGCGTTCTTCAACAAATTTCTGCGAATGACACCGGAAATGTTGTTACCGCCGGGTTACTTAAGTCTCCGTTCCTACAAGAATGTGATGAAGCATAAAGGCGGTTTGTCTAAGGTGCGCTCAATAGAAGAACTGATGGAAACGGGGATTGTTATTTGCGGCGGTCCAGACACCGTTCGTGAGCGTCTGGAATACTGCCACCGCGAAGCGGGTTTCGGCACTTTCCTCGGGATGTTCCAGATAGCATCTATGCCGCATGAGATGACGGTTAACAGCATGAGACGTTTCGCAGAAGATGTAATGCCGGCCGCAAAGCAATTTGGAGCGGTTGGTGACAGGATTGCGGCTGAGTAAAGGCATTATACCCGGCAGGAGAACCCATGAAAATCTTTCTTTTTCACCTTATGCCCTATGCTTATGTCGACCCAGAATACGACAAGGAATACGATACCTGCTGGGTAACTTACCCGAATAGTAAATTTGACCCTGAAAAAGGTCACGAGCTCTATAATAGGTATTTGGACGAACTGGAATACGCCGAAGAACTTGGCTTCGACGGCGTTTGCGTTAACGAGCATCATCAGAATGCATACGGACTGATGCCGTCGCCCGTTGTGATGGCGTCTGCGCTGGCGACCAAGACAGAGCGAGTAAAAATAGCAATCCTCGGTAATGCGTTCGGGATCCGGGACCATCCTCAGACCTTGGCTGAAGAACACGCGATGATTGACTGTATCACCGGTGGCCGGCTGATAAGCGGCATGGTACGAGGCTTGGGAGCGGAATATTATTCGCTTGGTTCCAACCCTGCATTTAGCCATGAGCGATTTCATGAGGCTCACGATCTAGTTATCCGCGCATGGACCGAGGAGGGACCATTCCCATTTGAAGGTAAGCATTATCACTTCGATTATGTAAACACCTGGCCGCGTCCATTCCAAGACCCGCATCCACCGATTTGGGTACCCAGCCAAGGGTCCACCGAGACGATCGAATGGTCAGCCCATCCCGACCGTAAATACACCTACCTGCAAACGTATTCGCCGTTTCAAAACGTTGTGCGTTTTCATAACGCTTATCGAGACGTAGCGCACAGGCATGGGTACGCCGCAAATTCTGAACAGCTCGGATGGGCGGCACCGGTCTATGTTGGTGAGACAGATAAAAAGGCTATTGAAGAAGTCAGGCCACACGTGGAGCTTTTTTTCAATAAGCTACTGCGGTACTCAATCTCAATGCTCTTGCCGCCAGGCTACATGTCTGTTGAGTCATATAAACGTGTTCTGAAAACAAAATCGAGTTTGGTCTCCACCCACACAGTGGAGTCTCTGATGGAGCGGGGAGTTATCATTGTTGGTAGCCCGGATACTGTCCGCAAAAAACTTTCAGAATGTCACGAACAGGTTGGCCTTGGATATTTCCTTGGGATGTTCCAGATTGCAAGCATGTCTCATGATTTGGCTACGGCTTCTATGAGACGTTTTGCCGAGGAAGTTATGCCGGCCGCTATGGATTTGGAAGGTGCCGGCCAGTGGGAGCCTAATTCAGAAGAGGTGCCGAGCCAGGCGGCGGAATGATCGTGGGTAATGATTCTGTATTTTCCGCTCACCTTTTTTGCGTTGGAAAACAGCCTTCTCAGGTGAAGGGTATTTCAGATATTAGCGCGTCGGGAGCGGTGTTTCGCCCGAGTAGTCGTAGAACCCTTTGCCGGCCTTGCGACCTAACCAGCCCGCTTCGACGTATTTTACTAGCAGCGGGCAGGGCCGGTACTTGGTGTCGGCAAGACCGTCATACAGCACCTGCATGACGGCGAGGCAGGTATCTAATCCAATGAAGTCAGCTAGCTCGAGTGGACCCATAGGGTGATTGGCGCCTAGCTTCATGGCGGTATCGATGTCATTCACTGATCCGATACCTTCGTGTAGCGTGTATACAGCTTCATTGATCATTGGGAGTAAAATTCGGTTAACAATGAACGCCGGGAAATCCTCCGAGATTACGGGCGTTTTCCCCATGCGATAGGTCAGGCCCTCGACCACCCTATGGGTGGCATCGTCGGTCGCAATCCCCGGGATAAGTTCAACCAGCTGCATAATCGGAACAGGGTTCATAAAGTGCATGCCCATGAACTTTTCCGGCCTATCAGTGGTTGCGCCGAGCCGGGTGATCGAAATCGATGAAGTATTCGACGCGATAATGGCATCCGGGCGAAGACAAGGAATAACGACCTTGTAAATTTGCCGTTTGATATCTTCGTCTTCTGTCGCAGCTTCTATAACGATGTCACAATCGCCCAACGCAGCATGGTCTGTTGACGTGGTTAGCCGGTCCAGCGCACCCTGTCTGTCAGTTGTGCTTATTTTCTCGCGGTTTACCTGACGCTCCAGATTCTTGTCGATTGAGGTTATAGCTTTATTAAGCTGCTCTTGGCCGATATCGTTGAGTACTACGCTGATACCTGTTGTAGCGGCAACGTGGGCAATCCCTGATCCCATTTGTCCTGCGCCAATAACCCCAATTTTCTTTATACCTAGTGCTTCGGGGGTCGCGCCCGGATCTTGGATGTCAGTCACTCAAAAACTCCTTAAAAATATCGACTTGGCCCGTAGCGCCGCGCCGAGTCGCGATCAACGCGGCTTGATTTCCTGTTGTTCCAATTCCTCGTCGAGTTCCGGAATAATTTTAAATAGATCCCCGACGATGCCGTAGTCGGCAACCGAAAAGATTGGAGCTTCTTCATCCTTATTGATCGCAACTATAACCTTGGAATCTTTCATGCCGGCGAGATGTTGGATTGCGCCTGAAATGCCGACTGCAATGTATAATTCGGGGGCTACCACCTTACCGGTTTGTCCGACCTGGTAGTCGTTGGGTTTATAGCCGGCGTCGACGGCCGCGCGAGATGCTCCAACGGCAGCACCGAGCTTGTCTGCGATTTTCTCAATCATCTCAAAGTTTTCACCGGACTGCATTCCTCGTCCACCAGAAATGATGACCCGTGCGGCTGTGAGTTCAGGGCGTTCGGATTTGGTTAGCTCATCGCCGACAAAGGCGGAAATACTGGGGTTTTCGGCTGTTTCTACGGATTCGACTATACCCGATACGTCTTGGGTCTCTGCGGCGGCAAACGCAGTGCCGCGAACTGTAATTACCTTAACCGGGTCAGATGACTGAACTGTAGCTATTGCATTACCGGCGTATATAGGTCGCACGAACGTGTTATCAGAGACGACTTCGACGATGTCGGAAATCTGTGCCACATCCAAAAGGGCCGCTACTCGTGGTGCGACGTTTTTCCCGGTGGTATTTGAAGGAAAGAGAATATGGCTGTAATTTTTGCCTTGGGCAATGACGACTGGCGCGAGCGCTTCTGCAAGCTGATGTTCGTACGCCGCACCCTCCGCATGTAGTACTTTGGCGACGCCAGAAATCATACTTGCGGCCTCCGCAACACCAGCGGAATTATTACCGGCAACTAAGACGTGTACATCTGCGGTGATCTCGGCCGCAGCGGTAACCGTGTTGAAGGTGATGGGGGCAAGAGCCGAATTGTCGTGATCGGCAACGACGAGAACAGGCATCAGATGACCCCCGCTTCGCTTTTAAGTTTGGAGATAAGTTCTGTAACGGTTTCTACCTTTATGCCCCCTTCGCGTTTTGCTGGCTCAGATACCTTCAGAGTAGTAAGACGAGGCGTAATATCGACGTCAAGTTCCTCTGGCGTCATCTCAACGATTTCTTTCTTTTTTGCCTTCATTATGTTTGGAAGTGATGCGTAGCGTGGCTCGTTCAGGCGAAGGTCAGTGGTGATGATCGCAGGGAGGTCTATAGCGATAGTCTGCAGCCCGCCGTCGATTTCTCGGGTGACGTTTACTTTACCTTCGGCCAGAGCAATTTCCGAGGCAAATGTGCCCTGTGACCAACCCAACAGGCCCGCCAACATTTGACCGGTCTGATTCGAGTCGTCATCAATGGCCTGTTTCCCTAAAATAACCATATCAGGTGATTCTTTTTTTACGATCTTGGCTAAGAGTTTTGCGACCGCAAGCGGCTGGAGTTCTTCATCAGATTTTATGTGGATGCCCCGGTCCACCCCCATGGCCAGAGCGGTGCGAATTGTTTCTTGGCACTGCTGAACGCCAAGCGATACGGCGACAACCTCGGTCGCTGTACCAGCTTCTAAAAGGCGCACTGCCTCTTCAACGGCAATTTCGTCAAATGGGTTCATAGACATCTTGACGTTGGCAGTTTCGACGCCAGTTTCATCTCCCTTGACGCGAACCTTGACGTTATAATCTATCACCCTTTTGACGGCGACGAGTAGCTTCATCGGTCGGACTCTCTCATTCTGGGGGCAGCCACATGATGTAAATCCTCTCCGAGCACGCGAGGCTGCCATTCTGGATGCTTTGGGAGAGAACAAATCTTGCGGTTGCGAAACCTACCCGAGTCACGCCCGATGTCAAGTTTCGGGCAGGTATGTTGCAACGCGAAGAGCTTTTCCACCTCGGACCTTGTAACGAATACTTGAGGCCACTTGTAACGCAAATCGCTCGGAAAACGAGAAAGTGCAGAAAATAGATGCATGGCGTATTTATTTCGATGAGAACAGGAACAAAAGAGCCAGAAAAATAATAGCAGCGAATTGCAAGATCACCCTCGCCCGCATAAATTTATTTGAATGTTTGGCATTGAAGTCTCCGCCACGGACCATCGCGAACAGCCCCAGCGCTAGGGCGAAAAGGGTGGCTATCATCGCGACGACGATAAGGATTGGTAATACAGTGCTCACTTGGCGAATATGGTACCAATGACTTGGAGTGGCAATGTAAGTTTTTAATGGGCTGGTTCGTCAGTGTTTGCCATATCTGGTCCACTACCAAACTGTCTTGTGAGGCAAATCAAGTTTTTGTGGTCCTTGTCTATTATTCTGCCGACTACAGTATCTTTTTTCGATGGGTATTAAGTCACCCCTCTCTTGAGACGTGAGGGGATGAAAATATCCTAGAGGTTGAGGCTAAGTATATTTTTAGCTCTTCCTTCCCACACATCGGTTGTTGGAATTCTCTCTCGAAAACGTTTAGATATTGGTTTTGGGATTCCAAATCGTTTCATATTAGAGTCCCATAATTTGATATTTTACTATCCATGGCGCATATCAGTTTGAGTTTTCTCGATCATATTGCCCGCTGTAACAACCACGACATGAAAAAATTTCTGCCGTTTGTTGTTGATAACGAAACGGTAGGAAATATCCGCAGAGATCACATCAGCCTTTTAGAAAAATTCCCTGACGTTTTTGATCTTTCCGATACGTTTATTGGCCTCGCTAAAGGGCTTAATTCCTATTCGGATCGTACTGATGCCTTTAGCCTAGTGATCCATAAGTTGTTCGAGAATGGAGTGCTGAATGGCTGGAGGGGTGAACCTTATCCCGTCGGAGGACCGTGGGGCGGGCCTCACGCTTTCGAAATCGAACGTGCGGCGGCACCATTCTTTGGTAGTCGGGCCTACGGAGTGCACATCAACGGATTTGTTCACAAGGAAGATGGGATCTACATGTGGATCGGCCGCCGCGCTGAAGATAGGCCAGTCTGTCCAGGTGAACTGGACAACATGATAGCCGGCGGACAACCGGTAACGCTGAGCTTGCAGGATAATGTCATCAAAGAAGCGGGTGAAGAGGCAGGCGTGCCATCTGATTTGGCCGCAACCGCCATTTCTACAGGTGCCATAACCTATCGTATGGAAAACGAAACTGGCTTGAAGCAGGACACTATATTCTGCTGGGACCTTGAATTGCCGACTGACTTTATCCCCTCGAGTGTCGATGGCGAGATCTCTGAATTTTTCCTCCTACCCGCGGCGGAGGTTATGGAGATCGTAGACGTTAGTTTCGACTTCAAATTTAACTGCAACCTAGTCAATATCGACTTCTTTATTCGCCATGGTCTTCTACCACCATCGCATCCCGACTATGAAAAATTAATAAAAGGCCTAGGGCAATAAAGCCTCGATATTCGAGACGGCCAAGACCAGAAAATATAAGTATTTTATTGACCTCGCTTTTGTGGAGGCCCATACACCCGTTTATAATTGTCTCGCGATTGCGCGAAAGGCCGATTATTAGGCGGCATTTTCCCGGGAACAAATAATTAAGAACACCCCCGTGTCGGCCGCGCCCGATACCCGGAAACAGCCTGTGTCGAGAGGCGGGTGAGATGCCCAATGTATTTTACGCACAGCAGAAAGAAGTAACTTAGTGATCACTAATAAATTCATGGACCTCGGCCTAGCCGACCCGATCCTACGTGCGCTGGAGGCCCGCAACCACGTGACACCCACCCCGGTTCAAGCCCAAGCAATTCCCGGCCTGATGAAGGGAAATGACATGTTAGGTATAGCCCAGACCGGCACTGGAAAGACCGGTGCATTCGCTCTGCCTATCCTCCAAAGATTTTGCAATTCCGGCGATACGTTGAAGAGGGGGAGGCCACAGGCGTTGGTTCTGGCACCCACGCGAGAACTTGCAATTCAGATTGGCGAGGAATTCACCGCCTATGCCGCACAAATGAAACTTCGCCAAACCGTTATCTTCGGCGGTGTGAAAGAGAACCGCCAGATCAGTGCTCTGAAACGAGGGCTGGATGTCGTAATTGCGACGCCTGGCCGCCTGCTCGATCTTTATGGGCGTAAGTTTGTTGATCTATCGGGCATAGAGTATTTCGTCCTTGATGAGGCCGACCGCATGCTCGATATGGGGTTTGTACGCGATGTTAGAAAAATCGTCGCCGCTCTACCGGCAGATCGTCAGTCCTTATTGTTCTCTGCTACGATGCCTGACCAGATAGCGAATTTGGCAGAGGAGATACTGAAAAAACCGCTCCGCGTGGAAGTAACACCCCGGGCAACCCCGGTAAAACGGGTCCAACAAAGCGTGCGCCACGTCACTGCCGGAGGCGGTAAGACGAATGCGCTTCGCGACATATTCGCTGATCCCGATTTGTCCAAGGTGATTGTATTCACCCGGACCAAGCACCGAGCTAACCGCGTAGCCGAGCAGCTTGAAAGAATGGGCATCGCTGCAGCTGCTATTCATGGAAATAAATCTCAACCTGCGCGCCAAAGGGCGTTGAGGCAGTTTCGGGCTGGTGAATGCCGTGTTCTAGTGGCGACCGATATTGCGGCACGTGGCATCGATATCGAGGCTGTCACACACGTCATTAACTACGAACTGCCTGACGAGGCCGAAAGCTACGTACATCGGATCGGACGCACGGCGAGGGCTGGTGCCAGCGGAATAGCTATCGCCCTCTGTGATCCCTCTGAACGCAAAAAACTACGTGACATAGAGCGGCTTTTAAAAATGTCGCTCACGATTGTGGGCGATGGCCCAAAGGGCGAGGAGACAGCCCCAAAAAAGCGTCAAGGCGGTAAAGGTCGAAGTGATAACCAGGGCAGAAACCGGCAAGGTCGCAAACCTGCTAACGCCAACGGTAAACCTCGTCGACGTGGTGGCAAGCGGGGCGGCAGAAATCGCAAGAGGGCGGCTTAAAGAAACCTAAAAACTCTATATCCCCTCAAATCCGGTTAGGGCGATCACGTCTTCCGGACTGTAGCCGCGCTCGCGAAGTGAACGGATAGTCATGTCTTGGTCGCGTTTTGCCAGGCGACGCCCCTTCATATCGCGAATTAAGTGATGATGGTTATATGTCGGAGAACTGTAGCCGAGTAGCTCTTGTAACAGGCGGTGTATGTCCGTAGAGGGTGCCAGATCTACACCGCGAGTTACCATCGTGATGCCTTGTATATGATCGTCCACCGTGACCGCGAGGTGATAGCTGGTCCTTATATCTTTCCGCGCCAAGACGATATCACCAAAAAGCTCGGGCTTTGCGTTTACGAGGCTCTGATTTTCATCATTCCAATCTATTGGACCAGCGTTTGTAGCCGCGCCGTGCATATCGAGGCGATATACATGGGGATCGCCTAATTGCATGCGGTTTAGGCGGTTTTCGTTGGATAGATGTCTACAGGTGCCGGGGTAAATTGGTCCGTCGGGGCCGTGCGGCGCACAGCTAGATTTTTCAATCTCGGTCTTTATTTCAGAGCGAGTGCAAAAGCAAGGATACAGCAGCCCCTGCATTTCAATTCTGTGCAGGGCGTTATCATAATCGCCCATGTGTTCAGATTGTTTTCGGACTGGCGTTTCCCAGCCGAGTCCCAGCCATTTTAGGTCTTCAAAAATGGCGTCAGTGAACTCCGGTTTGCATCGCAATGGATCAATGTCTTCGATCCGCAGGTGAAAGGTGCCGTTTATTCCCCGCGCATTAAATGCCGTCAGGGCAGAAAAAGCATGCCCCACATGAAGGTACCCCGTGGGGCTTGGTGCAAATCGAGTGATCTGCCCACCTGTTCTAGACTTTACCATGCAATCACTCCTGTGAGATAGAGACAGGGTTTCAAACCAGCTGACGTGCTAATCGATAAATTTACGTTGGCTGTTCCGATAGGGCTCCTATGACGAAACGACTTACAACCGAGGCCTTTAATGAAGCGTTGATTATACTTGCACAGCGTGACGCAGATCTTGGAAAGATTATCAAAGAATTTGATAATCCACCAATGTTGCGTCGGTCCGGTGGTTTCCGAACGCTGGTTTTATTGATCCTCGAGCAGCAGGTTTCGGTATCATCTGCCCGCGCTACTTTTGATCGATTAATTATGATTGCTGGCAAGTTGACACCTCGTCGGGCGATAGAACTGAGTGATGAGGAGTTTCGTGGATCCGGGATTAGTCGCCAGAAAACTCGGTATATTCGGCACCTTTCACATTGCCTTCTTGATAAGACTTTACGCATCCAGAGACTGCCCTATCTAGACGATGATAGCGTTCGCGAACAACTCACGCAGGTAAAAGGGATCGGGTCTTGGACTGCCGAAGTTTATCTACTTATGTGCCTACAACGTCCAGACGTGTGGCCGGTCGGTGATATAGCTTTACAGGCTGCGGCACATGAAATCAAAGGCCTTCAGATGCGGCCTGGTCCTCAAGAGTTGATGAATATAGGTGACCGTTGGCGTCCTTGGCGTGGCGTAGCTGCAAGAATTCTCTGGCATCACTATCTGAATTCTCCGAGACTGAGTAAACCGCGTACTAAGCGATATCGAGACTTATAGTGAAATAGATACGGAATTCGTTATGACCAAACTTCCTGAGCTTTCTGGCCCTGAAACCCCACCCCTCTCCGGCGGCTCCGCAAAAAAGCTAATTATATTTGTTCACGGTTATGGCGCCGACGGAAATGATTTGATTGCGCTTAGCCAACATTTTGGCCATGTCGTGCCCGACGCGGCGTTCATCTCACCAAACGCTCCTTATCGCTGTGATGGGTCACCTTTCGGATATCAATGGTATGACGTTTGGATGCAAGACAGCGATGAGAGACTAAGGGCAATCCGGTCGACTGCTGCGATTTTTGATAATTTTATCGATGAGCAACTCAAGCGACACGAACTTGCGGAAAAAGACCTTGTGCTGATCGGTTTTTCGCAGGGTACGATGATTTCGCTGTTCACAGCGCCACGCCGTGCAAACCCAGTGGCGGGTTTGATTGGCTACTCGGGGCGAATGGAAGCACCGGAGCTAATGGAGGCTGAGATCTGTTCAAAACCGCCGGTGGTTATGGTGCACGGTGACTCCGACGAACTACTAGCGGTCTCGGAAATGGAAACCGCGGCGGCGACGCTCCGGGAGAATGGCGTGTCGATTGATACATATGTGCGGCCCGGTCTCGGCCACGGGATCGACGAGGAGGGTATTCAGATTGGTGTGGAATTTGTGAAGAATGTGTTAGGTAGTTGATATACAAGGACTACAAACATTTGGGCCATAATCAGATTTCACAAAACCTTTACATTATGCCGGTTGCTCCGAGAATCATGGAGGGATAGGCTATTCTGATTGTGAGCGATTATCGAACTTCTAGTGCACAATGCAGGCTGGACCGGTGGAGAAAAGCCGCGTGAGGGGGGAGTCGCCCGCCCTAGTTCTTAACGCTGATTTCCGGCCACTCAGTTATTTTCCTCTTTCAATTTGGTGCTGGCAGGACACTATAAAGGCAGTCTTTCTTGATCGAGTAAATATCGTTTCAGAATATGAAGACGAAGTTCATTCTCCGACACTTTCAATTCGTCTTCCAAGTGTGATCGCACTGAAGCAATATGTACCGCTGTCGCGGCGACCAGCGTTCACCCGGTTCAATGTCTTTCTACGCGACCATTTTTTGTGCCAGTACTGTGGTTATGCTCCGGGCACATCTGAGCTAACATTCGATCACGTGATACCGAAGTCACGTGGCGGTCATACTGCGTGGGATAACGTAGTCGCTGCATGTTCCGAATGTAATTTAGTAAAGGGAAATAAGATGCCGAGAGACTGCGGGATGACTCCGGCGGCCCCGCCAATGGAGCCAACCAATTATCAACTCCAGACTAATGGTCGGTCATTTCCTCCGAATTACCTGCATGAAAGCTGGCGTGATTTCCTTTATTGGGACAGCGAATTAGACCAGAACTGAACCTTCTCTTCGAAACCGGTATTCAAGATTAAGAATTTGTAACCTTGCGGACATTAGGCCGTAACGCTGTCATCCATATATTGGACACATAAGGTAACCGCCTACAGGAGTTTAGAGATGCCGCAATCCAGAAGACTTATATCCTTAAAATCACTAATTATAATATTTGCTGTGGCAATGACCGCAGCTGCTATTGGTGTGTTTGCGAGTAAAGGCCTGTCCGCCTCAAATACGGTTAAAGAGCGCACAAACAATATCTCAACGATTGCCCTACCGGGCAGCTTCTCTGTGATAATCGACAGGGTCGGCCCGGCGGTCGTTTCTATCCGAGTAACCCGTAAGGTGCCTCAGACTACAGAGATACCGGAGCCATTTAAACGCTTTTTTGGTGACAATTTCGGTTTCCAATTCGGTAAACCTGGGCAGCTCAGGCCGCATCCGTTACCTAGCGTCCAAGGCATAGGATCGGGATTTTTTATCGATGATGACGGACATATTGTGACAAATAATCATGTTGTCGGAGATGCTGAGAAAATTGAAGTCACTCTAAAAGACGGTAAAACCTACCAAGCAAAACTTGTAGGCCGCGATCGCAAGACCGACCTTGCTTTATTAAAAGTTGATGCACGAAAAAAGTTTCCGTTTGTCAGGTTTGGAATATCGGCAAAAACAAAGGTTGGGGATTGGGTAATTGCTCTTGGTAGCCCGTTCGGACTTGGCCACACGGCGACGACTGGTATTGTCTCAGCGAGAGGGCGTGATATTGGTTCTGGCCCCTATGACGACTTCCTTCAGATTGATGCTCCAATAAACAGGGGAAATTCCGGAGGCCCTACCTTTAATGTTAGCGGTGAGGTGATTGGTGTGAATACCGCGATTATTTCGCCCACCGGGGTGAGTGCGGGGATCGGTTTTGCGGTACCTTCGGACATGGCTAAATCAGTGATTGCGCAGCTGAGGGAAAAAGGCGCTGTTTCGCGCGGCTGGCTGGGTGTGGAAATCCAACAGGTCACAGAAGATCTGGCCGCAGGCCTCAGAATGAAAAAGCCTGAAGGTGCTCTCATTTCTAATGTGAGTAAGGGAAGCCCGGCCGAGCGTGCTGGGTTGAACGTCGGGGACGTGATAGTCGCGGTGAATGACGAGCGGATCGAAAAAATGCGCGAGCTACCGAGGCGGATTGCCGGCCTGATAAATGGGAGGATCACCAAATTCGGGATATTTCGCGATGGTAAAGAACGCATAATAAAGGTGATCATTGGCAGAATGCCTACCACCAAAAAGATTGCATCCGTCAACCGGGGGAATCTGGAAAGCCGGAGCTTGGTATGACGCTTACGGCGATCAGTGAGAGCCTGCGAGCACGCCGTAATGTCGGTCAGGACGTAGATAGCGTCATCGTTAACGTGGATGATTCAGACAGCTTTACAGCAGCGACTGGTATCCGACCGGGTGATGTATTACGCCGCATTGATGGCGACGAGTCCTCTGTCCCTTCAGAATCATACGGTCTACTTGATGCGCCGATTGCAGAGGCACAGAAACGACAAACAACAATGATTCTTCTTCTCGTTCAACGTATGGAAAAGGACCGCTATTTCGCGCCCCCACTGCAAGACACCTGATTTGATCTGTTAACCCGTACGTGGTGAAACCAATGCTCAAGATCCCCAACGTAACTTTTTTCCAGGGAGATTTAACCTTGAACCATTAAAATAGCCCTCACGGTATTTTATAAGTAATTTTTGGGCCCAAAAAGGGGAGAAGATATGTCATTGAAAACGGTTGCTATCCTCAGTCCCGGCGATATGGGTGAAGGTGTAGGGGCTTCGATTAAAGAACAAAATGTAAATGTCATTACCGTCCTGACTGGGCGTAGCGAGGAAACTCGTAAGAGGTCAGCGAGGGCTGGCTTCCAGGATATTGTCGATCTAGACGCCCTTGTAACGGCAGCGGATCTGGTGATGTCTATAATGCCGCCAGAATATGCGGAGGCGACTGCGTCCGATGTGGCTTCTGCAATGAGGCGGACCAGAAAAACACCTCCTTTTGCCGACATGAACGCTATTGCCCCGACGACATCGAAGCGCATCGCTGCCGCTATGAAAAATGTGGGCGCTAACTTCATAGACGGCGGTATTATAGGTTTGCCACCGCTAAAGAGTGGCACACCCACTAAATTATATGTATCCGGCCCCGAAGCGTCGCTGCTCGATGAACTCGATGGAAACGGCAAGGCCGTGATACAGCTTGGAGATAAGATTGGTCACGCCTCGGCGGTTAAGATGGTCTACGCGTCCATCACGAAAGGTACGGACTCTTTGTTGACAGCCGCATACACAGCGGCAGAGGCGCTGGGTGTCCGAGAAATTTTGGAGGACGAATGGGAAAAAAGTCAGCCGGATGCTCTTGCTCGGATGGGTCGCCGAATTCCTGTTTTACCGGCTGATGCTGCGCGCTGGATAGGTGAAATGGAACAGATTTCAGAGACCTTTGCCTCTGTTGGGGTAACGCCAAATTACCACAAGGGAGCGGCGGAAATGTATCGTTTGCTGGACTTAACGCCGTTTGCCCGGGAGAGCCGGGAGACAATAGATAAAACACGGACCATGCAGGAGGCGGTGAGGGTCTATGTTGAGTATCTCAATAAAAACAAATCCCAGTAATAGAAAATCTGTTCTAGGTCGGGCACCGTATTCGCTTCTATAAATCGTCATAATTGTATAACGGGGAGAGGAGGCTATGGCCGCCGATCTATATGTCGGCGAAGTAATGCATCGGCGATCACGGCCGAAGGCATACACCTTCGTCTATCGAGTCTTTAATATTTTAGTGGATATAGACACCTTGGAAAAGGACGCGCGAGCGCGGCGCCTCTTTTCATATAATCGGTTCAACCTATTTTCTTTCTTCGACCGTGATCATGGCGCCCGAGACGGATCGACACTACGCCCTTGGGTAGAGAATCATCTGGCTGCCGCAGGTTTGAGCCACGCATCTGCAAATATCAGATTGCTGTGCATGCCCCGGGTGCTCGGTTACGGGTTCGACCCTCTCTCAATCTACTACTGCAGCGATGATGCCGGTCAACTCGCGGCCATTTTGTATGAGGTAAAAAATACGTTCGGCGACCAGCACGGATATCTGTTTGGGGTGGATAACAGTATCAAGGTTCCTCAGAAACATGTCGCTAATAAGGTTTTGCACGTGTCGCCATTAATCTCCATGAACGCACGTTATCAGCTTCGAACACAGTTGCCAGATGATAAGCTTGCTGTACTTATCCAGGAGTCGGATGAGGCGGGTGAATTTCTGGTGGCCTCCCTGACAGGGGAACGGCGGGATATGACCGACGGAGCTATGCTGAGTTGGTTTTTCAAAATTCCTTTGCTGACATTCAAGATAATTCTTGCGATTCATTTCGAGGCTATTCGGCTGATGTTGCGGGGTGTGAAGTATACAAAAAGGCCAGAACCGCCAGCACAGGATGTATCTCTGCCACCCTCCCGAAGAGATATTGTTTAATGGGGACAAGTATCCGACTGGACGGCCGGTTGCGTGTGGGTTCTCTTGAGATTGAGCTCCCGAACAGTATATTTGTCTGCTTGACCGGTAAGGAAGATGGTCCGATAGCACGTCTTAAGCTAAATCGTTGGCGTGCCCTGACTAGGTTTCTCAGTGGTGGGACGGTTTCATTCGGCGAAGCCTTTATGGACGGTGACTGGGAATCTCCGAATCTGGCTAATGTGATCGAACTCGCAGCGCGCAATCTTCCGAGCAAACCAATGATGTTTCGTTCTCTATCACCGTGGCGCATAGGGGATCGAATTAAACACGTGGTACGACCAAATACCCCGGAGGGATCTCGAGAAAACGTCGCCGCGCATTACGACCTCGGCAATGATTTCTATGCCGAATGGCTCGATCCCAGTATGACCTATTCATCTGCAATTTTTAAAGATGAGAATGCAGATCTGGAGAATGCCCAGACAGAAAAGAACCGGCGACTGCTCGATCTCGCGATGGTAAAATCAGGAGATCGGGTGCTTGAACTCGGCTGTGGGTGGGGTGGTTTTGCTATTCAGGCGGCCCGGGATCGGGGAGTGCACGTCACTGGAATCACTGCTAGCAGGGCCCAGTTTGAAGAGGCCCGTCGGCGCGTTCAGATTGCAGGTTTGACCGAGCGTATTGATATTCAGCTGTGTGACTATCGTGATCTTAATGGCGAATGGGACCACGCGGTTTCCATCGAAATGATCGAAGCCGTTGGCGAAAAATATTGGGATACATACTTTGAGCGGGTAGCCGCCAGCGTTAAACTTGGCGGGACCTTTGCTCTACAGGCAATCGTGATTGATCACAACCGTTTTGATGCCTATCGTAAAAGCGCGGATTTTTTACAGAAGCATATATTTCCGGGCGGGGCTTTGTTGAGCCCTGATGTGATGAAGGATAGGGCTACTTCCGCAGGGTTCTCGTGGAGAACCTCTAGAGGGTATGGATTAGATTACGCTACTACCCTGAGCCACTGGCGAAGACGCTTCGAGGATGCCTCAGAAAAAGTTGCAGCTCTCGGATTTGATGACAGGTTCCAGCGTTGTTGGTCATTTTATTTGTCCTATTGTGAAGGCGGGTTCCGGGCTGGAAATATAGATGTACTCCAAGTAGCCTTGGTTAGGGGTTCCAAAATTATTGGCTCTCATTAGCTTTTCTTTTTTGTAAGCCGATCCATTAAGGGCAAGTACAAGGCGTAGGGAAGGTGGCGTAATAACTTAACCGCCCAAGTGAACCGCTTGGGAAATGTTACTTCAAAACGTCCACTTTTGAGGCCTTGGTAAAATGCCTCTGCAGCTTTGTCGACAGGCATTAGCGCCGGCATTCGGAAATCGTTCTTGTCTGTTAGAGGCGTTTCGATGAAGCCCGGATTAACGACCTGAACTTTCACACCGTAATCTCCGAGTTCCATGTGGAGCGCTTCGCACATATTGATCAGCGCCGCCTTGGTCGCGCCATATGCTGACGCAGTCCTCAAGCCTCGATACCCGGAAACGGATCCGACGACTGCAATATGCCCTGATCCACGGTCTACCATACTGGGAATCACGGCATCTAGAACACGAATCACACCCATCCAGTTAATGTCGATCTGTTTCGAAAATACTTCCTTGGAAAAGATAGAGCCGTCTATCGGAATGTAGGTACCAGCATTAAGAACGCAAAGATCAGGCTCGCCTTTATTGGCGACTAAATTTTTGTACGCCTTATTAACCCCGGCGGTATCGGTGACGTCGAGAGGAAGCGGAATGATGCTACCGGGATAGTCCTTCACCTCATTTGCTAGAGTGGCTAATTTTCTTTCCCCCCGGGCACTAGCGAAAACGACGGACCCTGACTTGGCTAGACGAAGCGCCAAGGCGCGACCAATCCCCGTGCTCGCGCCCGTGATCCATACTACGTTAAAATCAGCGTCTCCAACCATGTCCGATCATACGCTATAAGCCTAGGAATAGATCAACCCTCGCCTGCTTACTCTGTGATATCTTATGTTCATGATGAGCGAGCCGCGTCTTAAGACCGATATATGGATACGAGCGCAAATTCGCTTGTGTGATATCAATTTTATTCCTGCGGTTGTAACTCGTCGGGGAGACAGCGACGCAGGGCAGGTTTTGATAAATCTTAACCGTCTCAACGGTACGTTTGAGCTATTTGCCAGAACTTCGACTCTCGACGGTACGCCGGCTTGGCGAAGCGTAACTGGCGGAAACCCCATGGATGAAAAAGCCGCTCTCACATTTATCGAGCGCGAAGCGAACGTCGATCCTGATATATGGGTCCTTGAGATTGAGGATAGGGACCGGAAATACCAGCTCGATGGACCGGTTATCGTCTGAAGTTTCGTCAGTCTCTGTATTGGGCCCAACCCGCCTATGCTGTTTCCCTCATATCATGGTAGCAGATTTGAGTTTTCTTAATCCGGCTCTATGTCGGGGGACGCGACCGGGGATCCTGTTCTGATTGCTATCGTCTTATTTGCGGTCATTTCCCACAGCGTGCATGGAACATTTCCCATTCCCAGACCTGACTGTCGCAATCCCGCGAGAGGCATCCAGTCAGCACGGAACGCTGAGTGGTCGTTTATCATCACCGCCGATGCATCGAGTTGATTACTTATCTCCATCGCCAATTTGACGTCTCGAGTAAATACAGCGGCCTGAAATGCTGTTGGAAGGGCATTAGCCCGGTTAACAGCATCTTCAGTATTAAACCATGGGTCGATACAGACAACGGGCCCGAATGCCTCTTCGGTCATGAGACGGCAATCGCTTGGAGGGTTGAAGATTACGGTCGGTGCATAAATTGTCTCCGATAATTGCTCGCCACCGGTCAATAGCTGTCCGCCTCCGTTGACCGCCTCCGTTACCCATTCATGTATTCTGCTCACCTCCTCCGGGTGGATCAGTGGGCCGACCTCCGTTTCCGGGTTCATCGGATTGCCGAGCCGAAGTCCCGCCGCTTTCATTGCGAGCTGGGTAGAAAATCGTGTGGCGACGTTGGTATGAGCGAATATACGCTGAACGGATTCACCCGCCTGACCGGCATGGTAAAAGCATCCCTTCAAGATTGCCTCACTAACCTCGTAAATGTCGGTGTCGCCGGTCATAATAACTGGGGCCGCACCGCCGTGTTTTAGCGCACATCGGGCGCCAGGCGTGAGTTTGGAACGTAGAGACCAGCCCACACCAGCGCTGCCAACAAAGCTAAGGAAGCCGACGCGATGGTCCGTCGCTAGCCTTTCCGTCAATCCGTGGTCTGAAGTTACGATTGCTTGTGCCCAATCTTTTGGCAATCCGGCGTCATACAGTATTTCTAAAAAGGCTAGGCATGATAGCGGTGTCGAGGCTGCTGGTTTGACGATTACCGGACATCCCGCGGCCACCGCCGGTGCGACCTGATGCACGATAAGATTAATTGGGTGATTAAATGCACTGATCGCAACCACGACTCCAAGGGGTTCCGTCCGGGTAAATGCTGTATGATGCTCTGTAGCCGGAGTCAGGCCGGCCGGCATTGATTGGCCATGATGACTACGTAGCGCGGCGATAACGCTTTTTATCGTATCAATCGAGCGAACTACTTCGACCCTTGTATCGATCAAGGGCTTACCCCCCTCAAGCACGGCAACTTTAGTAAGTTGATCGAACCGTTTTTCCATAAGCAGGGCACAATGTTCCAGAATATCAATGCGTTGGTGTAGTGGTAACCAAGTATCACGCTGCCGGAATAACGCGTACGACGCCTCGAGGAGGGCGTCGATATCATCGGCAGTTTGTTCTGAAATGCTATCGACTGGGGTCAAATCGAAAGGGTTTAGGACAGTCAAAGTTTGTGGAGCCATATCGGAGTATGTCATTCTCTATCGAACCTGGGTGAGGTCGGTCACGTATCGGACCAACAACGCTTTAGTCAAATGCCGCGCGACAAGTATAGCGTTGGTTCCCGATATACGGAAAAGGTTAGGTTGTTGGCGGAAAGAGTGGGGTGTGCGTGCATACTAAATTGCGATTGCGGTATATATTCGGACGAAAAAAAAGTCTGGACACTTCAGTTCAGCCGAGTTCTGAAAAGCCTGAGTGAGGGTCGCTCTCGAAACGACTTCCGCGATTTATGTCTAGGAAGTCGAGGGTCTTGATCACTTGTTTGAGCAATCCACCAAGCGCAGGCCTTTTTTGGTGAATTCATACTAGTCCCGCAGAGAAAGGTGGGTTTCCCCATTGCCCGAAATTGCTCTAAACTCAGAAGAAGCTTGAGGAGTTTTAATTTGCCATGACTGGCATCGATCGCGCGAACGGCCATAAACCGGCCAGTATTTCTCCATTATATCATCCTGCGTTGGCAGATGCGCCGCGTCCAGATCCCGCCGAACTTGCCTATGATTTGAACGAAGCGCTTTCAGCGGTAGTACCGTTGCAGGCGCGAGCGCCGGACGACGCTTTCTCCGCTTCCTATCTGGGAACTGAGAGAGAAGGTAATGCGGTCCTGATTTCCGAGGACGGGTTGCTTCTTACGATTGGTTACCTGATCAATGAGTGTGATTTGATCACCGTCGGAACCCGCATTGGTGGTGTAGCCCAAGCGCATATTGTCGCATATGACTATGAAACTGGCTTCGGCCTGATTCGCACATATGAAGATCTTGGTGTTAAGCCGCTTGAGCTTGGTCATTCGGCGGCCGTTCGAGAGGGCGACAACCTAACCGTGGGCGCACATGGCGGAGCGGCACAAGCACTAGCCGCCAAAGTGTCGTCGGTTCGCGAATTTGCAGGATACTGGGAATATTTGATTTCTGGAGCGATTTTTACTGAACCACCACATCCAATTTGGTCTGGTGCCGCACTACTCGACGTCCACGGCAAGTTGGTCGGGATAGGTTCCCTATTCGTACAAGATGCGGAGGAAGAAAACATCGATAAACAGCCGGGGAATATGTTCGTGCCGGTTGATTTGCTGAGACCGATATTCGAGATTCTCATCGAAAAAGGTAAGCCGGAGCATCCCCCGCGCCCATGGTTGGGAATTTATACAGTAGAGGCGATGGGCCACCTGCTAATTACGTCGGTCTCGGAGCAAGGTCCTGCGGTTGATGCGGGGGTAGAACCCGGAGACGTTTTACTATCAGTGAATGGGCAGGAAGTGAAAACCTTGGCTGGTTTATACCGAGAAATCTGGGGATCCGGCGAAGCCGGAGTACCTATAGATTTGGCGGTACTACGTGACCGGAAGATGATCGAGTTGTCTATTATAACCGTTGACCGCGGAAAAATTATGCGGCGGAGTGCCCGCCACTAACGCCTTACTTGTTCGATTTTATGCCTATCCGGTCCCTGATCGGTTTCTAACGGCCGATACGAAGGTTTAGAGCGCAGTTATGATTCAAAATCACGATATTCCCTCGTATGATGGTATGCAGGCGATTGCTGATCTCTACGATGCGTTTATCCTTGATGTCTGGGGTGTCCTTCACGACGGGGTCACGTTGTACCCTGGAGTAGTCGATGTCCTCGAAAGGCTGACCGCGGCGGGTAAACCATTTGTAATGCTGACTAATGCACCGCGCAGGAGCAGCGCCGTTGCCGATTCTATGATCTCTATGGGGATGCCTAGCGAATTTTGCGGGAAAATCCTTTCTTCGGGGGAAGCCACCTTCTTAGATTTAAAAGAGCGTGTAGACGCATTCTATGACCCCCTTGGGAGTCGATTCTTGCATGTCGGCCCTGATCGTGACCGTAATTTATTTGTCGGGTTAGACTGGGAAGAGGTAATGCGGGTCGGAGATTGCGATCTAATTATAAATACCGGTCCCTGGGAGGACGGTGAGATAGTGGCTGATTATGAAGACCTGCTGCAACAGGGCGCTTCATTAGGCCTGCCGATGATCTGTGCCAATCCGGACCTCGTTGTAGTCCGCGGTGGACGAGAGATCATCTGCGCTGGTTCTCTCGCGCTCCGCTACGAGGAACTCGGTGGCACTGTACGTTGGTTCGGAAAACCGCGGTTGGAAATCTATGATTATTGTTTTCGGGAATTAAAAAAGTTCGATAAATCGCAGATTGCGGCGATAGGAGATTCTTTCCGAACTGATCTCGCAGGTGCAACTAAGGCCGGGATTTCACCTGTTTTTGTAGCCGGTGGCATTCATGCCGAAGAACTTGGCGGCTACCCTCCTGACCCGAGCGCGCTGGCGCTGCTTGTCGAAAAATGGCAAGTGCGACCCGTCGGCTCTATTCCCGGTTTTTCCTGGTAGTACACTGTGAAGAAACGCGAGAAACGAATTCTAGCAATCGCTTTGCCATCCTAAGAAGCCGTCTAAGACGGTCGCTGTAAATAAGGGGATAAAGTTTTTGTACGCCCTAATATTGATCGTCTTCGTCGATACGGTTGGCTTTGGTATCGTGCTGCCATTACTACCGCTTTATGCTCAAAAATTTGGCGCATCACCAGAGATGGTTACTTTGGTGGCTGTCAGTTTCACGTTCGGTCAGGCTGTCTTCGGACCTTTCTGGGGTTGGATTAGCGATCGTCTGGGGCGGAAGCCGGTGCTATTGCTGACTATAACTGGCACGTTGTGCGCTTATATTCTTTTGGCATTCTCAAGCTCACTCGTGATTCTTTTCATCGTCCGATTCCTAGCCGGTGCTATGGCGGCAAATATGAGTGTGGCTCATGCGTTAGTCGCAGACATAACCCGCGCAGAGGACCGCACCCGTAATATCGCACGACTGAGTGGGGCGGCTGGTCTCGGCTTTGTAGCTGGACCGGCGATTGGCGGGTTGCTGGCGGGTGTAGACGCCGGCGGGTCAGTGTTTCTACTGCCATATCTGGCTGCTGCAGTTTTCTCAGCTATCGCACTTATCCTTACCCTGATCCTGATTCGTGAGTCGGTTACGTCGGACCGAAAAGAAAGGGCTCGAGTATCTTATGGCCTCGACACGTGGCGAAGCGCACTTGCGCATGGGCAGACGCGGCTGATTCTTTTTCTAAGTTTGTTACCGCCCTTCGTCTTCGCCGGAATAGAAGTGATAATCGTTCTTTGGTCTGAGCGAGCTTGGGGCTGGGGCCCACTGCAGAATGGATATTTCTACGCTTGGATGGGCGCCTGCCACGTGGTTATCCAATGGGTATTAATTGGACCGTTGGCGCGATGGATGGGAGAAAAAATCTTGATCACGTTTGGCGCCTTTTCCTTGGGAATGGGCGTTCTTTTGATGCCTTTGGCAGGAGACCAAATCCTTTTGTACTTTGCCGCCTTTCTCATGATCTTCGGGACATCTAGCTGCGCTTCGCCTCTCAGCAGCTTACTGTCGCAATATGCGGACCCGGCCAGCCGCGGCAGTGTATTAGGACTAGGTCAGGCCTTCGCCGGATCCGGCCGCATTGTTGGTCCTGCGCTGGCGGGCTTCGTTTTCGCGTCGGTTGGAATCGATTGGCCCTTCTATTTTGGAGCGGCTACTATGGTGATTATGGCACTAGGTAGCCGTTTTATTCTTGTTAAGCGCGCCTCCGATATTGCGTCTGAGGATCCTTGACTTCAGATTTATGGGAGATTAGTTATTCGCGCCTTACGGGTAGCAGTCTGCCCGTTTTGTGTTTTATATGGTGCCTAGGAGCCAGACGATGTCCAGACGATGCGCTATGACCGGGAAGGGTGTGCAAGCCGGAAACAATGTAAGTCACGCCCATAATAAAACACGCCGGCGGTTCCTTCCCAATCTCCAAGATACGTCGCTGCTCTCCGACGTACTTGGCAAGACCGTGCGACTGCGCTTATCGGCTCGCGCAATCCGCACCATTGAACATAAAGGGGGCCTCGACGCGTTTCTGCTCGGAACCGCTAACTCAAAGTTAACAGAGGAAGCCCTGGCGCTAAAACGAAAGGTCAAAAAGGCTCTCGCCCCTGCCGGCTAATATTCTGGATTCTCCTTTCTAAAGAATTCGCGCACCTCTTGGTGCTGGCTTCTTGGCTGTTCTCCCGTTTCTCCAAGCGCCTGAATGTCGGTCAGATCACTTCACAGACTTCGTCGAAATCATAGCGATACAGCCGAGGGCCCTTGATGCCCTCTAGGTCGCCGTAACCAATATTGCAGAGGAAATTCGATTTCCAGTTTTTTCCGGCAAAGAAGACCTCATCTGCTAATTCGGTATTGAAACCTCCCATCGCACCAGCGTCCAGCCCTACAGCACGGATTGCCATGATTAGATAGGCACCTTGGAGGGTGCATTGCTGAAATGCAAATTTTTCGGCCACTGATTCATCGTTACGGAAACGCTCGCCTAATTCCGGTCGAACTGGATAGTTCCGCGCAAAATCCTTGTGGAATTCTAAATCGTAAGCGAGTAACGCTGTGACTGGAGCGGCCATGGTCTTTTCTAGGTTCGCCGGCATGAGGCAAGGCGCAAGTTTTTCTTTAGCCTCTTGGGACCGAATGAAGATTATCCGTGCAGGCTGGGTATTAGAGCTCGTCGAGCCGAATTTCATTATTTCCCAGATTTCTCGAAGTTGGCCGTCCGAGACCTCTTTGTCTTGCCACCAGTTGTGGTTCCGGGCCTCGCGAAACAATAAGTCTATTTCGTTGTTGTTGAGATGCTGGATACGATTGCGATATTCCGAGATTCGCGCGCGAGCGTCGGAAAGTGCTTTTTCTTCGGGCATTTGGTAACTCCTTGCTCAAGATTCTTTATGTTAAATCGTTTGCGTGAGCATACTGCTCGTTCCGAACATTTGCACGTTCGGCGTTGTCATGTGACAATGGTCAAGAACGAAAATATTTTTTTAAAAAGACATAGCAGGGAAAGATAAATGAAATCATTTACGAAATTATTTTTTGCCGGCATCGCGGCGAGCGCCATGGTCGCGGGTGCGGCGACAACTGTATCCGCCGCCATGAACTATGCTGGCAAGACGATGAAAATCATCATTCCATATGGCCCGGGTGGTACCTATGACAAATATGGTGTGGCGTTTTCGAACCATCTTGGGAAGCATATTCCCGGTAATCCCAATATAATTCTGCAACACATGCCAGGTGCCGGTGGCGCCAAGGCCATGAACTGGTTCTATAACGTTGCGCCAAAAGATGGACTCACCCTGATCGTACCACTTGATAATGGTGTGACGAATCAACTCATGAGGCCTGAGAAGATGCGCTACGACGCTCGACACTTTAACTGGATCGGTTCTTCAAACCAAACCAATGTAGTAATGGTTGTACGATCTGATAGCGGTATAAATAAGCTATCGGATATGAAAAAGAAGCAGGTGATTGGAAGCACTAGCGGTAAGGGTTCTTCCGGATATATCAACCCGATGCTTATAAATGGCCTTTTCGGCTACAAAATTAAAATGGTTACTGGTTACAAGGGATCTTCAAAATCCATCTTTGCAATGGAGCAAGGTGAGTCTCAGATGGCAGCATTCAACTGGCTGGCATGGGCGTCAAAGGTGCCGCATTGGTTTAAGGGTGATAAACCATTTGCCCGTCCAATTGCTCAGATTGGCGTTTTCCGAGATCCTGACTTACCCAAGTCGGTGCCAATGATTAGTGAACTTGTTACTAAAGAAATGGATAAGAAAGCCGTTGGCTTCCTAAGTGTCGCGGGTCTTCTTGGCCGTGGTCTTGCGTTACCCCCGGGTGTTGGAAAAGATAACATTGATCTTTTGCGTTCTGCTTATGACAAGATGAATGCAGACCCGGCATTTGCAGCGGAGTTGAAAAAGCGCAAGCTGAGATTAATCCCTTCTTCGGGAGCCAAGATCCAGAAGATCGTCATTGACTCGGTCAATAACGCATCGCCAGATGTTGTAAAGCACGCTACGAAATTGATCTTTGGGAGCTAAAATCCTTAAATCATTTTGAAGTAATAGAAAAAGGGTCGGATTTAGTCCGACCCTTTTTTGTATTGTCGGGGCATTAGGCAGCGCTGTCGAATCGTCGGCTACGCTGCTTGGGTCCATCGTCGAAAAGCTCTGCCAGCCGGTCCATCATTGTTCCACCTAATTGCTCTGCGTCCATGATAGTCACGGCACGGCTATAATAACGAGTGACGTCATGGCCGATACCGATGGCCGTCAACTCGACGTCTGGTCGCATTTCTAGTGTCTTGATCACTTCCCTCAGATGGCGCTCAAGATAGTTTCCTGGATTAACCGAGAGGGTAGAGTCGTCGACCGGAGCTCCATCGGATATTACCATCAAGATCTTGCGCTGTTCGTGACGATTCACCATACGGCTGTGCGCCCACAGTAATGCCTCGCCGTCGATATTCTCCTTCAGGAGGCCCTCACGCAGCATAAGACCTAACGATTTGCGTGCGCGGCGCCATGGTGCGTCTGCGGGTTTATAAACAATATGACGGAGGTCGTTCAGCCGGCCCGGGTTGGCCGGTTTTCCGTCCGCTAGCCAGCGCTCCCGCGCCTGTCCACCCTTCCATGCCCGTGTAGTGAAACCAAGGATTTCAACCTTCACCCCGCAGCGCTCAAGCGTTCGGGCGAGGATATCCGCGCTCATCGCCGCCACGGTGATTGGTCGGCCTCGCATGGATCCTGAATTATCAATTAATAGGGTTACAACTGTGTCTCGGAATTCGGTTTCCTTCTCAATCTTGTAAGATAGTGGGTGCATCGGGTTGATGACTACCCGTGACAATCTACCCGCGTCGAGCAGACCCTCTTCTAGGTCGAACTCCCACGAACGTGATTGCTGCGCCAATAGCCGACGTTGCAGGCGATTTGCGAGTCGTCCGATTATTCCCTGCAAATTGGCAAGTTGCTGGTCAAGATGTTGCCGAAGTCGATTAAGTTCGTCGGCATCGCACAAATCCTCCGCTTCGACGACTTCGTCGTATTCGATCGTATAAGGCTGATAGATGGGTTCACGTTCACGGCCGGGACCACCTTCTTGGCGTTGCTGGTGCTCAGATTGTTCCCCATCTTCGTCACCGGTGCCTGGCATCATTTCGTCTTGGCCCTGCTCAGACATGGATTCGTCGCCCTCCTCGACATCCATATCCTCCATTTCCGAAGATTCGTCGCCTGACATCTCGGCCGATACGCCTTCCGTATCCGCGTCGTCGGCATCTGCGTCTTCGGCATCCTGCTCTTCAGATTCCTCGCCCTGTTCGCCTTCCTGCTGGTCTGTAGCTTCTGATTCCTCATCAATAAGCTCTAGTTCCACCAAAAGATCAGTGAGCGCCTCCGCGTATGCTTCTTGGTCATCAATTCGGTCAGCTAGACTGTCGAAGTCAGTGTCGATCTTATCGTTAACCCAGTCTCGCCAGAGTCCAACCAATTGCTCACCACCCTCGGGGAGTTTTTCACCTGTCAGTTTTTCGCGGACCATAAGCCCAATTGCTTCTGACAAGGGAGCGTCTTCGCGCACGTTAACGCGGGTGTACCCAAACGAATCGCATTTTGCTTCGAGAGAAGCGCGAAGGTTATTCGCGACTCCGGCCATAATTCGACCTCCGAGAACCTCGCAGCGTACCCCTTCGAGAGATTCGAATACCGCTCGTGCATTCTCTCCCTGCGGGGCCCGCGTCGCATGGACCGTTTCGTCGTGAAATCGGAGGCGTAGCGCCATTGCGTCCGCCTCGCCGCGGAGCGCTGCAATCTCCTTTTCTGTGAAATCGCGAGACGGAATTGGCAGACGGGCTTGATTATCAACTAGCCTTGCCTCTGAACCATAAACGAGTGTGATGTCCTCACGCTCGGAAATCGCCCGCATTGCTGCTGCGGTGACGCGTCTAAATTCTTCTGCCGGCTGGTCGTCGCTCATTTTCTGATCAGGCGGCTGTCTGCGTTGCGTTCAGTTCCGGCAGTTCCTCGCCGAAGCAGCGTTGATAGTATTCAGCCACGGTCGTTCGCTCTAGTTCATCGCACTTATTCAAGAAAGTCATCCGAAAAGCTGTTCCAATGTCCCCCAAGATCAAATTATTTTCTGCCCAAGTAATAACCGTTCGCGGCGACATGACGGTTGAAATATCGCCGGCCATAAATCCGGCACGCGATAAATCAGCAACGCGTACCATGGAGCTGATTTTCTGTTGTCCTTCGGCATCTTTGTTGTAATCCGGGCACTTAGAAAGAATGATAGCTGTTTCTTTGTCATGTGGAAGGTAGTTCAGCGTAGTGACAAGGTTCCAGCGGTCGAGTTGTCCTTGGTTGATCTGTTGGGTGCCGTGATAAAGGCCCGTCGTGTCGCCTAATCCGACCGTGTTAGCCGTGGCCAGAAGGCGGAAAGCGGG
>CETH01122492.1_pt1 | contig 32115 bp, 34 predicted proteins | sample 361461 | NCBI WGS metagenome assembly CETH01 (sample SAMEA2622695, study PRJEB7988) | marine metagenome | isolation source: saline water (ENVO:00002010), including
TTTAAGAAGAAACGAAATGCATGAAAATATTAATCTAAGATCAAAAGTTTTATCATTCATAAGATCTAAAATGATTGCAAACAAATTTTTAGAGTTCCAAACACCCATCCTAACAGCATCGAGCCCTGAAGGGGCAAGAGACTTTTTAGTTCCGAGCAGACTGCATCCAGGAAAATTTTATGCTTTACCTCAAGCTCCACAGCAGTTTAAACAAATGGTTATGATATCTGGTTTTGATAGGTATTTTCAAATCGCACCCTGTTTTAGAGATGAAGATGGTAGAGCTGACAGAAGCCCTGGTGAACACTATCAGCTAGACATGGAAATGTCATTTGTTGAACAAGAGGATATTTTTAAGATTGTAGAACCAATTTTTTATGATTTATTTAAAGAGTTTGGAAAAGGAAAAAAAATAAATAAAGCACCTTTTCCGAGAATTAAATACAAAGACAGTTTGGACAGATACGGTACAGATAAACCAGATCTAAGAAATCCGATTGTACTCGCAGACGTAACAAAATTATTTAAGTCTGATGATGTAAAATTAAAAATTTTCAAAGATATAATATCAAAAGGAGGTATTGTTAAAGCAATACCGGTTCCTAATACTTTTTCTAAACCAAGAAGTTTTTTTGATAATTTAAATAATTGGGCAATAAAAGAGGGAGCTAGTGGTTTAGCCTATATAACCTTTGAAAAAAATAAAAATAAAATTATATCTAAAGGACCAATAGCAAAGTTCTTCTCTGACAAAGCTATATTGGAATTAACGAAAAGTTGTAAAATAACTGAAAAAGACTCTGTGTTTTTTGTTTGCAATAAAGAAAAAGAGGCAATTAAATTTTCTGGCATAGCAAGACAAAAAATTGCAGAGGAATTAAAATTAATAGACGAAAAAGAATTTAAATTTTGCTGGGTAACTGACTATCCAATGTACGAGTATGATGAAAAAGAAAAAAAAATTGATTTTAGCCACAATCCTTTCTCAATGCCACAAACTGAAATACAAGAGTTTGACAAAGCAGATCCTCTTAAAATACTAGCATATCAATATGATCTAGTTTGTAATGGTTATGAACTATCTTCTGGTGCTATAAGGAACCATATACCAGAATATTTGTTTAAAGTTTTTGAAAAAGTTGGTTACTCAAAAAAAATGGTTGAAAAAAATTTTTCAGGTATGATTAAAGCACTTTCATATGGAGCACCACCTCACGGAGGTATGGCGCCAGGTATAGATAGAATAGTTATGCTTTTAGCTAATCAAAAAAATATAAGAGAAGTTACTCTTTTTCCATTAAATCAAAACGCTGAAGATCTCTTAATGGATGCACCCTCTGAAGCAACTGAAAAACAACTTAAAGAACTAAGTATAAAAACCTTAAAAAAAAATTAATTTTTACTTTTTAAATTTATCCTTACATCGCTAAGATCAACTAATTTCTCCTCATAATTACTTCTGATGAAACCTTTACTCGTAATATTTTTAACAATTTTTAAGAATTGATCATCTTGTTTGTTACTTGATTCAATATTTGATTTTCTAATTCCAGGGGTATGTGCCAAATCCTCTTTACCGAGATAAGAGATTGCTAGTTCCCTAAAAATATAATCAAGTATAGATGTAGCTGTCAAAATTCTATCATTACCACTAACTTTTCCCGAAGGTTCAAATTTTGTATCTAAAAACGCATCTACGAATTCCTCTAGTGGCACGCCATACTGCAAACCTAAAGATATAGCTATAGCAAAATTATTTGTTAAAGCTTTAACTAATTCACCTTCTTTATTTGTATCTATAAATATTTCACCAATTTTTCCATCGTCATATTCACCAGTGTGGAGATATATTTTATGATCACCTATTGTTGCCTTTTGAATATAACCTTTTCGCCTATCAGGCATTTGAAATCTTTTCTCGTTTTTTTTAATATTTGATTTTTTATTTTGATCTGATGTTTTAGCTATAATTTCATCTTGAAATTTTTGTGCATTTTTTACACTGCTACTATGGGAAATTCTAACTTCCTTTGTATCGGATTTATCTGAAGAAATTTTATTGTTTGATTTTTTTGTTTTTCTGTTGTTGACAGTTACGTCAATAATCTCAACTTTACCATCTTGTCTGCTGTCGATATCTGATAGTTGTTTTTCGTTTAATTCACTAAGTTCATGTATTATCTTAAATGTGCACGTATAATAGGTCTCTACTAAAAATTTTGACATTATTTTTCCTTATTTTATTGAAAGAATTACTTTTAAGGATATATACAATATTTGTATAGTGTCCATGTTATTATGATACAATTTTTGATTGTGTGGATTTTTAAATTTTAAAATGATTAAACAAATTTTTACTTGGTGGAATTCTCAAACTTTTGGAACTTTTTTTTACACAATTTTTTTTGGAAAATTTGTGGGAAAAGATGATTTTGGTAATAAATATTATAAAAATAATAAGGGAAAAAGATGGGTTATTTATAACGGGGAAGTAAATGCATCTAAAATCACGTCTGATTGGTTTTCTTGGATGCACAACATTTCAAATATTGTTCCGATTGAAAATAAAAAGAAAAAATTTACTTGGCAAAAACCCCATAAAGAAAATAAGACAGGTACAAAAGAATCACTTAAAACAAATATAATTTCTAAAGATGACAAGAAATTTAAGAAATATGAAAGCTGGAAACCTTAAATTTAACTGCTTAATATTATTATTTCTTACAATATTTACTTTCAAAAGTATTTATGCAGAAGAAAAAATAAATCTTAATATTTTACAACCTACATTTGAAGAAGAACAAGAGGCAGACGAGAAAATTATGAGCGAACCATCTAATATAAAATCAAAAAAAAAGAAATTAAAAACAAAAAGCAACGATTCGGTTGTCAAATTTAGAGCTCTAGATAAAATTACAGCTAAAACTAAAGATATTAACATTACAATTGGAAAAAAGAAAAAATTTGGTTATTTAGAAATATTTCCAAGAAAATGTAATAAATTTCAAGATCAAAACAAACAAGGAGTAGCAGCTTACATACAAGTTAGAGATTTGTCAGACAAGAAAGAAGATAAAGTCTTTGTTTTTAATGGTTGGACATTCTCGAGCAGTACAAATCTTAGAGTATTTGATCACCCAATTTATGATCTTTGGGTAATAGGTTGTGATAATATATAAATGAAATATTCAGACATAACAAAATTAAAACATCTTGCGCAGGATAGGGTTTCTAGATCTGCAAACCCAGCGGTAGTTAGAAATTCAACAGTATTTTTCAGGAGTATGCAGGAGCTTTTAAGACAGGAAGCTTTAGTTAAAAAGGGTTCAAAAGTAAACATTTTTGAATATGGAAGAGGGGGAAGTCAGACAACAATTGCTTTACAAAACTTTATTACAGATTTAGAGCAAGCCCATAGTACATTTTTAACATCAACGGGTTTTTCAGCTGTAGCTTTAGCTATTATCAGTATTTGTCGCCCAGGTGACGAAATAGTAGTAACAGATGCTGTTTATGCACCAACAAGAGTCATAACCTCTAAATTACTCAAAGAGTTTAAAATTAAAACACATTTCTATAATCAAGATGACTTTAATAGTCTTGAAACCAAAATAAATAAAAAGACAAAAATGATATTCGTAGAGAATCCTGGAAGTAATACTTTTGAATTTCAGGATCTATCTAGAATAGTAAAGCTAGCAAAGAAGAAAAAAATAGTTACGGCCATCGATAATACTTGGGGAACACCTTTTTTAATTAAACCATTAAAATTAGGTTTTGATATGTCAATCTCATCTGGAACAAAATATTTTTCAGGTCACTCAGATGTAATGCTGGGTAGTTTATCAGTAAATAAAAAGGTTTATGATAAAGTTAGATTTTGTAATAAACTTTTAGGTTATAGAGCATCACCAGATGATGCTTATTTAGTTTTAAGAGGTTTAAGAACACTTGATATTAGATTAAAAAAACATGAAGAGAACACGAGGAAGATTATTAACTTTTTAAAAAAAGAAAAAAAAATCAAAGAAATTTTATATCCATATAAAAAAGGTGATAAAAATTTTGAGAATTGGAAAAAATACTATAAAGGATCAACAGGTTTATTTTCAGTGATTATTTTAAGTAAAAATAAAAATTCTGTTTTAAAATTTGTTAATTCACTAAAACTATTTGGTATTGGACAGAGCTGGGGAGGTTTTGAAAGTCTTGTGCTTTATCAAAGTCAGACAATAACAAGAGTTTACAAAAAATATATTAAGCCAAATCACCATATTGTTAGGCTTCATGTGGGCTTAGAAGACCCTAATGATTTGATATTAGATCTAAAAAGTGCTTTAAAAAAGATCAAATGAAAAATAAGTTTTTTCCAAACAAAACAGCATTAATAACTTTAGTTGCGGCTTGCTTTGTTGTTAATGTCACAATGGGTGTTAGACAAACCTTTGGATTATTTTCTGGTGATTTTGAAATCGATTGTGGGATTTCTAATACAGAATTTGGTCTTGCTATAGCATTGCACGCTTTAATATGGGGAATTGTTACTCCTATATTTGGGAGATTTGCTGATAAACACGGTGGAAGTAAAATGGTTATATTTACTCTAATTGTTTATGGCGTAGGTGTCTTAGCTTTAGGTAATAACTTTAATACTGGTACATGGTTTCAAATTAATCTTGGTCTTTTAGTGGGCATAGGTTTAGGTGGAGCCGCAGGAACAATATTAGCACCGGTTGTTACAAAACATTTTCCAAATCATAGTAGAGGTAAAGCAGCAGGTTATGTTACTGCATTTGGCGGATTAGGAATGTTTATTTTTCCGGTTCTTACAAAATACTTAATGGTTGAGGTAGGTTGGCAAAGCACTTTTACAGTTTTTGCAATAATCTTATTTATAATGTGTATACCAGGACTTTTTTTAAAAAAACCTGAGGGTGATAAAGAGAATCTTGATTTAGAGACAGATAATAAAACAAACGATAGTGTTTTTAAGGTTCTAAAAGAATCTTTTGCACATAAAGGTTTTAGATTATTGGTTTTAGGTTTTTTTGTTTGTGGATTTCAAATTACTTTAGTTGCAACTCACGTCCCTAGATATGTTCAAGATAGAGGACTTGAAGATTGGACAGGTTTTGCAATTCTATCACTGATAGGACTTTTTAATATTATAGGTGTTTTAATAATGGGATATTTAAGTGATAAATATAGTAAGAAAATGCTTTTAAGCGGTCTGTATTTTTTTAGGGCAATATCGATAATGCTTTTTATATTTTTACCACCATCAAATATTTCTGCTATAGCTTTTGGAGTCACTTTTGGACTTTTATGGTTAGCTACCGTTCCAGCAACTAACGGAATTGTAGCTCAGGTATTTGGTGCAAAAAATTTATCAATGTTATTTGGAATAGTTTTTTTAAATCACCAAATAGGATCTTTTTTAGGAGCCTACCTAGGAGGAGTTTTTTATGACACTTTCGGGAACTATGATTATGCTTGGTATTTAGCAATCCTATTATCTTTTGTTGCAACATTACTACATCTTCCAATAGATGAAAAACCGATAAGAAAAGAAGCAACAATCTAAAGTTGTGGACAATTTTTTTAATTGTTTAATTTAAAATTTTAATTAAAGTATTCTTAACGGAGGAAAAAATGTTTTCAAAAAACTTAAACGAGAAACTAGATAAGTACCACTTACTAAAACACCCATTTTATAAGGCTTGGAATGAAGGAAAATTGACAAGGGAAGTAATTAAAGATTATGCTGAACAATACTACCAACATGTAAAGGCATTCCCAAGATATATAAGTGCGACGCATTCATTATGTGAAGATATTCAAAAAAGAAAAATTCTTTTAGAAAATCTCCAGGATGAAGAAAACAAAGATGCTGATCACCCAAAATTGTGGAAAAATTTTGCTATAGCAATGGGTGCAGACTCAGAGAAAATAGAAAAAGTTAAAAAAGATTGGTTCACAGAAGAAATGATTGATAATTTCTTTAAACAAGCCAGATTGTCATACGCTGAAGGACTTGCATCTCTTTACACTTACGAGAGACAAATACCAGAAATTGCAGAGACAAAAATACGTGGTTTGAAACAGTTTTATGGAGTGAACTCAAAAGAAGGTTTGGAATTTTTTGAAGCTCATAAAGCCGCTGATGTCATTCACAGAGCAGAGTGTGAAAAACTATTAGATGGCTTAACAAAAGAAGAACAAGAAAAAGCTGAACAAGCCTCTTTGTATACTGCTAGATACCTCTGGAATTTTCTAAGTGGAATGGTTTCTAAACATAAACTACAAATTGCTGCTTAATTAATTTATATTCAAAACTGAATTGGGATCCAATCGGGTCCCAAACCAGTTTAATCTCACATCAAGATGCGCGCCAGTAGACCTACCTGTTGAACCCACTGTACCGATTATGTCTCCTTGCTTAACTTGTTGACCTTTCTTTACTGAAATTTTTTTCATGTGCATGTACAAAGTTGAAACTCCATGACCATGGTCAAATATAATTGTACCACCAGTATAAAATAAGTCAGGTTCAACCATAGTGGCTTTACCATCTAACATTGCTTTAATTTTTGTACCTTCTTTTGCTGCGAAATCGATGCCATAATGTGGCCACCTGGGTTTTCCATTTAAAATTCGTTGGCTACCATAAACACCAGTAATAATTGCATTATTTAAAGGTGGAATAAATTTATTTTTAAAAAAAGTTAAATTACTTTCTACCGATCTAGCATCAGAAATTATTTTATTTTCTCTTTTAATTCTTTCATATACTTCTTTTGGAGGAGTAACTTTTTTTTCAGGTAATCCGTCAATTCTCTGTATTTTATAATCTCTTTTTTTAATTTTTTTTATAATCCTTTGCTTTTTTCCATCAAATTCTTGAGTAATTACAATATCATATTTTCTATCTCTTCCTATCCCAAATACGAAATAGCCATCATCTGTAACTTTCACTTTTTTTTTGTCTATCCATATTTTCATTTTAGGATTTGTTTTTCCAACAATAAAATGACCTTGAATAAACTTACCTTTAAACTCCAAAGCTAATGCTTGATAATTTAAAAAAATGAAAAATAATAATAATATTTTTTTTAGAACACTACACATTATTTTATTTAAAGTATTTTTTTAGGGATAAATAATTTTTAATTTTAACAATTAAATTATGATTAAAAAAAATCTTTCTGATGATCTTTTTAATAACTGCGATCTTGTGCAAACTAGGGAATTTACGATTAATGAAATTTGAAATTTTTGGAAAATAATCGGTCGTTCTTAAATCATGAACATCTATTCCCTCTGCTTCTGTAACAAGATTAATATTATCAATACATTTCCTGCTATCAATTTTAAAGGCTACCATCGACTCATAAAAAAGAATTGAGAATATTTTTTTTCTAAATTCATTATTTTTTTTAATCTCGTCACTAGGAAATCTGGAGTTGACAACATCTACTAAGTATTTTGAGTAATTTATAAAAGAATATTTTGAAGGGTTTCCAAATCTTTTTGAGTAACTAGTGTGAGTATCTTCTATCAAAATTATACCACCATCTTTTATATTTGGAATTGACTCGTTAAGTGTAATAATTTGTTGATTATTTTCATGGCCACCATCATCAAGAAGAATATCTATTTTCCCAACTTTTTTGTAAAAATCCTTCCAAAATTTTGGATCAGATTGACTTCCAACAAAAATGTCAAATCCATGCTTTTCAAGTTCCTTTGCATTTGGATGAAGATCAATACCTATAATTTTAGCTTTACTTCCAAAATATTCTCTCCACATGAACATAGACCCACCGTGCATCACCCCAATCTCAGCAAATATAATTTCCTTTCCAACGTAACTACTAAATAGCTCTTCATAAGCTTGAAAATATGTATTAGACTTCAAAGAAACTCGTTTAAGATTTTTATAAATTTGAAAAAGTCTTGAATTTGAATTTATATCTAAGTCTTCTTTAGATAATTTTTTTGGGTTTGTATACATTTGAGTATTACTAACTATTATATAATATTAAAAAAGTAAAATGAATTTATCAATAGTTATTGTTTCATACAAAAGCGATCATTTAATGGAAAAATTAATTTCCTCCTGCCCAGATTATTTTGAAATTATAGTTATTGAAAATTCCTTAAATAAAGATTTAAAACTTAAGCTTGAAAATAAGTTCAAAAATGTACATGTGTATATTCCAAAAGAAAATCTAGGTTATGGTTCTGCAATAAATTTTGGTATTAAACAATCGAAAAACAATTTTGTATTTTGTATGACACCTGATGTGGAGATCAATAAAAATTGTTATGATGGAATTTTAAAGCTAATAAAAAGTTTTAAAAACTTTTCAATTTTAGCACCAACCTACATTGACGAAAGTATTCACAAGAATTATATGATCCCCCAAAATCCTAAAAATAAAAATATTAATATTGAAAATTATAATTTAATAGAGGTATCCGAAATAGATGGAGCTGCTTTTATAGTTAATAAATCTAATGTTGAAAATAATAAGATCATGGACGAGAATATTTTTTTGTATTTTGAAAGCTCTGATATGTGTATGAATTTGGTGAAACAAGGAAAAAAACTCTTTGTAATTGAAAATTTAAAATTCAACCATTTTGGAACACAGTCAAGCCATCCAGATTTAAAAAACCATATCAAGGTAAACAGAGCCTGGCATTTTTGTTGGTCAAAATTTTATCTGTGGAGGAAACACCGTGGTTATTTATTTGGAATTAGGAAAACTATGCCAAATTTTATAAGGGCAATTAAGATGTGTTTATTTTATGCTTTTAAAAAAGATAAAGAAAATTTAAAAATCCACCGGGCAGAATTATCAGGTTTATTAAGCTCTTACTTTTTTAGAAAATCTTATTTTAGACCTATGCACACAAAAGAAAAGAATTGATTATTTTTTTAATTAATAGTTAATGTTGGTTTATAACTGAAATGCGAAAAGTTGCCTTAATAACCGGTATAACAGGACAAGACGGCTCCTACTTAGCTGAATTTTTAATTAAGAAAAAATATAAAGTTCATGGAATAATTCGAAGAGTAGCTTTAGAGGATAAAACGCACAGATTATGGAGATTACAAAATATTTTAAAAAAAATATCTCTTCACTCAGCCTCTTTAGAAAGTTATGCAAGTATAGTAAAAATAATTCAAAAAATTAAACCCACTGAAGTATATCACCTTGCTGCACAAAGTTACGTTGATTATTCTTTCAAGGATGAATTCTCAACATTAAATACTAATATTAATGGAACACATTATGTTCTTTCTGCAATTAAAGAGTTTTCACCAAAATCAAAATTTTACTTTGCTGGATCATCCGAAATGTTTGGAAAAGTTCGAAGCACACCGCAAAACGAAAAAACTGCATTTTATCCAAGATCTGCATATGGTATCTCAAAAGTAACAGGGTATGATTTAACAAGGAATTATAGAGAGGCATATAATTTACATTGTAGTACTGGAATATTGTTTAATCACGAGTCACCGAGAAGAGGCTTTGAATTTGTAACTCGAAAAATATCTCATGGTGTAGCAAGAATAAAATGCGGTTTACAAAGAGAATTAAAATTAGGAAATCTTGATGCAAAAAGAGATTGGGGGCACGCACGTGATTATGTTGAGGCGATGTGGTTAATGTTACAAAAAAGAAAACCTGATGATTTTGTTATAGCTACAAATCAACAACACTCAGTAAGAGAATTTGCTAGACAAGCTTTTTCAATTGTAGGTTTAGATTATAAAAAATTTGTTAAAATTGATAAAGATCTTTATAGACCCGCTGAAGTACAAACGCTTTTAGGGGATTATTCAAAGGCAAAAAAAATATTAAAATGGAAGCCTAAAGTTTCCTTTAAGGATTTAGTAAAAGATATGGTAATATCTGACCTAAATTTTGTAAGAAAGTCAGGTTATTAATTTTTATAGGAGGTTAAATGGGTAAATTTTATACGATGGGATGTTATACTGATAAAGGTTTAGCAGGTTTTGTAAACAACCCTTCAACAAATAGAGAGGCTGCTACCAAAGCTTTGTGCGAAGCTGGAGGAGCAAAAATGATAGACTATTCTTTACTAAGAGGCTCATACGACTTTATTGCTGTATTAGAAGGAACCTTTGAACAAATGGCAGCAGCAAAAATGGTTGCAGTTTCAAGTGGTACAGTAAATAATTTTACAATTTTAGAAAAGGCTGACCTAAATAAAATTGCTGATACAGCTAAAAAAATGTCATCAACTTATAAAGAGCCCGGGAAATAAAAATTTATGGCATCTCAAAGAAGTTTAGGTATTCCAAATTCACTTCATGAACACTGGATGCCGTTTACTTCAAACAAAAGTTTTAAAAAAGATCCAAGACTGATAACTGAAGCAAAAGGTGTTTACTTAAAAGATCACAAAGGTAGAACACAGATAGATGCAAGCTCAGGACTGTTTTGTAATCCTTTAGGCCACGGTAGAAAAGAAATAATTGAAGCGATTACAAAACAACTTCATACACTCGACTATGTTCAGCCCTTTCAACAAGGTTTTGGAGGATCTTTTGAATTAGCGACTAAAATTTCAAAACATACTCCAGGTAACTTAAATCAAATATTTTATACAATATGTGGATCTACAGCTGTTGAAACAGCTCTTAAAATTTGTATTGCCTACCATAAAGCAAGGGGTCACGGACAAAGATTTAGATTTGTTGGTCGTGAAAGGGCCTATCATGGGATGAATATCGGAGCAACATCAGTTGGAGGAATGATTAACAATGTCAAAACTTTTGCAAATATTTTAATGCCCGGTGTTGTTCATATGAGACATACTCATCTACCAGAGCATAAATTTATTAAAGGACAACCTGAAACAGGAGCAGATTTAGCAAACGATTTAGAGAGAATAGCAATTAATTTTGGATCAGAAAATATAGCAGCATGTATAGTTGAGCCTATTTCTGGATCAACTGGAACTTTAGTGCCACCAAAAGGTTACCTAAATAGACTAAGGGAGATTTGTGATAAGTACGACATTCTATTAATTTTTGATGAAGTTATAACTGGCTGGGGAAGAACAGGCTCCGCATTTGCTGCCCAAGAGTATGGCGTAACACCAGACTTAATGACAATGGCTAAAGCAACAACTAACGGGATTGTACCAATGGGAGTTGTCGCAGTTAAAGAAGAAATTTATGATACTATAGTTAATGCATCACCAGATGGTGTTATAGAACTATTTCATGGTTACACTTATTCAGGTATACCCGTCGCTGTAGCAGCAGCTTTAGCAGTGCAAGATATATTTGAAAAAGAAGACATTTTTAATAGAGCAAAAAATCTATCATCTTATTTTTTAGATGGATTGTTTTCACTTAAAGATATTGATTGCATAGAAAATATTCGTGGGTATGGCATGATGGGTGGAATTGATATTAAAAAATCAGAAAAACCTGGTAAAGCAGGTTTTTTAACTTATAAAAAATGTTATGAAACTGGTGTTAACTTTAAAGCAACCGGAGATTGTTTGATTATTGCACCACCATTTATAAGCGAAAAAAAACATATTGATGAAATTATTGAAAAACTTAGAAAAGGCATTTCAAAGTACTCAAAAGAAACAAAATAAGGTTTTAACACCCATTTTGGTCATCTAATATCTTCAAATTTTTTTCCATAAGTGCATTATTTAGCTATGAGAGATAAGGTTGTAAGTAATGAAAATGTGAAGAGTCAAAAGGTAGACCTAAATACTTTGATGAAGAAAGTTAAAGAAGAAGAGTCAAAATCAAAAAGAACTAATATTGCCGTATCCGCAGCTGCAGTTTCAGCTTTAGCTGTTTTTGGAATTATTCTCACTCTTTAACAGTTTTAATTAGACATTCCTTTTAATACAATAGAAGAGAATTGACTAAAAATATGTATTGTTCTTTTCATTCCCTCCAAAGCAGGTATAGAAGGATTAGTACTAAGTTGTGACAACACCAAACTATATCTTTTTGTATGTTTATCTTTCTCCAAAAACTTCATTTTAACAAATCTTTCTAGTTTTCGAATACAAGTTGGTCTTGGAATACCAGTCACTTCAGATATTGAGGTAGCACTTATATTTGCTTCATGAAGATTAATATGCTTTGGAATTTTATTAAGAAAAAAAGAATTTAAATCACCTGAAGTTTTTTTACTTAAATAATTCATCGTTTGTATTTGGACTTGTAATCCTATCAATAACATTTCAAGGTCATTAAGTTTTTCATGCCAAAATTTTATATACTCAAGTTGAAAATTCAAATAGTGATACCAAAAAAAAGAATAGTTGTTTTTTATTTCTTTCTGAATTTTTGTGTATGTTAAGTTTAAGCCAAGATATTTTCCTTGTTCGAAAATAAATTTTGATAGCGATACAATTTGTTCTTCAATAATTTTAATATAACTTTCTTTAAATTCTGAAATTGGCTCCCAAAAAAGTTTATTTTTATCAGCTTTTTTAATATGTCTTTTTTTGACTAAACTGATCAATTTTCTCCTAGTAGTTTCTTTAGGTAGGCCTGTTTCTTTTGAGATAAAAATTATTTTTTTTGTATTCTGTATCACGTCTTTATGATTATTCCAAAAGTTTTCTAAGGATAAATTAAAGCTCAAATCATTTTCTCTTTTTCTTAAGATTTCTAGATGAAGATCTCGCGCAAAAAAAATTACAATATTACCACCTTCTAAATCACCATATCTTTTGTACAAACCTGCCAGAAAAGTACTTTGCATTTCATAAAAAGTTGGCATTAATTTTATGAAATTATCTGTTAAATTTTTTTCAATAAGATTCTCTTCTAATTTTTTAAAACGGTCCATTTATTTAGTCAATTGAACTTGTTCATTATGGGTTAATTAAACCAATTCTGTTATATAAAGTCAACATTGAAAATCAGTTAAAACTTATATAAAAATTAGCCAGTGGGGCCTTTTTGATTTTAAAAAAAATTTTGTTAAAAATAACAAACAAAGAAAGTTATTATAAATTTAAAAATAACCAGAGTATTAAATCTAAAGAAAATTTATATAAAGATAAAATTAAAATTTTCTTAGAAAACGTAGATAAAAATTTAAAATCAAAAAAAGAAATATCTTTTTTACATTCAGGTCATCTGGGAGATTTAATAAATGCTTTACCTTTAATTAAAGAGATATCTAAAACAAGAAAGTGTAATTACTATATCGAGTCCGAAAAAAAAATACCCGACCATGTGAAAGGTGATTTACATCCTTTCGGAAGCGTCTATTTAAGTAAAAAATCTGTGAGTATGGTTTTACCTTTATTAAGAAGACAACCATATCTAAATTATGTGGAAGAATATAAAAACCAGAATATAGACATAGATTTAAATTTTTTTCGAAAACTCCCTTTAAATTTTAATCTTGATTCAGTTAGATGGTATTCACATCTTACTGGAATTCACCCGAACTTAACTGAACCTTATATTGAAACAGACGAACACAAATCAATTAAAAATAAAATAATAATAATACGGACTCTTAGAAGAAAAAATTTTTTAATAAACTATAAATTCTTAAATAATTATAAAGAGGTCTTTTTTTTAGGATTAAAAAATGAGTTTTTAGATTTAAAAAAAGATATTCAAAATCTTGAATTCTATGACTGTAAGGATTTTCTTGAGATGGCTGAAATTATCAAAAGTTCTAGGGTATTTATCGGAAATCTTTCCTTCGGATATACTCTGGCCGAAGGCATGAAAATTCCTAGACTTTTAGAATCTAATCCTGAATTTCCATTAGTTTATCCAAATGGCGGCATGGGGTATGATTTTTATTTCCAAAATCATTTTGAAATGATTTTTAAGAAGTTGTATTCAAATTAATAAACTTTAATAAAATTATGTACAAAAAGATAATCGCATACATAATTAGAGAATAAGTTGCTATTGGTATTAAATAAATTGGATTGCTAAAAATGATACCTGTAACAACAAGCGCCAAAGTTCCATTTTGAAGTCCAGTTTCAATCAATATTGTTCTTTTTTGTTTATTTTGAATTTTAAAAATTCTGCATAAAAACAACGCCCCAATAATAACAGCAATATTTAAAATCAGTGTAACCATTCCACTTAATGCAAAATAATGTAAAATATTATTTAGTTCTTTGTAGATGGCTGTAATTAAAAAAATTAAGAATAAAACAAATGAAGCTTTAACAAAAAGTTTCTCTACTCTTAAAAAGAAATTTAAAAATAAAACCCTAGATATCATTCCGATAATAACTGGAACAGTTGTTATTAAGAATATTTGAATAATAACGTTTCCAATGGAGTAGTCGAAAGGTAAACTTTCTCCGGAAATTATTGGGTATGTTAATGAAAAAACTATTGGGATTGTTAAAAAACTTAATAAACTTATTACTGAAGTTAGTGAAATAGATAGAGCAACATCACCATCAGCAAATTTAGAAATTATATTCGTAGTAACTCCTCCAGGTGCAGCCGCAAGTAATATCAAACCTACTTTCAATTCTAAAGGAATAGGAAAAACTAATGCTAAAGTGAGAGCAAATATCGGAAAAAGAATAAGTTGTGAAAAAGCTCCAACAAAAAAATCTTTTGGTTGTTTAATTACCCTTTCAAAGTCTTTTATACTTAGCCCCACACCAAGAGAAAACATAATAAAAGCTAATATTAAAGGACCAACTATTTTAATAAATTCCATATTATTTATAAATTTTTACTTTTGGTAAAGGAAATATAAATTTTGATCCCTTTTTAATCAAGCTTTTTTCCCTAATTAGTATTTCTTTTCTAAAATGCCAAGGAAGAACCAAGTAAAAGTTTGGTAAAATTTTTCTAGATTTCTTTTCGGATATAATTTTAATTTTTGTACCTGGCGTATAATGATTATTTTTTTTTGGATTTCTATCAGCTACAAAATCAATTTCTTTTTTTCCAATACCAAAATACTGAAGTAAAACATTTCCCTTCGTAGAAGCACCATAAGCATGAATAATTTGATTTCTTTTTTTAATTAGATTTATAGTTTTTTTTAGTTTGTATTTAATATCCTCAATTTTATTAAAAAATTTTTTATATGTATCCTTTTTTTCAATTCCAAATTTCTTCTCTCTTCTTAATGCACTAATAAGATTTTTTTTATTATTTTTAAATTTAGAAGTATTTTTACAAATAAAATACTGAGCACTTCCGCCATTGATGTTGTTATATCTAATATCAAAAACTCTTAACTTATTATTTTGGGCCATTTTAATCATAATTTTAGAAGACAGGTACATTAAATGTTCGTGGCAAATTGCATCAAACATATTAAACTTTATCATAGATAACATATCTGCAAATTCTATTAAAATTACTCCATTATTATCAAGAATTTTTTCTACTTCATAAAGAAATTGATTTGGGTTCTCTAAATCATAAAAAACAGCTAATGCGCTTATAGCTTTAAATTTTTTCTTAGTTTTCCTTTGTATTTTTGATTTTGAAAAAAAGGACGAAATTTTAATATTAATAGATTTATAATTTTTTTTATATTTTTTGACCAAAGGGTCAATACCACAAGTATAATATTTTTTTTTATAGTAATTTAATAAAGTCCCATCATTACTTGCTATGTCAAGAACTGAGTCCCCAGATTTTAAATTTGCTTTTTTTTCTAATATTTTTGTCACTCTTTCAACATGTTCACTCATAGTTTTATTTATTCCCGTTCTATAACCGTAGTCTGGCCCGTAAAGATATTTAAGATTATAATTATGTTTAAGTTGAACTAGCTTACATTTACTACACATTGTTAGATCTAGTGGAGTTTTTTTGATATTAATTTTTTTGTTTTTAGCAAATTTTCCTGTGAAAGATATTTTTCCTAATGAAAAAAGATCAATTAAATTAGATTTTCTACAATTCCTGCAGCTTTTTATTTTCATTTTAATAAAAGATGTTAAACTACATCTTGATGCAAAGAAATCAAATATTTAGTAATAGTTTTTTAAATTTGGATGATAAAGCTATTTCGCAAGAAATTAAAAAAAATGGTTTTTTTAGTTTTGAAAAAGCCCTTACAGATGATTTTGTCGAGAACGTCTACAACGATGTCAAAAGCTCTGGACTAAGTCTGAATACAAATAATATTGCTGGCGTATATTTCACACATGGAAATCAGTTCTTTTTAACACACATGCTTGGTGTTTCAGAAAAATTTTTTGATTATTGCACAAGCGAAAAGGTTTTAAATGTTTGCAGTGATTTTTTGGGAAAAGAATACAGATTAAAAGCTTTAAGATATTATGAGAATTTTGGTGGCCAAAATATGCAGTGGCACACAGATAATAAATATTATGATCAGAATAAAAAAGGATCAACAGTAACTAAAACTCCAGGTTTAATATTTATTGCTTATATATCTGATGTTAATGATGGTGAATTTCAGTATATTAAAGGCTCTCATCTTTGGTCAGCCGAAAATAAAAATCACGATTACACACAAGAAGAGATAGAAACAAAGTTTAGTAAAGACATTGTTGGTTTCAAAAAACCTAAAGGTTCAATTTTAATTTATAATACGTTTGGAATCCACAGGGCTAAACCGACAAAAGATAAAAATTTTGTAAGAAAAAGTTTATTTTTTCAGGTTGATAGAGAAATAAATCATTCTGAACCTATTCTTGTTAAAACTGAATTTATAAAAAAATTCGATGATAGAATAAAGCTATATTTAGGTTTTGGAAAAAGATCTGGACAAAGAGTTTATCCTGAGACAAGTTTAGAAACCATGCCTTTTAACAAAATTACATCTAGTAAAATTTTTGGTTGGATGGCTGGTCGTTTTGCAAATAAACTACCAGGATTTATCAGAAAAAGAGTTAGAAATGCTATTAAAAAAGTTAATTCTTCAGTTTAATTTTAACGTTCAGCCTTTACAATTTTTGAAATAACCAAGCCTCTTACGCTAATATTGATAATATCATTCCCTGAAAACCTTTCAAAGCAAGTCTCAATTTTATTTGAATTAACATCTTGGTCAAAAATTATTCGATTATTCATTAAAATGAAGTCATAATCATCTGATTTACTGACCATTTTAAAATTAAGATTTTTCATTTTCTTTAAATACTCAACCTGAGCTTTTTCCTCAATACCACATGTAGCAAATCTTAACAAAGATCTGTTTTTTATAATCTTAGAATTCTTAATTTTAGCAATTAATTTTTTTGATGAAACACCCCAGTAATCATTTTCAAATTTACTAGAGTGATTGGAATTTTTCCCTGCAAGTAAATTTAAATAAACATAGTGAAACGGTGTTAAATAGAAAAAATTTACAATATTTAAAATAAAAAAAATTAATATAGTTACGCTTAAGGTTTTATAAATATGATATTTTAGGTTTTTTATTAGAAAAAAAATTAATATTGATGGAATTATACTAATATAAGGTATTAAATATAGGAAAAACCTTAAACCATCATAAGGACTGTAAGGGCTAAGAAAAAGAAAAATATTTGGAAGAGTAATAATTAAAACGAGAAGAAAGATTTTATTATTAAAAGATTTAAAATCATTATTAAAATATTTTGATATTTTAAAAAAAAGAAAAATAAAAATTATATAACTTAAAATAATGATCTCTGGCAACTTGTATAGAAGATTTATTAAAATATAATTTTTAGGAAATTCTTGTGTTAAAAAAATTTCTCCATTAATCATTATAAAAGGAACACCAAAACCATATGATAAACCTTCTAAAGCTAATAAAAATGGCTTAGTAAATATATTCTCATGTGTTTGGGGCCAAAATAATATCATAAAAAAATAGGCAATTCCTAAAACCTTTAAGCTGTCTAAATAAAACTTTTTATTTGAAAATTTTTTTGAAAATAAAGATTTAGAAAAAATATAATCTATAAAAATAAAAATAAAAAAAGGCAATGTTGTAATAATAAAACTACTTCTCACACCAAGCCCAAGACCCAAAGAGAGGCCTGATAAAATTACATATTTATTTCTGTAGGGCGGATCATTTTGATTTTTAAAATATTTTAATAATAGATAAAAAAACCATATATTTGAAAAGGCCAATACATTATCATTGTGATTCATGGACATATGTCCAAAAAATATAGGATTAAAAAAACAAAGTAGAAATGTAATTCTTCCTATTTCCTTGTTAAATAGTTCTTTTGAAATCTTATAAATTCCTACAAGTGACAAAAAAGAAAATAAAAGATTAATAAAATATAAGGACTCAACCAAATATTTTTTTGGAAAAAACTGAACAAAAAAGGCAGAGATTGTGCTGTAGGCACCTGGAAGATATTTACTATGGGGAACTCTTTTAAAAGAATCATCGTTTCCCAAAGATAAAAGATAATCCAATCGGTCCTTGCCTAACTCATAATAGAAAAAAGTATCCCAGGTTACACCAAGTTGTATTGAACAAAAAATTGAATATAAAATTAAAACGAATAGAAATATTGATGAATTTTTTTTAATCATTAAATAAAATAACGTAAAAACTTTATTCTTTTATATCTTTAAATTCTAACTTAATTTTTTGATAAAGTTTATAAATTAAGATTTTATCTTCTTTGTTTATGAGATTATCTTTTTCCAATAATGCTTGGAGATCTTGCCTCAATTGATTACCAAGTTCTCTTCTGTTTTCAAGTTCATCCAGTGAAAACAAAATATCTAAATGTTTCATTTTATCTGAAACAATTAAGTTAAAAAGAACATTTATTATTACTATTACTGCAATCGAAATAGAAAAAAGCTTAATGAAAAAAATTTTTAAACTATTATTATTAGTATTTTTTTCCATACTTTAGGTTTTATATTATTATTTTAATTTGTACAATTTTAAAAAATTCTTTGCTACTATTCTATTACCTTCTTCATTAAAATGAATATCGTCTTTAATATATGCATGCTTATAAATCCATTTAAAAGAATTTTTATCAGACAGCTTAAAAAAAGGATCCATTAAATCAAAAAAGTTCTTACAATTAGAATTGCAAAAATCTTTCCAGATTTTAAGCTGCATATTCATTCTAGAGTCATTTTTTAAGGTACCTGGCCAAGGATAAACAGCTACACTTAAATCTATTTTATTTTTTTTTAGAAGATCCGATAAAAGTTCCATATTTTTGACTGATATATCAATAGCTTCATTCAATTCCATATTATTAAAATCTTGTTTTCTGTAGTCGTAAGTCCATCTTGCTCTAGGGTGATTTAATATATTTTTAGGTGGAGTATAACTCACAATATTTAAGTTAATTAATTGTTTTTTTAATAATTCAAAAAATTGAAATGAAAGCTTTAAATGTCTTTTAATTTTTTCATTTATTTTTTTTTTGTTTTTGAAGCAATCAAAATTATTATTTCTTCTTTTAACTGTCTGATTGTCTAATTCGTAACAAACAGAGTCGTCTTGAATATCAGATAGATCAATAAAGACTATAACTTCTTTGAAACGATAATCATTACTCAATAAATAGTTTATTTTTGAATAATAAATTGATGGACTATAAGAAGATACAGCAAGATTAGCTATCCTTAGTTTTTTTAAATCTGAAGAAACTATTCCTACAAATGAATTTTCAAAATTTACACCGACGCCCTCTGTAAAAGAATCTCCAATGAAAGCTAAATCAAAATTTTTGTTTTTATTAAACTGATCTTTACAATTACTTCTAAAAGAATTTGGATCAGAACAAAAAGTATATCTTATATTTCCCCAACCAGCACGATTAGTTTTATAACTTTTCACAAACCCATGATCAAAAATTTTATCTTTATTTCCAAAAGAAATATCCTGGTCAACAAAAGATGATCTAATGAATTTTTTATAAATATAATTACCAAAAACTATATCAAAAAAAAGGAATACAACTAACGTTATTAAAAATATTTTAATAAAACTTGATTTAAATTTCATTTTGTTTTTAACAATATAAGGTTTTGTATCACCTTTTTAATAAAACTTTGACCTATAATTGTTGCTTTGATATAACTTTTTTTTACGAAAGGCGGGGTAGCTCAGTTGGTTAGAGCACAGGACTCATAAGCCTGGGGTCGGTGGTTCGAATCCACTCCCCGCTACCATAAAAATGCTATCATTAAAAAAAAAATTTCAAAATTATTTTAAATCCATTGGATACCTTATATTCAAAATTTTTTATGGTGAAATTAAAAATATAATTAATCCAGAAAATACCAAAGATATAAATATTGATTTTGTTAAAAAAGACAAAAAATTTTTATACAAAGTTTATAAAATTGAAAATGGTAGGCTTTACACAGATACTGTAAATGACACAGCTGTAATTAAAAATAATAAAATTATTGAGGGTCCCTCTTTTCAATTCAGAAATATAGATTCTCAAGTGATTAATACAAGTATTAAATATAACTTAGCATTATTAAATGGCACACCAAGAATAAAAAAAATATTTAATGGAAAAGTTCTCTCTCTTTTAACTGGAGGTGGAGGAAATGAAAATTATTGGCATTGGATCTTCGATGTTCTTCCAAGACTTGGTATCTGCGAAAATATAATTGATCTTGAAATGATAGATTTCTTTTTATTACCAAACAATAAAAAAAAATTTCAAGTTGAGACTATGGAGATTTTAGGAATTCCATTTAAAAAACAAATTTCAAGTATAAAGTACAGGCATATAGTTACAAAAAATCTATACGTCACATCACACCCTGTAGTTTTATCAAATAATGCAACAAACGATATTCAAAATATTCCTCCATGGATATTACAATGGTTAAGAAGAAAGTTTTTGAATAATGATTTAAAAAATAAAAAAAATTATCCTAAAAAGATTTATTTAGATAGTTCAGACGCAAAATCAAGTATTCAAAATCTAAGATCAATTATTAATGAGAAAGAAGTAAAAAATTATTTATTAAACAAAGGATTTGAAGCAATTAAATTAAGCGATTTACATTTTAAAGATCAAGTATTCACTTTTAACGGGGCAAATACAATTGTGGGTTTACATGGAGCTGGATTTGCAAATATAACTTTCTGTAATCCGAAAACTAAGATAATTGAACTCAAAGCAAATCCTTTAGATAACGTTATAAAAAATTTAGCAGAAAAAAATAATTTAACTCATAGGTCAATTAATAGTAATTTAAATGAGGTTGAAAAATATAATCAATTTGGCCATGTAAAAGTATCTATCAAACAATTAGAAGAGTTTATCGAAAATTAAATATGAAAAACTTAGAAATGTTTTGCTTAACACTTGAGCCATCGCACTTAAGATTTATTAAAGATTTGAGCTATATACCAGTTGGACTTGGAAATAAAAATTTTTCAAATGATTGGTTAAGCGATAAAAAAGGTGACAATATATCAAAAAAAAATAAAAACTATGGTGAGTACACATTCCATTATTGGATATGGAAAAACTATATTGATAGATTAGAAAATAAATGGATTGGATTTGGTCAATATAGAAAGTTTTGGACATTAGATAATTTTGAAAATAAAAAACTAAACGATGATAAAATAAAATCAGTTGCAATAAAAGAAATACCCAAAAGTTATGAGGACTGCGACGTAATATTGGGCAACCCTTTTTTTGTTAATCAAAGAAGACTTTCAAAATTTATAAAAAAAGGGTTTAAAATGATCTTAAAAAAACCATCTATTTTGTTTGATAAAAATTCCAGAAATTTAAAATTCCACTTTGATTTGATGCATGGTGAAAATAATTTAAAAAAAGCAATCCAACTTCTAGATAATAAAAATAAAATACACTTTGAAGAATATATGAATAACAAATTTTATTTTCATCCACACAACATGTTCATATGTAAGGATAAGAGTCTTTTACTAAATTATTATGAAACTATTTTTCCCTGGTTAGAAAGATGTGAAGATATTTTTGGTTTTAAAAATCTACATGGATATGATCTTACAAGAATTTATGGTTTTCTGGCTGAAAGATTTTTATCTTATTGGTTTACCAGAAATGCAAAATTTAAGACAATGAATATTACCTTTTACGATATTAATGTTTAATTATTATAAAACTATAAAATTTTTTTTAACTTTTTTAGATTCATAGAAGAATTTATTGGCATTAAGCTCTTATTCTTATATTTTATAAATATTTTTCTTATATTTTTATTATCTTTTTTTGCAAAGTTGTAGACCGAATTACTTTTTCCCCCAACATTAATTATCCCTTTTTTATTAATTAGTTTTTTAAATATTTTTAAAAAATCTTCATGATAAATAAAATTGGTAAATACATTTGCAAATGCTTTTTTATGAATAAAAGGCTTTTCGGTCATGCTAGCTCTTATAATTAAACTATTCTTATACATTTGTACGGCTGATTCACCACCTAATTTTGACCAGGCATAATTACTTGAAGGAAGTAATGGATCAGTTTCTTTATAATTTCCTTTTGTTCCAGGATAGACATAACTTGTTGAAAAATAAATTAATTTAATTTTTAAAATTTGGCATGCCCTTACTATATTGGCCGTGCCTATAATATTTAACTCAATACTTTTAGAAATATTTTTTTCATGAATTTTCATAGGCCTGGAAAGACCAGCAAGGTGTATTAGGCAATGTGGTTTAGTTTTTACTAAATATTTTTTTATTGTATTAAATTTAGTTATATTTAATAATTTTTTATTTGGAAAAAGCATATTATATCCAAATTTATCTCTTTTTAATACTGAACCAAACCTTCCAGTACCCCCAGTTACTACAATTTTCTTTTTTTTTTGCATTTTAATATTTTTTAAATTTTTTAGTGAATTCCTCCAAGGTAAAATTTTGTTTATCTTTACTTGAGACTACAGGGTTTTTTGAAGGCCATTTAATATTAAGCTTTTTATCATTCCACAATATTCCAATTTCATTTTTTTTAAATCTATAATTTGAATTTGCATAAACAACACAATTTTCTTTATCCATACCCATAAATCCATGTGCAAAACCTTTTGGAATATAAATCGATTTAGAATTTTTATCACTTAAGATTATTGTAAAAGATCTACCGTAAGTTTTTGATTTTTTTCTTAAATCTAACGCAACATCGAATATTTTACCTTTTAAAACAGAAACGTATTTTGCTTGATTTTTATTTTTTTGAATATGCAAACCTCTAATAACATTTTTTTTTGACCTAGACATGCACCAAAAAATATTTTTAAAACCTTTAATTTTTTTTTTTATAAAAATTTCTCTAAAAGTTCCTCTTTGATCAGTATGATTCTTTCCATAAAAGACCTTTAATCCTCTAAATTTTGTTAATTTTATTTTCACAGTTTTAGTCCCAATCTTATCCCAATATTTCTTTTTGATATTTTTTTGAAATAACCAAGATTATTTTTGTACCAATCAAATGTATCTTCAAGACCTTTTGATGAAGAAATTTTATGTTTCCATTTCATTTTTTTTCTTATCTTGCTAGAATTTAATGCATATCTTAGGTCATGACCTGGTCTATCTTTTACAAAACTAATTTTGACTTTATTACCAACCATTATTTTACTTTTTGCTATTTTTAAAAGTTTTTTAACTATATCTATATTTTTCAATTTAATATTTGTTCCAATATTATAATTCTCCCCAAATTTACCTTTTTGAAAAATTTTAAGTATTGCCTCACAGTTGTCTTTAACGTGTATCCATTCTCTGGTATTTTTTCCTTTTCCATAAATGGGTAGTGGCTTATTGTTGAGAATATTAAAAATCATTTTTGGAATAAATTTTTCGGGGAATTGATTTTGTCCGTAATTATTGCAGGGGTTCGCTATTAATGTTTTTATTCCGTAAGTTCTTCCATAAGCTTTCACTAATTGATCAGCACTAGCTTTAGACGCTGAATACGGAGAGCTAGGGTTATAATTGTCTTTTTCACTAGCTAATTTACTACCAGGTATATCTCCATAAACTTCATCAGTCGAAATTTGTAAAAATTTCATTTTATTTTTAGTTTTTTTTTTTAATTTTCTCAAAATTTCTAGCAAATTATAAACTCCACCAATATTAGTTTTAATAAACTTTTCTGCATCATCAATTGATCTATCAACATGTGTTTCTGCTGCTAAATTAATTATACCCTCAGGTTTATATTTTTTAATAATCTTTATAATTTTAGTTCTTTGGTTAATATCTAGTTTAAAAAAAAGGTAATTTTTGTTATTTCTAAATTTTTTAACATTATAGGGATTTGCAGAATATGCAGATTTATCAATATTGATAACTGTATATTTCTTTTTTAATAGCAAATTAACTAAATTGCTCCCTATAAAACCTGAACCACCGGTAATAAGTATTTTTTTCATATTAGTTTTACAAATAAGATACGATCTATTAAATTAAATTATTAGAATAATTAGAGTATAAAATCAATTATGTTTAAATAATGTCAATTAAAGATATAACTATAATTATAACATCATTTAAAAGCGAAAATAAATTGAGAACCTGTTTAAGTTCAATAGATAGCAATTGTAGAGTTTTAAATATCGAGAATTCAAACAATCATGAACACAAGACAAAAATTGAGAAAGAATTTAAAAATGTGCAATGCATTTTGTCAGGTGGAAATCATGGTTATGGAAAAGGAAATAATATTGGGCTTAAAAAAGTAAAAACTAAATATGCTCTAATATTAAACCCTGATGCTGAGTTATTTCCTGAAACTTTAAATGAATTTTTCAAAATAGTAAAAGAAATACCAAATTTTTCAATAATAGGACCAGGGTTAGTACAAAACAAAAATAGTTACATGAAAGGAAAAGTCGAATCTGTAAAAACAGTTAAAGGGTTTGCAATGTTTTTAAACTTATCTGAATTTGATAGCGTTGGCTTTTTTGATGAAAATTTCTTTTTCTTTTTAGAAGAGATTGATTTATGTAAAAGACTAATTAAAGAAAATAAAAGAATTTACTATTGTCCAAGTATACCAATATTTCACGAAGGTGGCCACTCTCATGATAGTTCATTTAATTATGAAATGGAATTGTCAAGAAACTGGCATTGGATGTGGTCAACTTTTTATTACAATAAAAAGCATAATGGATTTTTAATTTCTCTTTTTTTAGTTGGGCCTAAATTAATTTCATCGCTTTTAAAATTTTTTCTTTTTTTAATACTTAAAAAAAAGGAAAAAAAAGAAATATATTTTCACAGATATTCTGGTCTTATTAACTCAATATCAGGCAAAACATCTTGGTATAGACCAAAAGTCTGATTATTTATTGATTTGTATAATATTTAATTATAAATATTGATCCGAATGAAAAAAAACAAAATTCTTGTTACTGGAGCAGCAGGTTTTTTAGGTTCTCACTTAGCAGAAAAATTAGCAAGCATGGGCAATACAGTTGTGGGTGTTGATAATATGCAGGGTGGATACGAGGATAATGTACCAAAAAATATTAAATTTTTAAAATTAGACTGTTGTGATTTAAAAAAAATGAACGAGGCTATGCAGGGAGTAGAGATAGTTTATCATTGTGCTGCAACAGCCCATGAAGGTTTATCGGTTTTCTCCCCGTTTGAAATTGGAAAAAATAATTATTTGGCCTCGGTATCTGTTTTTTCTGCTGCAATTTCAAATAAAGTTAAAAGAATTATTTACTGTTCATCAATGGCTAGATATGGAACTCAAAAGTATCCTTTTACGGAGGATATGACACCTAATCCAGTAGACCCTTATGCTATTTCAAAAGTTGCTGCAGAACAAACACTTATAAACTTATGTGAACTAAATAAAATAGAGTGGGTTATTGCTGTACCACATAACATTATTGGACCAAAACAAAAATATGACGATCCTTTTAGAAATGTTGTTTCGATAATGTTAAACAGAATACTTCAAAACAAAGCTCCAATTATTTATGGAGATGGAGAACAGAAGCGTTGTTTTTCATATATTGATGATTGTCTCTCTTGTTTAATACCAATGAAAGACCAAAAAAATCTAAATAAACAAATTATAAATATTGGACCAGATGAAGAATTTGTAACTATAAACAAGGTTGCTGAAATTTGTTCAAATATAACTGGAAGCAACTTAAAACCAATCTATAAACCAGATAGACCAAGAGAAGTTAAACACGCTACTTGTTCTGCCGAAAAGGCACGAAAATTACTTAACTACAAAACAACAGTAGATTTACAAACTGGTATTACAAAAACCTTTGAATATATCAAAGGTAGAGGTCCCAAACCTTTCGACTACTATATTGATGTAGAGATTTTAAACGAACTTACCCCATCAACTTGGACAAAAAAAGAAATATAGTCAATGTCCAGGAAAATCAATAAGGCTCTCAGTAAAATAAGATTTATCTTTTAATTTCTGATCTCCACCTAAATCAAACAAATTTATTATAAAAATAAAACCAGACACTGTACCACCAGAGATCTCAACCAATTTAGCACCCGCTTCTGCAGTACCACCTGTAGCTATTAAATCATCAATGATTAAAACTCCATCACCTTTATTAATAGAATCTTTATGAACCTCTATTGTTGCTTTTCCGTACTCAAGCTCAAAATCAACAGAGTGTCTTTCAGCTGGAAGTTTATTTTTTTTCCTCATCATAATTAGTGGCTTTTTCAACTTATAAGATACAACCGATGCAAAAATAAATCCTCTGGACTCAATTGCAGAAACTTTATCGAACTTAATTTTTTTTGATATTTCAATGATTTTATCAATGCTATAATTAAACGCTTCGGGATTTTTAATTAAAGTAGTTATATCTCTAAACAAAATGCCTTTTTTAGGATAGTCAGGAATTGAACGAATATATTTTTTTAAGTCCATATTTTACTTCATTATCTAACAAAAAAAGATTAATAATTAAATCATGAAAAATAGAAAGCTTGGGATAATTGGAGGTAGTGGCCTCTACAAAATGGAGGGTTTTGAAAATACCAAGTGGAAGAAAGCAAAAAGTTCTTGGGGACAACCCTCAGACGATCTAATGCAGGCAAAACTTAATGGTATTGAAATTTGTTTTTTACCAAGACATTCTAGAGGGCACAAAATCAGCCCTACAAATATAAATTTTAGAGCTAATATTGATTCTATGAAACAACAGGGGGTTACAGACATAATATCAGTTTCAGCAGTGGGATCTTTAAAAGAAAACCTAAGTCCTGGAACTTTTGTAATAATTGATCAGTTCATAGATAGAACTTTCTCTAGAGCAAAAACATTTTTTGATGAGGAGATAGTAGCGCACGTTTCAATGGCAAAACCTACAAGCAAAGGTCTAGGACAATGTTGTGAGTCAGCTTTAAAAAAATTAAATATTAATTATCAAATGGGTGGAACCTATGTTGTGATGGAGGGACCACAGTTTTCAACTTTAGCTGAGTCAAATTTATACAGATCATGGAAAGCAGATGTAATAGGCATGACCAATATGCCTGAAGCTAAATTAGCTAGAGAAGCTGAAATAAGATATTGCACAGTTGCAATGGTTACTGATTATGATTGTTGGCATCCTGATCATGATGAAGTCGATGTTGCAATGGTTATAAAAACTTTGCAAAAAAATGCAGCAAATGCACAAAATATGGTTAAAGAAGTTATTAAAACTTTTAATGATTTCTCCATTGATAAGGACCCCGCAAACAATTGCTTAGATACCGCCATTATTACAGATCCAAAGTTAAGGACCAAAAAAACAATAAAGAAATTAGAGCATATTGCTGGCAGGGTTTTAAAAAAATAATGCACGTTAAAGGAAAAAAATTTAGAACAATTTGGTTTGAGAACAATATTGTTAAAATTATAGATCAAACAAAACTTCCTCATCAATTTATAATTAAAGATTTAAAAACTATTAAAGACTCAATTAATGCAATTAAGACCATGGAAGTTAGGGGCGCGCCATTAATAGGAGCTACTGCTGCTTATGGGTTAGTTCTGTCTATAATTGAAAGAAATGATCAATCTTTTCTTAAGAAATCCAGTGAGGATCTAATTAAATCAAGGCCAACAGCTATCAATTTAAAATGGGCAGTGGATAGAATGATGAAAAAATTATCAGGAGTAAATAGTAAAGAAATTTTGAATATAGCAATCAATGAAGCAAGGGCAATTTGTGAGGAAGATATAGGTTTTTGTAAAAATATTGGCCTGAATGGATTAAAAATAATTGAGGAAATTTATAGAAAGAAAAAAAATACAGTAAACATTTTAACCCACTGTAATGCAGGATGGCTCGCAACTATTGATTGGGGTACCGCTACCTCTCCAATTTATCATGCTCATCAAAAAGGAATTAAAGTTCATGTTTGGGTAGACGAAACTAGACCAAGAAACCAGGGAGCTAATTTAACATCATTCGAACTAAATGAAGAAGGTATATCCAATACAATAATTACTGATAATACCGGAGGAATTTTAATGCAGAGAGGTGAGGTAGACATGTGCATTACTGGAACTGACCGAACTTTGTCTAATGGAGATGTGTGTAATAAAATAGGTACTTATCTTAAAGCTCTTTCAGCAAAAGATAACAATATTCCTTTTTATGTCGCTCTTCCAAGTTCAACTATTGATTGGAAAATTAAAGATCATAAAAGTATACCGATCGAAGAAAGAAATTCAGAGGAGCTTTCTCATGTGGAGGGTATAGATGAAAATAATAATATTAAGAGAATTAGAATTTATCCAAAAAAAAGTAAATCTTTAAATTTAGCATTTGATGTGACACCCGCTAAATATGTATCAGGTTTAATTACTGAAAAAGGAGTATGCGAAGCATCCGAAAAAGGATTGAAAGGATTGTTTAAGTGAGAAAATTAAGATCTGAGGTGATTAAATATTCAAAAAAATTGAATATAGCTAACCTTTCAGCTTTAAGATCTGGAAATATTTCTATCAGAGTAAAGGAAAATGGTGTTAAAGGATTTTATATAACTCCATCAGGAAGAAAGTACTCATCACTTAAACCAAAGGATATAATTTTTGTTTCTTTAAAAGGAATCTTCGATAAAAAAAAAGGTAAACCCTCTTCAGAATGGAGATTTCACCGAGATATATATGTGAATAAAAAGGAGGCTAAAGCCATAGTTCACGCCCATTCAACTTGTGCAACTGCTGTTTCTACCCACCAAAAAAATATTCCAGCTTTTCACTATATGGTTGCAGTAGCAGGCGGTGAAGACATTAAATGCACTAAATATGCAACTTTTGGAACTAAAAGTTTATCTAAAAATATTATCAAAGCACTAAAAAATAGAACGGCATGTCTTATAGCAAATCATGGGCAAGTTGCTTTTGGCGACACCTTAGAAAAAAGTTTTGAACTTGCTCAAGAGATAGAAAATATTTGCCATCAATATATAAATGCCTTAAGGATTGGAATACCTAAGATTCTTTCAAAAAAAGAAATGAAAATAGTTTTAGGAAAATTTAAAAATTATAAAAAAGGATAGTTTTTTATGATAAAAGTTGGTGAGCATGTTACTTTAGATTTTCTTGGTGTTAAAAAAGAATATTCTCCTGAATTTTACGAAAAAATATTTTATAAAATTTCAAAAAAAGCAAAGGTCGAATTACTAAAAATTTCAAGCTATAAATTTGAACCACAGGGTTTCACATCAGTTGCATTATTATCAGAAAGCCATATGAGTTTTCATACATTTCCAGAGAGAGGTGTTGTAAGTTTTGATTTTTTTACGTGTGGAAAAATTTCTCCTAGAGTAGCCTTAAACATATTAAAAAAAGAAATTGATCATAAAAGAGTAATCGTTAATAATTTTGACAGAAGTAGTGTTGCCCTCAAAGATGATATATATAGTACTCCAGGCCAAAAAAAATATTATGTGGTTAATGATATATTAGAAAAACTCGTATCAAAAGTTGGACAAAAACTTGAAATTTTAAATTTAGATGAATTTGGTAACTGTCTCTTCATAGATAATGAATTACAAGTAGCTGAAAAAGATGAAAAACTTTATAGTTCTACTTTTGTAAAATCTGGCATGGATATGTGTAAAAGGAAAGGAAATGTAGCAGTAATTGGTGGTGGAGATGGCGGTGTAGTAAGAGAGTGTTTACAAAATAATTTTAATTATATTGATTGGTTTGAACTAGATCCACAAGTAGTCGAAATTAGTTACAAACATCTTCCAAAAATTACATCAAAAATTAGAAAAAGTAATAAAGTAAATACATATTGGGGCGATGCATTTAAAAGCATTAAATCAGTCGAAGACTCAAAATACGATCAAATTTTTGTAGATTTGAACGATGACCAATACTGTATAGATTTAGCAAAAAAAAATATGAAAGGTTTAAAAAGAATTCTTAAAAAAGGCGGTGCTATTACCGCACAAGTTGGATGCAAAGATAAAAAACCAAAACAAGTTAAAAATTGGATTAAAGTTTTAGAGGGAAGTTTTGAAAATGTTAAAGTCCAAGAAGTATTCATACCTAGCTTCGATTGTAGATGGAATTTTGCGTCTGCATATCTTAAATAATCAGGCTTAAAAAAGCTTTTTATAAAGTCAAAAATATGGAATAATAACTTCTAAATTAGGAGGGGAAATGATCAGAATTAATAAATTAATTCTTTCGATATTTGCATCTCTGTTTTTGATTACATCGAATTCATATGCAGATAATATTAAAATTGCCACAGAGGGAGCGTATCCTCCGTGGAATTCAAAAACATCAGATGGTAAATTAGTTGGTTTTGAAGTTGATCTAGCAAATGTTTTGTGCGGATATATGAAAAAACATACATGCACAATTGTTGAGCAAGATTGGGATGGAATGATCCCTGCTTTAAAAGCAAAAAAATATGATGCCATAATGGCAGGTATGTCTATAACTGATGAAAGAAAAAAAGTTATAACTTTTTCTCAAGGTTATGCTGATGAAGTAGCTTCTTTTGCTGTAATGTCAGGATCAACTTTAGCAGGTATAAAAACTCCTGCTGCTATAAACCTTTCAAAAGGAAGTAATAGTGGTACTCTAAATACTCTTAAAAAGGCTCTTGCAGGAAAAACTGTTGGGGTACAAACAGCGACAATACACCAAAACTTTTTAGAGTCAGGTAAAGTTGGGAAAGTTACAGTAAGGACTTACAAAACTCAGGATGAAGTTAATCTAGATTTAGCTGCTGGAAGAATAGATGCAGCACTAGCAGCTGCAGTTGCTTTTACAGATTATGCAAAAAAATCTGGTAAGAATGTAATTCTAGTTGGACCAACTTTTTCTGGTGGTGAATTTGGTAATGGAGTAGGAGTTGGAATAAGACAGGAAGACACAAAACTTGTTAAAGATTTTAACAAAGCAATTAATAAAGCAAGAAGATCTGGAAAACTCAGAGAACTTGCTACAATTTGGTTTGGCTTTGACGCTTCTATGTAATAATTAATTATTTAGGCGGTTGGATAGCAACCGCCTTTTAATATGGAACTTCTACAATTTGGTGATAAAGGCTGGGGAGATGAGCTCTTTTTTGCAACGTTAATGACTTTAGGTGTTGCAATAACAGCAATGCTAATCGGTTTTTTGTTTGCACTTATATTTACACCACTTAAAATTTCAAAAAATAAAACCTTAAATCTTGTAGCTAATTTTTATACAACAGTCATCAGAGGCGTGCCTGAATTACTGGTTATTTATCTTTTTTTCTTTGGAGGTAGTGCTGCAGTTATGTATGTAGCTAAAATATTTGGATATGAAGGCTACATTGAAATCAATGCTTTCATCACTGGAGCTTTTTCTATTGGAATAATATCTGGAGCATATTCAACAGAAGTTTTTAGAGGTGCCTATTTATCAATTGAACGTGGTCAATTTGAAGCAAGCAAAGGGCTAGGTTTAAAAAAAAATTTATCTTTCTTTAAAGTAATACTTCCCCAGATGCTTAGATTAGCAATTCCCAATATTACTAATGTTTGGCAAATTACTTTAAAAGATACAGCGTTAATCTCTGTAACGGGTTTAGTTGAAATAATGAGACAATCATATATTGCTGCAGGCTCCACTAGAGATCCATTGTTATTTTACTCTTTTGCTGCAGTTTTATATTTAATTTTAACT
>CETH01184559.1_pt1 | contig 32077 bp, 30 predicted proteins | sample 361461 | NCBI WGS metagenome assembly CETH01 (sample SAMEA2622695, study PRJEB7988) | marine metagenome | isolation source: saline water (ENVO:00002010), including
AGTACTAATAGCTCAATTGGCTTGATTTATGCACTGAAAAAAATTTAAATAAGATTAATTGAATATTAAAAAAAAACACACAATTATTGTTAGTAAGTTAATAATTTTTTTGAAGTCTTTTGTGTTTACAAAATCATTGATAATAATTCCAAAAATTACCCCTATTGGAATTGTAATACTTAAATAATAAACATTTAATATATAGCCAGATATATTAAACAAAAAAACAAATATAAGAAATTGGAACAAAGCTAAAAAAAAATAAAAGAAGGATATATTATACCTAGATTTATTTTTATTAAGATAGTTTGAAATTAATAAAGATAGCAAAGACCCACCGGAGTTAGATAAGCCGTGGATTATACCAGTCAAAAATAAAAATATTGACCTTGTTTTTTTATTAATAGTTAAAAAGTATTTTTTTTGATTTATTGCAAACAAAGATAGAAGGATCACAGTAGCCACCAAATATTTAAATTCTATAAATTCATAAAAAAATTTTAAAATAAATAAACCTACAAATATTGACGGTAAACATATTAAAAAAAATAGATTTTTTGTTTCCTGGTGGATACTAATTTTCATTTGTTTTTGCTTATACTTAAAATAAATTAGGTTAATTAAACTCGTAAAAATTGAGATAGGCAACAATATCGATAGAGTTTCAACAAAAGAAAAGCCCATTAATAAAAACGACGGTGTACCGACTACTAAAACTCCAACACCAGCTATGGTTTGAATTGTTACTAAAACCAATATTACAAAATAAATTAAGAAAGATAATTCCATTTGTTGCTTATTATCTATTCATAAAATAAAAGACAATAATAAAATCACTTGATGATTATGACAAACAGGACTGCTAAAATAATTTGGTTTACAGGACTTTCGGGTGCTGGAAAAACAACCTTATCAAACATTTTATATAAAAAACTAAATTATAAATATAAAGTTAAAAAAATTGATGGAGATATTTTTAGAAAAAAAAATAATATAAAAAAAGTATTTTCAAAAAAAAATATAATTTTCAATAATTTAAAAATTATCGACCTTATCGAAAAAAATTTAAATAAATATGATTTTATTTTAGTTTCTGTTATCTCACCTTTAAAAAAAACAAGGCTATTAGCAAAAAAAAAATTCAATAAATTTTATTACGAAGTTTTTGTAAAGTGTAATTTTCAAACACTTAATGAAAGAGATACTAAGGGTCTTTATCATAAAGCTAATTTAGGAAATTTAAAATTAATTGGATATAATTCTAAAATAAAATACGAACCATCAAACTATAAAATTCTAACAATTAAAACTGATTCTTTCTCTTTAAAAGAATGTTTAAAAAAAATTATTAATAAATTAAAAATCAGAGTTTAATTATGTTAAATTAATTATAACTTTAATTAAAAGTTATTAAAATTTTTCTTATTTTTTAGAAGATAATTATAAATTTTTAAGTCATTTTTATAATACTTGCTAAAATTTTTTTTAGCTAATTTTGATAATTTTTGTTTTTTTATAGCTGTATTTTTATTGATTAATTTAAGAAATATTTTTTTTTTTAATTTAACTTTTTTACAAAACTTATAGTAATCCAAATTAAGACTTTCTAATTCAAATAAAAAGAAAAGTTTATTTTTTTTCAAAAAATCTATACTAATCCATTCCTCTAGTTTGTGTTTCACTATTCCCATAGTTTTAAGAGAATATATTGCTTTATTTTTAATATATATATTTTTAGAGGACAAAGCTTCTCCAAGATTATTAATTTCAGGGAAAGTTTTAAAACAATCTATTTCCTCTGGATCTTTTAAATTTTTTGATCTTTTTCTATCATAAAACGCGGAAACAACTCTATTTAAAGGATGTCTAACACTCATCATGTACCTATTCTTATTGTCAAAATTTAAATTTTTAGATTTTACAGCATGCGGAAAGCTCTTTATTTTTATTTCTGAATTTTTATTTATTTTAGAAAAAGATGCACGCAACGCGGTACCGCCGCATTTATTTATATGTAAAAAATAAATGGTCTCATTTGGATATTTTTGAAGTTTATATTTTAAATACAAACATATTTTTGATGTTTTTTTAAATCCAAAATTAATCAAAAAAAGATACGCAATCTCTCTAAAACTTTTATTAGACAATAAATATAAAAAAGTATTAATTTTTTTAATTAAAATCATGATTAATTATTCAAGTTTTTTTTGAATCTTTCAAAATCTGAGATTGTATTTATACCCCTACATAATTTTGGAAATTTAGCTTTTATAACATTTGTTTTATATTTTTTATTTAAAACGATTTTCAAAATATCGGTGATAAGATATTCTCTCTTTTTTAAGTTTTTTTTAATATTAAAAAATTCTTTTGAAATTTTATTATCAAATGCAATAAGTCCCGAATTACACATGTAATTTTTTTTTTCTTCATTATTTAATAGCTCGAATTCTTTTATTATGTATTTGTTCTTTTTTACTTCAATAAACACACCATTAGAATGATTTTCTTTTTCTACATAACTTAAAATACATAAATTATGATATTTAATCTCATTTATAGTTCTTTTCAGGTCGTGAAAATGAATAAAAGGAGTATCTGCATTTATTATTAGGCATTTTTTAAATTTTGGCTTTTTTTTCAAGAATACTTTGATTGCATGCCCAGTTCCCAAAGATTTATTCTGATAAATAAATTTATAATCATTTTTAAAAAATTTATTTCTATCTTCTTTATTAATTATAATATTTATTTCTAGCCCAAGTCTTTTAAACTTATTTATTGCATAATTAATTAAAGTCCTTTTTTTTATTTTTAAAAAAATTTTTTTTTTTTTACCTTTATATCTAGTCCCTTTTCCAGCTGCTAAAATAAGTCCAATATTTTTCATGTATAATTTATAAAATATTTAAAAATTAATTTTTTCTATTATTTCATCAGCTATAATTTCATTTCCGAGGTCAGAAAGATGAATATTATCAATAAATATTTCATTTTTATAAATTCCAGTAAAGTTATTCATATAACTACTGGCCTCCATATCTTTCTCATTAAAAATTCTTGAAAAATCTAAACAATTTATCTTACAAAAATTACTTTGAATTATTTTACCAAATATATAATTAAAAACTTTAGCTTTGTGGCGATCATCTTCACTTAAACCTATTATATTTGAAGGTTGTAAAATATAAAGTGGTTGAATTATTAGAAAGTGCTCCGCACCTCTTGAATTACTAATTGCCCTCATTAACTTTTGATTTTCTAAAAATTGATCAACAGATTTATTAATATTTTCATATCTAAGTGTATTATCAATATTTAGACATTTAGATCGACTCCTTGTGCTTTGGGTGGGTAGATTTTTTTTATTTTTAATTTTTAAATAATTTATTACTTTTAAAGTTTCTGGAAAATTACTTACTATAAAATATTTAACTACTGTTGTTAGATCCATGTGGTAAATCTTGGTATCTGTTAAGGACAAAAATACTTTATTAATATCTTTATAACTTTCCACCGCATCAACATAATTTTTTTCAAATTCTGTATCTATGGTTTTAGAACAAAAAATTGAAAAATCGTTATTTGCTGAAAAAGAAATACTTATTTGATAATTTTTTCTAAATTTTAATAATGATATCAATTCTTGATGAGAATTCCAACTTGGTCCATTCAAATTATAAATATTATATTCTTTTTTATTTGAAATTAAAGCTGCAATTGTAGTTTTGTCGGAGGAAGAGTAATATCCAAATGCAGAGGACCCACCTAATAAAATACCTGTTTTTTCATTATTGAAGTTATTAAAAGGATTTATTCTAAATCCCAGTTCATCAAGATTTACAAATTGATTATTTATTTCTTGAATATTTTTTTCTCTTGATGCCATAGAAAAAGTTAAGTAGGGGTGCAAAAACTTTTTATCAAATTTCTTATAAGGATTAAAATTTATTTTTGATCCGTAATATCTTGTATTGTGTATTTCAAATTTTTGTTTTTTTTTTAATAGTTTTGAGCCCACATCAAAAATTTCGAAGGATAAAATCAATAAAGATATAAATAAAATAGAATAAATTATTACTAAAAAAGACGAAAAAAATATTTTTATTTTTATCAGCCTGTCCATTTAACTAAAGTCACTGAGTCTAATTATTTGACCTTTTTTTTTGTTATATTTCAATTTTTTCCCTAAAATTTTTTTATACTTATTTGCTGAAATTCCAATGTTAGGTCGTAGTGTAATCAGATCCTTAGAACTTAATTTGTGACCAAAGGATAAGTCTTTATTATAAAAAAGTCCTCTTCTAGCATTTTTTCTAGATAATATCTCGCTATTAAGAAAAGTTTTTTTTGTTTTTCCTAAAATTTTAATTAAGTCATTTAATCTATTATTGTATTTGTACAAATCTTCTCTGTTGAAAGAGTGAAAATGATCATTTCCAGGCTTATCCTTATTATCAGTAAAATGTTTTTCAATTATTTTTATACCTTTTAAATATGCATATATAAGAATATCATGACTATCTTTTGCAAGTGTGTGGTCTGATATTCCAACTGGTAATTTAAACTTTTTTAAATCATCAATCATATTAAGATTAGCGTCGTGCCTTCTTGTTGGATAATTAAGTATACAATGCAACAAAGAAATATTTTTATTTTTTTTTTTTATTATTTTAATTGCATTTCTGATTTCTATGATTGTTGAAGCACCAGTTGATAAAATTATTGGTGTTTTACAAGATGAAATTTTTTCAATCAATGGGTAATTTGTTATATCAGATGATGAGATTTTAAAAAATTTTACTTTATTTTTAAAAAACTCAACACTTTCAATATCAAACGGTGTGATTATAAAATCAATTTTAATTTTTTTGCAATAGTTTATTAATTTTAAATAATCCTTATCTTCAAATTTATCAAACCGTTTATAAAGTTTTAATTGATTTTCCTCTTTTTCTTCTTTTTTATCCCAGTATGCTTTTGCATAATTGGAGGCTAGTTTTTCTGCTTTATAGCACTGTAATTTTACTGCATTTGCCCCCCCTTTTTTTGCTTCTAAAATAATTTTTTTTGCTAAAGATAATTTTGCTTCGTGATTTACACCAATCTCAGCGATAAAATAAGGTTTTTTATCCATTATTAGCTCTTAAAGAATAAATTTTAACTAATTTTGAATTTTTAGATCTATTTTTTTTATGTTGTCTATATCTATAAAGATTAAGAGGAACTCTCGTAATTTTATACTTTTTTAAAAATATTTTTCTTAGGGCTTCTTCTTCAGCGTATTTAAAATTTTCATCATATAACCCTAAATCAAGGAGATGCTGAGTTCTAAACATAATTCCACAACCTATTGGTTTTTTCTCACAATTTTCAATTTTAATATTTTTTTCCTTATTATCTGTGAGAACATAATCACATGCAACTGCATCCAAATTTTCGTTAATGAATAAAAATGTTGATAAAATATTTAGAAAATCTTCATGAACCCAGTCATCAGAATCTACTCTTACTATAAGAGATCCTTTTGAATTTTTTATTCCTAAATTCAAAGATTTTACAAGCCCCAGGTTTTTAGAATTTTTAATTAATTTAATATTTTTAGATTTATATTTTTTTATTTCTGATAATGAATTATCTTTTGAAAAATCATCTATTATCACTACTTCATAGTTTTTTTTACTTAATGATTGTCTATTCAATGATCTTAAGCATCTTCCAATATATCTTTCTGAGTTGTATACTGGCAATATTACACTGACTGTAAAGTTTTTTTGCATTTATAAGTTGATCTATATAGAATATATCTTTAGTTAAATAAAGCAAACTTTAATAAATTAACTTAACAACAAAATATATTTTAACAAATATTAATGAAAAATATATTAATTACGGGTGGTGCTGGATTTATAGGATCTAACTTATGTACATATTTATTAAAAAAAAAATTTAATATTTATGCTTTAGATAATCTTAGTGTTGGAAAGAAATCTAATCTTACATCTAGTAAAATTAAATTTATAAAAAAAGATATTTTAGATATTAATAAAATTAAATTTGGAAAAAAAATTAATATTGTAATTCACTTGGCAGCAAGAGCTGAAATTTTAATTCCAAAAGAAAAAGAAAATTTATACTACAATTCAAATATATTGGGCCTTCAATCTGTATTAAATTTTGCAGCAAATCACAAAGTAGAAAAATTTATATTTGCATCCTCTGCATCTGTTTATGGTGATACAAAGAACCACAAAGTAAAAGAAAGTTTTTCGCTTTGTCCACAACATTATTATGCGTATACAAAATATATCGGAGAAAAAATGATTGAAAGTTACTGCAACATTAATAATCTTAAATATGTAATCTTTAGATTTTTTAATGTTTATGGAATTAAGTCAAATGCTGTTGTTTCAAAGTTTATTGCTCAAAAAGTACAAAGAAAAAAAATAACGATTTACGGTGATGGAAACCAAAAAAGGGATTTCATTCATATAGATGATTTAAATAAAGCGATATACAAATCTATCAAAATCAAAAAAGTAAAAAATGAAATTTTTAATATTGGGTCAGGTAATGCCATAAGTATATTAAAACTTAAAAACATAATTTCATCAGATAACAATCATATTCACTTAAAAAAAAGAAATGACGATATAGAAATTTCTATTTCGGATATAAGAAAAATAAGAAACAAATTAAAATGGAAACCTTCTGTAAATTTTAAAAAAGGAGTAAAGGAAATGGAAAAAAGTGATAAAAGTAGACTAATTAATGTAAAAATACCAAGTGTTAAAAATCAAGTAAAATTAATTAAAAAGTTTAATTCCTCTAGCAAGTGATAATATTTGGAGATGATGGATTTAGAGACAAGGCTGAAAAAGGTCTTTTAAGTCATTTATTTTTAAAAAAAATATTTAAATCATTAAACTTTATTTTAAGTCTAAAAAAAATTAATAATGTTGTTATTGGATACGATACTAGGTCTTCAAGAAAATACATTATAGATATAATAATTAAAAATTTAATTTCTGTAAAAAAAATAGAAATTTTGAAAACACCAATATCAACTCCAGGATTACAGTATATTTCAAAGAAAAGAAAAACTTTTGGAATAATGGTTACAGCATCACATTTTCCTCACAATTACAACGGTTTTAAATTTTTTTTTCTAGGCAATAAAATTAATAAAAGTTTTGAAAAATTAATACAGGAAAAATTAGATACATGTACGATAATTAAAAAAAACAATACCAAAGTAGTTAAAATAAATGATAATAGCTATTTCAGATACGTTAATGCAAAATTTAATTTTTCATTAAATCAAAAAGTATTAGTAGATTGTGCTAATGGATCTGCAGCAAGTTTTTATAAAAAAATTAAATTTTTGAAGAAACTGTTTTTTGTAAATACATTTTATTTAAAAAATAAGATAAATTACAAATGTGGATCCAACTTTCTAAATAAAAATATAAATAAATTAAATTATCGAAATAAGGATTTCTGTATTGCGTTTGATGGTGATGTGGACAGGGTTGTAATATCAGAAAAAAAATATGGGATAATAGAGTCTGAAAAAATAGCTCTAATATTTGCTAAATATTTAAGAAAAAAAAAAATAATTAAATCAATTACCACTACAGAAATTGCTAATCCATGGCTTAAAGAAAGGTTAAAACAAGAGAACATAAAATTATACTTTTCTAAAGTTGGAGACAGAAATGTTACTAATTTAAAAATAAATACAAAATCAGGTATAGGTTTTGAAACCTCAGGTCATTTTTGTTTTGATAATTTCATGGATGGTTTATATGCCTCTGGGTTATTTTTAGAAATTTTAAAATTTGATCCCAAAATTATCTATCATTCATTATCTGAGGAAATAAATTATCAAAAAAAAATTTATGCTATAGAAAAAAGATATATTGAAAGTTTAAAAGTTTTTTTACAAAAACTAAAAAAAACAAAAATGAAAGTTATTATTAGAAAGTCTATTTGGAATAGCTATTTTAAAATTTATATTTTTTATAGTAAGAGAAATCCGAGTTTTCTTAAATTAAAAAAATATTTAAACGATAAAATTCTCAAAAAAGAACTCAAAAATTGATAAAGAGTATATCTCGTCTACCTCAGGGAATTTAATTACTCTTTTTTTTATATTTTGATTATCTAGTAATAAACTATCGTAAATATTATTTCCAATATTTGTAAAAACTATTGGTAAATTATCGTGTGCTATAAACTTTTCAACTTCAGAATAAACATCATTTTGAAAACCTCTTCTATTTATATTTGATGCAAATATTAATATTAAAGATTCAGAGGAAATATCAATATGCTTATGGTTTTCTATAACATCAAATGCAATACATTTATTAAATTTATTTGAAAAAATTTGAGCATATTTTTTAGCAACAAGATAATTTATTCCACTACCTAAAAATTTAATATTATTAAATTTATTTAAAATTTCTTTTAGATTAAATTTAAAATAGCCCTCATTTTCAAGCATTCTATTTTTAGCATTAATAAAGGACAATTCATTTTTTATTGAAAATCTATCCTCTGATAAAAAAGTTTTTATAATTTCATCTGAACTTTGTAATTTACTTTGGTAAATAATTTTTGAATTGTTGATTAGTTTAATATTATTATCTTGAATATAAATCTTGGTTGCTTTTTTATTTTTGGCTTTTTTATATGAATTTGTGTTATAAATTTTATAATGTTTTTTAGTTCTATAAATTTGATTGTAATATTCAACTAAATTTCCTGTAAAATATTTAAAAATATCAGAATTTGTATTTCCAATAATATGAATATTTTCATTTGTTTTTTTGAATTTGTTTTTAAACTTAAATTTGGTATTACTGATTAGGTCGGTATCAATTTCCTCATTATTAATAGTGTCAGATAAATTTATAGATCTAGTAGCACCTACTGTTACAGTTTTTGCCTGGTGCTTAATCGCATCAATAGGTCTTTTTAGTTTTTCTATCAACATTTTTTTTTTTGATAAGAAAGAAAGTTTAGAAAATTCTTTCATATTAATTTTATCAATTAGGTAATTTACAATTTTAGTCAATTTCTTTTCGTTAGTAATCTTTGCAACGGTGATAGACTCTTTATCTATTAATTCCGACAATCTATATGCCAAAAGTTGAAGTGTTAATGCGGTTTCTATTGTTAAATTTAAAGAGTATTTTTCTTTTAATATTAAATTAAAATTATTTTTAGAATTAGGTTTTGAACTTTTTTTCGATATACATATTAATAAATTAGATTTACCGATAATATTTTTATTGATTAGATTTGTTCCTAAATAAAAAATTAAAGTATTTTTGAAATTTTTAACTATAAAATTTGAGATGTGGAAATAGGGTACAGATTTATAACAGCACTCAGAAATTTTAATTCTTAGTTCTAGAGCTGCAAATGCATTTTCTGAGTCATCATATAAGACAATCCAATTATTATATTTGAATATATCAAACTCGATATTTCCAACTATATTTTTTATTGAATTAAATTTTTTAGTAACAAAATCTGAATTAACAATTTTTTGACTTTGAGATATAAATTTTTCATCACTTTTTTTATTGATTAAATTTAAAATTTTCTCAGATAAAATATAACCCATGATTAAATGACAAGTGTAAGTTTTAGTTGATGGTACGGACATTTCTATGTCTCTTCCATTTCCAAGATAAAAACTTTTATCAACAATAAACGTTACATCACCTTGCTTTTTATTTACTAGAGCAATTGTGTATGCACCTCTTTTCTTGGCCATTTTAGCAAAAACATTTGTATCTATGGTGGTTCCTGATTGGGCTAATACAACAATAATGGTGTCATGCATATCATCAGATAAGTAAAAACCGCTTCCTTCACTAGCAATTGTTGCCTCTACTTTTATCTCATTATAGTTGATAGAATATAATTTTTGACTCAAATACTTTGAAATGCCTACAGCTGCTGAATAGCAACTTCCCATTCCGGTAAAAATTATATTTTTTATTTTTTTTGTTTTTAATTTCTTTAAAGTTGTAATGTTAAATATGTTATTTAAATTTTTAAATTTTTTTTTATCAAATAAAATATAGTTATTGATCGTTCTTTTTAAAAAAACTTCTGTATCATTTATTTCTTTCAAAAAGAATCTTTCAAATCCTTTTTTACTTAAATCATTTGTCATTAGGTCGCTTTTATAAAAATTATTATTTTTAATTTTATTTAAAAAATTTTTACCCACGTCATATTTTCCATCATTTATAATTTTTAAAAATTTATTTGATTTATTTACTAAACCATAAGCGTCAGAAGCGAAATGAATGTTGTCATCTAAGTCTCTAGAAAAATAAAGTCCTTGAGTTCCCTTTTTGTAAATCGATAAATTATATGGTTTTTTAGAATTAAAGTTAATTATCACATATGAACCATTGAGTATTTTATTAAGTGGGCTTAAATCATGAGAAATTAATGTTGAAATGGGCTGTAAATCATTTGAGCATTTTGTATCTTTAAAATTAAATATCTTTTTTATTTTTAAATCATGAATAATTTTTTTATAATTATTTATATCACCATTCATAAAACTTAGATTTATATTTTGAAAATTCATATCAATAACAGGGTGAGTATTGCTCAAATTTACTTCACCAACCGATGCCCACCTTGTGTGAGCAATAAAATCAGAACTTAAAATATTTTTAAAATTAATTTTTTTTAAAATTTTACTTTTAAAAATTAGATTAATAATTTTGTCTGTGTTCTCACCAGAGTAACCTATTCTTTTTGCATACTTAAAGTTTAGATTTAAAAGAAATTTTTTATCAAATATTTTTTTTTGATTAATGCTTATTTTAGAATAATTATTAAATTCAAATTTGGCATCAATCAAATTTTTTTTTGTAGAAATTAAGTTAATAGTTATACCAAACGAATCTCTCCCTCTTGACTCAAGATAATTTATAGACTCAAAGGTATATAATAAATATCTGGTAAAAATAATGCTTTTAATGCTTAAAGGTATTTTGTTTTTTTTTAAAAAATTACTTATTTTTTTACACTTGAAAAAAATTTCACTTTCAATTGTCCAGACTATATCACGAATTATGTCAGTATTATTCTGGTTAAATGATATTTTTTTTTTTATATTTTCTAAAATAGAAGTTAATTTTTGTTCTAAAATTTTATTTTTTTTTAATATTAATTCTATAAAACAATAATTGCATCTTAGAGATCTCAAAAGGGATAATGACTCTTTAAAGTTTTCTAAAGAAATTGAAATTTCTATCTTTTTTAAAATATTGTTTATCTTTAATTTTTTGGAGCTATAATTAATCTTGGATATGCAAATACCACACATTAAATCATTCGTTATTTAGCTATATTTTATGTTCAAAAATTGAACACAATATATTCTAGAATGATATATAGTAAAGAAAATTTTGAATAACTATTTATTTAAATAATTAAATGGAAAATTACACGATAAAAAAACAGGATATAATTTCGGGGTCATCAAGATTAGTTTCTAAAAATCAATCTTTTGACAAATTAAAATATACCTTAGATAATATGAATTTTAATCATGCTTATATTGAGTATCTCAGAAAAAAAAATATTGAGGACAAAGATCAAAAAATTCTAGAGACATTCAAAAAAAAATTTTTAGCTTACAGAAATAATTGGAAAGCTTTTCCAAAGTTAATGTATTCAAATAACATTGAAGACTATAATTATTTAGACTCAAGTATATCAGGTCCTCTCTGCGTAGATATTGAAACAGCCTCAATATGTGATTTGGCATGCCCGCACTGTTTCAGAGAATATATTTTAACACCAGATAAAATTATGGATTTTGAAATGTATAAAAGAATTATAGATGAAATTATATTATTAGATGTTCCTTCAATTAAGCTTAACTGGAGAGGAGAGCCTTTATTAAATAGTAAAATTGGAGAATTTATAAAATATGCTAAGTCTGCAGGCATTTTAGAAATTTCAATAAACACTAATGCCACTCAACTTGACAACAAAATGTCAGAATTATTAATTGTTTCTGGCCTTGACAATATAATTTACTCATTTGATGGAGGAACAAAAAAAACTTATGAAAAAATGAGACCAGGTAGATTTAAATATAATAAATTTGAGGATGTTTACGAAAATATAAAAAATTTTAACAAATTAAAAAAAAAGATGAATGCAAAGTTTCCTGTAACTAAAATTCAGATGGTTTTAACTGACCAAAGCAGAGAAGAAATAGATGAATTTTATAATTTATTTGACGGAATTGTTGATGATGTGACAGTTACACCATATTCAGAAAGAGGAGGAAACATAAATGATTTAAAAGAAGAGCATAAAATCAAATTAAATAAATATTTAAAAGAGAATAATCTTAAAGAAGACACGAAATACTCTGTGGAAGCAGGTGATAAAATTAGTGTTGCAGTAGAAAGAAAGCCTTGTGATCAAATTTTTCAAAGAGTAATGATTACTTATGATGGAAGAGTGGCCATGTGTTGTATGGACTGGGGAGCACAACATTGTGTAGGGTATCTTGATAAAAAAGCGTTTGATATAAAAAAAACCTTAAAAAATTTGAGAGATAAAATTGACAAAAATAAAAAAGGATTTGAACTGCTTAAAAATGCAAAATATCCAAAAGAATATAATAATCCTTTAGAAAAAATTGATACTATTAAAAGTATATGGAATGGAAAAGAAATGAATAAAATTAGAAATTTACATAAAAAAAAAGAGCTAGATAAGATAGCTATCTGTAAGGGATGCGATTTTACAGATACTTATATATGGAAAGAAATTGAATAAAATTTATTTTATTTCTGAGATAGCATCTACTCACAATGGATCAGTCAAAGCACTTAAATTTTTAACAAATGAAGTTCTAAATAGCGAAACTGATTATATTAAATTTCAAATTTTTAAAAATGAAGATTTATGTCATGTATCAAGCCCTCTTTATAAAGGATTAAAAAAAATTGAAATTAATCATAATGAATGGAAAAAAATTATCGACAAAAGCTTAATGAGAAAGAGTGTAATTCTTGAGCCATTTGATGAAAAAAGTTACATATTTTGTAAAAAATATAGAAAAAAAGCATCCTTAAAAATATCGGCCTCTGAGCACGATAACCTTTATATGATTTCAGATGCACTAAAAAATTTTAATGAAGTATTTATAAATATTTCAGGTTTTAAAATGAATGAAATAATCAATTTATTAAAAAAATATAAAAAACATAAACATAAGCTAATTTTGATGTACGGTTTTCAATCATTTCCATCTAGGGCAAAAGATCTAAGATTACAGATCATAAGTGATTTAAAAAATAAAAAAGTTAAAGTTGGTTATGCAGATCACTCATCAACTGATGATAAAATATTGACTTATCTAATTACATCAAAAGCAATAGATTTTGGTGCAAATTATATTGAAAAGCATATAACCTTAAAAAGATCACAAAAAAAACCTGATTATATATCAAGTTTTGAACCAAGGGATTTAAACGAATACATAAAATATTTTAAGATAGATCATATATTTAAATTTAAAAAAACAATTTCAAATAATGAGAAAAAATATTGTATGATTATGGAAAAGTTTGCATTTGCAAACCAAGATATTTCAAAAAATAGTAAAATTAAAAATAATCAAATTAAATATTTAAGAACATCCAAAAAAGGTTTAAACAGACATGACATTAAGAAAATTATTCATAAAAAAAAATTATCTTTAAAAAAAATTAGTGAAAATGAATTACTCCAAAAAAAATTTTTTAAAGAAAAATAAAATTAAGATTTTAATTATTGTAAGACTAAATTCAAAGAGATTAAAAAACAAAGCGAAATTAAAGATTAATAATTTGAGTTTAATTGAAATATTAATTTTAAGACTTTTAAAACATTTTAATTCTAATCAAATAATTATCTGCACATCCAAAAAACAAAATAATAGTTTTTTTAAAAAAATATTCGATAAATATGGAGTAAATTTTTTTGCTGGGGAAGATAAAAATATTTTTAAAAGAATAATTGATTGTCAAAAACGATACAAATTTAAAAATTTTGTAAGGGTCACAGGAGATAATCCATTAACAGATGCTAAAAGCATAATTGATATGTCTATCTCGCATATTAATAATAAAAATGATTTTACATTTACAAATAGTTTGGCAAAAGGAATGAGACCGGAAATAATATCAATGAAGGCTTTGATTAAAGCATCTAACTTAGCCAATGATCAGCTATCATCTGAATACTTAACTTATTTTTTTTTAAGAAAAAGTTTTAAATTTAAAAAAGTCAAATTAAAGAAATATTTAAAAAAAGAAAATAATATTTCTGTAACAATTGATTATAAGAAAGATTTTAATATTTTAAAACAGGTTTTAAAAAATGATATATACAAAGATAGAAAAGAAATTATTTTGCATTTAAAAAATCAAAAAATTAAAAAAATTGATACTAAAAAAATATCAATTAAAAATAAAATCTATGATGTTAGTTTTAAGAATGATGATCAGCAAATATTATTATAAAACTTAGCATATCTATCTAGTACTTTGTTATATTTATAATCATTTCCAACTACTAATTTTAAATATGATTTTTTATTTTTTAATTTGAAACTGTATTTATTATTTTTCACTTCTTCAATTTTTTTTAACAGTTCATTTTTACTTTTAATTATTTGAACGCACTTAAATTGCCGCAACCATTTACCGTAAGAATTTGGAATTAAATATTCTAAAAAAAAAACAATCTTATTTTTTTTTATAGCTTCTATAATTACTGATGACTGAACTGTTATAATTATATCTGCCCAATTAATTATCTCCGGTGTATTTAATTCATCTTTTAAATAAGCACAGCATTTCTCTAACATATAATCTCTTGGCTTATTTCTTATTTTAAGATTTAGCATTTTATCTTTTGTTAAGTCTTTGATTGCCGAATTATGCTTTGAAAAATTTTGTCCCAAAGGTGTAACAAATAATCCTAAATTTATTTTATTATTTCTTTTATTAAACTTTTTTTTATAAATTTTTTTTAAATGAGATAACCATTCATCGCAATATCTAGGTGAACCTAAGAATCTGATTTTGCTTTTCATTATTCTTTCTGGTATTTTGAACTTCTCTAATTTATTTTGTGATAAGTAATATGTGCATAGTTCTAAATCTTTAGAAGTATTAAAGATTTTTACATTTATTATTTCGGCCCCACTAGGAACAAATATTAGGTCAATTTTCAGATGCGAACAAGCTTCACTGATTATTTTTAACTTAACTGGAGGATTGCTACTATCTATCGATACAGTTTTTGCATTATTTTTTTTTAAAAAATTAATTATTTCTTCTCTATTAAAAAATGCGAAATTTCTATAAAAAAATTTAAACAAAAATCTTAATTTTTTTAAAATTATTTGAGGTAAAAGGCTTAAAATTTTAAGTAACGTTTGAAATAAAATAAGTGAAAATTTTTTGATTGGAAAATTAAAATATTTAACACCCTCTTTTTCTAATTGTTTAATTAAATCATTGTTTTTGTTATTTTGAATATAGTTTGTCGAACATACTACGACTTGATTATTTTTATTTTTATTTAACTTGTATATTATTGGGGAAATTGCATCAATATCTGTAAATAGATCTAAAAAAAATATATGCATTGATTTAATTTAATGTGCTTCTCTAATATTTATCACAAAAGCTCTTCTAACTTCACCTTCTTCAATATTATGATCTAATACGGAATGCCATGAATTATCAGACTTGATAAATCCAACTAATTTATTTTTTTCAAAAATACTTTTAAAAAAAACTTTGTTATCTAATTTAAATTTATCTAATTCATTTTTATTAATAATATGTTTATTTTCCCAATTTTTCCATAAATTAGGATTTTTAATATTTTTCCAGAATTCTGTTCCTGAGTTTTGAAGATTCGTATTTTCATCTGCAAAGTAAAAAATCATTGATAGTAATTTAGACTTAGCGTCAGTATGCAAATGTAAATATTCACCTTTTCTTTGAATTGTGAAATGAGCTTCTACTGATACTTTTCTGAAAAATTTCTTAGATAAAAAATTTTTTTCTCTCACTGTCCATTTTTTTAAAGCTTTCAGACCCCTGGCTTTTATACTGGGTAAAAGAGAGAATATATACGCATTAGATATAAATTTTTCATTATTTAAACTTAAAATAAAATTTTTCCAAATTTCATTTTTTTCTAAATGATCAACATAATATTCTGTATTTGGATCGATTACATTTCCATCTTTTGAGTTTCCAAATTTTTTTTCGATTGGAAAAGTTCTGAGTAGCTCAAGATAGTTCTCATCAGCTAAAAAATTCTTAATTTCAAATACTGTGAATGGTTCGTTTGTATAAAATGAAGTATTTTTTTTTGAAATTTCTTTCATATGAAAATATAGTTTATCTTTTAAAAATTAATTATTTTACCAATGCTTTACATTATAAATTTAGTATTTTATATATTAATTTTTATTTATTAATTAAAGAAACATTTAAAAATTTAATTTATGTTAATTCTATGATTATTTTTGTCGCTGGCGGTTGGAGCACATCCTCACAAACCTTAGTATACAGACTAGAAGATTTTTATAAAACAAAATCATACGATTTGAAAAGTGGTGGAGGTGTAGGTCAACTTAGCATAAGAGTAAAAACGCTTAAATTACTTAAGTTAAAATTTTATAATAAAATTGGAAAAAATTTAATTTTTTCTCAGCATTTATTTCCCACTAAAAATGCATTAGATCTTTTAGATAGTTGGTTTGGACTAGATAATATAAAGTTTATCGTAACTTATAGAAATATTTTTGACACAATAAATAATTTGTTAAAAAAAAAAGAAGAGGTAAATTCTTTTCAATTCTTACGATCTAAATTTTATCCAACATATGAAAATTTTGATATTAGCAAATACGGTATAAATATTTTAGACGCATTAATGTTAGTAAATTTTTACGCTATGTGGTTTAAGGTTGAGAAAGAAAATTATATTAAAAATCTTCAATTTATAAGTTTTGATGAAAATACAAGAGATATAGAAACTGTTAATCTCAAGTTATCTAAATTTTTAGGAAATGAAATAAAATTAAAAGACGATTTAAGTGGCCAAATATATAAAAAAAAACAATTTGAATTGAAGGAAAATTTAAAAATTTTTTTAAAAGAGTATTCCGAAAGTTTTGTAGATATTGATTTTACCAGGATAGGCTTATAAATTTAGCAATTTGGTTTTAAGAAACCTATTTTATTGCTAGGAAAAATTCAAAACAAATAAATTTGGCAACAGAAGAAATGTCTTTAAATCCAGCTCTTTTCAACATTGCTAAGTTTGCATTTGAAGAAAAAGGTTCTAAAACGCCTTTTAAGCTATTTTTTTTATTAGATATTTCATCAACCCCAAATCCATTACTTAATTTGAATTCTTCATAAATATTTGTCATTTGATCTTGAGTTCTTGCATCATAAGATCTTACTTTTTCTATCATAAAAAAAGCACCTCCATAATTTAGTTTTTTAAATATTTTGTTAATTAAATATTGTCTTTTTTTTGGATGAATAAATTGAATAGTATAAAATGATATAAATAAATCAGCTTTTAAAAAATTAAATTTATTAATATCTTTATTTAAATATTTTATTTTTTTATGAGAATTATTTTTTTTAGAAAATTCAATCATTTTTTTAACAATATCAATTCCATAAAATTTTATTTTTTTTTTATTTTTATGTCTCTCTGCTAACTTTTTTAAATTCAAACCTGTAGAGCATCCGATATCGTATACTATCGAGTCATCTTTTAGATAAAAATCAGATAATTCCTTTGCCAACCAATGAAATTCCTCATACAAAGGTATAGATTTATCTATATGATAGTCAAACTTTTTTGGAACTGCTTTATCAAAAGTCCAAGATGCATTTTTTGCCAATATTTTTTTTGATTTATATTGACTCATATTTTTTATATTGAAATAATTTTAATATCATTTATCAAGATCCGAGTTCTATATATAATAACTATATTAAAATAAGAAAAATAACAAATGCTAAAACTGTTAAGATTAATTTGTCAAAAAATTCTAAATTTAATTTACAGTTTATTTAATTATCCCCTTCAAATTCCTAAAAAAAAATATAAATTTTTTAAAGGTGGTGTAGAAATAAATATACATACTAATAATGCTCTAACTTATAGAAGATGGAAAAATTTTGAAAGAACAGGCAAAGAAACCCTTACACTTGAATGGATTAATAATTTTAAAGAAGGGAGTATATTTTATGATGTTGGTGCACATATAGGAATTTTTAGCATTTATGCAGCAATAAAAAAAAAATTAAAGGTTTATGCTTTTGAACCAGAACCAAACAATTTTATTGAATTATATAATTCTTCGAAACTTAATCACTTAAATTTAGTACCAATTATACTTCCACTTTATTCTCAAAGAAAAAATTTATTTTTCAACCCGTCCAGTTTTGGAAGTGCATTTTCTGGTCATCATTTGACTGAAAAAAAATCTAAAGATGATTATTTTATTTCACTAACGGATACCATAGACAATTTAATTAAAAATTCAGTTATAGAATATCCAAATTATATAAAACTAGATGTATTTGGAAATGAAAAAGAAATATTAATTGGAATGGAAAACACTTTAAAAAGTAACGAACTGAAGTCTATTAACTTAGAACTTGACTCAAAAGAGGACTTATTATTTGCAGAGGATTATTTAAGGAAATTTAACTTTAAACTTGCTAAACAGTCAGATGATCTCAACTTTATTTTTGAAAGATAAATTCAAATTAGACTGAGTTAAAAATTTAAATATTAAACGATATTCTGGATAAATTTATTTAAAAACCTCTATTGTTCAACTATTGAACAAAACTAAAAATCATGTTAACTAAAATTATACTAAAAGTATTATTTTAATATTGCCAAATAAAAATAACAAAATATTACAAAATTATAGAATCAAAACTTATTAATGAAATATTGTAAAAATTGTCTTGAACCTAGCACAAGACCTACTACTAGTTTTGACAAGAATGGAATTTGCCTAAGCTGTATAAGTTTCGAGAAAAATAGAAAATTATTTGATGAGAATCATAGATTAGATGTTTTAACTGAATTATTAAAAAAATATAAAAGACACAACTCATCAAAATTTGACTGTGTAATTGGCGTTAGTGGAGGAAAAGATAGTATAAGGCAAGCATTATGGGTTAGAGAAAAATTAAAATTAAGACCCTTATTGGTTTGTGGGGCCTATCCCCCAGAACAAATTACTGAAGTTGGAGCAAAAAATTTATCAAATCTTATAGATCAAGGTTTTGATCTTGTAGTTTCTGCAGCTGCACCAAATTTTTGGAGAAAGACTATGAAAAAAGGTTTTTTTGATGGCAACTATTTAAGAGGACCCGAAATATTCCTTCATGCATCACAGGTACAGATTGCAATTAAGTATGGTATTAAACTTATATTTTGGGGAGAGAATCCAGCTAGTGTTTGGAACGATACAAAAACAAAATCAAAAAATGAATATGATGGTAATGCGTTAAGGAATTCAAATACATTAAAAAACTGTGATTTAGATTGGATGAGAGATTTTTCAGAGGATAAAACAAAACTTATCCCTTATTCGTATCCTAACCAAAAAGAATTTAACAAGCATAATATAAAAATAATTTACCTTGGTTGGTTCTGGGATGACTGGTCTGTAATAAAAAATGCGAAAGTATCAGCCACATATGGTTTAGAGTCTCGAAAAGATCATGTTTCAAATACTGGTGATCTTTATGGTATAATGGCTCTCGATGAAGATTGGGTGATACTTAATCAAATGATAAAGTATTATAAATTTGGACACGGAAGAGTAACAGATTATCTTAATGCTGAAATAAGATATGGAAATATTTCTAGAAATGAAGCAATTAAAATTGCTGAGAAATACGATGGATCATATCATGAGAAATATATAAATAGTTTTTGCAAATATCTTGAAATAACAAAAGATAAATTTTGGGAAACTGTATCTGGTTATGTTAATAAAGATTTGTTTGTATTAAATAATAAAAGCACTGGAAAGAAATATATTCCAAAATTTAAAGTAGGCAAAGGTCTTTAATGATTAGAAAAACTTTTGCAATTTTAGATTATGGAATAGGAAACTATAATTCTATAGCTGGCATTATCAGTAGGATTGGACACATACCAATTGTAACATCAAATAAAATGGATATAAGAAATTCAAACTTTATTATTTTACCAGGTGTTGGAACTTATCCAGAAAGTAAAAATAAATTAAGAACAAATAACCTTATAAATTTAATTATACAGCAATCAAAAATAGGTAAGCCAATTTTAGGAATATGTTTAGGTATGCAACTACTGGCCTCTTTTTCTGAGGAGATCAAACTAACGAAAGGTTTAAACATTATTCCAGGAAAAATAAAAAAAAATAAATTTAATCATCATCATATTGGCTGGAATAAATTAATATTTTTAGACAAAAAATCTTGTTTTAGTTCTTTAGATAAGAAAGAATTTTATTTTCAACACAATTATTCATTTAATGGCTCAAAAAAGCATATAAATGCTTATTCGAATGAAAAGAATACAAAGATCCCTTCAATAATTCAGAAAGAAAACACAGTTGGGGTCCAATTTCATCCAGAAAAAAGCCAAGAAAGTGGACTTTTATTTTTTAAGGAATTTATAGATATTTTTAAATGAAAAAAAGAATAATAGGTGTAATAAATGTAATGAATGGATTAGCAGTTCAATCCTTTGGCTATAAAAAATACTTGCCAATAGGAAATCCAAAAATACTTATTAAAAACCTTGATCGATGGGGAGCAGACGAAATACTTGTAAATGCAATTGACAGATCATTCTTGAAACTTGGACCAGATTATAAATTAATTAATGAGATAAATTCTTTGAAAATATGCACCCCTATTATTTATGGTGGTGGAATTAAAAATTTAGAAGATGCCAAAAAAGTAATTGCTTCAGGCGCAGACAGAATATTAATAGAATCTTTAATAAATAAAAACTTAAGTGAATTTATAAAAATTTCAAATATTATAGGGTCGCAGTCAATAATAATTTCTTTACCCATAAAGTCTGACGAAAAAAAAAATTTAATATTTTTTGATTCAAAGTTAAAAAAAGAAATCAAAATAAGTGAAAATATGATTAAGGCAATTAATGATAAGTTAGCCTCTGAAGTTTTGTTAATAGATTACTTAAACGAAGGTTATTCAGATCAATTTAATATAAATATTTTAAATTTGTTAAAAAAATTTGAAACTCCTCTCATTTGTTTTGGGGGTATTTCAAATGAAAATTTAATAAAAAAAATTGCCAAAAAAGAAAATGTAAATGCGGTAGCTATAGGAAATAGTTTAAATTATAAAGAAATATCAGTTCAAAATTTAAAAAAAAATTTAATTCACTCAGGCTTTAGAAAACCAATATTTATAAATTAAATATGAATACAAAAAAAACAAAAAATTTTAAATTTTGTAAAAGGTGTCTCTATTCAGAAAACCATCCTCTAGGAATAATTATTAATTCAGAAGGTATATGTTCAGGATGTGTGGTACATGAGGAAAAAGACAGTTTAGATTGGGAAGATAGATTAAAAAAGTTAAAAAAAATAATTAAACCCTATTTATCAAGATCAGGTAAAAACTACGATTGTATCATTCCGGTCACAGGAGCGCAGGATAGTTATTATATTGTTTATGTTGCAAAAAAAATTGGTTTAAGACCTTTGCTAGTTTCATATAATAAATATTTTAATACTGAGCTCGGTATTATAAATTTAGCAAATCTAAGAATTAAGTTTGATTGTGATATTTTGTACCAAAATGTAAATCCTACATCAGTTAAAAAAATCTCAAAATATACTTTTTATGAACATGGTAACATTTATTGGCCTATACTAGCGGGTCATACGGTTTATCCAGTACAAGTCGCTGTGAAATATAAAATACCTTTAATTATTTGGGGTGCTCATCAGGGAATTGAACAAGTAGGAATGTTTTCACACTTACATGAAGTAGAAATGACGAGGAGAAACAGACATGATCATGATATTTTAAATTTAGAGGCAGAGGAATTATTGTCTATTTCAAATAATCTTACTGAAGATGATATTTTTCAATACATTTATCCTAATGATAAAGAGATAAACTCAATTGGAGTTAGGGGAATATATTTAGGAAATTACATAAGATGGGATCCTTTAGCACAGCATTTAGACATGATACAAAAATTTGGATATAAAGGCAGCAAATTTAATAGAACGTTTGATTGTTATGATTATGCAGATTGTTTTAATTATATGAATTTGCATGATTATTTGAAAATTTGTAAGCATGGATATTCTAAAGTAACTGACCATGCTTGTAGAGAAATTAGACACAAAAGAATTACTAGGGAGGAGGGGATAGCGTTAGTTAAAAAATACGAATTAATTCCACCACAATACGTAGATTTATTTTGTAAATGGCTAGGCATTAATGATCTAAAGTCTCTAAATTATATAATTAATCGTTTTAGGAACAAATTATATTGGGAAGAATATGATGTAGACAAGTGGAGATTTAAAGGATTGAGCAACTCACTGAGCAAAGGTCATATTAAAATAAAAAATACAGAGGCTGAAAAAAAAATTAATAAATATTATTTATCCAAAAATAATTTCCAGAAAAAACAAAAATCTAATTATATCATTTTTGGAAAAGGAATTGATAGATGAAACAAACTTTAAATATTGATAAGTATACTAGAAAGATTAATTTAAATAAAAATCAAATGTAATAAACCAAATTTAATAAAAATATAACAATTTACTTTTAATAAAAAATGGTTTTTAAAAAATTAAATGAAATAAAAAATCTAATCACAAAGAAACATTTTAAGTATCTCACGGCTGTTTTTTTAGGGAACCAAATTGGGGGTCTACTTGAGATGTTAAGCTTAGGGATAATTCCTGTTATTGCGATATATTTATTCAACAAAGAAAAGTTGTATATATTTTTAGAAGAAAAAAACTTGAATTTTTTTGTCAGTTTTTTTCAATCTGAAAATTCATTAATTATTTCTCTACTAGTACTGATATTTTTCTTTTTATTTAAAAATTTTTTTCTGGTATTAATGGTATATTTTCAGAGAAAGGTTGGAATTATTATCCGTAATTATAATATACATAAATTATATTCCAAATATCTCTATGGTCCCTACAGATTGCATATTAAAAAAAATCCTGCAAAGCTTATAGGGGTCATTTCATATGATGTACCAACCGCTTGTACGATAATAGAACTTATAGTCCTGATCTTAAGGGAAACATTCTTAATTATTTATATTGTAGCACTTTTATTATTTGTAGATCCATTAATCTTTTCAATAATATTATCTTTTTTTTGTATTTTCTCTATAATTTTTATTTTCTTTGCGAAAACATTTTCGTTAAAAAAAGGTTCAATATTACAAAAAGAGAGATTAGCGCTTTTTCAAGCAATAAATCAAACTTTTGAGTCAATAAAAGATATAAAAATATTAAAAAAAGAAAATTTTTTTGAAAGCAATTTATTAAAATTAATTAGATCTCAAGAAAAACAAAAGTTATTTTTGTCTATGACAAATGCAATACCAAGGTTTATTTTAGAAATAATTACTTTAATAATTATATTTTTAATAATATTTTTTTCTAAAAAGTTTGGTCTTTCCGAGGATAAAATTGTAACCACAATAACTTTTTTATCATTTTCTGCTTTAAGAATTATTCCAGCATTTAGAACTCTAAATACTTCAATAAATAATATTATTTTTAACTTACCTTCTTTAGACAAAATCACAGATGAAGCGAAAGAATTTGATGAATTAAAAAATGTTAATTATTCATTTAGAAGCAATAAATTAAAAGTTGATGATAGTATTATAAAGTTTAATAATAAATTAAAGGTTGAAAATATTTTTTATAAATACGATGAAAATTTAGATTATGCTATTAAAGACATAAGTTTTGAAATAAAAAAAGGTGAAAAAGTTGGCTTAATAGGTTCTTCAGGCTCTGGAAAAACAACTTTAATAAATTGTGTATTAGGATTATTAAATCTTGATAAAGGATTTATCAAATCTGATGGGATAAATATAAGCGACAATTTAAACTCATGGGTAAAACAAGTAGGATATGTTCCACAAGATATTTATTTGTTAGACGATAGTGTTAAAAAAAATATTGCTTTTGGTTTGCATGACAATGAAATATCTATAGATAAATTAAATTATGCTCTAGAGACTTCTAATTGTTTAGAATTTTTAAATACTTTGCCTAATGGTATAGATACAATTATTGGAAATAGAGGTATTGCACTTTCAGGCGGTCAAAGACAAAGAATAGGAATAGCTAGAGCTCTCTATTTTTCCCCTAATTTTCTTATTTTAGATGAAGCAACCAACGCACTAGATGAAAAATTAGAGAAAATTGTATTGAAAGACATATTTGAAAAAAATCAAAATACTACTATTGTCTTAATTGCTCATAGAATAAATTCACTTAAGATTTGTGATAAGTATTTTATCCTAAAAGATGGTTTGTTAAAAATCACAAGCAATTTCAACGAAATTTAGTTAAATTAGTTAAAAATCTTTAATACTTATATTGCTGATAGTATTAGCTCTAGACTTTGCTCTTGGAAATGCAACATAGATTAGCAAGGTATCATTTCTATTAGAAAATATAATTTTTTTATTCCTTTTTATTGTTTTAAAAATAAAACTATCCATATTTGTTGGAAATTTGCTTGTTATCTTACAATAGCAGTTAGATATAAATTCGCTTGTATTAAGAACTTTATAATTGTCAGAAAATACAAAAATTTTAATATTTGGCTTTATGGTCAGTATTCTATTTATTGCATAACCTTTTCTAGTAAAAATAACTAGGTTTGTTTTTTCATGATTTATACTTTGTATCAAATCCCATAGATCAAATTTGGTTTTTAAGTTTTTAGATATTTTCATATTATCGTAATTATTATTTTTTAAAAAATCTTTAAGCCAATTTAATATTCTATAAAAATTTTTGGATGTAGCAGTTTCATCACTTAACATAATTACATCAGAAAAAAGTTTTAAAGAAAATCCTAATGAAACTATTTCACTTTTAGAGGGAGATGAATTATTAATCATAGTTTCTAGATTTTCAGTAGCCATAATTAAAGGTTTCCCTTTTTCTTTAGTTTTTTGCGAAATTTTTTCAACCATTCTAAATAAATTTGTGTCACCTATTTCTGCACTCAAATCACCTCTATCAATCATAATCAAATCTGAATGAGAAATTATTTTTTCTAAATTTGTGCAACCTTGAGTATTTTCAATTTTTGAAACTATAAGTTTATTAGAGGCTAACTTTTTTAATGATTTAATGATTGTCTCGTTTTGTACAAAACTAAGTCCCAAACAATCATATTTTATTTTTTTTGCTTTTTTAAGAAATTCAAAAAAAACTTTTTTTTGATATTTATCAGAATAGATACTGAGTGGTATATTTATTCCTTTACCTGGCTTCAAAGAAAAACTTTCTAAGGACTTTACTTTTACAAAGTTTTTCCATTTTTTTAATATTCTTAATTTATACTTTCCATCAGAAATAGTTAAATATTTAGAATTATTAGTTTTTGGAAGGGGTTTACTAATTTTTATTATTTTATATTTTTTATTCTTAATATTTACAAACGAAAAAAAAAGTATTTCATTTTTTTTTATAAGTATATCTTCTTTATTTTGAGATCTTGGTTTTATTCCAGGTAAATCTAAAAGTATTTTCGTATTTGGATTAATTTTTTTAATTTTTTTTGAAATTTTTTCATGCCATTCTATATTATTGTGTGCTCCATTTAATCTAATTAAATTAGTAAACTTTAAAATTCTTTTCAAATTTAAGGTACTTTCTGAAGCTGGTCCTATAGTTGCAAGTATTTTAGTCATTAAAAATTTTTTTTCTTTTTTTTGTAGTAGAAATTTTTTCTATATTTTTATTTAATTTTACTTCTCTAATTTTGTATCTGACCGATCTTCCATATACAACCTCTTTTACAATGGGAATTTTAATAATCACAAATTTGTTTTTATAATTCTTTATCTGATTTTCAATTCTTTTTTTACGTAATTAAATTTATAAGGATTTTTTTTGTTAACATTAAAGCTATCCATAACTAGTACTGCCACTTATCAACTAGATTTAAGAGCATCTAAAAATAGTTTTTTTTATGCTTATTATGGAAACGTTGAAATCTTCCAATATATATTGATGGCTTTTTTTCCAATTAAGCATGAGTTATAACTAATATTTTATTAATTATAAATTTTTCTTTACTATATATCATTCTAGAATATATTGTGTTCAAATTTTGAACATGCAATGAAATTTAATCAAGACGATTTTAATATACTGAGAATAATTAATAAGAAGCCCGATTCTAATCAAAGACATTTGGCAAGGGAATTAGGTATTAGTTTGGGAAAATTTAATTATTGTTTAAAGGCACTTAAAAAAAAAGGTCTTGTAAAAATAAATAATTTTAAAAAAAGTAATAAAAAATTGAGATACTTATATATTCTGACCCCAGCAGGAATTTCTTTAAAGACAAAACTTACAATGAATTTTATGAAATTAAAAATGAAAGAATATGAGGAACTAAAAAAAGAAATAAAAAATAAAAATGTTTAATAATAAAAGTATATTAATTACTGGTGGCACAGGTTCTTTCGGAAGAGCTTTATCAAAAACTTTGTTAAGTAAATATAATGTAAAAAAGTTAATTATTTTTTCAAGAGATGAGGCTAAACAAATGAGCATGTTTCAAGAGTTTAGCAAATATAAAAAAAAACTAAGGTTTTTTATTGGAGATGTAAGAGATAGAGCTAGATTGACATTGGCTTTTAGATCAGTTGATTTTGTATTTCATGCAGCTGCACTAAAGCAAGTTCCAACCGCCGAGTATAATCCTATGGAATGTATTAAAACAAACATTCATGGAGCAGAAAATGTAATTCACGCTTCGCTCGACTGTAATGTAAAAAAAATTATTGCACTTTCAACAGATAAAGCTGTAAATCCAGTTAATTTGTATGGTGCTACAAAACTTGCGTCAGATAAATTATTTATTGCAGCTAATAATATGGCAGGAAATCATCTGTGTAAATTTTCAGTCGTAAGATATGGAAATGTTTCGGGTTCAACTGGTTCTATAATCCCATTTTTTAGAAGTTTAATTAAAAAAAAATCAAAACATTTAACAATTACACATAAAAATATGACAAGATTTTGGATATTGTTAGATGAAAGTGTTAAATTTGTTATTAATTCAATGTCAAAAATGTCAGGTGGTGAAATATTTGTGCCAATTATTCCTTCAATCAAAATTACGGATTTAGCTACTGCGATGGCCCCAAAATTAAAACAAAAAATTATTGGTATTAGAGCAGGAGAAAAATTACACGAAGTAATGTGTCCTAAAGACGAAGCCCATCTTGTAAGAAAATTTAATAATTATTATATAATTTTTCCTTCTATACAATTTATAAATTCAAGCAATATTAAGAATAATTTAATTATTACTGGAAAAAAAGTAGAAGGTGATTTTGAATATAATTCTAAAAATAATAAACATTTTTTAAAAGTGAACGAGATAAAAAAATTATTAAAAAAAATTAATTAATCTCTACAAAATTAATGTCAAAAAAAGTTAATTGTATATGCATAATCCCAGCTCGTGGAGGAAGTAAAAGGATTAAAAAAAAAAATATAAAATTATTTTGTGGAAAACCAATGATTAGTTATGCAATAAATTCTGCAATAAAGAGTAAATGTTTTGATAAAATACTAGTCTCTACAGATAGTTCAAAAATAGCTGAAATTGCTAAAAAATATAAAGCCTATGTACCTTTTTTAAGATCAAAAAATTTATCTGGAGACAATGTACCAATAGCTCCTGTTATTTATAATGTTTTAGCTGAGCTAAGAAAAATTAAAATTAATCCACAAATTATATGTGTTTTAACTGCAACTTCTCCGTTATTAAGTTTTAAGCACCTAATAGAATCTAAAAATTTTTTTATAAAAAATAGATGTAAGTTTTTAGTTTCAGTTAATAAATACGATTACCCCATACAAAGAGCACTTAAAATACATAATAATAAAAATTTAAAAATGGTTAATAGTAAAAATTCATTCAAACGGTCTCAAGATTTAAAAACTCACTATCATGATGCGGGTCAATTTTATTGGGGAAGAGCCAATTCATTTAATAAAAAATCAAAAATACTTACAGATAATTCTATACCATATTTATTAAAAAAATTTGAGTCTATAGATATAGATACAAATGAAGATTGGGAACAAGCAAAATTATTATTTAAACTTCAAAATTTTAAAAAAATAAATAAAATTTTATAAAATGATTACTATTGTTTCGCACGACGCAGGTGGGGCTGAAATATTATCAGAATGGATTAAAAATAAAAAAATAAAATGTAACTATTGCTTACAAGGTCCTGCAATAAAAATTTTTAAAAATAAAATTTCGAAAATTAATTTATCAAATTATAAAGATGTGATTAAAAAAAGTGAATTAGTTATCACAGGTTCTAGCTGGCCTTCAAGATTTGAGGTAGAAGCAATTAAAGATGCGTTAAAAAATCAGGTTAAGGTTGTTACATTTCTAGATCACTGGATACATTATCAATTAAGATTTTTATTTAATAGAAAATTAATATTACCAAATGAAATATGGGTTGGAGATAAAGTGGCATTGAAAATTGCAAAAAAAGAAATGCCAAAAGTACAAATAAAACTTAAAAAAAATATGTATCTTGCAAATAAAATTAAAAGAATAAAAGAATTTCAAAAAAAAATTAAAGAGGAAAATCTACTTTATTTATGTTCACCAGTAATTAAAAATAAATATTATAGAAATAACAAACATCTTTTTAAGTATAATGAGAAAAAACTATTAGAGTATTTTATTAAAAATGTGGATTTTTTAAATGTAAAATACAAAAAAATAATAATAAGACTTCATCCATCAGAAAAAATCGAAAAATATAATTGGTTAAAAAAAGATATAAATAGAAAAAAAATTAAATTTTCTAAAAATAATAAACTAGAGAAAGATATAGCTTCATCCAAAGTAGTATTAGGATTTAATTCAAATGCTATGGTTATAAGTGTTTTAAGTGGTAAAAAAGTTTACAATATTTCTCCAGCTGGCAAAAATGGAAATATATTGCCGTTTAAAAAAATATTGAACTTTAAAAATATTATTAAAAAATGATAAAAAAAATTAATTCTATTGTAATTGGACTTGGTAAAATAGGTTTGGGTGATCCAAAATTGAAAAAATATAATAAATTATTATCACATTGTGAAAGTTTGGATAAAATTAATTTTTTTAATTTAGCTTACGCAATTGATAAAAAAAAAAAACAAAGACAAATTTTTGAAAAATACTTTAAATCTCCAACTTATGATAAAATTTCTTTAGTTCCAAGACACATTAAAATAGATTTGGTTATTATTTCTGTTCCATCAGAATTACATTTTAAGTTTGTAAAAGATTCAGTTAAAAAATTCAAACCGAAGGTTATTTTAATCGAAAAACCTTTTTGTAAAAATCTTAGACAGGCTCAAATAATAGAAAAAATTTGTGAAAAAAATAATATAAAAATTTTTGTAAATTATCAGAGAAGAATGATAGAGGAGTTAAAAATTTCTATTAAATCGACAAAAAAAAATTTCACAAAAGGTAATGCAATTATATATGGAGGATTAATTAATAATGGCTCACACTTTTTAGATTTATGTAATTATTTATTTGGGAATTGTGAAGAAGTATATAGGTTTTCAAAATTAAATTATTCTCGTAATTTGGGTGATTATTTGGGTAAATATAGGGTTTTATTTTCAAATGCTGATATAAATTTTGAAAATCAAATTAATAAAAAAAATTTTTTTGAGTTAAGTCTTAAAAATAGAATTACAAATATAAAGTTGTCCCAAACAATGCAGAAGTACAAAAATCATAAAATACCCAAAATAAAGCTTCAAATTTTTGATAAAAAAAAAAAAGTTAAAAAATATTTAAGTATAAATATTAGAAATTATCAAAAAAAGGTATATTTACAGATAATTAATTTTTTTAAAAAAAAGAAAAATGATTTAACAAATGTCAAAGAAGCTATCCAAGTTAAAAAAATTATTAATGAGATTATAGGTTAATGAAAAGAAAAAATAAATTTTTTCACAAAAAAAAATCAATTAATTATAAAATAAAAAAGTACAATCCAATAGGAAAGGAAGAATTGAAAGCTGCACAAAGCGTTATAAGATCTGGAGTTCTGTCAGATTTTATTGCCAAAGATGGTAAAAACTTTCTGGGGGGAAAAAATGTTAAAAAATTTGAAAATAACATAAAAAAGTATTTTAATACAAATTATGCAATCACTGTCAATTCATGGACATCAGGTTTAATAGCAGCTTTCGGAAGCATCGGTTTAGAGCCAGGAGATGAAGTAATTTTACCAACATGGACAATGAGTGCATGCGCAATGTCGATTTTGAATTGGAATGCTATACCAGTATTTGTTGATATTGAAAAAGATACATTCAATATAAATCCAAACTTAATAGAAAAAAAAATTTCGAAAAAAACAAAAGCAATTTTAGCAGTAGATATATTTGGCCACCCTGCAGACTATAAAAGTATTTTTTCAATAGCAAAAAAATATAATCTTAAAGTAATTTCTGACTCAGCTCAATCTATCGGCGCAAAGTATTATAATAAATTTTCAGGTACCTTTGCCGATATTGGTGGCTTCAGTTTAAATTGTCATAAACATATTAATACTGGTGAAGGAGGCATACTATTAACTAACAACAAAGATACCGCTGAGAAATTAAGACTTATTAGAAATCATGCAGAGTCATCTGTAAAAACAAAAAAACTAGTAAAAAAAAATTTAATTAATATGATTGGTTATAATTTTAGATTAGGTGAAATTGAAAGCGCAATAGGTAATGAACAATTAAAAAAATTAAAAAAAATTATTAAAACAAGACAAATTTATTCAAATTTACTTATCAAAGGACTAGCAAATCTTAAAGGTCTAAGACTTCCTATAATAAAAAAAAACTGCACTCACTCTTTTTATACTTTTCCAATTATAATTGATAAATCAAAAATAAAATTTAGTAGGAAAGTTATATGTAGGGCATTAAGAGCTGAGGGTATTCAGATTTCCGAGGGATATGTAAACTTGCATACATTACCTATATTTAAACATATGATTGCATATGGAAGTTCAGGATTTCCATGGACACTAAATAAATTTAGAAGGCACGTTTATAGAAAAGTTAGCTGTCCAATTGCTGAAGAATTACACAATAAAAGTTTTATGCACATTAGCATGTATAGCCTCAACTATAAAATTAAAGATATAAAAAATATAATTAAAGGCTTTGAAAAGGTTTGGAAGAATATGGGAATATCAAATTAGAAGAAAATTTATGAACTTACAAAAATGTAAATCAGCCAAAGATTGGGATAATTTAGTAAAGTCATCTTCACAAGGAAATTTCTTTTGTTTTTACTCTTTTCTTAGCTTAACTAAAAATACCAATAATTTATATTTTATTAAAGATGGTGAAAAAATTTTAGCAGGAGTAATTATAAATGATATTAAAAAACTGCAAAAAAATGTACCTTTCTTCTACCAAGGAATAATTTTAAATGATCAATTTTTATCCAAAAAAAATCATAAATTTTCAAAACAATATTTTGAAATATCAAGCTTTCTAATTGAAAAAATTGCAGATATTTATGATAATTTTAGTTTGTCTTTAGACCCAAGCTTAAATGATGTGAGGCCATTTCAGTGGTTTAGATATAAAGATAAAGGTAAAAAGAAAATTGATATTCAGATCAAATATACA